>Ga0207416_1000183_pt1 | contig 116281 bp, 100 predicted proteins | sample PaiPotPPM11metaG_FD_184107 | JGI IMG/M metagenome (GOLD analysis project Ga0207416, IMG submission 184107) | Iron sulfur acid spring bacterial and archeal communities from Banff, Canada, to study Microbial Dark Matter (Phase II) - Paint Pots PPM... ... | reverse complement strand
AAGCGGGAAACCCACCTCAAAACGAGTTCTCCCTTGAGAGCCGTGGTAGACCACCACGTTGATAGGCCGGGTGTGTAAGCGCGGCAACGCGTTCAGCTTACCGGTACTAATCGCTCGATTGGCTTGATCGTTCTCATTTTCAGTGCTCATTCGCGTGCGCGTCAGCGTGCGCCGGTGGCGATACATAGAAAGACCAGTTGGGCGAGTAGCGAATGGCGAATAGGGTGAAACTCCCAAGCCGCCATTCGCTACTCACTATTCGCCTCTTTGCTTCATATCGTTCCGTTCTTTGCCGACCTGGTGGTCATAGCGAGGAGCCTCTACCCGATCCCATCCCGAACTCGGCCGTCAAAGTCCTCTGCGCCGATGGTACTAAGCCTCAAGGCTTGGAAGAGTAGGTCGCTGCCAGGTCTGCTAAGAACGGAGCGCAAGCATGATCCCGAAAAGTGGTCTTCCGGTTTTCGGATAAGATCATGCTCGACCAAGAAGTCTCCTCATCACGATTGTTATGCAAAAGCCCCGCGGGAAACCGCGGGGCTTTTTGTTGTGTGCCGAGCATGATCGACAGCTTGGAGGTGGAAGTCCTCTGTCCAGCCTGATGACGGTGAAGGATTAGCGAAGCGCAAGGGCGTCGTCGCGAGACGGGGTGAAGCGTGGAGCAAAACCGCGGCGCGATGGACAAGAACCGGATAACGCGTGACCTGATGACGCGTAATATGCGGTTTGATTCAGCGCGCCAAAGAAGGATGACGCCGATGCGCCGAACACTCGCGGCGGTGCTTGGATTGCTGATCGGCTATCCGCTCTTTGCCTTTGCCGGCTACTGGCTCCTCCCGCTGTTCTCCGGCAACTCATTTGATCGCTCGGTCGAAACGAGCATGACGGCGGTGTTTGCCATCGGTCCGCTCGGCGCAGTCGTCGGCCTTGTCGCCGGTCTGATCGTGGGCGGAATGAAGCGCAAGTCCGAGCCGCCGCCGCCGGCAGGCAACGATGTCTAAGAGTCTGACTCATAAAGGCTAGCGACATTTCATGCTCGCACCAACCTTCTTGTGAGGGGCGGATGTGGGCGATGAGGATCCAGGCGACGGCGCTCTCGATGGTGGCTTCGAAGTCCTTCGCGAGGCGCCGGCATCGGCCGAGCCAGGCGAAGGTTCGTTCGACCACCCATCGGCGGGGCAGCAGCTCGAATCCCTTGGCGGTGTCGGAGCGTTTGATGATTTCGAAGGTCCATTGACCGAGCGTATCCATGGCGTTGCGCAGTTTATCGCCAGCATAGCCGCCGTCGGCGAAGACGTGGCGCAGCCACGGATAGAGCGAACGGATCGACGCTAGCAAGTCTGGTGCGCCATCGCGATCTTGGACATCGGCGGCGTGAACTTGCACGCCGACCAAGTGGCCCTCGGTGTCGGTGACGATATGGCGCTTGCGGCCTTTGATCTTCTTGCCCGCGTCGAAGCCTCTCGGGCCGCCGCATTCGGTGGTCTTCACCGACTGACTGTCGATGACGCCCGCCGTGGGGCTGGCCTCTCGCCCGACCGCCTCGCGCAGGGCTATGACCAGCATGTGATTGATGTGCACCAGCAAGCCCCGGTGCGACCAAGCATAGAAATAGCCTTGCACCGTCGAGTAGGGCGGAAAGTCCTTGGGGATCGCACGCCATTGGCAGCCGGTCGAAGCCATATAGAGGATTGCCTCAACCACCGAGCGCAGGTTGGTTCTTCTCGGCCGTCCTATCTTCGAAGCCGTCGGCAGAAACGGCTCGATCAACTTCCATTCCGCATCGGTAAGATCGCTTGCGTAGCGCAAGCCCTCGCGCCGATAGTGGCGGCGGGTGGTTTCAGTCCAAGCCATCGTGATCTCCATTGAGCTTCGCAACCCAACGGAATCACAACCGATTGAAATCACCCAACTTCTTTTTCAGTCAGCCTCTAAGTGAACTCCGATATGTCCGAAACATCCGACCCGCGTCTGTATCGTCCGCACGTCACCCGCAATCGCGAGCCGATCCTTGACGTGCTGCGGCGGGTGCTGCCGCCGCGCGGTTTGGTTCTCGAAATCGCCAGCGGCAGCGGCGAGCACGCGGCCTATTTTGCCAAAGAGTTGCCGTCGCTTACCTGGCAGCCGACCGATCCCGACTTGCGGGCGCTGTCGAGCATCGCCGCGCACCGGACGGATGCGGGCGCGGCGAACCTCCTGGCGCCGATGCAACTCGATGTGACGTCCGCACGCTGGCAGGTCGAACGCGCCGACGCGGTGATGTGCAACAATATGATCCACATCTCGCCTTGGGCGGCGAGCGAAGGCTTGATGGCGGGCGCCGAGCGCATACTTCCGGCCGGCGGCGTCCTGTATCTCTACGGTCCTTACAAGATCGGCGGGCGCCACACCGCGCCAAGCAATGAGGAATTCGACGCTTATTTACGATCGCAGAACGCAGCATGGGGAATACGTGACCTCGACGAGATCACGGCGCTCGCTAGGCGTCACAATTTCGCGCTTGTCGAGACCGCACAGATGCCGGCCAATAATCTGAGCGTTATCTTTTGGCGCCAAGCGGCGTAACCCCGCCGGCATCCGTTCTCACACTAATTGCATTCTCAACTCGCGGCCGACGATGCGGGCGGCGCGTTGCAGGCTTTCGATCGTCGCACTGCCATTGTCGGGATCGAGCAAACGATCCACCTGCGCTCGGCTGGTCTTCATCAGCTCGGCCATGCGCCGCTTGGTGATCTTCTTCTCTTTCATCTCATCGGAGAGTTGGCGCGCGATCACCGCTTTAATTGCCGCTGCGCTGACGTCTCCGCGGATTCCCTCCTCGTCCAGCCAGCTTTCGAAGCTGGAGCCTATGTGCGGGTTTTTCCTTGCCATGATTGCATCTCCTTCAATCTCTGCCGGGCGAGCGTCAGGTCTTCCGCAGTTGCCTTTCGCGCTTTCTTGATAATTGCGTGCAAGGCGATCAGCGTTCCGTCGTGAAAGCCGAAGAACACCACTTGCCTCACGCCGCGTCGTCAGCGATGAGCGGACTTCCCACAAGCCGCCGCTCAGCGGACGGCATAACGGCAACCCGATCGGCCAACCGAATTGCACCTTGGCGATATCGCGCCCGATCGTTCCCTTGTCTTCTCGCGATAGCTCCTTTAGCCATTCGCGAACCGGCTCGCGGCCTGTCGCGGATCGCCAGAATGCGAGCGGGATCGGTTTCGGAGTTTCCAGCATTGCGTACCGCCAAATGTATCAAAAATGATACATAATGCAAGCATGATTCTACTTTATGAAAACCATCTCCATCGGTTCGATCGGTTTGCCAAACCCGGTGTTTCTGGCGCCCATGTCTGGCGTCACCGATGCGCCGTTCCGCCGCCTGGCCGCGGTGCACGGCGCCGGGCTGGTGATCTCGGAAATGACGGCGTGCGCGGCGCTCGCCCAAGACGAGCACAAGGGCAAGCATATCGCGCGCCAGCGGCTTAAAGATCACGGTGCGGGACTGCACGTCGTGCAGATTGCCGGCTGCGAGGCGCATTGGATGGCCGAAGGCGCGCGCATCGCGCAGGATTCCGGCGCCGACATCATCGACATTAATATGGGCTGCCCGGCCAAGCACGTCACCAACGGCGCGTCGGGCTCGGCGCTGATGCGCGATCTCGATCATGCGCTCATCTTGATCGACGCCGTGGTGCAAGCCGTGTACGTGCCGGTGACACTGAAAATGCGGCTCGGCTGGGACGATTTTTCGCGCAATGCGCCCGAGCTTGCGCGGCGCGCGCAACAGGCCGGCGTAGAGCTTGTCACGGTGCATGGCCGCACGCGCTGCCAGTTCTACAAAGGCAGCGCCGATTGGGCGGCGGTGCGCGCGGTCAAGGACGCAGTGTCGATCCCGGTCGTCGTCAACGGCGACATCGAAACCTTCGATGACGCAGACAGAGCGCTCGCAGCCTCGCATGCCGATGCCGTGATGGTCGGCCGTGGCGCGCAGGGACGGCCGTGGTTTCCGGGCCATCTCGCGCATTATCTCACGACCGGCAAACGCCCAGCGCCGCCCGCGCTGCGCGAGCAGCTCGCCTTGGTCAGCGCGCTCTACGATGAAATGCTTGTGCATTACGGCATGGCGATCGGGTTGCGCCACGCACGAAAACATCTCGGCTGGGCGCTCGATACCGCAGCCGCGATCGCCGTCGCGCCGGCGCATCTCCTGAAAATGTATCGCGGCAGCGTGCTCACCGCGACCGATCCCGCAATCGTCTTGCGCCGTCTCACCGAGGCGTTCGATGACCTCGGCGCATCGAGCGCTGCGGCGTAGAATACGGCCGATCCGCATAATTATTGGATAGAGCTTATGAAAGCCGCGATCGTGAAGGAGCTGGGCACGGCTCCCGTTTACGCCGATTTCGACGAGCCCACAGCCGCGGCCGGCGAAGTCTTGATCGACGTCACGGCTGCGCCGCTCAGTCATGTGACGCGGTATCGGGCGTCCGGCACGCATTACAGTTCCGTGGGAAGCCTGCCCTTTGTCGTCGGGCTCGACGGCGTTGGGCGGCAAGAGGGCCAGCAATCCGGCAAGCGGGTCTATTTCATTTTGCCGCGGGCGCCGTTCGGCAGCATGGCCGAACGGACTGTCGTGAACGCTTCGAATCTCGTTCCGTTGCCTGACGATCTGGACGACGCAACCGCCGCTGCGATTGCGATCCCGGCAATGTCGTCATGGGCCGCGCTGCAAGAGCGCAGCAAAATAACTCCGGGCCAAGTTGTCTTGGTCAATGGCGCGACGGGAATTTCCGGCCGCCTCGCCGTTCAGATCGCAAAACATCTCGGCGCCGGAAAAGTCATTGCGACGGGGCGCGACGGCGGCATGCTCGATGCGCTTGCGGCGCTGGGCGCCGACGTCACCATTTCGCTTTTGCAGGACGACGCAGCCCTCGATGGCGCTTTTGCAAAGCACTTTGGCGACGGCGTCGATATCGTGCTCGATTATCTCTGGGGCGCGAGCGCAGAGCGCCTGCTCGCTGCGGCGGCGAAGATGAGCAGAAATGCCGTGCCCATTCGTTTCATTCAGATCGGCTCGTCAGGCGGCCCCAACATTTCGTTGCCGGCGACGGTGATCCGCTCGTCCGGATTGGAACTGATCGGCTGCGGCATGGGCAGTATTCCCTTCGACCGCATGCTGACAACGGTCGGGCAGGTGTTCCAAGCCACAGTGCCGCATGGCCTCAAGATCGCGCCAAAAATTCTTCCGCTCGCGAAAATCGAGGGCAATTGGGCGATCGCCTCAACGGCGATGCGGACTGTGTTTGTGACCGGTTAAAGCCGAGCGACCGCAGCTTATCTATAAGCCACTGAAGTTACAGTTGTTTTATCTCGTTAAATTTTCTCGTCCGCCATGTCACGCGGAGCCTGCCTGCTTCGTCTTAGGAGCAGGAGACGGGCGAATGTGGCCCGATCGCAAGGAGAACAGTCATGCTCAAATGGTTTCTGCAGCGGCAGATCGCCGCCTTCGAGCGCACTTGGAACTATGACGCCCCTTATCTGCACGAGATGATCGACGCCGATCCGCGGGCGATGCTGGCCTTCGGCAAGGTTCAAGGATTGAGCCGCTACCGCAAAGACATTCCGCTCGCTCCCTATTGCGCCGCCGGTCTCGTCGCGGTCATGGCGGAAGACTGCGGCCCCTGCACCCAGCTTGGCATCGACATGGCGCAACGCGGGGGCGTCGATCCGGCTGTGCTGCGCGCCATCGTCGCGCGTGATTTCGCGGCCATGCCCTACGAGATTGCCTTGGCGGTGCGCTTCACCGAGGCCACCTTGCGCCATGCGCCGGAGGCCGACGATCTGCGCGAAGAGGTCTTGCGGCAGTGGGGCAAGCGCGGCCTGATGTCGCTCGCTTTCCGCATGCTTTCGGCGCGCATGTATCCGACCTTGAAATATGCGCTAGGCCACGGCCAGTCCTGCACGCGGCTCACGATCGGCGGCGAAACCAGGCCGGTGCTGCGCGAATTACCAAAGCAGAGGATTGCTGCGGCATGACCGTCCCGATTGATGTCGAGAATTTCGAGGCGCATCGCCGCGCGCTGATGGGCCTTGCCTATCGCATGCTCGGCTCGCGCGCTGAGGCCGAGGACGTGGTACAGGACGCCTATCTGCGCTGGCATGCCGCCGACCGCGCAGCGATCGAGGAGCCGCGGCACTATCTCGGCACGGTGGTGACGCGGCTGTGCCTCGACCGCATGAAGTCGGCACGGGCGCGGCGCGAGCTCTATGTCGGGCCGTGGCTGCCGGAGCCCGTGGTCGATGAAGCCTTCGACGACGGCACGGCGGGCGATCTGGCGCACGACATTTCCGTCGCCTTGATGCTGGTGCTCGAGCGCCTCACGCCGCTCGAGCGCGCGAGCTTCTTGTTGCACGACGTGTTCGGTCTCGAGTTTGCCGAAGTGGCCCGCGCGCTTGGCCGCCGCGAAGCGTCGTGCCGCCAGCTCGCCGCGCGCGCCCGCGATCATATCGAAGCCGGCCGGCCGCGTTTCCGCACTTCGCACGAAGACGGGCATCGCCTGGCCGCGGCTTTCCATCAGGCGGCAATGTCGGGCGACGTCCAGGCCTTGAAGCTGATTCTCGCCGAAGATGTGGTGTTGCATTCGGACGGCGGCGGCAAACGCGCCGCGGCGCTAAAGCCGATCTACGGCGCGGACAAAGTCGTGCGCTTCTTCGCCGGCATCGCACGCAAGAATGCCGCGCTTCTTGGCACGCAGGTCCGCCCTGCCACGATCAACGGCATGTCGGGTCTCGTGCTGCGCGAGGGCGACGGCTCGATCGACACCATGGCCTTCGAGCACCGCGACGGCCGCATTGTCGCCATCTACGCGATACGCAACCCCGACAAGCTGCATCACGTGCGGTTTTGATGGCTTTTCCTCATTCAGCCGCGCGTGCCGCCACGTGCTGGCGGAATTTCGGCAGCACGTCCTGCGCCAGAAGCCGCATCGAGTCGCGCTCCCACGCTTTGTTGGAGCCGCTCCAGTCGAGGCCGGTCATGAGCAAGGTGCCGAAGGGACCGGCCGCGTCGCGGAAGGCGATGAGCTTGTCGAGAAAGGTCTTCGGCGAGCCGTAGATCGCGCTTCCTTCGGTGATGGCGTCGACGGTCGCTTCCTCATCCGTCATGTCGGCGCGCGGTTTGAGCGCCGAGAGCAGCCCGACCCGCGACAGCACTTCGCGCATATAGGAATAGAAATAGCGGTTGGAGCCCTTGTCGTTGAAGACGCGGTCGCGCGCTTCGGCTTCGCTCGGCGCCACCATGACGTTGCGCGCCACGCGCCAGTTGTCGCCGCGCGCCGGCAAGCCCGCTTCGGCGCAGGCCTTGCTGTAAATCTCCCAGTGCGAGCCGAGCGCTTCGCTCGGCACATTGTTGGCGGAGATGATGCCCCAGCCGCGTTGCGCCGCGACGCGCGCCGTCGGCGAGTTGCGGCTCGCCACCGACATCGAGATCGGCGGGCCGGACTTGCGAAACGGCTTTGGCATGTAACCGATGCCCAGCTCGGGAATGATCGCGTCCTTGAGCTTGACGCTCCAGAACTCGCCTTCAATGTCGTAAGGCGGATCCTGCGCCCAGATGCGCTCGATCATGCCGATCGATTCCATCGCCTTGCGTTCGCGCACCTTGCGGTCGCTATTGCCGAACAATTCGAAATCGGAAAACAGCCCGCCGATGCCGATGCCGAGCATGAAACGGCCGCGGCTCATATGGTCGAACTGCGCCACCTCCGCCGCGACTTTCACGGGATGATGACTTGGCAGGCAGATCACGGCCGTGCCGAAGGTGAGATTCTTGGTGCGCGACAACAGGCTCGCCATGAACATCAGCGGCGAGGGAATGGGCTCGGTCGTCGCCGAAAAATGCTCGCCGAGCCACAGTTCGTCGAAACCAAGCTGGTCGGCGTAAAGCGACTTCTCCTCGTCCTCGGCGAGCGTGTCCGAGAAGGCGCGCCCGGGCGGATGCACCGGCATCATGAATAGGCCAAGGCGCATGTCTGTTCCTCCACTCGTCGTCATTGCGAGCGAAGCGAAGCAATCCAGCCTGCGGCGCCGTTCTGGATTGATTCGTCGCTACGCTTCTCGCAATGACGGTTAGGGTACGATCCCGGGAGTGCCTTGACAACGCGGCGGCGGCTGCGCGTATGACCGCGTCAAAGCGTGCGTCCGAGAGAGGAAAATCCGCCCATGAACGCCCCCAGGAACGGCAAAAAGCCCACCAATCGCGTCTATCGGCTCGCAATCATTCCCGGCGACGGCATCGGCAAGGAGACGGTGCCGGAGGGCGTGCGGGTGCTCGAGGCGGCGGCCAAGAAATTCGGCTTCGAGCTGCGCAACGACGATTTCGATTTCGCCTCCTACGACTATTACGCCAAGCATCAGCGCATGATGCCGGAGGACTGGAAGGACAAAATCGGCAAGCACGACGCCATCTTCTTCGGCGCGGTCGGCTGGCCGGCGAAAATCCCGGATCACATTTCGCTGTGGGGCTCGCTCATTCTGTTCCGCCGCGAGTTCGATCAATACGTCAATCTGCGCCCGGTGCGGCTGATGCCGGGCGTGCCGTCGCCGCTCGCCAATAGGAAGCCCGGCGACATCGATTTCTGGGTGGTGCGCGAGAATACCGAGGGCGAATATTCCGCCATCGGCGGCCGCATGTTCGCCGGCACCGAGCGCGAAGTCGTGGTGCAGGAAACCGTGATGTCGCGTGTCGGCGTCGACCGCGTGCTGAAATTCGCCTTCGAGCTGGCGCGCAAGACGCCGAAGAAGCATCTCACCTCGGCGACCAAATCGAACGGCATTGCCATCACCATGCCGTACTGGGACGAGCGGGTCGAAGAGATGGCGAAGAATTTTCCCGACATCAAATGGGACAAATTCCACATCGACATTCTGTCGGCTTTGTTCGTGCTCAAGCCCGATCACTTCAACGTCGTGGTGGCGTCGAACCTGTTCGGCGACATTCTGTCCGACCTCGGCCCGGCCTGCACCGGCACGATCGGCATTGCGCCGTCGGGCAATATCAATCCCGAGCGCAAATTTCCCTCGGTGTTCGAGCCGGTGCACGGCTCCGCACCGGATATCGCAGGCCAAGGCATCGCCAATCCGATCGGGCAAATCTGGTCGGGCGCGATGATGCTCGAACATCTCGGCGAGACCGAAGCCGCCGCGGCAATCGTCAAAGCCATCGAGAAAGTGCTCGCCGCGCAGAAATTGCGCACCCGCGATCTCGGCGGCCCGGCCAACACGATCGCTTGCGGCAAGGCGGTGGCGGACGCGCTGGCGTAATGCGCGTGTTTTAGCTCTTGCTGCCGGCGAGCCACACCGCGTCGGCCGCAAGCTCCGGCCAGCCGATGGCGCGGCTTGCGCGCGCGGCGGCTTCCGCCGGCGCGAGACTTGCGTCCCAGCGCGCCGCCGTAATGCGCTTGCCGTTGAAACCACCGGCCTCATCCGAAACCAGCCACGCCGTAGGCGCGCCCATGATCTCCGGGCGCAGCATCTTGTCGCGCGGCCAGCCGGTTTCGTCGGCGATGAACGGCGTATCGGTTGGGCCGCCCGGCACCAGCACGTTGACCGTGATGCCGCTGCCGTCGAGTTCCTTGGCCCACACCGCCGACAGCGCTTCCTGCGCCGCCTTCACCGCACCATAAGGCAGCACCCGCAGCATGGTGACATAGCTCGTGGTGTTGTTGATGATGCGGCCGAAGCCGCTGCGTTTCATGTCCGGCAGCGTCGCGCGCACCAGCGCGATTGGCGCGCGCGCGAAGATCGCCATGAAGCGGTCCCAGATGTCCGGCGTCAGTTCCTCGATGGTGGGCGTTCGCACTTCGGCGTCGGGCCGAACGCTGCTCATGCCGACGCCGGCATTATTGATGACCGCTTCGATGGCGCCAAAGCGTGCGCGCGCCGCCGCAATCGCGCTGTCGCATCCGGCAGGCGTGCCGAGATCGGCGGCGATCGGATGCAGGCGATCCTTGGCGTCAGAGTGCAGCGCCGCGAGCCGTTCGAGAGCGCCGGCATCGCGATCGACCGCGGCGACCGAGTGGCCGGCCGCGAGCAGCGCGTCGGTCATCGCCTTGCCGATACCGCCCGCGGCGCCGGTCAGAAACACCACGCGGCCGCGCCCAGAGGGAGATGCCATAAGTTGCCCCGCTTGAAAGATCGGGCGAAGCATATTGTCTAGGGGCGCCGATTGTCGAGTATGTTGGGCCTCGGCCATGGCCAAGAAGGACACCGGGAGGATAGATGTTGCGTATCTACGGCGTCGCCCGCACCCGCGCGTTTCGCGCGCTGTGGGTGGCGGAGGAGCTTGGAATTCCCTACGAGCATAAGCCGGTCGAGATCGGCGATGCCGGCGCGCGCACGCCGGAATTCCTGGCGCTGAATCCGAACGGAAGGCTGCCGGTCATCATCGATGGCGATTTCGTGTTGCCGGAATCGCTCGCCATCACGCTCTATCTCGCCAAGAAATATTCCGCCGGAAAGCTTTATCCCGGCAAGATCGAGGACGAGGCGCGGGCGTGGCAATGGAGCTTTTGGGCCATCGCCGAGGTCGATCGCGGCGTCAATATCTGGTCTCTGCACGCGGTCCGCCTGCCGCCGACCGAGCGCAACGCAGCGTTACGCGAAGAAGCGCTGAAAGTCATAGCGCCGCCGTTCAAAGTGCTCGACGCGGCTTTGGCGCAACAGCTCTATCTGCTCGACAATGATTTCACGATTGCCGATCTTAATGTCGCGGCCGTCATCAGCCGCGCCGCCGATATGGATCTGTCGGCATGGCCGAACTTGAAAGCATGGCTCGTGCGCTGTCTCGACCGACCGGCGGCGCGCTCAGCGCTGGCGCTCAAGACCAAATCCGACAATGACACGCCGGCCGAAGTTACGCGCCGCATCGCACAGATCAACCGGCTATGAGCGCACCCTTCAATATCGGCCAAGCGCTGAACGAAGCTGTGGCCGCGCACGGGCAGGGGCGGCTGCGCGAGGCCGAGAAGATTTATGCGCGCGTGCTCAAGGCCGCGTCGGATAATTTCGACGCGCTCAACCTGCTTGGCACCGTCAAGGCGCAGCAGGGACATATCGGCGAAGCGCATCGCCTGTTCAACGCCGCGGTCAAGGCCAATCCGCTCGCGCCGCAGGGTTGGAGCAATCTCGGCCAGGCTTTGCACGCGCTCAAACGGAGTGCCGAAGCGCTCGAATGTCTCGACAGGGCGCGCGGGCTCGCGCCCGACGACGTCAACATTCTTTATCAGCACGCTAATACGCTGCTGAGTCTCGATCGCCCCGGCGACGCGCTCGCCGAATTCCAGGCGGTGCTGGCGCACGCGCCGCAGCATGTCGAGGCGCGCATCAATTGCGGCCTCGCGCAAGCCGCGCTCGGATGGCCGGAACAGGCGCTTACGGAATTCGACGTCGCGCTTGCGCTTGCGCCCGGCCATCCCGGCGCGTGCTACAATCGCGGCGTCGCCTTGATCAAGCTGCGCCGCTACGAAGAGGCGGTCGCCGCCAACGACGCCGCAATCGCCGTCGAGGCCGGGCACGTCAATGCCTGGCTCAACCGCGGCAAGGCGCTGGCGCAGCTCAATCGCTATGACGAAGCCATCGCCAGCTACGGCGAAGTGCTGGCGATCAAGAAGGATCACGCCGACGCGCATTTCAACCAGGCGCTGGCTTTGCTCACGCTCGGCAAATACCAGCGCGGTTTCGCCGATTACGAATGGCGCTGGCGCCGCACCGGCATGGCGCCGGGCAAGAGCCGCGGCAAGCCGTTGTGGCTCGGCGAATATCCGCTGGCGCGCAAGACCGTGCTCCTGCATGCCGAGCAGGGGCTCGGCGATACGATCCAGTTTGCGCGCTACGTGCCGATGCTCGTCGCGGCCGGCGCCAAGGTTGTGCTCGAAGTGCAAGCCGAACTGAAATCGTTGATGTCGCGGCTCGACGGCGGCGCCACCGTGATCGCGCGCGGCGAAGCGCCCGGTCAGCAGAATCTTGCGTTCGACGTGCATTGCCCGCTCGGCAGCCTGCCGCTCGCTTTGAAAACCGAACCGGCGGCGGTGCCGGCGCAAATACCTTATCTCTCGGCGAACGGGGCGCATCTCGCCAAATGGTCAGCGCAGATCGGCGCGCTGCCGCGGCCGCGCATCGCCATCGCCTGGTCCGGCAATGCCAGCCATGACAACGACCGCAACCGCTCGATCGCGTTCGAGCGCCTTGCGCCGCTGTTTCCCCGACCCAACCCTCCCCCGCTTGCGGGGGAGGTAGCATCAATGAACCCTCTCCCGCTTGCAGGGGAGGGCAGGGTGGGGGCGAGCTTCATCAGCGTCCAGCGCGACTTGCGCAGCGCGGACGCCGCGGCACTGGCCACCGAAAGCCGCGTTACCCATGTCGGCGCCGAGCTTGACGACTTTTCCGACACCGCCGCCGTGCTCGCGCTGTGCGATCTCGTGATCGCGGTCGACACCGCCGCCGCGCACCTCGCCGGCGCCATGGGCCGGCCGGTTTGGGTGCTGGTGCCGTTTGCTCCGGATTGGCGTTGGACGCTGCAAGGCGAGACCACGCCGTGGTATCCGACGGCGCGCCTGTTCCGGCAGACGGCGCTTGAGGATTGGGATGGTGTTATCGAACGTATCGGCGCGGAACTCGCGCGCTTTGCGCAATCGTAGTCGTATCGGCGTAGGGTGGGCAAAGGCGCGCCGCCACGCGCTGATGAATCGAGACAATTTTAAGGGATTACCTAAGGTAATTTTGCAAATTTTAAATCATATTCTCCGGCCATGCGCCGCTGTAACTCCGCCTGGGGTGAAAGCAAGGCGCACGGAATCAAGAAAGATTCTTGTAGGCCAGATTCTTGGAGACAGGAGAGCAGAAATGCACGACCGCATGCTGATGAGCCACGATGAGGAGCAGATGGTCGAGACGAACGATCGCGTTTCGCCCTTGATCCTGTCTGGAAGCGTCATGTCCGTAAGGTCGATGGCGTCGGGCGGCAAGATGCTGCCTGTCATGGCCGTTTGCGCGACAGTTTATCTGACGGCCGCTTCCGCCTGTCATTGGATCGCCGGCTTGGCGAGTTTTACGCCCCGGGGTTAATGCAAATCTAACACGCCTGGAACCGTAACGATCGCCTTGGGGGCGGTCTCTTCCGATTTGATCGTGCGCGAATTGCCGCCGCGTCGGTTGCAACAATGTTGTGGGGTCGCGACAATGCATAGTCTCGGTGTCCTCGAAAGAATTTCCATCGTTCCCGATGCGAATGTCCCGGATACCAACGAAATTCCGCTGGTTCCGACCCGGCTCTTGATCGGCAGCGAATGGTGCGAGGCGGCGAGCGGCAAGCGCTTCGCCACGCTCAACCCGGCGACGGAGCAAGTCCTGGCCGAGATCGCCGAGGCCGGCGCGCCCGAAGTGGACGCGGCGGTTGCCGCTGCCCGCGCGGCGTTGCGGCGCGGTCCGTGGCCGATGATGACGGGCGCCGAACGGGGCCGCGTGCTGCGCCGGCTTGCCGATCTGATGCGCGAGCGATCGGAAGAGCTCGTGCTGCTTGAAAGCCTTGATGCGGGCAAGCCAATGGCCGCGACGCGGCGCATGGATCTGCCGGCTGCGATCGACTGTCTGGAATATTACGCCGGCTGGGCCGACAAGATCTCGGGCGAAGTGGTGCCGACGCGGCGCGATGCGCTGACCTATATCCACCGCGTTCCGGTCGGCGTCGTGGCGGCAATCGTGCCGTGGAATTTTCCGCTGATGAACGCGGTGTGGAAGATCGCGCCGGCTTTGGCCTGCGGCTGCACCGTGGTGCTCAAGCCCGCCGAGCTGACCCCGCTTTCGGCGCTCTGGCTCGGACAAGCGGCCTTGGAGGCTGGATTGCCGCCCGGCGTGCTCAATGTCATTCCCGGCTTCGGCGCCGTCGCCGGATCGGCGCTCGTCTCGCATCGCGGCATCGACAAGATCGCGTTCACCGGCTCGCCGCAGACTGGCCGATCCATCATGCGGGCGGCGGCAGATAATATTACGCGCATCGGCTTGGAGCTGGGCGGCAAGTCGCCGAGTATCGTGTTCGCCGATGCCGACCTCGATACGGCGATCCGGCAGACTGCTTCCGGCGCCTTCTTCAATGCCGGCCAGGTGTGCTCCGCTGCGACGCGGGTCATCGTTGCGGATGAGGTGCATGATGCCTTCGTCGAGGGCCTGGCCAAGCGCGCGAACAGCTTGCGTCTTGGCAATCCGCTCGACACTGCAACGACGATGGGCCCGGTGATCTCGCAGCGGCAGATGGAGCGCGTGCTCGGCTATGTCGCGGCCGGGCGGGAGGACGGCGCGGAAACGGTCTGCGGCGGCGGCCGTGCCGGCAATGCCGGCTATTTCGTCGAGCCCACCGTGTTCGCCGGCGTCCGCGCCGATATGCGCATCGCGCAAGAGGAGATTTTCGGACCGGTGGTTGCGGTTCAGCGCTTCGCGAAGGAAGAAGAGGCGATCGACCTTGCCAACGGCACCGACTACAGCCTGGCGGCCGCGGTGTGGACCAACGACATCAATCGCGGCCACCGCATGTCGCAGCAACTCGATGCCGGGACTGTTTGGATCAACACCTATGGTCCGACCGACGCCCGCTTGCCCTGGGGCGGCATGGGCGGCCAATCCGGCATCGGACGGGATCTCGGCCGCACGGCAATCGAGAACTACACCGAGCAGAAAGTCGTTTGGCTGCAGACGCGGGCCTAGACTATGATCCGATTAAGTTAAATCGGATCATGGTCTAGTTTTTTCGTTGGAGCATGATCTTTTCGGAAAACCGGCTTCCACTTTTCCGGATCATGCTCTGGAGCGCAATCGTTTCAGATCGAATCGATTGACGCTCTAGCATCTTGATGAAAAGCGCACGGCTTTGCGCTGCGCTGCGGCCGGGACACAAATCTCGCTACCTTCCATGCTCCCACAGCGCCTCGATCCGCTGCCGGAACGCCTTCGGCCGTTCGGCGAACAGGCGGTGGCCGATGCGTGCAGCGCGCTGCGCCAACGCCGCGGAGCGTTCGGCGCAAGCCGGCGTCAGGCGCGAGCGCCAATGCGCCAGCATCTGATGCGGCTCGGTCAGCCGCATCAGCACTTCAATGTCCTGGCATTGACCGAGCCGTCCGCGCAAACGCTCGGCTTCGCCGATCCACATGCGGCCAAAGCGCGGCCAGAGCGGCTTGATCAATTCCATCTGATAGCGCAGTTCGACGACGCGCTGGCGCAATGTGTGCAGGTCTTCACCGCTCGACGCGGTCCAATCGTCCGGGACGCGGCGGCGCGCGTTGCGATAGCTTTTCGCGAGCTCCTCGGCGATGGCGGAAAAATCGAACGAATCGAGCGGCCACATTTCAACCGCTGCGGCGGCCACATCGAGCCAGGCGAAGATGGCGTCGCGCAGCATCGGCGTCAGCCCCTGCCGCTCCTCGCTGCCGCGCAGCGCCTCGATCCGGGCCCGGATGGTGTCGCTCGTCCGTGTCGACAGCACCAGATTGCCCTTGTCGATGAGAATGTCGAAGGCATTGAGCGCCGCCGCGCCGTCGCGCGCATGCGCGAGCGACCGGGCATGATTGCGCCCCTCGTGCCGCCAGCGCGTGGCGTCGGGGATGAACGGCGCCAACAGCCGTATCAGCGCACGCCATTCCTTCATGGCGCGGCGGAATTGGTGCACAGCCACCTCATTGGTGCGGTCCGGGTCGGAGATCGCCTGCCGCGCCTGCGCCAAAACACCGGCCGCGACCGCGCGCACGGCCGGCCCGATCGCCGCTTTGGGCTGCAAGGCGGGTTTCTCGGCCATTCTTGCTTCTAGGGGTCCGTGCATGTCGTTTCGATGGGTTCCAGCGTGACATTATGACGAAAAATCGGGCCTGCCGCACTTCCCTTATGGCAGGGCGCTTGCTAGATGATCCTACGAAAAATCAAACGTTTGGCGCGGGGTGGAGCAGCCCGGTAGCTCGTCAGGCTCATAACCTGAAGGTCGTAGGTTCAAATCCTACCCCCGCAACCAAATTCAAAAGGGCCCCCTCTTTCGGGGCCCTTTTGAATTTTGCGGGTTGGTGTGGATTTGAACCTAGCGCAGGGGCCCGGCAAGCGGCTCCGCCGCGCCGCCGGGACAGAAATTTTCAACTCCTACCCCCGCAATCAAATGGCGTCCCCAGCCGACAAATTCCCGCCTTAGGCGCGAACATTGTCCAAACCGAGAGGTTGTCTCAGTGGCGCGCCGGTCTGTAGTCCCCTTCCGGCCGCGCGTGCCCGTGGCCCCGGCTACCCAGCGCCGTCATCCCCGACCAAGTAGTTCGGGGCCACACTGGGTGGCTTCACTTTGGTGGCCGCGTTTTTGGGGCGGCCGCGAGGCGCTGCCGTACATCCGGGCGTGCGCCCCGCTCCCCCCACGCCAGCAGCACGTGCCGCTTGCGGTAGAAATTGCCGTTTGCCGGCCGGCCGAAATCGCTTCTAGACCCTGATCCCATTCAATTGAATCGGATCAGGGTCCAGATTTTTCGTTTGAGCATGTCTTATCGGAAAGCCGGTTTCCACTTTTCCGGATCATGCTCTACGGCTTCCACAGTTGCTTTCAGCCGGCCCAGGAACGCGATCGCCGTTCGGCGAGCATCGCCTTGATCGTAGCGCGCCTCGCTGTGCGTAAGCGCGCCATCGTTGCCGACTTCAAACACGTAGGTTTCGGCCGTTCGGCGACACCTCACGAAAACATTCGGATATTCGTAGCCCGTGACTTCAAACATGCTGTCATCCGTCGCAGTTCGCTATTGAGCCAATTACGAACCGTGAAGATTAACGGACTCTTAATGGATATAGCCTCGCGTATCAGTCCTGATGCCGTGAAGCCTAAGCAGGCGCTCGGATTCGCGCCGCCAAATCGTCATTTGACATTGCGTCCATTCTGGCAGCCGCTAAGAGTTCCCTATTGGCAGCAGGGAACTCGCGGCGTGGCGTCAATTCTTCCCTTCCTACGTCCCATATCTGATTTCGATGACGAAGCAACGCGCATTATGGGCGAGGCGTTCGACGCCGCCTGCAAAGAGATACGCGAGGGCGAACCACGCAACATCATCCACGAGGCCATTGCGAAACGCATTATCGACGCGGCGCGAAAAGGCGAACGCGACCCGGTTCGGCTGCGCGACATCGCCTTAGCGGCTTTGGGAATCGGCCGTCATTGAATCACGAAGAACGCAATCTCTCAGGCGATCCGACGGCCGTGGAGGTTGGCGGCTCGTCTCGCCTCGCCGCCACTTCGCTTCGCGTCGAACGAGTGCTTTGAATGCCGCTTCAGCACTCCCGGCAACCCAGCTTGCAGCGCGGGCGACGCCATCCCCGGTCGAAGGCGGCCGGCCCGATAGGCATTCCCATTCGGCACAGCCGAGGACATGCGCGTGTCCTATTGCGTTACCGGGAAAAGATGGTTGATGACGGCGAGCACGGCGAGAAGGAAAAACCCGATGCCGAGGCTCCAGCCGATGAGCTTTTTCTCGATCGGCAATAGCGGTTCGATCTTGGCGGCGCGAAGTTCATCGCGGAAGTCGGATTGGGCGAAATGCGACATTGATTTATCTCCATGGTCAGGTGCCCACGAAGACGCTTCGTGGCGCTTTAGCGTTTTTTCGCGGCGCAAGCTGCCGGTTTCTTATTGTTAAGATTTGCAAATCCCGCGACCCGACCAAACAAGGTCGGATAATTTGATCTCATCATCAGCGGGTTGAAAGTCAATGCGGCCCATAGAAATAAGAGAGTTTCGATTGCCTAACGCCATTCCAGGCGAATGAATTCGCCCAGACAGCCTCGGCTTGAGGAAACAAATTATTCGGCGAAAGCGCCGGAAAACCGCCACTCGGCCTTCACTGCGCCGATTCCAGAAGCGGCGCGGCAAAGCCATCGTTGGCGAGGATCTTCTGCCCGTCCTGCGAGAGGATGAAGAGCGCCAGCGCCGCGGCGTTTACGCTCTTTGTTGGCAGCAGTGTCAGGCCGTAATCGGCGCTGGTTGCGAGCCGATCGGGAAGGCTGACGATTGTCGCACCCGGAAGGTTCTTGGTGAAAGCAGCGCCTGCTGAGCAATAGGAGATGAAGATGTCAGCGCGTCCTTCGCGGATGTGCCAGGCGGCGGCGTCCGTGCCCGCGGGCGGTGCGGCGCTGTTCGGGCCGCCGACAAGCTGAAGCGCCTTGGCTTGCAGCGCCGCGGCGTTGCCGGGCTGAATGGAATCCGTTTTCGCAAACATCGACCAGGTGTAGTCGCCTGCCGGATCGACCTTCGGCGTCGACGTGCCGACTTTTATCTTCGGATCGAGCAGCGCCGTGAGCAGCATGCTGGACTCGATCCTCAGTCCCGGCCGCGCCAAAGCGCACAGCCGGTTGCGCGCAAACAGCACGACAGGGCCGGATTTGCCCGCTTGCGACAAGGCCAACGGATTTGTCATGTCGGCTGAAGCGAAGAGGTCGGGCGTCTCGCCCTTTTCGATCCGCTCGCGCAGCACGCCGGAGGGACCGAAACTGCTCTCCACCGCAATATTGGCGGAGCTTAGGAACGCGGCGCCGATTTCACCGATCGCGGCTCGCAAACTCCCGGCGGCGAGAACGCGCACGACGGGACGATCCTGGGCGTGAAGCGGCTCAACCATCGCACGACCGCACAACGCTGCAGCAAGAAGCAGAGCGGCGGCAAGAACACTGTATCGAGCTCTCGGCAAATTCATTCGCGGCGGTCCCGGTTCGAAGGCGTGCCGATAGCGTCTTACACTATGGCGACATTGCCGTTAAACCGGTCGTTTCGAATGCATCGCGCCGGATAGTCTGTCAACGTGCGCGGTGTTGCGACCGGCACGGATTGCCCGCAGTTAGAGCATGATCCGGAAAAGTGGAAACCGGTTTTTCGAAAAGATCATGTTCCACTAGGATGTTAGCGCAAGGGCTTCACGCCACCTGCTGCGCGAGCCGATCCATCTCGCGTTGCACGAGTTGCCGGTAGAGGCCCTCGCGGCGCATCAAGAGATTCGGCGGACCGTCCTGCACGACCTCGCCGGTTTGCAGCACGACGATGCGGTCGAAACTGCGTACCGTCGACAACCGGTGCGCGATGGCGATCACGGTGCGGCCGTTCATCAGGCGGCCGAGCGCTTCGCGGATCGCTTCCTCGGATTCGCTGTCGAGCGCGGAGGTGGCTTCGTCGAGAAGGAGGAGCGGGGCGTCTTTGAGGAAGGCGCGCGCGATGGCGATGCGCTGGCGCTGGCCGCCGGAGAGTTTGATGCCGCGCTCGCCGACGATCGTGCGCATGCCGAGCGGCAAGTCTTCGATGAAATCGCAGCGCGCCGCGAATGCCGCTTCGAGCACTTCCTCGTCGGTCGCTTCCGGCCGCCCGTAGCGGATGTTCTCCATCACCGAGCGATGGAACATTGAAATATCTTGCGGCACGACGCCGATGGCGTCGCGCAAGCTGTCTTGCGTGACACGCGCGATATCCTGGCCGTCGATCAGAATGCGGCCGGCCTGCACTTCATAGAAACGTTGCAACAGCGCGAATAGCGTCGATTTGCCGCCGCCGGAACGGCCAACCAGCCCGACGCGTTCGCCCGGCATGAAGCTCAGATTGAAGTCCTTAAAAATCTGCTGACCATCGGCATAGCGGAAATCGATATTCTCGAACTTTACGCTGGCGCCGCGCCCAATGAGCGGTTCGGCTTCGGGATGATCAAGAAGTTCGTGCGGAACAAGTAGCGTGGCAACCGCTTCGGACAGGCGTGCGATGTGCTGGGTGATGTCGACCAGCGCCACCGCGAGGTCGCGCGTCGCGCTCAGCACCGAAAGGGCGAGCGTGCAGGCAAGCACGACGTCGCCCGTCGTCGCCGCGCCTTGCTGCCAGAGGATGATCGCCCAAGCGAGCAAGCCGAGCGCGAGGACGACCGTTACGACGGCATGAAAGATGCGAAGCTTTTCCAGGTAGAACAGGCTCTTTCGCCGCGCGTCCATTTCGCGATCCACCGTCGCGTCGAAGCGGCGATGCTCACGCAAGAAGCCGCCGAACGCGCGCACCAGCGGCATATTGTTGACCACGTCGACCATCTCGCCGTCCACGGCCGCGGCCTTGGTGGCGAAGTCGTGATGCAGCGGCTTTCCGGCTGCCGCAAGCTTGAACATCAGCAGGACCATGATGCCGGCGATCAGCGCGAGCGCGCCGGCCATCGGCAAGCTGATGGTCACAACGAGCGCGATGGCGGCGACCGTCGCCACGCAAGGCGGCAGCACGTTCCAGATGAACATGTTCTCGGCGGTGAATACCGCGTTGGAGGTCGCGGTGATGCGGCTGGTGAGCGTGCCGGGCAACCGATCGGCGAAAAAGCTCGGCGAATGCCCCATCAGGTGGCGAAACAAGTCGCGTCGCAAATCGCCGGTGACGCGGACGAAGGCTGAATTGGCGATCCAGCTCGCGACCCGCCACAGAAGATTATCGGCGGCGATCAGCGAACCGAGCACGCCAAACGCAATCCACACGCTAGCGCCATTTTCTTTCGAGAGGCCATTTTCTTTCGAGAGAATGTGGCCTTTCGACAGTGTGTCGACCAGGAGCTTCACGCCATATTGCGTACCGACCGAGCAGATCACCGCGCCCAGCACGGCGACGAGGATTACTGCGTGCGAGAGCGGCCGAAGCCGAATGTAGCGAAAAATGAAGGCGAGTGGACGAGAGGCGTAACCACAAAGATCGGTCATTCGCGTATTCATCTCCGCTGGTGAACGCTGGGTTCCCGTCCGCTGGTGAACGCCGGGGTTCCCGTCTCCGAAACCCTGAAGCTGAACGAGCAGGGAGCCGTCCTGTTCCCCCTTCGTGTTGCAGGCGCGAACTCCGACCGATGCACATTTGCGTGCATTCGTGTTGACGCCGCAGCAGGACAAAAGTTCCATTCACCGCGAAAAATTAAGTTCCCTCCACAATCTGAAATATTTTGCGCTTGCGACGTTGTCGCTAGTCGCCGGGTGAGAAATTTCACACAATTCAAAAGGGCATTTTCGATGCATATCGCTCAAGTTGCGCCGCTGACTGAAGCTATCCCGCCCAAGCTTTATGGCGGCACCGAGCGGGTGGTGTCCTGGCTGACGGAGGAACTGATTGCGCTGGGTCACGATGTGACGCTGTTCGCGAGCGGCGACTCGGTGACCTCGGCCAAGCTCGAAGCGATGTGGCCGCGCGCGCTTCGGCTCGACGGCTCCGTACGCGATCCCAATGCGCTGCATATGATGATGCTGGAAAAGGTGTGCGAACGCGCCGCCGACTTCGACGTGCTGCATTGCCATCTCGACTATTATCCGTTTTCGCTGTTTAGCCGGCAATCAACGCCATTTGTGACGACGCTGCACGGCCGGCTTGATCTGCCCGAGCATCAGCCGGTGTTCGATACGTTCTCGTCGGTGCCGGTAGTGTCGATCTCGAACTCGCAGCGCCGGCCGCTGCCGCAGGCGAACTGGGTGCGCACGGTCCAGCACGGCCTGCCGGTGCGGCTGCTTGAGCCGAAGCCGATCAAGCCGTCTTATTTCGCATTCCTGGGCCGCATCGCGCCGGAAAAAGGCATCGATCGCGCCATCCGCATCGCGCAGCATTGCGGCGTGCAGCTCAAGGTCGCCGCCAAGGTCGACAGAGCCGACCGCGAATATTACGACGAGAAAATCGCGCCGATGATGAAGTCGGGGAATGTCGACTTCATCGGCGAGATCAACGACAAGGAAAAATCGGAATTCCTGAGCGGCGCACATGTGCTGTTGGTTCCGATCGATTGGCCGGAGCCGTTCGGCCTGGTGATGATCGAGGCCATGGCCTGCGGCACGCCGGTCATTGCCTACAATCGCGGCTCGGTGCCGGAGATCATCGAGGACGGGCTCACCGGCTTTGTGGTCGAGGACGAAGCCGGCGCCATCGGCGCGGTCGATCGGCTCGGCCATCTGTCGCGCGATAAAATCCGCAAGCGTTTCGAAGAGCGCTTTACCTCGCGCCGCATGGCGCAGGATTATCTCAGCGTCTATCGTAGTCTCGCGGTGAGCGCCGCTCCGCTTTTGCGGCTAGTCGCAGACGACGCCCCGGCGCTGTAGTCCCTTCCGTCGTTGCGAGCGGAGCGAAGCAATCCAGTTCGGCGCGAGCCGTCCTGGATTGCTTCGTCGCGGAGCCTGTCATCGGGCCGGCCACTTTGGGCCGGACCCGTTGGCTCCTCGCAACGACGATTAGGTTTCGATTTCTTTCTCCGGCCGGGTCTCAGGCATCATCAGCCACACGACCGTAAAGCCGGCGGCTCCGATCGCGGCCAGGGATGCGAAGGCCGGCGCGCTGCCGAAATGATCGGTGACATAGCCGCCGAGCGTCGCGCTCAGCGAAGCGCCGATGCCGGTCGCGGTGCCGATAATTCCTTGGCCGAGATTGAATCGTCCGGTGCCGCGCGTGAGATCGGCGACGACCAGCGGCACCATCACGGCGAATACGGCCGCGGTGATGCCGTCGAGAATCTGCACGGCGAGAAGGAGCGACGGCGTTGTCACGGCGGCGAACAGAAAGCCGCGAATGGGCAACGCGGCAAAGCCGATCAGCAGCAGCGGACGGCGCCCCCAAATCTGCGCCTGCGTTCCAACCCACGGCGAAAGCGCCGCGACGATGAGTTGCGGCACGACGATGCAGGCGGCGATGATGACGGTCGCCCATTGGCTCGAATGCATGGTGACCATGCTGCCGACCAGCGGCAGCATGGCGGAATTGGCGAGATGAAATAACAGCAGGCAGCCGGCGAAAATGAGCAGCGGCTTGTTCTGCATCAGCTCGCCGGGCTTGATCGGGGGCTTGATCAGCGGCCGCCGCGGCTTGGCGCCGTGCGCACGTTCGGCGTCGATTTCGCTGTTGGATATTTCGCGCAGCGCGAGGAGGGCAGGGATGAGCAACAGCACCGTGACGATGAAGACAGCGCGGGCGGAAAGCAGATAGCCGCAGGCGCCCATCGCAGCCGCCGCCAAGCCGTTGCCGACTGAGGCAAAGCGCGCGTTGCGTCCCAGTCGTTGGCCGATGGCGGCTGGACCTACAAGGCCGAGACTGATTGCAGCCATTGCGGGGCCGAGCACGCAGCTTGCGAGCGCATGTATGACGGAACCCGCCAGCACCATCGGAAAGATCGGCAGCGCCGCATAAGTCAGAGCGCTGACGCAGACCGCCGCAATCGCAATGCCGGCAACAAAGCGCTCCGATTTCGCGGCATCGACCAAGGCGCCGCCCGGCATTTGTCCGATCAACGAGACGAAGCCCGCCGCGGAGAGAACCAAGCCGATATCGACCTGCGTCCATTTCTGCGCGGTGAGATAGACGGAAACGAACGGCCCGAAACCGGTCTGCACATCGGCGACAAAGAAAATGAACCAGTCGAGCCCGCGCAAACTGCGCCGCGACGGCGTCAGCGGCGGCTCGGGCCCGACTGGTCCCGGCGCTTGTGGTTCGGGCTGCGGCGTATGCACATTCTCGCCTTTGTGCTCGGCCGCCTCATGCGGCTCGGTCATGTCCTGCAAACGCCGTGAGAGATGTCCGGGCAGGGCGTTTTCTCCTGCTTGCCGTTGTGGGACGCGCGCTACTGGAACGGTAACGGCTCAAGCTTGCCGAGCGCGCCGAGAACGACGACAGGTTTGCCGTCTTGATATTCCGGCGCCGCCTTCACCTGGTCGCGCGTCAGTTCGAGCGAAATCTTGGCGTCGGCTTGCGCCGGCGGCGGGAAATGCATCGCGTTCCATTCGACCGCGATCTTGCGGCTGCCGACGCCGAGGAAGCCGCCGAAGTCGATGATCGCCGCGCGCACCTGGCCACCGCGATCGACCAGCACATCAACAATGCGGCCCATATTCTCGCCGGTCGAGCTCAAGACTTCGCGGCCGAGAATGCCCTGAACCTCGTGATTTGGGAGGATCGTCATCGCGGCAGGCGGTGGAGGGGCAGGCGTCGCGGGAGGTGTGGGCGCGGGAGCAGGCGTTTGCGCCGGCGCCGGGCTATTCGCCGCCGGCGCCTGCGCGATCTCGGATAAGGCGGCGTCATGGGCGGCCGCGAGTGTCAAAACCGAGACGATGACCGCTGCCATGGCGGTTCCCGACAGCGTATTGATATGCATCGTCACTCCAGCACGGTGGAACTCAGTCCACTAAGCCGAGCCGGTCGCGCTGGTTCCACAGCGGACGCGCGTTAATGCCGCGCGCGAGGGGCTCCCCGTTTTACGGAAACGCCGGCAATCAGGACGAAAAAACGATCGAGACCCGGATATTGCCGCTGATCCGGGGCGTATCGAGCGAAACGGTCTCGCCGTGACGGCGCACGCGCAGATCGACGCTGGACGATGACAGCCGCAGATCCCGCAGCACCACTTCGTCGAGGAAAGCCGGCAGGCGCGGATTGCGCAGGCGGATTTCGCCTTTGAACGGGTCGAATTCTAGACCGAGCGACGCTTCAAGAAGCGTGAATGGCGTGGCGCTGGCCCAGGCCTGCGGCGAACAGGCGACCGGATAGAGCGTCGGGCCATGGCCTTGCTGGCGCTGAAAGCCGCAAAACAGCTCCGGCAACCGGCGCTGATCCATATAAGTGGCGGCGCTGTACAGACCGCCGAACAGCGTCTCAATCGCGCGCTTGTGGTCGTAGCGCGCCAGACCGAGCGCGATCAGCGCGTTGTCGTGCGGCCAGATCGAGCCGTTGTGGTACGACATCGGATTAAATCGGGCTGCTTCTTTAGCCACCGTGCGGATGCCCCAACCGGAAAAGAAGCTCGGCTGCAACAATTCCTTGGCGATGCGCGCGGCGCGGTCGGCGGCGGCGATCCCGGTGAACAACACCTGTCCGGCATTCGAGGTGCGCACTTGGCATTGCTTCTTGTCGCCGTCGAGCGCGAGCGCATAAGTGTCGAGCTCAGGACACCAGAACGCCGCCTCAAAACGCTCAGCAAGGCGGGTGGCTTCGGCATCGAGTTTATTGGCCGCGGCTTCGCGGCCGAGCCGCCACGCGCATCGCGCCGCCATGCGCTTTGCGGCATAGACATAACCTTGCACTTCGACGAGGGCGATCGCGCCTTCGGCCAAGCGGCCGTCGGCGTGGAAGATCGCATCGTGAGAATCCTTCCAGCCTTGATTGGCGAGGCCCTGATCGGTGGCGCGCATATATTCGACGAAGCCGTCGCGATCCGGATCGCCCGGCCCGTCGATCCACGCCAAGGCGGCCTCGATCGCCGGCCACAGTTCGACAATCGTTTCGGTGTCGCCGGTGCGCTCGGCATAAAGGCCGGCGAGCAATACAAACAGCGGCGTCGAATCGACGCTGCCGTAATAAAGTCCGAACGGCACTTCGCGCAGCGCCGCCATCTCGCCACCGCGCATCTCGTGCAGGATTTTTCCGGGCTGCGCGTCGGCGAGCGGATCGGTTGTCTTGGCCTGATAGAAGGCGAGGCGGCGCAGCACGCCGCGCGCAACTTCCGGCGACCACCACAGCATCTGCAGCGCGGTGATCAATCCGTCGCGGCCGAAGGTCGTCGAGTACCAGGGAATTCCGGCATAGGGATAACGGCCCTGCGGCGTATCCGTCATCAGCATCGCGAGATCGGCGGCGGAGCGGCACACGATCTCGTTGAAGCGGTCATTGGAGGTTTGGACCGAGGTGCGTTCCCGCGTCTGCTCGCGCATTTCGCGCCGGGCCGCGATCATTCCGCGCCGGAACGGCGGCGGACGGGTCTCCGTTCGCTCGCAGCTCACTGCCAAAAAGAGGGGCCGCAACTCTCCGGGCGCGAGATGAAGGTCGTAGATGGCGGCGCCGGTCGTAAGGCGGTCCGGCGGCGGATCGAAGGTCAATGCGGTCTGTCGCACTGTGGCGTCGAGCCCCTGATAGACCAACAGCACCCGATCGCCGCCAAGAAGCTCGGAACGCGCGGTGCCGCGCCGCTCACGATGCGAGCCACGGACCTCAAACAAGTCGGCAAAGTCGCTATCGAACAAAATCGAGAGCCGCAGGTCGACCGCGTGCTCGCCGTAATTGCGCACGCCGAGCCGCTGATAGCCCGTGCCGCGCCAAAGAAATATCGTGCGCAGAATATGGACGCGGTCCTTCTCCAGGATGATGTGCTGGCCATCCATCAAATCCGGATTGGTCAGATCGATGAAGAACGCGGAATTGTCGTCACGGAGCGTGGAGCCGAGCAATAGCGGCGGCGCGCCGTTCACCAGCAATTCGAGGCGCGACAGATGCCGCGTATCCTCGTGGAACAAGCCGGCGGAGCCGCCCGACGCTGCCACGCTGGCGTCGTTGCGGATGTCGCCTCGGCTGTCGAGCACCACGAATGTGTCGCCGTATTTCAGCGTACGCGGCGGCCGGGCGGGCTGCGACGCCGTAATGGTGAATGCGGCCTCGGGGAGCGCCTCGCCGAGAAGATCCGGCGTCGTGACGTGCTCGACGATCTTCGCCGCGGTTTTTGGTGACATTGTGATTCGCTTTTTCTGCGGAGTCGTCGCCGCCATCGGTCTCAAAGCCTTATGGAATTGCGCCTGACATGGTGCCTGACATGGCGTCTGACACTGCCGACTGATACTGGCGCTCGATACTGCGTCGGTGCAAGTCTGCTGGTGCAAGTCTGCTGGTGCAAGTTTGCCGGTGTAAGTCTTATGGGATGGCGCCTGACACGGCGCCGCCGTGAATGACATCGACGACGCGCATCTGAATCGAATCAATGACCACGACTTTGCCTTCCACCGTGGCGTATTTGAGGACAGTCGCTGAACCGCCGTCCGCCGCTTGATCGGCCAGGATTTCAACGGGCAAATCCGAGAGTGCGGCCGAGGGCGACACCGGCGCGCCAACGGTGAGCGGAATACCGGTGGCGGAGGTGCGCACCCGCTGCTGCAGCACGGCGTTATAGATGGCGTTTTTCTGCGCCGCGGTGAGCGCCAGCTTCTGGGTCACGGCGCCTTGGGGGGAAACCGCCTCGTCCGGGCCCACGGTTTGGGCCTGCGCGGCGGCACCAACAAAAACTGCAGCAACAACAAAGGGCAGGAGCCGGATCCGGCCAGACATGTAACCTGCCATGTGACCTGTCATGCGACGCTCCGCGAGACGGAAAGAAATGATCTTGCGAAAGGAAACGCGGGGCGGCCGGATCGGTTCAAATCAATTTTGTTGCAACGCACCCTTGCCTTCAGGCGCGGAATTTATCAGCGATTGCGGCCATTAGCCACGCATTCTAAAAAGTTCCATGGCTGATTTCATGGCTGACTGGTGGAAGCGGGCCCGCTATTTTAGAGTTCAGCCAGAACAAGAAAACTAGCGGCAAAATCTATCTGTCTAGGGGAAACGCAATGACATTAGCATCCACCACGGCAGTTCGGTCCGAAGCTGCGGCAACGCCGGCGACACGCTGGGGCTATCTTGCGGTTTGCGTCATCTCCATGGTGATGATCGCCAACCTGCAATATGGCTGGACGCTGTTCGTCAATCCAATCAACAAGGCAAACGGCTGGTCGATCGCCTCGATCCAGTTTGCTTTCGCGATTTTTATTGCGCTTGAGACTTGGCTCACGCCGATCGAAGGTTGGATCGTCGACGTGCTCGGTCCGCAGCGTGGCCCGAAGCTGATGGTCGCCTTCGGCGGCATCATGGTCGCCATCGGTTGGGTCATTAATTCCTACGCCGCTTCGCTGACGATGCTCTATCTCGGCGCGATCGTGTCCGGCATCGGTGGCGGCGCGGTTTACGCAACCTGCGTCGGCATGGCCGTCAAATGGTTCCCGGACCGGCGCGGACTGGCCGTCGGCCTGACCGCGGCAGGCTATGGCGCGGGAGCGGCGCTCACCGTCATTCCGATCCAATATGTGATCGCCAACTACGGTTACAACTCAGCTTTCCTCTGGTTCGGCATCGTCCAAGGCGGCATCGTCTTCGTGCTCGCACTTCTGCTGCGCGGGCCGGAAGCGGGCGAAATGGCGGCCGCGCCTGCGCCAAAAGTGGCGCAGTCGGCGCGCAGCCAATCGCCGAAGGACGTGCTCTTCTCGCCGGTGTTCTGGCTGCTCTACATTATGTTTGTGATGGTGTCGGCCTCGGGCCTGATGGCGACCGCTCAAATCGCGCCGATCGCCGCCGACTTCAATGTCGGCAACCAGATCGTGTTCTGGGGCGCCACCACGCTCACTGCGGCGCTGATCATCGACAATCTCGCCAATGGCGCGGCCCGGCCCTTGTTCGGATGGATCTCGGACAATATCGGGCGTGAAAACACGATGGCGATCGCCTTCGGCCTTGGCGGCGTTGCCTATTGGCTCTTGGGCGCGCTCGGCGCAGCACCTTGGGCCTTTGTCCTCTTCGCCGCCCTGATCTTCCTCACCTGGGGCGAGATTTTCAGTCTGTTCCCGTCAACTTGCACGGACACGTTCGGAGCGAAATTCGCCACGGTGAATTTAAGCCTGCTCTACACCGCCAAAGGCACGTCAGCCTTCCTGGTGCCGGTTGCCAACCTGATCAAGTCGTCGACCGGGAGTTGGCACATGGTGTTCGTCGTCACCGCGCTGATGAATTTTGCCGTGGTGGGACTGGCGCTGTTCGTGCTCAAGCCGCTGCGGGCGCGGGCGATGAAGCAGTCCTAAAATCGCGACATTCAAGTCGGAATCTGGGGGGCGCGGCGCAATCCGCGCCCTCTTTCGAGTGTGCCGAGCATGATCGACAGCTTGGAGGTGGAAGTCCTCTATCCAGCCTGATGGTGGCGAAGGATTAGCGAACCGCAAGGATGTCGTCGCGAGACGGCGTCTGAAAGAAGCGTGAAGCAAAGCCGCGGCCCGATGGATAAGAACCGGATAACGAGGCCTACCCGGTCGGACGAGCGAGCAAGCGATCGCGAAGTCCACGGCCATCAAGGGTCGGGGTGGTCTGCGCTGTGTCTCGGATTTGGGACTGAGGCCGTCGCAAGATGGCCTGACCGCAGCGCAGAAGTCAGCAGAGGGCATAGTAGGTGGAGCGATCCAGCCGAAGGCCCGAACGGTTGGAAGTGGGAAGTAGAGACGCGCATCTCGAAGGCGCCATGCGGCAGACGAGCGGTAGTGTCCGTCCTGCACGCCAACGCTGAAAGGTGAAGCCTGACAGAGCGGCAATGCAGGGACCGAAGCGCAATCGCGGATGCTCATTTCAAAACCCCGGCGGCCACCTCTCCTGCGGGAACAGGTGTTCGCTCAATCCGCCGAACCGCCGGATACGGACCCGTATGTCCGGTGGTGTGGGAGGGGTTGGAGTCGCGAGACTCCCCCCTATCCCGATAGCCAGTCCGGGTACGGCCAAAACTCGTAAAATCAGCCATTTTAGCTCTGGTATAATGTATTACGGTGCGCTATGGGTGCTGCCCGGAGCGCGGCCCAAGAACTTAAAACGGACTTCAAAAGATCGCGTCCGGGTAGGGTTGCGAAGCGTTTTCGTTGCGAGCGTCTTTGATGTCATCTGGTGTCCATCGATTGTCCACCGCCAAAAGCGACGCCGCCACAAACGTCGCCCCTCCTGGTGAGATCGCTAGCCAAGGCCCGGCTTCGCTGGCACGGCCGCGCTTGGAGCCGATCGACACCTCCTTCAGTTTCAAGAATCAGGCTTATGCGGCGCTCAAATCCGTGATCGTCGGCATGGACGTTTACGGCAGCAGCAGCGAAATCCGCCTCGATGAGCGCAGCCTCGCGGAGGAATTCGGCATCAGCCGCACGCCGGTGCGCGAGGCGATGGCGCAGCTTGAGCGCGAAGGCTTTGTGCGTTCGGTGCCGCGGCGCGGCGTCTACGTGGTGCGCAAGACCAAGCGCGAAGTGATCGAATTGATCACCGCCTGGGCCGCGCTCGAAAGCATGGCGGCGCGCCTCGTCACAGCGATTGCCAGCGCCGACGAGATCGCGTCTTTGCGCAACATGTTCGCGACTTTCGAGAACGGCAAAGTGCGCGCCCATCTCGACGAATATTCCGACGTCAATATCGAGTTTCATCAGGCGCTGATCCGCTTGAGCCGCAACAGCGTGCTCGTGCAGCTCGCCGAAAATCTGTTCACGCATATGCGGATGATCCGGAGAAAAACGATCGGTGAGAAAGATCGCGCCGACCGCTCGATCCGCGATCACATGCACATTATCGAAGCGCTCGAAGCCCGCGACACCGTGCGCGCCGAGACGCTGGTGCGCGATCACGCGCTCGGTCTTGCCGAGCACGTCGAGAAATACGCCGATTATTTGGACTAGACCCAAAATAACTAGACCCGAGATACAGGGAGCATCCCCATGGCCGACGCCGCAGTGAAAGCGAAACCCGAAATGACGGATGCAAATGCAGCAGAACGGGAGCTGACCGACGGCTTTCACCTCGTCATCGATGCGCTCAAGCTCAACGGCATCAAGACGATTTACAATGTGCCGGGCATTCCGATCACGGATTTGGGCCGCATGGCGCAGGCCGAAGGCCTCCGCGTCATCTCGTTCCGGCACGAGCAAAACGCCGGCAATGCCGCTGCAATCGCCGGCTTCCTGACGAAAATGCCCGGCATCTGCCTCACGGTGTCGGCGCCCGGCTTTCTCAACGGTCTCACCGCGCTCGCTCATGCCACAACCAACTGCTTCCCGATGATCCTGCTCTCCGGCTCGTCCGAGCGTGAGGTCGTCGACCTGCAGCAGGGCGATTACGAAGAGATGGACCAGCTCGCCATCGCCAAGCCCCTTTGCAAGGCGGCTTTCCGCGTGCTGCATGCGGCCGACATCGGCATCGGTGTGGCGCGCGCGATCCGCGCGGCCGTGTCCGGCCGTCCGGGCGGTGTCTACCTCGATCTGCCGGCGAAGCTGTTCTCGCAGGTGATCGATGCGGAAGCCGGCGCCAAGTCGCTCGTTAAAGTTATCGATGCCGCGCCGGCGCAGATTCCGGCACCCGCCGCGGTCAAGCGCGCGCTCGATGTGCTCAAGAGCGCCAAGCGCCCGCTGATCATTCTCGGCAAAGGCGCGGCCTATGCGCAGGCCGATGATGCGATCCGCGCGCTGGTCGAAAAGACCGGGATTCCGTTCCTGCCGATGAGCATGGCCAAGGGCCTGTTGCCCGACACGCATCCGCAATGCGCCGGTGCGGCGCGCTCGACCGTTCTGAAAGACGCCGACGTCGTCATGCTGATCGGCGCCCGCCTGAATTGGCTGCTCTCGCACGGCAAGGGCAAATCCTGGGGCGAGCCGCATTCGAAGAAGTTCATCCAAATCGACATCGAGCCGAAGGAGATGGACTCCAACGTCGAGATCGCAGCTCCAGTGGTCGGCGATATCGGCTCCTGCGTATCGGCGCTGCTCGAGGGCATGGGCGCCAACATGGGTGCCAATATGGGCGCCAACGCGGGCGCCAAATGGCCGGCGCCGCCGGCCGACTGGGTCGCCACTATCATCGCCAAAAGGGACGAGAACATCGCCAAGATGGCGCCGCGGCTGATGAACAACAATTCGCCGATGGACTATCACGGTGCGCTCGGCGTGCTCCGCACGATCGTCAAGGAGCGTCCGGACGCTATCCTGGTCAATGAGGGCGCCAACGCGCTCGATCTCACGCGCGGCGTCATCGACATGTACCAGCCGCGCAAGCGGCTCGACGTCGGTACCTGGGGCGTCATGGGCGTCGGCATGGGCTATGCCATCGCCGCCGCCATCGAGACCGGCAAGCCCGTGCTGGCAATCGAAGGCGACAGCGCGTTCGGCTTCTCCGGCATGGAGGTCGAGACGATCTGCCGCTACAAGCTGCCGGTCTGTGTCGTCATCTTCAACAACGATGGCATCTATCGCGGAACCGACGTCAATCGTACCGGCGGTTCGGATCCGGCTACCACGGTCTTCGTCAAAGGCGCGCGCTACGACAAGATGATGGAGGCCTTCGGCGGTACAGGCGTCAATGCGACGAGCCCAGACGAGCTCAAACGCGCCGTCAATGCGGCGATGGACTCCGGCAAGCCGACCCTGATCAACGCGGTGATCGACCCGGCAGCCGGCAGCGAGAGCGGCCGCATCGGCAATCTCAACCCGCAAAGCATGCTCAAGAAGAAATGACACATAGATCGTCGTGAAACAGATACGGAGTTTGTAACGGTCCCGGTTCTGCAGTGCATCACTTCGCTGCCGCTACGTGCGGCACTGCGCCCGGGACATACGACAAGGTTAGGAGAGCAAATAATGGCAACGAAAAAGAAATCCGGGAAGAAAGCGGCCCGAGCGAACAAATCTAAGGTCGCGACAAAGAAATCGACGAAGAAAGTCGTGAAGCTGAAGGCCAAGAAGTCCGCGGCGAAAGCCAAGGCTCATGCTGGCAACGGTCTGCCGCGCCCGAGCACAAAACCTTGGGGCCAAGCGGGCAGGGCGCTCGAAGGCGTCAAGATCCTCGACTTCACGCATGTGCAGTCGGGCCCGACCTGCACGCAGCTTCTCGCCTATATGGGCGCCGACGTGATCAAGGTGGAGCGGCCCGGTATCGGCGACATTACGCGCGGCCAGCTCCGTGACGTGAAAGGGCAGGACAGTCTCTATTTCACCATGCTCAATGGCTCAAAGCGCTCGATCACAATCGACAGCAAGCACGCCAAGGGCAAGGAAATCCTCGATCGGCTCGTGAAGGAATGCGACGTGCTCGTTGAGAATTTTGCTCCGGGCGCGCTCGACCGCATGGGGCTTACTTTCGAGCACATCCACAAGCTCAATCCGCGCATGATCGTCGCCTCGGTGAAGGGCTTTGGTCCCGGACCTTACGAGGACTGCAAAGTCTACGAGAACGTCGCGCAATGCGCCGGTGGCGCGGCGTCGACCACGGGCTTCCGCGAAGGTCCGCCGCTCGTCACCGGCGCGCAGATCGGCGATTCGGGCACGGGCTTGCACCTCGCGCTCGGCATCGTCGCCGCCCTCTACCAGCGCATCCGCACCGGCCGCGGCCAGAAAGTGCTGTGCGCCATGCAGGACGGCGTGCTCAATCTCGCGCGCGTGAAGCTGCGCGACCAGCAGCGGCTGAAAGCTGGCCCGCTCACCGAATACAGCCAGTACGGCGAGGGCGTTCCGTTCGGCAAGGCGACGCCGCGCGCCGGCAACGATTCAGGTGGCGGCCAGCCGGGCTGGATCGTCAAATGCAAAGGCTGGGAGAACGATCCCGATGCCTACATTTATTTCATCACGCAGGCGCCGGTGTGGACCGCGATCTGCGATCTGATCGGCAAGCCGGAATGGAAGACCGATCCGGACTACGCCACGCCACCGGCGCGGCTACCGCGGCTGCGCAAAATCTTCGATACGATCGAGCAATGGACCATGACCATGACCAAGTTCGAGGTCATGGATATTTGCAACAAGCGCGATATTCCGGTCGGGCCGATCCTGTCGATGAAGGAGATTGCGGAGGAGCAATCGCTGCGCGCGACCGGCACAGTAGTCGAGGTCGATCATCCGGGCCGCGGCAAGTATCTGACCGTGGGCAACCCGGTGAAGCTGTCGGACTCGCCCGCCGACGTGCGGCGCTCGCCGCTTCTTGGCGAGCACACCGACGAGATTCTGCGCAAGGTGCTGCGCTATTCCGAGAAGGAAGTCGCCGAGATCAAGGTGTCTGGCGCGATCACGCCGCCGGAGAAGCCGGCCAAGGCTGAGGCGGCGTAGCTATCTTTTTCCCCTCCCCCTTGTGGGGAGGGACAGGGGTGGGGGTCGTGAGGTCACTCGCTAACGTCGTCGCTCGCGCGTCGCCTCCCGACCCCCCTCTCTAACTCTCCCCCACAAGGGGGGCGAGAACAGTCAGAGTTTGGCGAGAGGTTTTTACAATGCGTATCGTTGTTCACGGGCAGCAGGCGTTCGGTAAGGCGGTGCTCGAAGCGCTGCTCAAGCGCGGCGATGAAGTCGTCGCGGTTTACGTGGCGCCGGAAAAGCCGGGCGCCAAGGCCGATCCGCTGAAGGAGGCGGCGCTCGCTGCCAAGCTTCCGGTCCATCAGCCGGACTCCTACAAGAAGCCCGAAGTGTGGGAAGAGTTCAAAGCGCTGAAGCCTGACCTTCAGGTAATGGCTTTCGTCACGCTGTTCGTGCCGGAAGAATTCTTGAACATCCCGACCCGTGGCTCGATTCAATACCACCCGTCGCTGTTGCCGGCCTATCGAGGCGCGAGCGCGATCAATTGGCCGATCATCAAAGGCGAGAGCGAAACTGGGCTGTCGATTTTCTGGCCTGACAACGGGCTGGATACCGGCGACGTGCTCATTCAGAAGAAAACGCAGATCGGCCCGAACGACACGCTCGGCACCGTCTATTTCGACCGGCTGTTCCCGATGGGCGTCGATGCGATACTCGAGTCGGTCGATCTGGTGAAGGCCGGCAAAGCGCCGCGCATCAAACAAGATGAAGCGAAGGCCACCTATGAAGGCCGCTGCGGCGCCGACAATGCCAAGATCGACTGGGGCAAGCCCTGGGAGCAGATCGACCGCCTGATCCGCGGCTGCAATCCCGCGCCTGGCGCGTGGTGTGTGCTCGACGGCAAGCAGCTGAAAATTTTCGACGCCAGGCCGCTGCCGGCGAAGGACCCCAAAGGCATTGCCGGCAAGGTCGGCGAAATCACCGCGGTTGAAGCGGACGGCTTCAGCGTGGTCTGCGCCGACGGGCGCTTCAAAGTCACCCGCGTTCAGCCCGCCGACGGCAAGAAGATCGAGGCCGGCGAGTGGGCGAAGTCCGTAAACCTCGCCGTGAAAGCGAGATTCACATGAACCCGGCCATGCCGAACTGAGAACTGCAAAGACTTGCCGGGTTTTCTTTCAAGCAACGGATCCTCAAAAAATGCCCGCCTCGCAACATCAATCGCCGAAATCCGATATCGAAATCTCGCAAGCCGCGAAGAAGCGGCTCATTCTCGACGTCGCGCGCGAACGGCTCAGCGTCGCGCCGGAAAATCTCGAGCCCTATGGTCACTACAAGGCCAAGGTGTCGATGGATTACATCAAATCGCTGCAGAGCAAGCCGAACGGCAAACTGATCCTGGTCTCGGCCATCACACCGACGCCGGCGGGCGAGGGCAAGACAACGACGACGGTTGGACTGACCGATGCGCTCAATTATATTGGCAAGAAGGCGATGCTGTGCCTGCGCGAGCCGTCGCTCGGCCCGTCATTCGGCGTGAAGGGCGGCGCCGCCGGCGGCGGTTATGCGCAAGTCGTGCCGATGGAAGACATCAATCTCCACTTCACCGGCGATTTTCACGCCATTACCTCGGCCAACAATCTGCTCGCCGCGCTCCTCGACAATCACATCTATTGGGGCAATGCGCTCGGCATCGACGAGCGCCGCGTCGCCTGGCGCCGCGTGCTCGACATGAACGATCGCGCGCTGCGCTCGATCGTGTCCTCGCTCGGCGGTGTCGCCAACGGTTTTCCGCGCGAAGACGGTTTCGACATCACCGTCGCGTCGGAGGTCATGGCGATCTTCTGTCTCGCCCGCGATCTCGAAGACTTGAAAAAGCGTCTCGGCAATATCGTCGTGGCCTATACCCGCGACCGTAAACCGGTCCGCGCCAGCGATCTCAAGGCGCACGGTGCCATGACCGTGCTGCTCAAGGAGGCGCTGGCGCCGAATCTGGTGCAGACGCTCGAAGGCACGCCCGCCTTCATCCACGGCGGCCCGTTCGCCAATATCGCGCATGGCTGCAATTCGGTGCTGGCGACGACGACGGCGCTGAAACTCGCCGATTACGTGGTCACCGAAGCCGGCTTCGGCGCCGATCTCGGCGGCGAGAAGTTCATGGATATCAAGTGCCGCAAGGCCGGCATCGAGCCGTCTTGCGCGGTGCTGGTCGCCACCATCCGCGCGCTGAAAATGCACGGCGGCGTCAAGAAGGAAGACCTCAAGCAGGAAAACTTGAAGGCGCTCGAAGCCGGCATGAGCAATCTCAAGCGCCATGTCGAGAACGTGCAGAAATTCGGCATCGTGCCGATCATCTCGATCAATCGCTTCTCCGCCGATACGCAAGCCGAGATTAAGCTGGTCGAAGAGACCTGCAAGTCGCTCGGCGTGAAGGCGCTCATGGCCGATCATTGGGCGATGGGCGGCGAGGGCGCGGCCAATGTCGCGAAAGCCGTCGTCGAGGTTGCTGAGAGCGGCAAGAGCACGCTGAAATTCCTCTATCCCGACGACATGCCGCTTCTGGAAAAGATCCGTACCATCGCCAGGGAAATCTATCGCGCCAAGGATATAACCGCTGAGAAGCCGGTGCGCGATCAGCTCGCCAATTTCGAGGCCATGGGCTACGGCAAATTCCCGATTTGCGTCGCCAAGACCCAATACAGCTTTTCGACCAATCCCGACTTGAAGGGGGCGCCGGCCGATCACGTCATCAATGTACGCGACGTGCGGCTGTCGGCAGGCGCCGAATTCGTGGTTGCGATCTGCGGAGAAATCATGACCATGCCGGGTCTGCCCAAAGTGCCGGCCGCAGACGTGATCGACGTCGCACCTGACGGCAAGATTGTCGGATTGTTTTAACGGTCATTGCGAGGAGCCAACGGGGCCGGCCCTTCGGGCCGGACCCGTTGGCTCGCAATGACGCAACAAAGGAGAGAACAATGCTGAAGTTCTACTATAGCGCCGCGCCGAACCCGACCAAGATCGCGCTTTTCCTCGAAGAGACGGGGCTGCCCTTCGAGGCCATTCCGGTCGATACCCGCAAGGGCGACCAGCACAAGCCGGAATTCCTCGCCATCAATCCAAACGCCAAAGTGCCGGCGATCGTCGATGGCGACGTGACCGTGTTCGATTCAAGCGCGATCCTGCTCTATCTCGCCGAGAAGACCGGCAAGTTTCTGCCGGCCAAGACCGACAAGGCGCGCGGCGAGCTTCTGTCATGGATGTTCTTCGTGTCGTCCGGCGTCGGCCCCTATTTCGGCCAGTCGGTGCATTTCCGCAATTACGCGCCGGAGAAGCTTCAATATGCCATCAACCGCTACGCTTTCGAGGCGCAGCGTCACGCCGGCATTCTCGATGCGCGGCTTGCCAAGCACAAGTACATGCTGGGTGACACCTATACGATCGTCGACATGAACGTGTGGGGCTGGGGCCGCATGCTGCCGAACGTGCTCGGCGAGGGCGCCTTCGACAAGTTCAAGAACCTAAAGCGCCTGGTCGACGAAGTCAGCGCCCGTCCCGCGGCGCAAAAGGCCGTCACGCTCAAGGATCGCCACAAGTTCAAGACCGAGATGGACCAGGACGCGCTGCACGCGATGTTCCCGCACATGAAGGAAAAGGTCGCGTAATCGCCCGATAGCGAGCGCGAAAACACATCGAGGGCCGGTTCCCGACGTCATCGGCGTCGGGCCGGCCCTTATTTTGGTTACTGAAGACTTTCTTTTGGTCAGCGGGCCGGAAACTTATCGTCCGGCCTAATATCCATAAAATTTTTGTCTTTTTGCATCGTGCTTATGGGCGTGGATCTTTGCACTTTCTCGTTAGGGTGGCGTCAATTCCGCCGCTATTGATGCCGTTGGAGGACGGGAGGCGGAATCCATAATGATGTAAATTGGAATGCACACACATGCTTCATGCTCCTGCCTTCAAGATCGTCCCGCCGCTGGAAAACCTCGCCGAAAAGCCCGAGCCCGCAACTAGTCAATCGCTGATCGACGAACTCAACGACGCCGTTTCGGCCGGTGGCGACCAACAGCGTTTGCGGATTCTCGAGCGTATTACCGATTTGTTTGCCGCCGGCTCGCGCGGCTATACCAGCGATCAGATCGCGCTGTTCGACGATGTGCTGCAGGAGCTTGCGGCCGAAATCGAGGTGAAAGCCCGGGCGCGGCTCGCCCAGCGGCTGGCGCATATCAACTCGAGCCCGCCCGGGATCGTCCGCACGCTCGCTTTCGATGACGCGATCGTGGTCGCCGAGCCGGTGCTGAAATATTCGCAGGCGCTTAGCGACGCCGACCTCACCGAGAACGCCAAGACCAAGAGCCAGGAACATCTCCTCGCGATTGCGCAACGCCTGAAGCTGAGCGAGGCAGTCACCGATGTCCTGGTCGATCGCGGCGATCGCCGTGTCGTCGACAAAATGGTGAAAAACAAGGGCGCACGCATTTCGCTGAGCGGTTATGAAAAGCTCACGCATAAGGCGCGCCGCGACCGCAAACTGACGCTGGCACTGAGCCGGCGCAGTGACCTGCCCCGGCAATATTTCCTAAAACTGCTCGAGACGGCTTCGGCCTCCGTGCGCGCCAAGATGGAGCGCGACAATCCGCAGGCGGCTGCCGAAATTCGCGGTACCATCGACGATGTCGCGACCGCCATGCAGCAGGAGGTCCGCGAGGCGTCACGCCGGCATGCCAATGCCGACCGCGACGCCACGCGCTGTTCCAACGTCAAGCCGTTCACCGAAGCCAACGTTCATGCTCCCGCGCGCAAGCAGGAGTTCGCCCGGACGGCGATTGCGCTGTCGAAGCTTTGCCGGTTTCCCGTCGACGCGGTCGAGCGGGCGCTGCTCGATAAGGGCGAGGACATGATTCTCGTTCTCGCCAAGGCGGGAGGCTGCTCGTGGACGACGACGCGTGAGCTTCTGCTCATGCATGTCGCCGAACGCAACCTGCAGCCGACCGATCTTGAGCGCTCATTCGAGCGGTATAAGAAATTGAGCAAGGAGATCGCGCGCGACGTTATCAGTTTTCACGGCCAGCGCATTGAGCTTCGGTCGAAGCGCGAACACGACGACGCCGGCAAAGAAACCTCATCAGTCTAGATCTTCGGTTTGAGCATGATCTGATCCGAAAACCGGCTTCCACTTTTCGGGATCATGCTCTAAAGAAACCCGAGCCGCCCGCTGCCGGCTTTGGCTTCGGTTTCAGGATCGCCAAAAGTCAGCTGCGACCACATCCGTTCGGCCACCTGACCTGCCCAATCCGCGCGATGCTTGGCCTCTGCTTCGGTCAGGAGCGGCGCGCGATCCGCTTCGCCCGCCGCCAGCACGCCGAGCTCCACCCGGCACATATCCTCGAGAAACCAAGCGAGCGTCACCGCCTGCTTCATATTGGCGCCCACGACCACGGCGCCGTTGCCACGCAGGATGATACCGTTCGCATTTCCCAGCTTGTCGGCAACTGCCGCGGCGACTGCATCCGAGCGCATCAGAGTGGGATCGTCCCAAAACGCCGGCGCGGGATAAAAGAATGCGCCGAACCCGTGCCGCGCTTTGGGCGGCCGGCCGAGCGCCGACATCGTCATCGCATGCGGCGGGATTACGCGGCACACTGCGCCGACATCGAGCCGCCTTTTGTAGATTTGCTGGTGGACGCGTACCTCGCCGAGAACGCCCTCCGGCAATGGACCTTCGACCGGACAGACGGTGCCGCCTTCGCCGGGGCTGATCAAGCCCATTGGCGCGGCTTTGCAGACGAGGAATGTGCCGGCATCGAGCCGCACGGAACAGTGGCCATAGGCATTGACCAGATCGGCGCGCCACAGTGCGCGCGCAGCCTGGCGCACCTCGATCTGCTTTCGCGGAAGGAAATCGTCGTCCATGTGGTTGGGCCTCGTATCGGCGCTATTGTTTGTCGCCGATACCTTTGATCAGCGGCTCGAGCCGTGCAACGTCCTTATCGACGTAGGAATCGAAAGCGTCCAGCGCGATATTTTCGGGCCGGATGCCTTGCGCCTTTATCTTTTGCTGCAGGTCGGGGTCATGGCTCACCTTGGCGATGGCGTCGGCAAGCGTTTTCAGGATCGGTTTTGGCGTCTTCGCCGGCGCCAGAATGCCGTACCAGGTGGCGTAATGGTAATCGACGCCTTGCGATATCGCGGTGGGTATTTGCACAGGAGCGGTGATCGGATCGTCGGCGCCGACGGCGAGCCCGCGCAAGCTGCCGTTCTGCAAGAACGACAACACGAAGGCGAGCGGATCGAATGACGCCTGAATAGCGCCGCTCAGCATGTCCGAGATGATGTTGGTGCTGACTGTGTAAGGCACGTGCACCAAATTGATCTTGGTTTGTGCCGCGAAATAAGCGCCGGCGAGATGCGTTGAAGTGCCGATGCCCGCGGAGCCGTAATTGATCGTGCCCGGCTTCGCTTTCGCCAGATCGATGAACTCTTTCAGACTCTTCACGCCGAGCGCGCTTGGCACGACGACGATAGCCGGCGCGACGCCGACCGTGGAGACGCCGGCGAAGTCATGAATTGGATCGAACGGCATACTCTTGTTGATAAAGCCGAGGATCGAGTGGCCGGAATTGGCAAACAGCAGCGTGTAACCGTCAGGCGTCGCGTTCGCGACCGTCTCGCCGCCGATCACGCCGCCTGCGCCAGGCTTGTTCAGCACGACGATCTGCTGACCCAGGACTTGCGACAGCTTGTCGGCGTAAAGCCGCGCCAGGATATCGATCGCCGTCCCCGGCGTCAGTGGCACGACGAGCGTGATCAGCCGCGATGGAAATTGATCCGCGGCGCGCGCCGTCAGAGTCATCGATGCGAGCAGCAACGCTGCCATAAATAATCTTACGAGCTTCATTGGACGTATCCCCGTGTTTCTTCTTTCACCTAGAGCGGAACATGATCTTATCGGACCTTCCTTCGCCCGCCGACGCGGGCTTCGCGAAGGCGGAAAACCGGTTTCCACCCTCGGATCAAGTCCGAGGGCAGCTTTTTCCGGATCATGCTCTAGACCAGCGCGACGGCGCGGATCGGCGAGGCTTCGGCATCGATCAGCTTGAGCGGCAGGCCGATCAGCGTGAAACGCTCCTTGCCGATCCGATCGAGATTTTTCAGGTACGGCATGGTGATGATGCCGTGTTCGCTCAGCGTGCGCGAATTGTGGAACACACGCGGTGAGTTCGGTTCGTCGTTGCCGTGATAGAAGTCGTAGCCGACAATGACGACGCCCTTGTCGATGCACCACATGGTCGCGCCGATGGTCAGATAAGGCGACGTCGTCATCCATTTTTCCGAGCCGCCATCGTAGGTGTTGTTGTGGTCGGTGCGCAGCATCAGCCGGTCGCCCTTCTTAATGCTCTTGCCGACGCGCTTCTCCAGGTCGTCCGCGATGATCGGCTGCGACGGCAGCTTGTCGCGCAGATCGGCGACGATGGCGTCGCCTATGAACAATTCCAGCGGCAATTGATGGATCTGGGTACCGCCGCGCACATTGTGCTCCGGCGCGTCGACGTGGCTGCCGGCATGCAGCCGCATGTGGACGCCGCGCACGATCTGGCCGGCGCCGCCCGGCGCGTCATGCTCCTTGATGATCTCCATCGCGAACTGCATGTCCTTCTTGAATCCCGCGGGCGTGCGCATCGCGAAATTCTTCGGATCGAGCTCGAGGCTGATATCGACGATGGTTGCATTGGGCGGCAGCATGATTCCTCGCTTTGTGAATCGGGTTTTGATGGCGCAGTTGGCGTTGTGGCGGCTAGGCGAGCTTGGTCCCGGCGCGGATGTCGCGACGCAGCGCGTCGATCGTCCGCGCCACTTCGGCCTCGTCCTGCAATTCGTCCGAGAGGATGACGCGGCTGGTTTCGACGAAATGCTCGACGGTAAACGAGATCGCAGCATCGGCATCGCGCGCCAGCGCGGCGTCCATGATGCGCTGATGCTCGGTGTCAAAGTGGCGGCCGGACAGACCGCTGCGCACGGAGAGCCGGCGATAGCGGTCGCTGAGATCATAGAGCTGGGCGCGGAACGCGTTGGTCTGGCGCGAATTACAGGCACCGACGAGGGCGTCGTGAAACTCGCGGTTCTCGCGGTACCACTCGTCGCTGAGCTTTGCGCCGTCGCTCTTCGGACAGTTTTTCAGCCGATGCGCCGCGGCGACGATTTGCGCCTCCCAATGCCGGTCGCCGGCGGCGATTGCGACGCGCAGCGCCGCGCCTTCGACCCAGGCGCGGGTCTTGGTGATATCGAGCAGGTTTTCGATCGACACCGGCGCGACGCGGAAACCGCGCTGGCCTTCGGCGACCACGAGGTCGAGCGAACTGAGCTTCGACAGCGCTTCGCGCAGCGGCGTGGCGCCGACGCCATATTCATTGCGCAGCCGCTCGACATGCATCTTCTCGCCGGGCTGGAATCTGACGCCGAGAATGTCGGCGCGGAGCCGCGTGAAGGCCGCTTCGGCCAGGGTAGCCGTCGAAGCATGTGGTTCGGAGAACATGAAGGCGATCTCGATAGAGGGGAAAAATATCGATATTATTATCCTTTATCGCTAAATCGGAAATCGCTGTCCAGTCCCCCTAAGTGTTTGATTTATGTGAAACTCAAAGGCGCCTAGCTCGCCAACGCTGTGAATAATAAAGAGGCTCCGGAGCGCGTGGCCGAAATGAAAACGGCGCGGCTTGGCGCCGCGCCGTTCGTAGGCGTTTTGCAGACGCTGTTTCTTAGAACAGCGCCGCCATGGATTGCAGCGTTTTCCAAGTGCCCCAGGCGAGCGGGATGCCGACAAAGCACCAGAATATGATCGCCGGCAGGTCGACACCGCCTTTGCCGATCCCGAATGAGCCGGTCGGAGCGGAGCCGGCCGAGCTCGCGGCTTGCACTTTGGCGACCTCTTCCGCGCTCATGTACCACTTCTCGGCCACCGGCTTGACCAGGAAATTGCAGATCAGGCCGACGACGAGCATGCCGCACAGGATGTACATGGTGAAGTCGTAGAGATGATCGCGCGGCACGCCGGCTGAGAGTTGCGCTTCGCGGATGTAGTTCACCACCACGGGACCGATGATGCCGGCGGTCGACCAGGCCGTCAGCAGCCGTCCGTGAATAGCGCCGACGAACTGCGTTCCGAACATATCGGCGAGATAGGCCGGCACCGTGGCGAAGCCGCCACCATACATCGATAGGATGATGCCGAACGCCAGCACAAACAACGCCTTGTTGCCGGTCTGCGCCAGCGTCGGCGTCAATGCGTAGAGGATGATGCCGAGGATGAAGAACGTGTAATAGGTGTTCTTGCGCCCGATATAGTCGGATAGCGACGCCCAGAACACTCGGCCGCCGATATTGAACAGCGAGAGCAATCCGGCAAAGCCGGCCGCGATCGCGGCGATGGTTGCTTTCTGCTCGACGCTCAAGGCGTTGAAGCCTAGTTCCGGATGTCCGATCAGCTTGCCGCCGAAGATCTCCTGCAACATCGGCGAGGCCATGCCGATCACGCCGATGCCGGCGGAAACGTTCAGGCACAGCACGGCCCAGATCAGCCAGAACTGCGGCGTCTTGTGCGCGTTATCAAGGTGCACATTGTGCTGGGTGATCATGGTCTTGGTTTCGCTGGGCGGCGTCCAGCCTTCCGGCCGCCAGCCGGCGGGCGGCAGGCGATAGCGGAAGGCGCCGACCATCATGAAGAAAAAGTAGATCGCGGCCATGACGAGGAAGGTCTGCCAGGCGCCGACGTCGGTCGGCGTCTTGAAATAATTCATCAGCAGGTTCGCCAGCGGTGCGCCGATCATGGCGCCGCCGCCGAAACCGGCGATAGCAAAACCCGTCGCCATGCCACGGTGATCGGGAAACCATTTGATCAGCGTGGACACGGGAGAGATGTAACCCAGGCCGAGACCGACGCCGCCGATGACGCCGGAGCCGAGCCACATCAGCCAGAGCTGGTGGATGTAGATGCCGATGGCGCCAAGCACGAGGCCGCCCGCCCAGCAGATCGCGGCAACGACGCCGGCCTTGCGCGGTCCGACCCGCTCAAGCCAGCCGCCCCAGATCGCTGCGGAGACGCCGAGAAATACGAAGAACAGCGTGAACATCCAGCCCATGCTGGCGACCCGCCAGTCGCAGGTGGTGGTGAACAGCTCCTGACCGAGCGTCATGTCGGGGCAGGCTTTGGATGCCGTCAGCCCGATCGCGCGCGACAGCGGCAGCCAGAACACGGAAAAGCCGTAGGCCATGCCGATGCAGAGATGAATGCAGAGCGCGGCCGGCGGCACCAGCCAGCGATTGAAGCCTGCAGTGGCGATGGTCCGTTCACGATCGAGAATGCCGGTGCCCTTTGCCCCAGCCGACATGGCTTGATCGAATGTCGTCGTCATAGGAGTCCCCCTCCGGTTTTAGCTTTTTATGACAGCGTTTGTTGTGCTGCGTTTATGCGTTCAGAATGCCACCTCCTGCAGATGGCCGCAAACGTTCCAGCAGGGAAAACCCCATAGACGTTAGAACTATTTCCATTTCGCACTGCAAAAAGTCTTTGTTTAATCGGTCCTTCCTTGGGCTTCGGATCGCACAAGGCATACCGAGACAAAAAGTCTCAATGATTGGATTATCAAATGGTCTGATCGGGATTTCCGATCAAAAAATGACTATTGATTATCGCCGGCGGGGCTTTAGCTCTGTTCCAACTGGCATTTTTCGCCTTACAAGGTAGCAGATGAGCCTGACCGAACCGCCGCAAACACTGCCGCCCGACAACAGCGGGCGAATCGGCCGGCGCCGCCCGGCGCGCACGCCGAAAGGCCGCCAGCTCGATCCCCAAGCGGTCGCGGATATCGAGGCGCTGTTGACCGACCGCTCGCGCCGCCACGACCTTCTGATCGAGCATCTTCATCTGATCCAGGACAAATATGGTCACATCTCCAGTGCGCACCTTGCCGCGCTCGCGGCCGAGATGAAGCTCTCGCAGACCGAGGTCTATGAGGTCGCGACCTTCTATTCCCACTTCGACGTGGTCAAAGAGGGCGAGATGCCGCCGCCGCCGGTAACGGTGCGCGTCTGCGACTCTTTGTCTTGCGCCATGGCAGGCGCTGACCGCATGTTGCAGGACTTGCCCAAGTCGCTCGGGCCGGACGTCCGCGTGGTGCGCGCGCCGTGCATGGGTGCTTGCGATCGTGCGCCGGCCTGCGCGGTCGGCCATGTGCAAGTGATGAATGCGACGCCGGCATCGGTCGCCAAGCTTGCGCATGCGCACACCCACTCCGACGCACTGACACCCGGCATCGGTTTCGAGCGCTACATCGCGTCAGGCGGCTATCGCATTCTCGGTGAGGCGCTTTCCGGCAAGCGCACGCGCGACGAACTGATCAAGATCGTCAGCGATGCGGGACTGCGCGGCCTTGGCGGCGCCGGCTTTCCGACCGGCCGCAAATGGTCGCTGGTGCGTGCCGAACCCGCGCCGCGATTGATGGCAGTGAATGCCGACGAGGGCGAGCCGGGCACGTTCAAGGATCGCTATTATCTCGGGCTCGATCCGCATCGTTTTTTGGAAGGCATGCTGATCGCCGCCTGGGTGGTCGAGGCTGCCGAGATCTACATTTATATCCGCGACGAATATCCCGAACTGCGGCTGATGCTCGTTGACGAGATCGCCAAGCTCGAAGAGGCCGGGCTCGATCGCTTCAGCAAGATTCATCTGCGCCGCGGCGCGGGCGCTTATATTTGCGGCGAAGAGTCGGCGATGATCGAGTCGATCGAGGGCAAGCGCGGTCTGCCGCGGCATCGCCCGCCTTATGTCGCGCAAGTCGGTCTGTTCGGCCGCCCGACGCTCGAGCAGAATGTCGAGACGCTCTACTGGATCCGCGACATCATCGAAAAAGGCGCGGGGTGGGTGACGTCGCAGGGCCGCCACGAGCGCAAAGGCTTTCGCAGCTTCTCGGTGTCCGGCCGGGTCAAGAATCCCGGCGTGAAGCTGGCGCCCGCCGGCATCACCGTGCGCGAACTGATCGATGAATTCTGCGGCGGCATGGCCGACGGTCACACCTTCAAGGCCTATCTGCCGGGTGGCGCCTCGGGCGGCATCCTGCCGGAATCGATGGCCGACCTGCCGCTCGATTTCGGCACGCTGGAAAAGTACGGCTGCTTTGTCGGCTCGCACGCGGTTGTGATCCTGTCCGACAGGGACGATGTGAAGGCCGTGGCGCTCAACCTGATGAAGTTCTTCGAGGATGAGAGCTGCGGCCAGTGCACGCCATGCCGCGTCGGCACCGAAAAGGCGGCCGAACTGATGGCGCACGGGCCGTGGGATCCCGCTTTGCTCGACGAATTGTCGGCCTTGATGCGCGACGCCTCGATTTGCGGCCTCGGCCAGGCCGCGCCCAATCCACTTGTTAGTGTGCTAAAATACTTTCCGGATGAACTGAAGAAGCCGCTGGGAACTTGGTGATCAAAAGGTCAGCACGATGAACGACCGCAAGGACGACAAGCCAGCCGCTGGGAAGAGCGACGCCCCCGCCGCCAAGACTTTCACGATCGACGACCGCGAGATCGAGATCCGCGAAGGCGAGACGATCTTCCGCGCCGCGCGACGGCTCGACATCAAGCTGCCGCATCTGTGCTACACGCCGAAACCCGGCTACCGGGCCGACGGCAATTGCCGCGTCTGCATGGTCGAGATCGAGGGCGAGCGCGTGCTTGCCGCAAGCTGCCTGCGTACGCCGTCGCACGGCATGAAGGTCAAGACCCAGACCGACCGCGCCAAGACCGCGCGCAAGATGGTCGCCGAACTCCTCCTCACCGATCAGCCCGCGATGGACGTGGCGCACGATCCCGACTCGGAACTTTGGAAAACCGTCAAGCGCCTGAAGGTCGAGCCCGGCCGCTTCCCCAAGCGCAAAGCCGCCGAGGTGCCGCAGCCCGATCGCAGCCACGTGGCGATGGCCGTCAATCTCGACGCCTGCATCCAATGCAATCTCTGCGTCCGCGCCTGCCGCGAAGTGCAGGTCAACGACGTGATCGGCATGGCCGGCCGCGGCCATCTCGAAAAGATCGTGTTCGACTTCGACGATCCGATGGGCGCTTCGACCTGTGTCGCCTGCGGCGAATGCGTGCAGGCCTGTCCGACCGGCGCGCTGATGCCGGCGACGATGGTGGACGACAACAACGTCTATAAGGGCAAGCCCGACCGCACGGTCGACAGCGTCTGCCCCTATTGCGGCGTCGGCTGCCAGCTCACCTATCAGATCAAGGACGACAAGATTGTCGCCGTCACCGGCAAGAACGGTCCGGCCAACCAGAACCGGCTCTGCGTCAAGGGCCGCTTCGGTTTCGACTACGTGCACAATCCGCAACGCCTCCTCAAGCCGATGATCCGCAAGGACGGCGTGCCAAAGGTGCCGCACGAGTTCATCGACCCGTCGAATCCGTGGACGCATTTCCGCGAAGCGACCTGGGAAGAGGCGCTCGATCGTGCCGCGTCGGGTTTGAAGAAAATCCGCGACCGCGACGGCCCCAAGGGGCTCGCCGGCTTCGGCTCGGCCAAAGGCTCGAACGAAGAAGCTTATCTGTTCCAGAAACTCGTTCGTACCGGTTTCGGCACCAACAATGTCGATCACTGCACGCGGCTGTGCCACGCCTCTTCGGTGGCGGCGCTGCTTGAAGGCGTCGGCTCGGCCGCGGTGACCGCGACCTTCAACGAGTGCAAGAATTCCGATCTCATTATCGTCATCGGTGCCAATCCGACCGAGAACCATCCGGTCGCGGCTACGTTCTTCAAACAAGCCGCCAAGCGCGGCGCCAAGCTCGTGGTGATGGATCCGCGCGGGCAGGCGCTCAAGCGCCACGCCTGGCGCATGATGCAGTTCAAGAACGGCGCCGACGTGGCGATGCTCAACGCCATGCTCAATGTCATCGTCGCCGAGAAGCTCTACGACCAGCAATATATCCAGACCTATGTCGAGGGCTTCGACGCCTGGAAGGAAAGCATCAAGGACTTCACGCCCGAGGAAATGGCGCCGATCTGCGGCGTTCCGCCCGATACGCTGCGCGAGGTCGCGCGCACCTATGCGCGGGCCGAAAGCGCCATCATCTTCTGGGGCATGGGCGTTTCGCAGCATACTCACGGCACCGATAACGCGCGCTGCCTGATCGCGCTGGCGCTGATCACCGGCCAGATCGGCCGGCCCGGCACCGGGCTTCATCCGCTGCGCGGACAAAACAATGTGCAGGGCGCTTCCGACGCCGGACTGATCCCGATGTTCTTTCCCGATTACAAGTCGGTGGAGGATCCGGAGATCCGCGGCCAATATGAGAAGGCCTGGGGCGTCAAGCTCGATCCGAAGAAGGGCAAGACCGTGGTCGAGATCATGGACGCGGTCCACCACGACGAGATCAAGGGCATGTATATCGAGGGCGAAAATCCCGCGATGTCCGATCCCGATCTCAATCATGCGCGGCAGGCGCTGGCGCATCTCGAGCACCTCGTGGTGCAGGACCTCTTTCTCACCGAGACCGCGGTCTATGCCGACGTGGTGCTGCCGGCCTCCGGCTGGCCCGAGAAGGACGGCACCGTGACCAACACCAATCGTCAGGTGCAGATAGGGCGCCAGGCGCTGCCGCTGCCGGGCGACACGCGGCACGATCTGTGGATCATCCAGGAGATCGCCAACCGCATGGGCTGCGGCTGGAACTACAAACATGTCAGCGAGGTCTATACCGAGATGGCGTCGATGATGCCGGCGCTCGACAACATCTCCTGGGAGCGCATCGAGCGCGAGCACGCCGTCACCTATCCGTCCGACGCGCCCGATCAGCCGGGCCGCGACGTCGTGTTCGACAAGGGTTTTCCGCGGCCGGGCGGTTTCGCAAAACTGGTCGCGACCAAGCTGCAGCCGCCGGACGAAGTTCCGGATGAAGACTATCCTTTCATCCTCACCACTGGCCGCCAGCTCGAACACTGGCACACCGGCGCGATGACGCGGCGGGCAACGACGCTCGATGCGCTTGAACCGTCGGCGATCGCGGCGGTTTCGCGCGGCACCATCGCCAAGCTCGGTATCAGGCCAGGCGACATGATCCGGGTCTCGACCCGCCGCGGTACCGTGGAACTTAATTCTCGCCAGGACGACAGCATACCCGACGGTGTAGTGTTCATTCCGTTTGCCTATGTGGAAGCGGCGGCGAACCTGCTCACCAATCCCAAGCTCGACCCGTTCGGAAAAATTCCGGAATTCAAGTTCTGCGCGGCGAAGGTGGAGAAGGCCGCGCCGCAAATGGAAGCGGTGGAGTAATCAAAGCTCAGCGTGCCGTGTATTGGCCGGTGGTGATGCCGCGCGGCGGTTTTATTTCTCGTCCTTGAAATACACCTCGACCGGGCCGCTCAATTTGATGGTCAGCGGCTTGCCATGGCGGTCCTTGGTTTTGCCGGCTTCGACTTTGATCCAGCCTTCGCTGATGCAATATTCAGCCACGTTGGTTTTCTCGGCGCCCTTGAAGCGTACGCCGACGTCGCGCTCCAACAACTCCGCGTTGTAATACGGGCTGTCCGGGTCGTTTGAGAGCCGGTCGGGCAGGGCAGTCGTTCCCTTCAGTTCCGTCATCTTTTCCATCGTCTTTCGGTGTTCGGTTCCAATACGTATGAAACCCTTATTTCATTTCTAACACGGCCTTAAGTATCGCACGCACTTTAGGCTGTGGAACCGAAGTATTGTGACGCCCATCACCCTCGTTGTTCTTCTCTTTCGCGTTGAATAGGGGCGCTAAACCGCCGCGGCCCAACCGCGGATTGCGGGTGTACCGAGCGCGATCGTGAGCCAGTCATGGCAGTGCAAGCCCCAACGCCGCTGATCGGCAGGCTTCGGCAATACCTGCCGTGCCTGCTCGCGGCCGCGGCCGGCATCGCCGTATCGGTGATCGCCGCGGGTCTGACCGCCAGCCGCGAGACCAAACACGCCGAAGCGCAATTCAATGTGGTTGCCGAGAACCACTACATGGTCGTGCAGAACGGCCTCAACGAATATATGAACCGCCTGCGCGCGGTACGCGCTTTGTTTGACAGTTCCGAGGGGCAGGTATCGCGCGGCTCGTTCGAAGCATTCGCGCGGCCGCTGCTGCAAGAGAACAGCGCCATCGCGACGCTGTCATGGGTACCGCGCGTGCTCGGGCCGGAACGCGCCGAGCACGAGCGCGAGGCGGCGCGCCAGGGCCTTGCCGGCTATCGCATCAAGCAGATGGGCGACGGCCGCAAGATGTCGTTGTCGCCGGAGCGCGACGAATATTACCCGATCTTCTATGCGACAGTACCGAAGACCTCGCCGCTCTACGGTCTCGATTTGCGCTCCGAACCGGAGACGCTCACCGAGCTCGAACAAGCGCGCGATCACGACCGGCTGGGCTTTTCCCCGATCGCAACGCTTGTCAGCTCGGGCAACACCAAAAGCGGATTTTTGTTTTCACTGCCGGTCTACCGGCACGGCGTGCCGCACCAAACAATCGACGACCGGCGGCGCAATCTGATGGGCTTTGTTCACGGCTCGCTCCTCACGAGCAAGATGATCGACACCATCGTCAGCACGAACAATACCCCGGAAGGCCTCGATCTTTTCTTTTTTGCGCCGGATGCCGGCATGGATGCGGCGCCGGCCTATGTCCACGGCTCGCGGCTGCGCACCGAGCCGGCGCAGCCGCTGAGCCGTGCTGCGCTTGCCGCGGGCCTGCATTGGTCCCGCGACCTGACGGCTGACGGGCAGAGCTGGATGACGATGGACATGGCGCCGATGCCGGACGGCCCGCTGATTGCCGGGCACGATCGGGGCTGGATCGTTTTCATCGGCGGCCTCCTCATCACCGCTGCGGTCGCGACATATATTCAATCCTCGCGCAAGCACGCCATGCGCATGACGCGCGTGAATCAGAAATTTTCCGCTCTCGCGCAGACCGACACGCTGACCTCGCTGCCCAATCGCCGCGCCTTCATGCAGCGCATTCATTCCGCTTTTGCCGCCGCCAATCGCGGCGCCAAGCCGTTTGCCGTGCTCTATTTCGACCTCGATCATTTCAAGGACGTCAACGACACGCTTGGCCATGCCGTCGGCGATGCGCTGCTGCGCCAGGTCGCGGGGCGGGTGCGCAGCGCAATCCGGGACAACGACGTCGTGGCCCGCTTCGGCGGCGATGAATTTGCGATATTGCAGAGCGACGTCGGCGAGCTCGACGCGGCCGGCGCGCTCGCGGCCAAGATCGGACAAATCGTGGCCGAGCCCTATGATATCGGCGGCAACGTCGTCCATATCTCGGCGAGCATCGGCATATCGCGTTATGCGGCGGAGGTCGCCGGACCCGACGCCATGATGATCCAGGCCGATCTTGCGCTCTATCGCGCCAAGGAAGACGGCCGCAACTGCTTCCGTTTTCACAGCGCCGACCTCGACTCGCAGGTGCAGGAACGCGTGCTTATCGCCGACGAATTGCGTGGCGCCCACATCCGCAACGAGCTTGAGCTCTACTATCAGCCGCAAATCGATCTGCGCACCGGCCGGATCATCGGGCTGGAAGCCTTGTTGCGCTGGAACCACCCCAAGCGCGGCCGGATACCGCCTTTGGTCTTCATTCCGATCGCGGAGCGGTCAGGGCAGATTCAGTTTCTCGGACAATGGGTGCTCGATGCCGCCTGCCAGCAATTGCGGTCTTGGCAAGACGAAGGCGTGGCGCCCGATCTTGTCGGCGTGAATTTTTCGGCGATTCACTTCAAAGCCTCGACCGATCTCGATGGCGAGGTTGCCGCGAGCCTCGACAAATGGGGCATTGCGCCGAATTTGATCGAGATCGAGCTCACCGAAACCGTGCTGATGGATATCACGCAACAGCACAACGATCGTTTCGACCGCCTCAGGAAGCTCGGCGTTCGCATTGCCATCGACGATTTCGGCACCGGCTATTCGTCGCTCAGCTATCTGGCGAATTATCCGATCAGTCGCGTGAAGATCGCGCAGGAACTGGTGGCGGGCGTCGACGCGGATTCGCGCAGCGCCGCCGTCGTGCGCGCCGCGATCGGGCTCGCGCATGAACTGGGCATCGAGGTCATTGCCGAAGGCATCGAGACGGAAGGGCAGGAAAAATTCCTGTTGTCGGCCGGCTGCGCCTACGGTCAGGGCTATCGCTTCAGCCGGCCGGTCGCCGCGGCGCAAGCGACGGTGTTGCTGCGGCTCGGATCGATCAAGCCGGCGCGCAAATCGTTGCGGCTGGTCGAGAGCAGCGCCGCGTAAGGCTTGGGTTGCCTGACCCGGAATAGACGAAATAAGGCGTTTTTCATTCGCCGCAGGAAGGGCTTTTCGCGGGCAGCGGCCGGGTTTAAGACTTACCCCATGACGCTTGCCACAGATGTTCCCCCGCACCTGTCCACCGCCTTGTCGCGCCACGACTGGACGCGTGAGGAGGTGCGGGCGCTGTTCGGCCTGCCGTTTCCGGAACTGATGTTCCGCGCCCAGAGCGCCCACCGGCAGAATTTCGATCCGACCGAAGTGCAAATCTCGACGCTGCTTTCGATCAAGACCGGCGGCTGTCCGGAGGACTGCGCCTATTGTCCGCAAAGCGCGCGTTATGATACCGGCGTCGAGGCGGAAAAGCTGATGGCGCTCGATGCCGTGCTGGCGGAGGCGCGCGCGGCGAAGAACGGCGGCGCGAGCCGTTTCTGCATGGGCGCGGCCTGGCGCTCGCCCAAGGACCGCGACCTCGATGCGGTCTGCGCCATGGTCGAAGGTGTCAAGGCGCTCGGGCTCGAGACTTGCGCGACGCTCGGCATGCTGACTGCGCCGCAGGCGCAACGGCTCAGACACGCCGGCCTCGATTATTACAATCACAACCTCGACACTTCGCCGGAATTCTACGACCACATCATCACCACGCGGACCTATCAGGATCGGCTGGAGACGCTCGACCATGTGCGCGACGCCGGCATTCATGTCTGCTGCGGCGGCATCGTCGGCATGGGTGAAACGCGCGAGGATCGCGTCGGCATGATTGCTGTCTTGGCGAGCCTGCCGGTGCATCCGGAATCGGTGCCGATCAACATGCTGGTGAAAGTCGCCGGCACGCCGCTTGCCGGCCAAGGTCCGCTCGATTCGGGCGCGCTCGACCCGATCGAGCTCGTGCGCACCATCGCCGTTGCCCGCATCACGATGCCGCGCTCGGTGGTGCGGCTGTCGGCCGGCCGCGAGGATATGAGCGAGGAGACGCAGACTTTGTGTTTCCTTGCCGGCGCCAATTCGATTTTCTACGGACCGAAATTGTTGACGGCGCCAAACCCGGGGTGTGACCGCGACCGCGAATTGATGGAGCGGTTGGGGTTGAGCCCGATGGAGCCGTAAGACGGGTTGGGCGAAGCCGCAACCCGCCGCGTCGAGCGGCCGAAACAAAGGACGGCGGATGCCTTCGGCCAATCCGCTTACAGCCAAATTCAAGGAACATGAAAACAGATAGACCCATCGAAAGCCGAAAGCGGCGCACGCTACTCGCATTGTTTTGCGCCGTAGCCGTCGCCGCCGGTTCACTTTCAGCCGTCGCCTTCGGCGAAGGCCCAGGCGACATTCTCAGCAGAGACGCCGTGCTGCGCGATCCCGAAATTCCTGCGTTGGGAAATCCGAAAGGCGATGTGACCGTCGTCGAATTTTTCGACTACCAGTGTCCCTATTGCAAAAAGCTCGCCCCCGAAATTGCGCAAGTCCTCCAGGAAGACGGCAATATCAGGCTCGTCCTCAAGGACTGGCCGATCTTCGGGGCGGTTTCGACTGCCGCGGCCCAGTTGGCGCTGGCGGCCAAATATCAGGACAAATACGCGCAGGCCCACGACGCTTTGATCGGCGCGACGACGAAATTGACCGATGCAAATATTCCCGACCTGCTGACGAAAGCCGGCATCGATGTCGACAAGGCAAAGCTTGACCTGCAGGCGCATCAAAAGGCGATCGGCGACCTGTTGACCCGCAACGGCGACCAAGCCGAGGCCTTTGGGTTTCAGGGCACGCCCGGCTTCATCGTCGGCACGTTCCGCGTGCCGGGCGTGGTTGAGATGAAAGTGTTCAAACAGATCATCGCCGACGCCCGCACGGCGGCGAAGAAGCGCAAATCTTAAATCGTTCCGGTCATGTAAGCTAAAAGTTGACATTCGTCAACAATTAGCTTACATCGTTAAATTGTGATCAGAAGCTTCAAAAGCAAGGGCCTTGCCGAGCTTTGGGAGAAAGGGCGGACCGGGAAGATCGATACGAAGATGCATGCTCGCATCTTGCGTCGCCTGGATCGCTTGGATGCCGCCGCGCGGCCGGAAAAAATGAACGTTCCCGGCTTTGATTTCCATTCTTTGCGAGGCTTCAATCCGACGCGCTATTCGGTTCACGTGAACGGGCAGCGGTGCATCACGTTCGAATTCGAAGCTGGTGATGCCTGCCGAATAGACTTCGGGCAATATCACTGAGGAGAGAGATCATGGTTTATGTCGCCAAGCGCAACCCGGCTCGCTGTCCGACCCATCCCGGCGCCTTGCTGCGGGAGGATGTAATTCCGGCGACCGGAAGGACGAAAGCCGAGATCGCGCAGCTTCTCGGCATTTCGCGCCAGCATCTCTATGACATTTTGCACGAGCGCAAGCCGGTCTCTCCGGCCGTGGCGGTCCGGCTCGGCAAGTTGTTCGGCGACGGCGCCGGAGTCTGGGTGCGCATGCAGGGGGCCTACGATACCTGGCATGCCGAGCGCGATGAGGATGTGAGCAAGATTCCGACGCTGCGCGTCAAGGCAGCCTAGTCGTAGCAAAGCGAATTCTCGGTGCGACGGTGGGGTTGATCCCGGATGTCGCTTCGCTCATCCAGGCTACTCCTTTTACGCCCCCGCAGCCCCGCCATCGGCGCGCGGATCGTGTGCACCTTCGCAAGTGCCGTCCTTGTGCAGCACGGCCGCGCCGGCGTGGCCCATGACGTCGGAATAGGGCTCGTCGATCAGTTCGACATCGTGACCGGCCGACGCGAGTTGGTCGATCAGATTGCCGTCGAAGCGCGGTTCCATCCGCAACGCTGTTCTCGGCGCGCCCCAGGTGCGTCCGAGCACCCAGCGCGGGCGGTCGAGCGCTTGCGCGAGCGGCTCACCGAATTGGACATGGCGGGTGAACACGGCGCCTTGCGTTTGCGGCTGGCCGTCGCCGCCCATGGCGCCATAGGCCATGATGCGGCCGTCCTTGAGCACCGCGAGCGCCGGATTGAGGGTGTGGAACGGCAGCCGTCCGGGCGCGAGCGGATTAAGTGCGCCGGCTTCGAGCGAAAAGCTCGCGCCGCGGTTCTGCATCAGCACGCCGGTCGACGGTAGCACGCAGCCCGAGCCGAATTCCCAATAGAGCGATTGGATGTAGGACACGACGACACCCGAGGAGTCGGCTGCGCCCATCCAGATCGTATCGCCGCCGCCGGAGCCGGGCGGCCAAGGCGCTGCCTTGCGGCGGTCGATCTTCATCGCTTCACCGGCGATGAAGCGGTCATCGAGCACGCGGGTGAGCGCGTAGGGCAGGTGATTGGGATCGGTGACGACGCGGTCGCGCAGCCGCAATGCGCGCTTGGTCGCTTCGACCAGGCCGTGGATGTGATCGAAACCTTCGGCTTCGGTGACGCCGAGGCGGGCGAACAAAGCCAGGATCATCAGCGAGACGACGCCCTGGGTCGGCGCGTCGGTGTTGTAGACCGTGCCCGAGGGCAATTCGACGCGCAGCGGCTCGGCGATCGTCGCGCGAAATCGCTCGAGATCCTGGCGCGTGAGCGGGCTGCCGATGCTTTCGAGATCGGCGGCGATCTCGCGGCCGACATCGCCGCGATAGAAATCGTCAAGCCCGGCATGGGCGAGTTGCTCAATCGTCGCGGCAAAGGCGTCCTGCTTCAACATGGTGCCGACAACAGGCGGCTTGCCGTCGACCAAAAAGGCCGAAGCAAAGCCCGGCACATCTTTCAGCTCATCAAGATGCTCCTGCGTCAGCCGCGCCTGGCTGCGGGTGACGGTGTAGCCGTTGCGGGCCTGCGCGATAGCCGGCGCCAACAATTCGCCGAGCGGTAATCTGCCGCCGGATGCCTTCGCCGCTTCGAGCGCCAGCGCCCAGCCGCCGATGGCGCCCGGCACGGTCAGCGCCGCAAGCCGGCCACGCGGCGGGACGGTCTCGAAGTCGCGATAAAGCTCGGGCCGCGCTTGCAAGCTCGACGGGCCCGCCGCCATGATGGCGCGCACACGGCCGGAGCGTTCGCGGATCATCCAAAATCCGTCGCCGCCGATATGATTCATGTGCGGATAGACGGCGGCGATCGACGCCGCCATGGCCAGCATCGCTTCGATCGCATTGCCGCCCTCGGCCAGCATCTGGCGGCCGGCTTCGACGGCTAAGGCATGCGGCGCGCAGACGACGCCCCGGCGGTGGCCGGCTGTGTGCAAATCCATTGTGCTGCTCAATTCGCTGGGGACTGTTCGAAGCCGCGCTTGCGCAACAGCGCATCCGCGCTTGGCAGCCGGCCGCGAAACGCCTTGTAGGCGTCGGCCGGATCCTGCGAGCCGCCGGCCGAATAGATCGTTTCGCGCAGCCGCTTCGCCGTCGCCGGATCGAAAATGTCGCCGGTCTCCTCGAAGGCGGCGAAGGCGTCGGCGTCGAGCACTTCCGACCACATATAACTGTAATAGGCCGCGGCATAGCCGCCGCCGGAGAAGATATGCGCAAAATGCGGCGGCCGGTGGCGCATGGCGATCTCGTCCGGCATGGCGATGCGCGCCAGCGCTTTGTTCTCGAAACCCTTGGTGTCGGCCGCGGCGTCGATCTCCGTTGGCGACGACAGCGAATGGAAATCGAGATCGACGATGGCCGAGGAAATATATTCGACCGTGCCAAAGCCTTTGTTGAAGTTGCGCGCGGCAATGAGCCGTTGCAGCAATTCCTCCGGCATCGGCTCGCCGGTTTGATAATGGCGGGCGAAACGGCGCAGCACTTGCGGCTGCTCCAGCCAATGCTCGTAGAGCTGCGACGGCAGTTCGACGAAATCGGTGGCGACGCTGGTGCCGGAAATGCTCGGATAGGTCACGGAAGAGAGGAGGCCGTGCAGCGCGTGGCCGAATTCGTGGAACAGCGTGCGCGCGTCCTCGAAGCTGAGCAGCGTCGGCTCGCTGTCCGGCGCCTTCGCGAAATTGCATACATTGACGATCTGCGGCCGGATGTCGCCGGCAAGCTTCTGCTGATCGCGGATCGAGGTCATCCAGGCGCCGCTGCGCTTTGACGCGCGCGCGAAATAATCGCCGAAGAACAGCCCGACCTGCCGCCCGTCGCCGCCGCGCACCTCCCACACCCGCACGTCGGGATGCCAGACCGGCACGTCGAAGCGCGCCGTGAAGCTCAAGCCGAACAGACGCTCCGCGGTGTAGAAGGCGGCCTCGATCAAGTGGTCGAGATTGAGATACGGCTTGATCGCCGCTTCGTCGAAATCGCACAGCTTGTGCCGCAGCTTTTCCGCATAATAGCGCCAGTCCCAAGCCTCGAGCTTGAAGTTGCCGCCGTCTTCGGCGATCAGCTTCTGCATGGCATCGCGATCGGCGCGCACGCGCGAGCGCGCGGGAGCCCACACGGTTTGCAGCAGATTGCGCGCCGCGGCCGGCGTCTTCGCCATGGCGTCATCGAGCCGGTAATGAGCGAAGTCGGCATAGCCGAGCAGCTTTGCCCGCTCGGCCCGCAGCCGCACCATCTCGGCGATATTGGCCTTGTTGTCGGTCGCCCCGCCATTCTCGCCGCGCATAATGAAACCGCGGAAGATTTTCTCGCGCAAATCGCGGCGGGACGAGAACTGCAGGAACGGCTCGACGCTCGACCGCGACAGCGTCACCGCATAGCCGTCGAGCCCGCGCTCGCGCGCTTCCGCTTTCATGGCCTCGCGCATGAAGCCGGGCAGGCCGGCAAGCTCCGCCTCGTTTTCAAGACGCAGCGTGAACGACTGTTCGTCGGCCAGCACGTTCTGGCTGAACGCGGTGCCGAGCGCGGCGAGCCGCTCGATGATCACGGCGAGCCGTTTCTTGGCCGGCGCATCGAGCGCAGCGCCGGCGCGGCGAAAGCCGGTGTGGTAGCGTTCGATCACGCGCTTTTGCTCGGTGTTGAGCCCGAGCTTGTCGGCGTCGCCCATCAGCGTGGCGATGCGCTGGAACAGCGCCGCATTGGTATTGATGGCGTTCCAGTGGCGTGCGAGCTGCGGGGAAATTTCGCGCTCGATCTCGAGCAAGGCATCGTTGCTGTGCGCGCCCGCGAGCAGGTGGAACACATTGCCGACGCGGTCGAGCGCTTGGCCGCTCAGTTCCATGGCCGCGATGGTGTTGTCGAAGGTCGGTGGCTTCGGATTCGCCGCAATGGCGGCGATCTCGGCGGCGTGCTCGGCCAGCGCCCGGGCGTAAGCCGGACGGAACTGCTCGGGCCCGATGCTGTCGAAGGGCGGGACGCCGTCGGGGGTGCTCCATTCCGCGAAGAACGCATTACCGTTGGTGGAAACAGGGGTTTTTGGGGTCTCGGGCTTGTTCATCAGGGGGTCATACCAAATCGCGCCGCCGCCGTGATATATGTGGTGTGGACAACAGCGCCGGAAGGAGAGCCGCAAAATGCCCGGTCACGCCCATTATGTGCCGCATGGTGTCATTCCGGCCGTTTTGCTGCCGTTCTTCGACGACCTGTCGATCGACGAAAAGAGCTTTCGGGCGCACCTCTCCGACGTCGCGGCCGTCGACGGGCTCTCGGCCATCACCATCAACGCCCATTCGACCGAGGTCGCCTCGTGCAGTTTTGACGAGCAGCGCCGCGTCCTCGACATCACGCAGGATGAGATCGGCAGCCGGTTACCGATCGTCAACGGCGTCTGGGCCGACGGCAGTCTCGAAGCCGCGCGCATCGCCAAAATGGCGGAGGCGGGCGGCGCCTCGGCGCTCTTGGTGTTCCCGCCGGCGCCGTTCACGCTCGGCCAGTCGCCGGCCATGGCGATCGAGCATTTCAAGCGCATTGCCGACGCATCGAGCCTGCCGATTATCGCGTTCCAATATCCACTGGCGACAGGGCAGGGCTATCCGCGCGACACGCTCCTGCAAATGGTCGAGGAGGTGCCGACCATCCGCGCCATCAAGGACTGGGCGGGCAATGTGCCGCAGCACGAGATGCATATTCGCGACTTGCAGAGCCTCAAGCGGCCGGTGAACGTGCTCACCACCCACAGCGCTTGGCTTTTGAGCTCGCTGGTGCTCGGCTGCAACGGGCTTCTGTCCGGCTCGGGCAGCGTCATCGCCGACCTGCAGTCGGCGTTGTTCCGGGCGGTGAAGGCAAACGACCTCGCCGCAGCCAAACGGCTCAACGACCGCATATATCCGCTGGCGAAGGTGTTTTACGCCGAGCCGTGGGCGGATATGCACAACCGGATGAAGGAAGCGCTGGTGCTGCTCGGCAAGCTGCCGCGCGCCGTAGTGCGGCCGCCGCTGGTCAAGCTCGGCCGCGCCGAGATCGACCGCATCCGGGCGGCGTTGGCCGAGGCCGGCCTCCTCGCAGCCAAAGCCAGCCGCGACGCGGCCTGAGCCGTCATTCCGGGGCGCGCTGAAAGCGCGAACTCGGAATCCATAATCCCTGTGCGCCGAGCGACGCTCCAGAGGCTGTCCTGAAACGGCTGTGACTATGGATTCCTGCTCTCGCTCGCGCTGCGCGCTCGGCCGGAATGACGGCCCAATGAAGCCTTGATCTCGCCCGCAATTTCGCAGTAAGTCCCGTCCCGATGAGCAACACCAACCCGATCCAGCGCGGCAAGCGCATCGTCTGGCTCAACGTGCTGACGGTCATCAGCGCCGCCATTCTGATCAGCGCCGAAGTGTTCGGCGCGGCCTTTGCCGGCAGTTGGGCGATCGCCAATCTATTCGCGCTCGGCTCGCTTGGCGCCCGCGTGCTCGACGGGCTGTTCATCCTCCTCGGCATCGTGGTGATGGTGCAGTTCGTGCGCGCGGCGCATCGCGTCGAGCCCTTCACCGCCGAGTGACGCGCGTCGCGGCGCCGGCGCCACCATCGCGGCGCATTTTTTACGTTTCGTTAAAACTAAATTTCTTGCACGGCCGAGCTGAATCGCTTATTTCGGTTCTGCCCAATTTCGCACGTGCCTGTGGCCGTGTGTCGGTCGGTGGGCATCCGGACAAGAGGCCGGACAGCCGCCTAGGGAAGAGCACTCCTTCCTTGCCGGAGCACCGCTCGCTCCAACGACCGGCAGCCGGAGGCGAAACCGGCGATGCCCGCTCTCAACGGGCGACGCGGCTTAAAGCAACGACGGAAGGGCTTTTTTGGTTCGCTACCGGCGCCAATGCCGGGGACACCGAAAGGGCTTGTCCATCTTTGCCAGCAGTGCGGAACGGGATTTCCCTCATCCGGACCAAGGCAGCAATCACGGCGGCGTAAGCCATTCCGCAATGGTGCGGAACGGCGCGCGTCGCAGGAGGTTCACCTCGGTGGCTACGCCACCGGCCGGATAGGGGAGCATTGTGGGAATGACCACGCGCATCCGCGAATTTCTCAAACATCGCACCGATAACGGACCCTGCCTCGTCGTCGACCTCGACGTCGTCCGCGAGAACTATCAGAACTTCGCCAAGGCGCTGCCGGACACCAAGGTGTTCTACGCAGTGAAGGCCAATCCTGCGCCTGAGATCCTGAAGCTGCTCGTTGGGCTGGGCTGCTGCTTCGACGTTGCTTCGCTGGCCGAGACGAATGACGTGCTGGCCGCCGGCGCGACCGCCGACCGCATCTCCTACGGCAACACCATCAAGAAAGAGACCGAGATCGCCACGGCCTTTGCGCTCGGCGTCACGCTGTTCGCCGTCGATTGCGAGGCCGAGGTGGAAAAGGTGGCGCGGGCGGCTCCCGGCAGCCGCGTGATCTGCCGCATCCATTGCGACGGGTCGGGGGCCGAATGGCCGCTGTCACGCAAATTCGGCTGCGAGCCGGCTTATGCCGCCGATATTCTCGAGTTCGCGCACAAGAGCGGGCTTTTGCCTTACGGCATTTCCTTCCACGTCGGGTCGCAGCAGCACAATGTCGAGGCGTGGGACCGGGCGCTCGCTTCGGCGGCGTCGATCTTCCGCACCTGCGCCGAGCGCGGCATCGGGCTTGCCATCGTCAATCTCGGCGGCGGCTTCCCGGCGAAATACATGCGCAAGACGCCGAAGCTGGAATCCTACGGCAAGGCAATCTTCAAGGCGCTGCGCAAGCATTTCGGCAATAACCTGCCCAACACCATCGTCGAGCCCGGCCGCGGTCTCGTCGGCAATGCCGGCGTGATCGAAGCGGAAGTGGTGCTGATCGCCAAGCGCAGCCCCGAAGACGAGGTGCGCTGGGTCTATCTCGATATCGGCAAGTTCCATGGTCTCGCCGAGACCATCGGCGAGTCGATCCGCTACCCGATCCGCACCACGCATGATCGCGACGAGACGGCGCCGTGCATCATCGCCGGCCCGACCTGCGACTCGGTCGACGTGCTCTACGAGAAGACGCCGTATCCGCTGCCGGTCTCGCTCGCCATCGGCGACAAAGTTCTGATCGAGGCGGCCGGCGCCTACACCGCGACCTATTCCTCGGTCGGCTTCAACGGCTTTCCGCCGCTGCGGCAATATGTGATCTGAACTCCGCGCGCGGGCGGGGGATTGCTATTTCGGCCGCACACTTGGATCGCCGCCGGGGGTTCCCGGCGGCGGAATCACCCGCATTTCGCCGGCTTGCGGCGTCGGCGCTTTGATATTCGGATCGACATTCGGCGGGCAGATCACGCCGTTCGATTTATCAAGCTTGTCGCTCAAATTCTGATTTGGCGAATCCGCGCCGTTCGCACACGTCTTTGGATCGGCGCTTTGCACTTGCGCGAACGCTGTCACGGTCATCGCCAGCGTGAGCGCCGCCGCGGCCAGAAGATTCCTCGTAATCCTGTCCATACAGGATAACGGCCGGCAAAAGATGCAGTTCCGGGCCGATCAGGTGAGATTGAGCACGCCGGCTTCGCCGCTTTCGGTGCCGAAGGCGAGGAACAGCCCATCGGAACTCCAGGCCAGCGCCGTGACCGGCGCCGCTCCGGGCTTCTTCGCCAAAATCTCGGCGCCGTCGTCGACGCGCACCAAAAGCACCATGCCGTCGTCGTAGCCGGCAGCGACGATGTCTTGTTTGGGATGGCAGGCGACGACACCGACGCGGTGCTCCGACGGCGACAGCAAACGCGGCTGCTTGCCCATCGGGCCGTCTTTGGTGTGAAACGGCCACAGGATGATTTGCGTCGCACCTGACGTGGCGAGAAAGCGTCCGCCGACGGTCCAGCCGAGCGAGGTGACGCGCGCGGAATAGCCGGACATCCGCATGTGCTGGTGATCGGCGATCCGCCAGCCGTGCAGCATCGCCTCCTGCATCGAAGTAACGAGGAAGCGGCCGTCCGGGCTCACGGTGACGCCGAGATGCGAGCCTTTCCATTCGAGCTTTTCCGGCTCGGCCTTCTCGGCGTTCGGGAACCACAGTGATGCGCCATTGTAATGGGCGAGCGCCAGCCGGAAGCCTTTCGGCAGGAAGGCGAGCCCGCCGACGGTCGACGGCGCCTCGAATTGCCGTAGCTCTTTGCCTTGCACGAAGGCGGTCTTGCCGGCCGACCATGCCACCGCCTTGTCGGGCCCGAGCGCGATCTGATCGATCCAGCGGTGTTTCGGATCGGTCGCGACCGTGCGGCTTTCGCCCTTGGCGTCGGTCGTGATCACTTTGCCGTCGTCGCCGCCGGTAACGATGCGCTTGCCGTCGGCAGCCGTCGCCAGGATCGCGCCGCCATGCACGCCGACCCGCCGCGGCTCGCCTTCGGGCTCAGCGAGGACGATTGCTTCCTCGCCGAGGACGAACGCCGCGGTGCGGCCGAGAAAATGCGCGGCAATGACGGCGCCGTCGGCTGCGACCTCGTGCGTGCGGTCAATGACGGAATGGGTATCGCTGGGGGTATCTGACATTACGCGTAGCTCGTGCTGCGATTCCCCTCCCCACAAGGGGGAGGGAGAAGATTACGCGATGCAGCTTTCAAACCCTTCGGTGATCTTCTTGCCGGGCAGATTGCGGCCGATGAAGACGATGCGGCTTTGGCGCTTTTCGTTTTCCTGCCACGGCCGCTGGTGATCGCCGTCGAGGATCATGTGCACGCCCTGGAACACGAAACGCCTATCGTCGTCCTTGAAGGCGAGGATGCCTTTGCTGCGCAAAATGCTGGGGCCGTCCGTCTGCACCAGCTCTTGCACCCACGGAAAGAACTTGTCCGGATTGAGCGGCTTGTCGGTGTTGAGCGAGATCGATTGCATGTCCTCGTCGTGGTAGTGCTTCAGCCCGCCATGCGTATGCTTATGGTCATGATGTTGGTCATGATCGGGATGATGGCCGTGATCGTGGTGATGATCGTGACCGTGTTCATGATCTTGGCCCTCAAGAAACTCCGGCTCGATGTCGAGAATGCGGTCGAGATCGAAGGCGTTGCGGCCCAAAACTTCGTGCAACGGAATCTGGGCGCGCTGGGTCTTGTGCAGCTTGGCGTAAGGGTTGATGCCGCGGATGCGGGCCTCGACGTCTTCCAGCTCGTCGCGTGAAACCAGATCGGTCTTGTTGAGCAGGATCACATCGGCGAAGGCGATCTGGTTCTTGGCTTCCGGCGCGTCCTTGAGCCGGTCCTTAAGCCACTTGGCGTCGGCGACCGTGACCACCGCGTCGAGCCGGGTTTTCTTGCCGACATTCTCGTCGATGAAAAAAGTCTGCGCCACGGGCGCCGGATCGGCAAGGCCGGTCGTTTCGATGATGATGGCGTCGAACTTGCCTTTGCGCCGCATCAGCCCGTCGAGAATGCGCACCAGGTCGCCGCGCACGGTGCAGCAGATGCAGCCGTTGTTCATCTCGAACACTTCTTCGTCGGCGCCGACGACAAGGTCGTTGTCGATGCCGATCTCGCCGAATTCGTTGACGATCACGGCGTATTTCTTGCCGTGCGGCTCGGAGAGGATGCGGTTGAGCAGCGTGGTCTTGCCGGCGCCGAGATAGCCGGTCAGCACTGTGACGGGGATTTTTTCGGTTTGAGGCGCGTCGGACTTGGCGTCAGAGGTCTTGGCATCCGAGGTCTTGGCGGTAGTCATGGGGGCAATCACTCCAGAGGAACGGCAGATATATTGAGTGCCGAGGGAAAACTAAACCCCTCGCAAATTGGCATCAAAGGGCACTCAGGCCTCCAAATGGCGGCCCGGAAAGACTCGCCAAACAAGCCCGCCGACCCGCCCGAACAGAACCGAGCCGATATAAAGTAGCCCGGCAATCAAGGTCACCGCGGGGCCTGAGGGAATTCCGGCGTGAAAGGCGAACAATATTCCGGCCCAGCCGGAGATCAGCGCGCCGCCGATAGCCAGCACGATCATCATTGAAATATCGCGCGTCCAAAACCGCGCGATCCCCGCAGGGATAATGATGATGCCGACGCCAAGGAGCGTGCCCAGCGCGTGAAAGCCGTTGATCAGGTTGAGCACCAGCAGCGCCAGGAAGGTCAGATGCGCGATGCCATCGGAATGACTGACCGAACGCAAAAATCCCGGATCGACGCAGCCGAGGACCAGCGGGCGATAAATCAGCGCCAGCGCGACAAGGCTGATCGTCGCATTGCCGGAGATGACCAAGAGCTTGTCGGTATTCATCTTCGCTGCTGTTTCGCCGAACAGGAATGTCATGAGCTGTTCGATGTCGATGCCGTGGAGCGTCACGATGACCACGCCCAAGGCCAGCGATAACAGGAGGAGCACCGCAAGCGACGCATCCTCTTGCAATGTGGTGGCCCGGCTCACCGCTCCGGCAAGTAGCGCAATGACAAGACCTGCGACAAGGCCGCCAAGCGTCATGGCAAAGACGTTCAGTCCGGCGACGAGAAAGCCGATCGCAACGCCCGGCAAGATAGCATGCGACATCGCGTCGCCGACGAGACTCATCCGCCGCAGCATCAGGAATACGCCGATCGGCCCCGCGCTGAACGCCAGCGCGACAATGGCGGCCAGCGAGTGCCGGACCGATGTGTCACCGAATGGCTCGAACAAGAACTGGGACAGCATCGCGTTTAAGCCACTTCACGTATAGCGCAGGCTTCGGCGCTGTCGTCGAAGGCTTCGCACATCAACCGCGCCTTATTGAGATTTTCCGGCGTCAGCACGTCAACCGTCGCACCCCACGCCACCGGCTCGCGTGCAAGCAGCAACGTGTCGGGGAAGTTTGCCTTGACGAGATTGATGTCGTGCAAGGCGGCGAGCACGGTGCGCCGCTCGCTGTGCCAGCGCTGCACCAGATTCATCAGATCGGCCGTCGTCCGCTGATCGATTGCGGTGAACGGCTCGTCGAGCACGATAATGCGCGCATCTTGGATCAGCAGGCGCGCGAACAGCATGCGCTGCATCTGTCCGCCTGACAGCGTGCCGATGGAACGCTCCTCGAAACCGGTCAAGCCAACTGCCGCAATCGCCTCCTCGATGCCATGACGATCCGTGCCGGCGATGCCGCCGAGCGGGCCTTTCGACCGCCACAGCCCCATCGCCACCATGTCGTAGACATTGATCGGGAACGTGCGATCGATGTCGGCTACCTGCGGCAGATAGGCGATCTCGTGGGCATCGCGCCCATCGCGCTCGATCGAGCCGGCCAGCGGCTTTATCGCGCCGACCACGCCTCTGAACAAAGTCGACTTGCCGGCGCCGTTCGGTCCAACAACCGCAACCATCGCGCCGCTTGCGACGGTGCCGCTCAGATGATGCACGGCCGGGTGGCGTTCGTAGCCGAGCGTAAGATTATGAAATCGCAGTTCGGACATTACTCACTCGATCAGTGCGTCGCCCAGAAAAATGCCGCCCAGATCAGCGCGATCAACACGCCAGCGACCGCGAGCCGCTGCGGCGCCGAAAGCCGGATCAGCGACGGTGAAACCGAGGGCGACGGATGCGGTGCGCCGCCATGGTGGTGATGAGTCATGGGTTTCCGGCGAAAAGCGGCCAATCCAGTAATGTTATGATATAACATTACTTTGGAATTGTGCCACCCTCGTCATTGCGACCCCGGCTTGGCCCCGCTCTGTGGCTTCGCCGACGCCTCGCAATGGCGCCCTATTGCCAAGCCATAGGACGGTGCCGATAAGCCATCGGCAAGCGAGCGAGACATGAGCGAGCAAAAAGCCGGCGCCGTCTGCGTCGGCGAAGTTTTGATCGAATTGGCGCGTGGCGCGGACGGCAGGTTTTCGCCGTCCTGCAGCGGCGACACGTTCAATGCCGCGATCTATCTCGCGCGCGCCGGCCTGAATGTGGCTTTCGCGAGCGCCATTGGCGACGACCCATATTCAGACAGCGTGCTCGCGCTCGCGGCCGCCGAGGGTGTTTCGTCCGATCTTATTTTGCGCATTCCGGGGCGGCAGCCCGGCCTGTGCTTGATCGAAAACGGGCCGGCCGGAGAGCGCACGACGCGCTACTGGCGCGAAGGCGCGCCGGCGGCGGAACTGTTCGAGCTTCCGGATTGGGTTCAGATCGCCGAAAAGCTGACGACCGCGCGTCTGATTTATTTCTCCGGCATTACGCTGTCGCTTTACTCAGCCCAGGGTCTCGGCCGTTTCCTTGCCGTGCTGGAAGTCGCGCGCCAGCAGGGCGCCAAGGTTGCCTTCGACGGCAATTTTCGTCCGCGCGCCTGGAAGGGCGACTTGCAGCGCACGCGCACCGTTTTCATGGAGGCGCTCAAGCGCGTCGATATCGCGCTGCCGGCTTTCGATGACGAGGCGGTGCTGTGGGGCGACCCGAGTCCCGAGAGCACGGTCGCCCGGCTGCAAGCCTTCGGCATCGGCGAAATCGTGGTCAAGAACGGACCCAACTCCGCGCTGGTCGCAAGCGGCGGCCAAGGAGGCAGCCAAGAATTCGTGCCGGTGCCCGAAGTGCTGGTTCCGGTCGATGCCACCGCCGCGGGCGACGCGTTCAACGCCGGCTATTTAGCCGCGCGGCTGTCCGGCACGGTTCCGTCACAGGCCGCGGGCGCGGCGCATCGGCTCGCCGGAAATGTCATCCGCCATCCCGGCGCCCTTATGCCGCGCACCGCTGCCGCAATGCATTAGCCAGTTAAGGTTTTGGCCGTCTGGTTGGACAAAAGGTGGGCATTGGCCGAAGGCTCCTTTCACGGTAAGAAAAGGGCCAAGACTGTAACAAGACCGACAAAAGACTGAGAAAACGGTCTTGACGGTAGCGTTTATGGGCGGCCGGGCACGGCCGCATCCGGGGAGGAAGTTTATGACGTTTCAAGTCACCAGGCGTGCGGCCCTTAGCATGGCGGCCGCCGTGCCGGTTCTCGGTCTCGGCAAACCGGCGTTCGCCGATCCTCTCGTCATCAAATTCAGCCACGTCGTGTCACCCGACGCGCCCAAGGGCAAGGCCGCCTTGCTGTTCAAGCAATTGGCCGAAAAATATACCGACGGCAAAGTCACCGTTGAGGTTTATCCGAATTCCTCGCTCTATAAGGACAAGGAAGAGCTCGAAGCGCTGCAACTCGGCTCGGTGCATTTGCTGGCGCCCTCGATCTCCAAATTCGGCCCGCTCGGCGTCAAGGAATTCGACGTCTTCGATCTGCCGTTCCTGATGACCGACGACGATCATGCGCGCCAGATGATGGCGAGCCCGATGATGGCGGACCTCAACAAGAAGCTCGAAGACAAGGGCGTGAACCCGCTCGCCTATTGGGACAACGGCGCCCATGTCTATACCGCCAACAAGCCGCTGATCATGCCCGACGATTTCCAGGGCATGAAAATGCGCATCCAGGGCGGCAAGGTGCTTGACGCCGTGGCACGCCAGCTCGGCGCCATTCCGCAGATCATCGCCTTCGGCGAGCTCTATCAGGCCCTGCAGACCGGCGTCGTCGACGGCGAGGACAATGTGCCGTCGAATATCTGGACGCAGAAATTCTACGACGTGCAGAAATATCTCACCGTCTCGCATCACGGACGGCTCACTTATGCGCTGATCACCAATGCGAAGTTCTGGAATTCGCTGCCGCCCGACATCCGGCCCGGCCTCGACCGCGCGGTCAAGGAATCGACCGTGTTCTTCGACAACACGGCGGCGCACGACAATGCCGCAGCCCTCGATCAGATCAAAGCAACCGGCAAAATTGAATTCCATGTCCTGACCGATCAGGAAAAGAAGGCCTGGATCGCCAAGCTGATGCCGGTGCATCAGGAAATGCAGGGCCGCTTCGGCAAGGATTTCATCGAGCGGATCTACAAGGCGTCGGGCTTCACCCCGCCGCAGACCTAAGGACGGGTAATCCGTTTCCGGTAGGGGATGGATTTAGCTCGCGGGGACCCCCGGTGCTCGACCGCTTCCTCAATCGGCTCGAAGAGTGGATCATCGTTACGCTGATCGCCGCGGCGACGGTCCTCACCTTCGTTGCCGTCGTTCACCGTTACGGCGCCAGCAATTCGGCGAACCTTGCGCGCTGGGCGGGGGCGCATAATCTGCTTATGCTCAAGGTGGCGGCGAGCTTCGTTTATCTGAAGCTCGCCGCCATCAATCTGTCCTGGGCGCAGGAGCTCGCCACCTACATGTTCGTATGGATGGCGAAATTCGGCGCCGCGCTCGGCGTGCGCACCGGCATCCATGTCGGCGTCGATGTCTTCGTCAATAAACTCACGCCGGCGGCACGCAAGCCGGTGATCGTGTTTGCGCTGTTGTGCGGCGCCTTGTTCACCGGCGTCATCGGCACGCTCGGCGCGGTTTATGTCTATGAGCTCGACCCGGACGAGGTCTCGCCGGAGCTCGAATGGCCGAGCTGGATGATCTATCTGTGCATCCCGCTCGGCTCTTACCTGATGTGCTTCCGTTTCCTCCAAGTGATGTACCGCTTCCTGCGTACGGGGAGGGTGCCGCATCACGGCCACGGCATCGATTACGAAGCGCCGCACGACGATGCGGGACCGGCGGATCTGCCCACCGGCGAGGCGGCGCGATGACCGCCATTTTGCACGGCTCGCAAACCTCCGCCGCGCCGCGGCCGTTAACCGCCGCCGTGACCTCGGCGCTGATCGTCATCACGCCGATCGCGCTGGCGCTGATCTGCATTGCCGCGCGATTCCACATCATCGAGCTGTCGCATACCACGCGCGCCGAATTGCTGTTCGCGCTGCTGCTGGCGCTGATGGCGTCCGGCATGCCGATCTCGATCGCGCTCGGCCTTTCGGTTCTGACCTATCTGTTCATTCTGTCGAATGTCGATCCGAAAATGGTGGGCCTAAAACTGTTCACCAGCATCGATCGCTTCGAGATCATGGCGATCCCGTTCTTCATCCTGGCCGGCAATTTTCTCACCGCCGGCGGGGTGGCGCGGCGCATGATCGATTTCGCCAGTTCGATGATCGGGCATTGGTATGGCGGGCTCGGTTTGGCCGGCGTCGTCGCCTGCGCGCTGTTCGCGGCGATCTCCGGCTCCTCGGTCGCGACCGTCGTCGGCATCGGCTCGATCATCCTGCCGGCCTTGGCGCAGCAGGGCTATCCGGCGCGCTTTTCGGCCGGTGTGATCGCGACCTCCGGCGCGCTCGGCATCCTGTTTCCGCCGTCGATCAATCTCGTCATCTTCGCGGTCGCGACCTCAGGCATGCAGCCGCACGGGCCGACCGGCGCGGTGGTGGATTCCGCTTCGATCGGGCAATTGTTCATCGCAGCTCTCATTCCCGGATTGACCCTCGCCGTGATGCTCGGCGTGACCACCTGGTATCGTGCCTGGCGTTACGATTATCCGCGTATGGAACGCGCGGACTGGGGCCAGTGCTGGCATGCGTTCCGCGAGAGCGTCTGGGGCTTGTTGCTGATCGTCTTGGTACTCGGCGGCATTTATTCCGGCTTGTTCACGCCGACGGAAGCTGCCGCGGTCGCCGCCGTCTATTCCTTCATCATCGCCGTATTCGTCTACAAGGGCCTGAAATTTTCCGAAGTGCCGGCGGTGCTGCTCAAGGCGGCATCGATGAGCGCGATGATTCTCTACATCATCACCAATGCTGCCGTGTTCTCATGGCTCCTGACCTCGGAACAAATTCCGCAGTCGATGGCCGGATGGATGACGGCGCAGGGCTTCGGCATGGTCGCCTTCCTGCTGGTGACAAATGTCGTATTGCTCGCGGCCGGAAATTTCATGGATCCCGCGGCCATTACGCTCATCATGGCGCCGATCCTGTTCCCTATGGCGGCGGCACTCGGCGTGCATCCGGTGCATCTCGGCATCCTGATGGCGGTCAACATGGAAGTCGGGTTGTGCCACCCGCCGGTCGGACTCAATCTCTACGTCGCCTCCGGCATCACCAAAATGGGCATTACCGAACTGACGATCGCGGTGCTGCCGTGGCTCCTCACCATGCTCATCTTCCTGGCGATGATCACCTATATCCCGGCGATCTCGCTGTGGCTGCCGCGTGCTTTGGGGATGTTGTGAGTCGAGCGGTCATCGCTCGCGACCTTTCGCGCTCGCCGAAACCGCCGTTCACCAAATAAGATAGATCGGCGCCGGAATTTTGCGTTGCACCGGAAAGCCGAATCCTCATCTGCAGTTGTGCGGCATAAGAAGCAAGCGATGGCGACGAACGGACTGTTGCGGCGGCTCGGCATAGAGCATCCCATCTTGCTGGCGCCGATGGCGGGCACCGGCGGCTCGCCCGAACTCGCGGCCGCGGTGTCGCAAGCCGGCGGTCTCGGCGCTTGGGGCGGCGGCTACGCCAAGCCCGATGAGATCGTCGCTGCGATCCGCCGGATGCGGGCGCTCACCAACCGTCCTTTCAACATCAACCTGTTCGCCGGCGGCTACGCGGCCGATCATTCGATCGACCCGCAGCCGATGCTGGACCTCGTTGCCGAGGCGCATGTCTCGCTCGGCCTCCCGCCGCCGATTTTGCCGGCGGTGCCGCGCGATCCATTCGACGACCAATTGCAGGCGGTGCTCGAGGAGCGGCCGACGGTTTTCAGCTTCACCTTTGGCATTCCCTCCGCCGCTCAACTCGCGGCGCTCAAGGCGCGCGGCATTATCGTCGTTGGGAGCGCGACGACGGTCGAAGAAGCGCGCCGGCTGGAGCAGGCGGGTGTCGACGCCATCGTGACGCAAGGCGCTGAAGCGGGCGCGCATCGCGGCACTTTTGCCGCGCCGTTTGAGGATTCCATGGTGCCGCTTGCTGCTCTTGTTCGGGGGATTTGCGGCATCACTGCGCTGCCGGTGATCGCCTCCGGCGGTCTGATGGACGGCCGCGATATCGCCGCGGCGCGAAAGCTCGGCGCCGCGGCCGTGCAGCTCGGCACTGCATTCCTGCCTTGCCCGGAATCCGGCGCGCCGGCCGTTTACAAGCGCGCGCTGCTTGCCGCCCAAACAGACACGACCGTCATCACGCGCGCATATTCAGGCCGGCCGGCGCGCGGGTTGACCAATCGGTTCATCGCCATGGTGAGCGGCAAGGAAGAGTTCATCCTGCCGTTCCGCCAGCAAAACGATCTCACCCGGCCGATGCGCAATGCCTCCGGCCAACAGGGCGTCGCCGATTACATCTCGCTATGGGCCGGACAGGGGGTCACGCGGTCGCGCGAAATGCCGGCTGCGGCGTTGGTCAAAACCCTGGTCGATGAGAGTTCAGCCGCGGAAATCGTCCGGGCGTAGCTCGATCGGCGCGCCATGCGGCGTGCGCCCGCAGGCGCGCTCCCAAGCGTCGCGGGTGCGCGCGAGTTGCGGCGCGTCGGTGACGCCTTTTTCCGAGAGGATACGTTCGAGCGTGGCGAGCCAATGATGATAATACGTTTCGCCGGTATCCGGATCGCCGGCGGCCTGCGCCTTCTTGATCTCATCGCCGAGCACCGTGGCCCATTCGCCCCATGTGAATACGCCGCGTTCGCAGAGCGAAACCGCGAGCGCAAAAGCCTCTGCCTCCCACGGCGCGCGGAACACCGGGCCGTCGTTGTTGCGCGGAATGCTTTGCACGGATTGCGCCACGCGCAGCGCGGCTTTGTCGGTGCTCATGCCGGTTCCAGATAAGGCTCAAAGGCTTCGATCGAAATCTTGAGCGACGGGTCGGTGTCGTCTCCCCATAGTTCGCGGCCCTCGAATAACACCGTGTAGAGCCATTGCGGGTTCTCGCCATGGCCGATGGCGACAGTGTCGGGATAAACATGGCAGCCGCGCAACGCTTCGATGACGCCGACGTGGTCGCGGGCGTAGCGCGGCAGGCGCGTGTGCGTTTCCGGATGGATGTTTTTGGTCCGCACGCGGTCGCCGGGCTTAAAGCGCGCCGGCGATTGCGCCAGCCGGCCATAGGAGCCACGCGTCAGCGTGTTGGCAACGTCCACGGCGTTGAGCTTGCGCTTGAGCGTCTTGCCGGGCCGCAGCGCGTGGCCGGCCTTCATCTCGTCGGCGTCGGCGAGCCCTCGCTCGACCACCAGATTTTCCAGCCGCAGCGCCCATTTCTTGTAATAGGAGCTCGTCAGATAAAGGGCGGGGGGCAATTCCTCGATGCCGGCGCGCGTCTCGTCGATGGTCCAGATTCCGGTGTAACCCATGGCGCGGTTGAGCGCGAGGCAGCGGCCTTCCCATTCGGCGTGGAAGACCGGCTCATTCTTCTCCGGCTCGACTTTGCCGAAGCCGTCCATGCCGCCCATATCGTGGATGCCATTCATCGCGCTGCCTCGCTCGCGGGCTTCGGCAGACCGGTGCCGATCATGCTGTCGCGTGTCACGAGCGTCGCGAGCTTTTCTTCGCTCCAGCCCTCGGTGCCGGCCGGACGCATCGGCAGAACGATGAAGCGCGTTTCGGCGGTGGAGTCCCAGACGCGCACATCGGTGCCGTTCGGCAGCGCGACGCCGAAATCGGCCAGCACGCCGCGCGGATCCTTCACCGCGCGGGAGCGATAAGGCGCCGACTTGTACCAGACCGGCGGCAGGCCGAGCACTTCCCATGGGTAACAGGAGCACAGCGTGCAAACGATCATGTTGTGCTGTTTCGTCGTGTTCTCGACGGCGATGAGATGGTCGCCGACGCGGTTCATGAGGCCGAGCGTGACCACGGCCTTGCTGGCGTTTTCAAGCAGCACCTTTTTGAACGCCGGGTCGCTCCACGCTTTGGCGACGACGCGCGCGCCGTTGTGCGGGCCGACCTTGGTCTCGTAGGCCTCGATCAGAGCGTCGATGGCGGCCGGGTCGATATAGCCTTTCTCAGCCAGCACGGTTTCCAGCGCGCGGACGCGCAATTGCATCTCGGACAGCTCGGAGCCGTGGTCGTGGTGATCGTCGTGATCGTGGTTATGATCTTGGTCGTGTGCCATGGCGGTAATCCCGGGCCGAGCTACGCAGCGGGCCAAATCGCACGTTATGGTACTCTGATTTTAGCCATGAGGGGCCCGGTCGTGCAATTCGCTCAAAAGATCGCGGGAACCATCGACCATGTGCGCGTCGATATTTTCTATGCGGACGCGAAGCCGCGAATGCGTGCCGCGATCGATCTCCTCGGCGCCTTCTATCTGCGCGGCGTCGCGCCGCCGGGAGTGACCACCCGGCACATTTATCTCGGCATCATTCCCTATGTGCTGATCCAGCTCGCGATGCTCGTTGCGCTGTGGTTTCTACCCGCGCTTGCGACCTTCCTGCCGCACCGGTTGTACGGTTCGTAAATACTCATAAGCGGCCCGCTATGCCGGCATGCTCAGGACTTGCTCGACGGCTTTCGCCAGGTCGCGCTTGTGATAAGGCTTGCTGAGGAGCACATCGCCCGCTTCAAGCTGCGCGCCGTGGCCGTTTGACGGGCCGAGAAAACCCGACGTGAAGAGCACCTTGAGATCGCTGCGTTTGATGCGCGCCTTGGCGGCAAGTTCCTTGCCGTTCAATTCGCCCGGCATGATTATGTCGGTAAATAGCAAGTCGATCGGCTCCGCGGCATCGAGGATTTGCAGCGCCGCATCCGCACTATCGGCCTCGCGAACGCGGTAGCCGAGATCGCGCAAATGGCGCACCACGGTCGCGCGGATGTCCGGATTGTCCTCGACCGCGAGGATCACTTCATTGCCGGCCGGTTTCGCAGCGCGCGGCACAGCCGATTCCGGCACAAATTCGGCGGCCACCGGCTCGGCGAGCGGCAAGTACAGCTTGAATACAGTTCCGCGGCCAACCTCACTGTAGGCATTGATGTGTCCGCCCGATTGCTTGATGAAGCCATAGACCATGCTCAGGCCGAGGCCGGTGCCCTTTCCCGCGGCCTTCGTCGTGAAGAACGGCTCGAAGATGCGCTCGAGCAGCTCGGGGGGCATGCCGGATCCGGTGTCGGCTATCTCGATAGCCAGATAAGCGCCGGGAGCGACTCCTGGATGTTGACTGGTATACTCTTCGTCGAGCTCGGCCACGCGGGTCCTTATCGTCAGAACGCCGCCGTTCGGCATTGCGTCGCGGGCATTGATCGCAATATTCAAGAGCGCGGTCTCGAGCTGAGACGGGTCGACGAGCGCGAGCGGAGGCTCGGATGCCGTGCGGACCTCGACGGAAATGTTCTCGCCCAGTGTACGGCTGAGCAGCCGCATTGTGGTCGTGATCAGCGCGTTGACGTCGACTTCCTTTGCTTGCAGCGGTTGCCGGCGGGAAAAAGCCAGCATGTGGCGCGTGAGGTCGGCGCCCCGTTCGGCCGCCTGCACGATAATGCCGATTTTCTCTTCGGCCGAAGAATTGCCCGCGACATCCTCTTGGAGCAGATCGAGATTGCCAATGATCACCGTGAGTAAATTATTGAAGTCATGAGCAACGCCGCCGGTCAGATTGCCGACGGCTTCCATCTTCTGTGCCTGCCGCAGCTGATCCTCGACATTCTTGCGCTCGGTCACGTCCTCGACGACGCTGACCAAATATTGCACCTCGCCGTTGTTGTCGCGGACGGCGATCCGGTTCGACGTCACCACGCGCGTACCGTTGCGCGGCGTTTCGATTTTGTGCTCGGGCACATAGAAACTCGATCTGGTGTCGAGCAACTGACGGTCATGCTCCTCGATGACGTCGGCGAAATCCTTGTCGAAGATTTCGTGCGGGGTCTTGCCGATGATTTGGTCGCGCGTCAGGCCCCATAATTCCTCGGATGCCTTGTTCACCAGCATGTAGCGCAAGGTGCGTGCGTTCTTCACTTGAATCGCCATCGATACATTGTCGATGATGCGATCCAGGAACGCGCGGTTGCGGTCGCGTTCCTCTTCGGCTCGCATGCGTTCGGTGACATCCTCATGAACGGAAACCCAGCCGCCGTTGTCCATAAACCGGTTGACGACGCGAATCGAGCGGCCATCGGGCAGGCCGAAAACCTTGTCGGTCACCTGATCTTGGATAAAGTGCTTCTCGATGTAGTCGTCGATATTGCCCGCGAACGTACCGTTCGCGATGCGGTGCGTCAGTAGTTCGCGGATCGTGCAACCAGGCTTCGCGGCCGCTGGCGATAACCCGTACATCTCCACATAGCTTTGATTGATGACGACAGCCCGGCCGGCGCCGTCGAACATCAACAAGCCGTTGCGCATATTGTTCAAGGCCGTATCGAGCAGCATTCTCTGCTCGGCCGCCTTCTCCTCGGCGAGTACGCTGAGGCCCCGTTCACGATGCCCTCTGGTCTCGCGCGCCAGAAAGCGGCTCAGGGCGCAGGCGACCGGCGTCCAAAGCATCGCGACAATAGCCTGGTAGCGCGTCATGATTCCGGCCGGCGGCGGTGTGGCCAATCGCCTGGTTTTCGACATTTCACGCGACCTCGGCTGCGATGCGTGACGCATGCGTCGTTAAGCGCTGTGCGCCACCCACTTGTCGGCAGAGGCTGGCGCGTCGAGCAGCGCCCATATCGAACGCGTAATTCCATCGAGCGCTGCCGATGTGAGGCTTGCCGCCGGCATCGGCTTGGCAAACAGGAAGCCTTGCGCCGTATCGCATTTCATCGCCATCAGGGCGCGAAGATCCTCGCTGGTCTCCACTCCTTCGGCGCAGGTCGTCGCGCCGAAGCGATGAGCCAGATCGACGACCGTCTGACAGAGACTGTGCTTGAGGTCGTTCGATGCGCAACCGGAGACAAAGCTGCGATCGATCTTGACCTCGCTGAACGGCAAGTCGTTCAAGCGCGATAGCGACGAGTAACCCGATCCGAAATCGTCAATCGAAAGGTCGACATTGTAGAGTTTGAGTTGGCTTGCGACCTCGTGGGCCCATTCGCTGTCGCGGATGAGCTCATCCTCGGTGACCTCGACGGTCAGGCCGGGAAACTTCGGATCCTTTGGCAGCGAGGATCGAATCAACGTCATGAATGCGGGCGTATGGATGACCGAGACGGGAGCATTGATTGACAGCTTGAGCAGGACGCCCTGCAGCGCAAACCGGCCCCAATCCTGTATGGCGCATTCGACGACGAATTTCGTCAGTGGCTGGTAGTCTGGATTGCCGGCCGGCGGCAGCAGGTTTTCGGGCATGATGATCCCGAGATTCGGGTGGCGTCCCCGAATAAGCCCTTCGGCGCCGCAGACCGCGAATGACGTGAGATCGACCTTGGGCTGGTACCACAGCTCCAGCCAGCCATTTTTCAGCGCTTCAACGACCTGCAATGAGGACTTTTTCGGCGTACCCGTTGCGCTCCGCGCCTCGCGGACTTTCGGCTTCGCGGCGTCTCCGAGGTTGCCTTGCAGCCGCTGCTTGACATCCGCCGGGCGAAACGGCTTCTTCAGCGGCGGCAACATGATGAGGCCGTGTCTCTCGCCGATCTGCGTGATCTCGTTGAGCGTCGTCTCGTCGCGGCCGCTGATGAGAAGCACTTTGCCCCGGAATTTGTTGATCTCAAGATCGCGCATAACCTCAATCGCATCGGACTGGCCGAGCGAGAGATCGAGCACGATGATCTCGGGAGGCGATTCCTTCAGTTCCGCCAGAAACGGTGCGGGGGACGTGAATTGGCTGGGTACGAGACCGCACGCCGCCAGCACCTTGCAGACGAGTGCTCCGATCTGCAGCTCGTCGTCGAGCACGAAGGCGCGACCGGCAAGCGATTGGCCGGTGGTGTTGTCGGGGGGCGAAGACATGTCTTCCTCCACGCCGCTCGACCACGAAGCGAGCGGATCGATGTGAGATTGTAGCGGCTGCGGGTCGTGTTGCTTTGCCGCGGCACCGCGGGCACCCGAGCGCAACAGGCCCGACCACTGCCGTTCGTCGCTCTCGAGATCGGCCGGCTGGGCCGCTACGACGCAGTTACGCCCGCCGTTCTTGGCTTGATAGAGAGCGGTATCGGCGCGCTTAAGGAGTTGATCGACGGCCTCGCCGGGCTGCCATTCGGCGACGCCGAAGCTGCACGTGACCGACATCCTCCCAAGAGCTGTGTTGAACGAAAGCGCAGCCAGCTTGATGCGAAGGCTCTCCGCATGTTCGCCGCCAGCCATCAGATTGGAATTTTCGAGCAGAATGGCGAATTCTTCGCCGCCGAGACGGCCGACCGTCGCGCGTTCACTTTGAGCCTCCCCACCGATAGCGCGAAGGACCTGATCGCCGACATCGTGTCCAAAGGTATCGTTCACCCGCTTGAAATGGTCGACGTCGAACATGATCGCGACCGGCCGCACCGAGGGTGTCGCCGGCTCGCAAGATCGGCGTCCCTCCTCGAAGAATGCCCGGCGATTGAACAGGCCGGTCAGCGGGTCGACCATTGCCAGGCGGATGAGCTCGCGTTGCAAGCTAAGCATGCGGTCAGCCGAGCGCAGTCGCGCATAGAGTTCCTCGCCGGCCGGCGGTTTTCTGATGAATTCGTCGGCACCGCTATCGAGCGCATTGATGAGATGTTTCTGTTCGGAGTTGGACGACATCAAAATGATGTAGATCGCGCGGTCGTGGCCGCAGAGCAGCCGTGTCTCCCAACACAATTCAAGTCCGGAGATGGAGTCGAGTTCAGCGCTGGTGATGAGCGCGCTGACATCGGTGTTCGATTTGGTGAAGTCCAGCGCTTCCCGGCCGTCGACAAATGCGCTCACGACGTGGCCGTCGCTTTCGAGAAGCTGCGACACGGCCCGCAATATTGTGCGACTTGGATCGACAAGGACGATGCGCACGACAACTCCGGTCCTACGGGATGGGGAGTTGCAGTGTAGTTCCGGACCGATAATTAGTTGTTACGCGTTGATATGCGTTTCCCCAGCATGAGTTAACAAAAGATGAATTTGGAACTCAATTTTTCCAAGGTAGCTGGCCGCCGAAAGTGCTGCCTACCCAAGGTGTACGAGAGCATGGTTTTTGAATAAGTATAACTACCTGTTGGCTTGCGACAGGCACGGACATCATGACCGCGGCACAAATCTTCGATCTTCACGGCAAAGTTGCTCTGGTGACCGGCGCGTCGAGCGGGCTCGGCGTGCGCTTCGCCGAATGCCTGGCCGAAAACGGCGCGGCAGTGGCACTCGTGGCGCGACGGGCCGATCGCCTTAAAACACTCGCGGCGAAGATTGAAAAAATCGGCGGTAAAGCCGTTCCGATCGAGGCCGACGTGTGCGATCGCGCGGCGATGCGGAAGGCGTTCGATGTGGCCGAGAGGGCGTTCGGCACGGTGACGATCCTCGTCAACAATGCCGGCGTGGCGCATTCCGGACGCGCTGTCGAAATGCCCGAGGAAGAATGGCGGTGGATTCTTTCGACCAATCTCGACGCCGTGTTCTTCTGCGCGCAGGAAGCCGCGCGCCGCATGCTCGCCGCCGGCAAACCCGGCGCTATCGTCAATATCGCTTCCGTACTTGGGCTCGGCGTCAGCAAAGGCGTCGTCGCTTACGCCACCGCAAAAGCCGGCGTGATCCAGCTCACCAAGGCGCTGGCGCTCGAGCTCGCTTTCAAAGGCATCCGCGTCAACGCCATCGCGCCCGGCTGGATCGTCACCGATCTCAACCGCGGCTATCTGTCGAGCGAAGCGGGCGCGGCACTCAAGCGCGAAATACCCATCGGCCGCTTCGGCGAGGAGCGCGATCTCGACGGCCCGTTGCTGCTCCTGGTGTCCGACGCGGGGCGCTTCGTCACCGGCGCAACGATCGTCGCCGATGGCGGGCAGGTGGTGGCGCTGCGGGGCTGACAAGCCTTCGCCTTCACGTTCGGCTGAAAGCACCGGAGCGATGATGGCCGCCGACGCGCGTTCCGAGCCGTCTTAATGGACCATTAACCATACCCGCTCCGTAGTGAGCCGAATGCCGAAGCAACCCCATGGCGCCTACGTCGATACCATTACGCGCGCCGCGATGATGTTGCTGGCGATGAGCGTCCGGCGCGACAGTTACTTCAAATTCGATCTGCGGTTGGTGATCGAGGAAATCGTCGAACGGACCATGGCGATCCTCTCGGCCGCGCTGCGCGAGCGGCTTGCGGGCATAGCCGACGAAATGGACGCGGCTTTCGGCAACGACTTGCGTGCCTTGCTCATCTCGGTCGCCCAACCCTTGCCGACGGTGTAACAAGAAACCGCCAAGAACGGCTTGTGCAAAATCGCGAGGCGGGGGCGTGGGACTGGACCTGGGATTGGGGCAAATCATTCTCGTCATCGCCGGCGCCTTGGCCGGCGGCGTCGTCAATGGCCTTACCGGCTTCGGCACGGGCATCACCGCGATGGGGTTTTGGCTCTATGCCGTACCGCCTACGGTTGCGGCATCGCTGTCGATTATTTGCTCGAGCGTGTCGCAGCTGCAAACGCTGCATCTGATCTGGGGCACGATCCGATGGCGGCGTGTCCTGATTTTCGTGGTGCCGGGCCTGTTCGGCGTGCCGCTCGGCACGTATTTGCTGCCCCACATCGATCCGAGTCTCTTCAAAATAACCGTCGGCCTCTTTCTGATCGCATATTCGTCTTATGTGCTTTTGCGCCGCGGTCGGATCAAAAGCGATTGGGGTGGCGGTGCTGCCGACGGCGTGGTCGGCTTCGGCGGCGGTATCCTCGGCGGCATTGCCGGACTATCCGGCGTTTTTCCCATTATTTGGACGGACGTGCGCGGCTGGATCAAGGAAGAGCGGCGCGCCGTTGTTCAGAGTTTCAATATTGCGATCCTGTGGCTGGCTTTGGCATCGCATGCCGCATCCGGATTATTGACGCGGCAAGTCCTGCTGCAGGCGGCAATCGCACTACCAGGCACGATCATAGGCGCACGGACCGGCGCATTCATTTATCGTCGGCTTGCTGACCATAGCTATCAGCGCGTGATCCTCGTGCTTTTGCTGATATCGGGTCTGACGCTGATCTGGACCAGCCGGTAGAATATCCGCTCTAGCTTCGAACGAGATGGCGCGCCTTGATCTTCATCGCTGCGAAATGGATCGCGGCGTTTTAGAGCATGATGCCGAAAAAGCCCGCCCTCGGACTTGATCCGAGGGTGGAAACCTGTTTTCGGAAAGGTCATTTAGAGCGTTGCGAACGCCGAGGGTCCTTCCTGGCGCGGCCGGTTTTGACGCTCTCGTTCCACTTGCCCGAAGTCACCAGCGCATCGACCTCCGAGGCAATGATGTCGCGCAGCGCCGTCACCGCGCGGGCGGCGTTCTGGTCCTTCCGGTAAGCAAGACTGAGCGTCCATGACAAGGCCGGCTTGCGCAGCCGGATCGCGGTGAGCTGGCCATCTTCGATTTCCCCTTGCACCGAACTATAGGGCAAAATCGTGTAACCAAGACCGGCGGCCACGAGCGCCTTCGTCGTCGCGTAACCATCGACCTGAACTGCGACATTGAAATCGCCGCCGCATTCGGCCACGGCTCGCTCGATCAGCATCCGCAGACTGTGCGTGCGGTTCGGCAAAATGAGCCGCACCTGATCAAGCGTCATTCCCGCTTTCGCCGGCGGTAGTGCTTTCGAGGCCGCCCCAGGTCCAATGAGATACATCGGCTCGGTGAGCAATGGCTCGATTTCGATCGTCCGGTGGCGAGGCGGATTGTGCATCAGGCAAAGCGTGAGTTCCTGATCGATCAGTCGTTGAAAGATAAACCCGCTGAACCCTTCGACGAAATTCAATCGCAGATCCGGATGAAGCGCGGCGCATTCGCGCGCAATACGCGGTCCAAGAACCTCGCTGACGGTCGGGCTGACGCCGAGAGTGATCGTTCCCTGGACGCGCGATCCGTGCGCGCGCACGTCGTCCGTCGTCTGCGCGACTTGGCGCAGCAGTGAATGCGCCCGCTGCAACAATAAAAGACCCGCATCGGTCAATTCGAGCTGGCGACGCGCGCGCAGGATCAGCTCGATTCCGATCTTGTCCTCAAGCTTGCGGATTTGACGGCTCAGCGCCGGCTGGGCGATGCGCAACTGCACGGCCGCCTTGGAAAAACTTCTCGCCTCGGCGACATGGACGAAATAGCGGAGTGATCGAAGGTCCATCGCGTTCCAGGTTCATCGCATCCCATGCCAGAACGGCATAATAAGTATCATTATTATATCTTAGACGAACACGCAGCCAGCGGCTACCGTTGGCGCCAAAGCAACTCAGCCGACGCAATGTAAATGGGACACGCCTATGCCCGAGATCGTCATCCGTGACACCAAAGCCATGGACTTCGAGGAGGTCCGCCGCGGCCGCGTTCATATGATCCGCCGCAAGCGGTTGCCGCTCGAGACCGGCATAGACGGCGTCACGATGGAATATTCATTGTCGGTGGTGCCCGACGGCTATTTCACGCCGCGCCACCGGCACAATTTCGATCAGATCCGCTATACGCTCTTCGGCGTCCAGAGCACGGGCCTCGGCGATCTCGCGGCGGGCGAATGCGGATATTTTCCGGAAGGCTCGCACTATGGCCCGCAGCAGCAAAAAGGCCCGTGCGAGTGCCTCGTATTGCAATTCCAGGGCGCCAGCGGCGAGCACCTTTTGTCCAATGAGGAGATGAACGCCACCTACGAGAAACTCCTCAAGTCCGGCGGCAGGTTCGAGAACGGCGTCTACAAGGGATTCAAGCCCGACGGTACGCCGAAGAATAGGGACTCCTATGAAGCCATCTGGGAGGAGCACGAGGGTCGCGATCTTGTTTTTCCCGAGCCGCGTTATCGCCAGCCGGTGATGATGCTCGCGAAAAATTATAGCTTCTGGCCCGATCGCAAGCGGCCTGGCGTCGAGGTCAAGCACCTCGGCACTTTCAGCGAGGCGCGCACCGGCATGAGTTTCCTGCGTCTCGCGCCCGGCGCTGAAATCAAAGGCGGCGCGCAGGAGGACGCGGAGCTGCGCTACTTGATCGAAGGTTCATGCTCCTATGACGGCAAGACCTCGGACGAAAAGACCTCGGGCGAAACGACCTCGAGCGAAAAGACCTGGGGCGAAGGGACCTATATGTTCCTGCCGAACGGCGCCGCCGTGAAGGATCTGCGTTCGGACCAGGGCGCAACTTTCTTCGTCATTACACTGCCGATTTTGGCCGATCTTGCCGCCGCAAAACGCAATCCCGGCATCCGTCACCCGGCGCTCACGCGTGCCGAGCACATCGTCGCTTAGCGTTACGAAGAAAGCGCGCCCATCAAGGCGCGCAAGACGCAAGAGGGGAGGACCGCATGCCGCGCGCGACTTGGATTCTTTGCGCCTGTCTCGCCATGGCGGGGGCCGCAGCGCCGTCAGGGGCCCGCGCCGCTACCAAGCTTGCGGTCGCGAAAGTGGCGAACGACTTCGCCCTGATGATGGTCGACTACGGCAACAAGCTCGGCACCTTCCAGAAAAACGGGCTTGACGTCGAAGTAACCCAGATCACGCAAGCGAAAATGATCCAAGCGGTTGTCGCCGGCAGCATCGACATGGCTCTCGGCTCCGGCACAGTGCTCGCGTTCATCCCGAAGGGCGCCCCGCTCACGGGCGTCGCGGCCTTGTCCGGTCCGCCCTCGATCCTCGTTCTTGTGGTCCGGCCGGATGGTTCGGTCACCGCGACGGCTCAGTTGCGCGGCCGCATCGTCGCCGTGACGAACCAAGGCTCGCTCACCGACTGGGCGGTTTCGCAGATTGCGCTCCGTAAAAACTGGGCGGTCTCGGAGATCAAGCGCGTTTCGGTGGGCGACACGATGGCGCGCGTTGCAACGCTGAGAACTGGCGCCGTCGATGGCGCCGTCATTGATCTCGCAACTGCGCTCGAGCTCGAGGAACGCGGCCAGGCCAAGATCCTCGTCAACTTCGGCGATCTGATCAGCGGATTCCAAAATCAAATCATCTACGCGTCCGACAAGCTGATCCACAGCGACCCGGATGCGGTACGCGGGTTCAATCGCGGCTGGTTCGAGACGCTGGATTACGCGCGCTCGCACCGGAGCGAAACCGTCGCATTCGCCGAGCAGGAACTCGGTGTCAGGCCCGATGTCGCTGGCCGCGTCTACGACAAACTGATGCCTGACGGCTTTTTCTCGAGAGACGGAAAATTCGATCCGCAGACTCTCAAAGCCATGACCAAGAGCTTTGTCGACATGGCGCTGATCGATCATGAAGTCGACCTGTCGCAGTACGTTACGGAGAATTTTTTGCCGAAGAGACCATGAGCACCGTGTATCCACCAATGCACGATAGCCCTCGACGAGGCGCTCAGGAAACTTCATGCCGTGACTTGTCTGTCACGACTTTTTTGCCCGGCGGCTCGCGAAACAGTCCGGTTGTCTACCTGCCGCGTCGTCGCGGCGGGGTCGTGAATGTTCCGCGCTGCGTCCCTTGGATAATAGTCTGGAACGCATTTGACTCGGCGGTGCCGGTCGGATTCCACGGCGTGGGGGGACAATTGAAGCTCGGCAATGTGCCGATGCCGCATGCGCCGATGGTGACGTTGGTGAGGCCCGGAACGCCGCCATTCTGCCCCCGCTGGCTGGTCAATAATTTGAGGTAATAGGCGACCTCTTCGGCGGTAACGCGTTGCGGCTCGCTCGGCGGCGAATTCCAGTTTGTGATCGTCACGAAAAATCCCGGCCGGCTGATCGTCACCGTGCCGGCGCCGTTGTGAATCGTCATGATGCCGAAATGGTCGATGACCTTTGTGCCGTTGGGGCCGTGAACGACGGTGACCGTTCCGCCGCGAATGCCGATCGCGGCGTCCTGCGTCGTGATCGATGCCTCGCCCTGGTGACTCAGCGCGCCGCCGACGAAGCGCAACGCCCCTTCGGTCAGGTTTGTCAGCATGTGGCCGGAATTGGAATTTGGGTCGTAAACGTATTTGTCGATCAAGATGTTGGTGTTCGGCGCAATGCTGAGCGTGCTCTTGTCAACGAAGAGGAGCTGCACCGTGCCAGATGGCGTGGTGTGGATGCGCTCCTTGTGCACGATGTTGGCGCCGACCGTGAGATTGACTGTGCCAGAGCCCGGCGGCGTGCTTTCGGTCGTCGGATTGACGGCGGTTGCGGTCCCAACCTGCTGCGCCATTGCTGGCGTCATGGCGGGCGCGACCGCTAGAGCGGCGACCGTCAGCAAAACAGCGAGACTCCGGTTGGGTGTCATCGTTTGCCTTTTAGAATTTGAACGTGGGGCCGCCCGAGACCGAGAAATCGTGCATCGCGAACGCGGCGATATTGGATGCGTCGGCGCGGTATTGCACGAGCATGCTCATGTAAACCTTGCTCCAGATCGGCACGTCGAGGCCGACGCCGGCGCGCCATTCGGTCGTGCGCGGAGTCGTATTTGGATCGATCGCCGGATCGGGGGCGTTGTACTGCCAGTTGCTGAAGCCGACGATCGGCGTCAACGTCCAGGTGCGGCCGTCACCCGGGAACGAGAAGTTCCACGGCAGCCAGAGATCGGCGACATAAGCGTCATAGCTGTCGGGACTGAATGTGGCGCTGGAATGTGCGAACGCGCCGCGCGTTTGCCAGCCCAGCCCGGAGACGATCGGCCCCGACGCTTGCAGGCCAATGGTCGACAACGTGCCGCTCATATTGCTCGCCAGCGGGTAGAACGACGAGTTGCGAAAGCTCTGCTGCACGATTTCGGCGTAAGGGTCGAGCGAGACATTGCCGACATTGGCATGCAGCGTCAGGCCACCGCCGGCGCCGGCGGAATAGGCCGTGTCAGCCAGGAGCGAGCCGGTTGCGATGACATAGGGCTTGATCGATACCGCGTTCGCGCTGCCGGGCGTCAGCACGAAGCGCGGGCCGGCGCGAAACTCCAGCATGCCGATGTCGAATTGCCGCAAGTTGAACTGTTGCGCGTCGTAGCCCTGCACACCGGCTTCAAACGTATCGCCGCGCTGATTTTCGAAATCACGGACGTAGTTCAAAGCAAACGCGCCGAACCAGTTCTCGTCGCTTTTTGCAAAAAAGCGGCTGTCGAAACCGCGTCCCGATGCCAGCGCGGCTTGCAGCCCGGGCCCGCCGCCGGGATTGCTCTGATAGGCGAGCCCCGTCGAAACGAAGCCGGAGAACCGGTCGACTTGCAGCTGCTTGTCGACGTCGGACAACAGATCTTCGGTCCGCTGCCGCAGATCGGGCGCGATATCCTGCTGTTCCAACGCCGATTTGAAATAACCGCGCGCCATTTCGTAGGAGCCGAGCCGGTAGTACAGAACGCCAAGCTCGAAGCGCACGCGCGACAAAGTCGGATTGTAGAACAGCAATTGCTCGTAAGTGCCGATCGCGGACTCGATATCGTTCGCCGACGCAGACGCCGCATATTGCAGCGTGTTGTTGAAGTCCGACGGCCGCGCCAGATTGGCCTGGAACAGCGGATTTAGATTTCCTGCAAAGTCCGGCGAAGTTTGCGCGGAAGCCGCGGTTGTCCAAAGGCCAAGCAGGGCTATCGGCGCAAGGACGCCCGCGAAGCGAAGCCAGGAAAATGTGCGCCTAGCACAAAACTGCAAAACAACTCCGTCGCTTTTCACCGCTCGATCCTATCGCCCGGTGTCGCCGCTTTGCCGGAAACGGCTAGTTTTTGTTGATGGTATTATTTTCCGCACTCTCTTCGCGCGCTCCGCAACTTAGTATGCTCGACACATTGAGTCGAGACGCGCGACGGCGCGGATTGGCCGAACCCACTTACAACACTGCGAAATTGCCGTGACCGCAGTGGCGGGAATTGGCGGGCGCCTGGCGGACGAGTCGCTCCGCCATCGCAACCGATCCGATGGTAAAAGTGTCGGCAGTCGCGTCAGATTCACCGCAACGCAAACGCCGTTCTCAGGCTTTCCGCCGAAGCCAATGGAATATTTTATGGAGAGCGTGAAACAGCGGCCCCGGAGCCGTCGCGACGGATATTCATCGCGAATCGAGCAATGGCCAGGAGATTATATCCTTCTCACTCACTGGGCCCGAAGGCGGCTATTATTTCCGCATGGTTCGCGCCAACAATTCCCAATACATGCAGGTCATGGTGTTCCCGAGACGCGGCGTGACAGGGCGGCCGGAATGAAAGAGGATTTCTTCAACTCCTTCAAACTCACCGGTAATGGCGGCGTATCGGAGCCCCAAGGGTCGGAACCCCAAGGGTCGGAACTCAAAGGCAAGTAGACGATGAGGCGGACGCAGGAGCAGCGCCGGCAAGCGACGCAGGCCGCGGTCCTTTCCGCGGCTCTCGATGTTCTCATTGCGGACGGTTACGCCAATTTCAGCGCCAGCCGTGTCGCCGCACGCGCAGGCGTCTCGCGCGGCGCGCTTGAGCGTTATTTCCCGACCAAGAACGCTCTCCTGGTCGCGGCGACCCAGCACGCCATGGATGCGGCCGTTGCCCACGCCGAACGTTTGGCATCAGGCGGAGGTAAGCGCACCGTCGAGCAGTTCCTGATCGATTCCGAGCACTTCTTTTTTGGACCGTTGTACAGGGCCATGCTTGAGCTTGCGATTGCCGCAGCGAGCGACGCGGCTTTGGCGAAACCGCATCGCCCGATCGTTGCGCGCGCCCGCAAGAGTCTCAACCGGATTTGGCTCGAAAGCCTCAGCGCCGCGGGCTTTCCGCGCAAAAGCGCCGAGCGGTTCATCCTGCTGACGCATTACCTGCTGCGCGGGCTGTTCGTGGTCGACACTTGGCTTCCCTACGAGACCAACCGGCGCGCGGTGATCGAGACGTGGTCGGCGCTGGCGCCGGCAATTCTCGGCGCGCGCCGGCCGCCGCCGTTGCGTGTGCGCAAGATGGGCGAGCGCCCAACTCTCAAGAGCGCACATCTCGACAGCCCACGCCACAAAAGCGCACGCTCCAAGCGCCCGGCGAAGCGGTCGCAATAAAAAGCATATGTCCTTTTTTGTTTGAAATAGCCCCTGCCTTCAAGTAGCCTCCGTGAAAAGGGCCTGCGCAAATGCGACGGGCCCGGAGGAAACGATAGCCGCTCCAGCGACGGTTTGATGTCGCGGTCCCGGCGGGAGGAGGGTGCATGACGCTCCAGCAGAACACCGGCCGTATTCAAACAACGCATATCGGCAGCCTGCCGCGGCCGCATCATCTTCTCGACCAGCTCAAGGCGAAGTTTTCCGGCGAGCCTTTTGACGAAAAGGCGTTCGACGCCGAATTGCGCCAGGCCGTCATCGATGTCGTGCGCAAGCAGAAGGAAAGCGGGATCGACATCGTCACCGACGGCGAATTCTCGAAACCCGGTTTCTTCACCTACATCCAGGAGCGGCTCGCCGGTTTCGAGGCGCGACCGAACCAGAAGTTGCTGATCTTCCAAAAGGAGGTCGCCGCCTTCCCGGAATATTATGCCGAATATTTCAAGCAGGCGATGATGGGGGGCACGATCGTCTCGATTGCGCCGATCGTTTGCACGGGTCCGGTGAAATATCGCGGCGACGCCGCGCTCGCCCGCGACATCGGCAATGTGAAGGCCGCGGCGGCCGCCGCCGGCGTGCCGATGCAACACGTCTTCCTACCGGCAACCGCGCCGTCCGGCGTCGGCATCAATGAATATTACAAGAGCGAAGAAGAATATTTTCACGCGCTCGCGGCCGAGATGAGCAAGGAATACAGGGCCATCGTCGACGCCGGCATTTTGGTGCAGATCGACGATCCGTTCCTTGCCGATATCTTCGTCGAGCCTGGCCTGGACGATAAGGGCATGGCGCGCCGCGCCGAGATCTACGTGGAGGCGATCAACGACGCGCTCAAAGGCATCCCGGCCGAGCGTGTGCGCTTCCACACCTGCTACGGCATCAACGAAGGTCCGCGCCTTCACGAAGCGAGCCTCGCCGAGATCATCAGCTACGTGCTCAAGATCAACGCCGGCTCCTACAGCTTCGAGGCGGCCAATCCGCGCCACGAACACGAATATCATCTGTTCGAGAACGTGAAGGTTCCCGACGGCAAGGTGCTTTGCCCCGGCGTGATCACGCATGCGAGCAATATCGTCGAGCATCCGGAGCTGATCTGCGAGCGCATTCTGCGCTTCGCCAACCTCGTCGGCCGCGACAATGTGATCGCTGCCGCGGATTGCGGGTTCTCGTCGCAGGCCCTCTACAGGACGGAAGTTCACCACACCGTGGTGTGGGAGAAGTTCAAGGCGATGCGCGAAGGTGCCGACCTCGCGAGCAAGAAATTGTGGAAGAACTGAGCGCGTGCTGAACCATAAAAATCGGGCGGGAGGAAAACATGGCCAAACGGATTTGCATCGCGTTGATAGCGGCGAGCCTGCTGATCGGCAAGATTGTGCCGATCGGTGCTGTGCACGCCGAGGACACGATCAAGATCGGCTTCATCGCGCCTACGACCGGCCAGTTTGCCCAGATCGGCAACATGATGATCGCCGGCGCCAAGTATTTCGTCGAGGAGAACGGAACGACCGTCGCCGGCAAGAAGATCGAACTGATCATCAAAGACGACGGCGGCCAGCCCGATAACGCCAAGCGCATCGCGCAGGAATTCATCATCAACGACAAGGTCGCGGTGCTTGCCGGCTTCACCTTCACGCCGGTCGCGCTGGCGGTGGCGCCGCTCGCCACGGAAGCAAAAACGCCGCAAGTCGTGATGGCGGCAGGGACTTCGATCATTACCGAAAAATCGCCTTACATCGCGCGCACCTTCTACACCATCGCGCAGACGGCTGTCCCAATGGCGCAATGGGCGGCGAAGAACAACATCAAGAAGGTCGTGACGCTGGTTTCCGATTACGCGCCGGGTTACGACGCCGAAAAGGCGTTCAGCGAGGAGTTCAAGAAGAACGGCGGCGAGATTGTCGCCAATGTGCGCGTGCCGGTGCAAAGCCCGGACTTCGCGCCGTCGCTGCAGCGCGCGCGCGATGCCAATCCCGACGGCATATTCGTCTTCATCCCGGGAAATTTTGCCGGCACCTTCGCCAGGCAATATGCTGAACGCGGCTTGAACGCCTCCGGCATCAAGCTGATGGGCGACATCGGCCTCACCGACGATGATCTCCTTAATGCCATGGGCGATCCGGCGCTCGGCATTGTCACCGCGGGTCCATATTCCGCCGCGCATGTGTCGCCGGAGAACCAGGCCTTCGTTGCCGGCTTCACCAAATTCGCGGGCAAGCGGCCTAACCAAATGGCAGAATCGGTGTACGACGGCATGCGCCTGATCTATGAGGCGCTGAAGAAGACGAACGGCGACACCGACGGCGACAAATTGATCGCGGCGATGAAGGGCATGAGCTTTGTGAGTCCGCGCGGGCCGATCACCATCGATCCGGAAACGCGCGACATCGTGCAGAACATCTATATCCGCCGCGTCGAGCGCAAGGACGGCGAGCTCTACAATATCGAGTTCGCAACTTTCCCTGCGGTGAAGGATCCGATCAAGGAAGCCGAGAAAGCCGGAAAGTAGAGCCGCGTGCGGCTTCAGCCCTTCGACTGTTGCCGCACGAGGTTGATGATGCCGGAAAAATCCATGCCGCTGAATCCCGTTTCGGCGAACTCCTGATAGATGTCGGCGGCATGCGCGCCGATGGCCACCTCGGCGTGGACCGATGCCGCTGCTTCCCGGGCTAGTTTCAGATCCTTCAGCATCAAGGCCGCGGCGAAGCCGGGCTTGTAGCCATTGTTGGCCGGGCTCGCCGGCACCGGACCGGGCACCGGGCAATAGTTAGTGAGCGACCAGCATTGGCCCGAGGACGACGACACAACATCGAACATCGCTTGGTGCGACAGGCCGAGCTTTTCGCCGAGCACGAACGCCTCGCTGACTACGATCATCGAAGCGCCGAGGATCATATTATTGCAGATTTTAGCGACTTGACCATTGCCGGCCTCGCCGCAATGTACGACGCGCTTGCCCATGCGCTCGAGCACCGGCTTGCCGCGCTCGAAGGCGTGCTGGGAGCCGCCGACCATGAAGGTCAGCGTCGCCGCTGTCGCGCCGCCGACGCCGCCCGAGACCGGCGCATCGAGCGTCGCGATGCCGCGTTCGGCGGCAAGCTTATGCGCCTCCCGCGCGCTCGCGACATCGATGGTCGAACAATCGATGAAAAGCGTGCCCTGGTTGGCGGGCGGCAGAATGTCGTTCCAGACCGACAGAACGTGCTGGCCGGCCGGCAGCATGGTGATGACCACCTCGGCGTTTTCGACACATGACCTGGCATTGGCGACAATCTCAATGCCGTTCGCGGCCGAAGCTTCGCGTGATGCCGCCACGACGTCGAAGCCCATAACCTGTTCGCCCGACTTGATCAGATTGGCGGCCATCGGCCCGCCCATGTTCCCGAGACCGATGAATCCGATTTTCGGCATGTGCGTTTCCTCTGGTGCGTTTGATCTAGTCTTCGAACTTCAGTTCCAATGCGCCAACGGACTTAAAGTGCCGATCGACGATATCCGGCGTGACCCTTTCCAGCGTATCCGGCCGCCACGCGGGATTGCGGTCCTTGTCGACAATCGTCGCGCGGATGCCTTCGATGAAATCATGTCCGGCAACACATCCGAGCGCGATACGGTAATCCTGCGCAAAACATTCCTCAACGCGCTTGAATTTGGCGGCATCGCGCATGTTGCGCAGCGTGATCTTGAGCGATGTGGGGGACGCCTTCTTCATCGTCGCGAGCGCCGTTTGCGCGGCATCGACATTGCTGGCGTTCAATCGCGCAAAAATCTCCTCGGCTTGGTTCGCGCCATAGCAAGCATCGATCCATTGCCGCGCCGCCGCCAGTTTTCCCGGAGCGGGTGGGGCAGACAATTCGCCGAGCCGTTTGCGGACATCGTCTGCGGTGCGGCAATGGACAAGTGCGCCGGGGATATCGGCAAGCTTCGTCGTTGGAACGTGAATGTCGGCAAGCCCGCAATAGACCGCGTCGGCGGCGCCCATGCGGTCTCCGGTTAGTACGAGATAGGTTCCGGTGTAGCCGGGCGCGCGCGCCAGCGGAAACGACGCGCCGATATCGGGAAAAAAGCCGATGTTCACCTCGGGCATGGCGACCGCGGAACGGTCAGTCACGACGCGATGCGCCGCGTGCCCGGCAAGCCCGATGCCGCCGCCCATGACGACGCCGTCCATGATCGCGACCACGGGCTTGCAATAGCGCGCGATCATGACGTTGAGATGGTATTCGATGGCCCAGAATTTCTGCGGCAGCAGGTCGCCGGATTTCGCCGCGTCATAGAGCGCGCGGATGTCGCCGCCGGCGCAAAAGCCGCGCTCGCCAGCGCCGTCGAGCATGACCGCCCCGACGGCGGGATCGGAGGCCCATGCCCGCATCATCTTCGTCATGGTGACGGCCATGTCGAGTGTGACGGCGTTCAGCGCTTTGGGACGGTTCAGCGTCAGCCGGCGCAACGTGCCGTGCTCGCGAACGATGATATCGCCCTCGTGCACCACCTTATCGTTCATCGCCCGACAAGGTTCCTCGCCACGATGAGGCGCATGATCTCGTTGGTGCCTTCGAGAATCTGGTGCACGCGCAGATCGCGCACGATCTTCTCGATGCCGTATTCCGACAAATAGCCGTAACCGCCGTGCAGTTGCAGCGCCTGATTGGCGACGTTGAAGCAGGTATCGGTGATAAAGCACTTGGCCATCGCCGAGGTCTGCGTGGCATTCACGTCCTTGCGGTCGAACGCGGCCGCCGCATGCCACAAGAATGCGCGCGACGCTTCAAGCTCGGTCGCCATGTCGGCCAGACGAAACTGCAGCGCCTGGAATTCGTCGAGCCGTTTGCCGAACGCTTTGCGCTCCTTCATGTAAGCGAGCGTTTTTTCCAGCGCGCATTGCGCGCCGCCGAGCGAGCAGGCCGCGATATTGAGCCGGCCGCCGTCAAGTCCGGCCATCGCGATCTTGAAACCTAAACCTTCCTCGCCGAGCCGATGGGCAGCGGGGACGCGCGCATCCTGAAAAATGACGGCGCGCGTCGGCTGCGCGTTCCAGCCCATCTTGCGCTCGTTGGCGCCGAACGAAATGCCCGCGCTGTCGCCCGACACGATGAAAGCGGAAATCCCTGAAGCGCCTTCGCCGCCCGTGCGCGCCATCACCACATAAAGGTCGCCGGCGCCGGCGCCCGAGATGAACTGCTTCTGGCCATTAATAATATAGTGGCCGCCGTCGCGCACGGCGCGCGTCGTCAGCGCTGCCGCGTCCGAGCCAACGCCAGGCTCGGTCAGGCAATAGCTCGCCAAAAGTTCCATGCTGCACAGTTGCGGCAGAAATTTTTTGCGCTGCTCTTCCGTGCCGAAGGCATCGATCAGCCACGCCGTCATATTATGGATCGACATATAGGCCGCGACCGTCGGACAGCCGGTTGCCAGCGCCTCGAAGATCAAGGTCGCCGTCAGCCGCGACAGTCCCGAGCCGCCAACGTCCTCGGAAATGAATATGCCGCCCATGCCGAGGGCCGCGGCCTTGCGCATCTCGGCCACCGGAAAATGCTTGGCCTCGTCCCAGGCGATCGCATTCGGCGCGAAAAATTCATCGGCAAAGCCGCGCGCCATCTCGCGCACGGCGATCTGGTCCGCATCGAGTGCGAATGGCGTCTGCACGCTTGGTGTCGGTAAGTTTGGCGAATGGTCGAGCATAAATCCGGCGTCCGGCTTTGCGGCTGGCTAATTTATGGCTTGAGCCGACAGCATTGCCGTTTTCGCGACGGAATGGAAGCCGCTCCGCGCGCCAAATATGCGCGTTGTGCGCTGCGGCGAACACCATCTCTGCGCATGATCTGAAAACCGGTATCCACCCTCGGATCAAGTCCGAGGGTAGGCTTTTTCGGGATCATGCTCGATTGAGATGCGTTCTAAAGAAATCGACGCTCAGCGACAGCGCGCGATCGGCTTCCGGCTTGCTGTAGGTCTTGCCGCCATGGCGGGCGAAGGCGTGATCGGCGCCCGGGTATTTGTGGATTGTCACCAGCGGATTGGGCGCGAGCCGCCGCTCCAGAAGTTCATTGACCTCCGCCTGCACCCAACGGTCCTTCAGCGCCATGTGCAGCATGAACGGCCGGTGCAGGTTCTTTGCTTCCTTGATGCGGTGCTCGATATAGGTGCCGTAATAGGCGACTGCGCAATCGATATCGGTGCGGCAGCACATCAGATAGCAGAGCTTGCCGCCGAGGCAGTAGCCGACCGCGCCGACCTTGCCGTTACATTCCGGCTGCTCTTTCAGATATTGGTGGATGTCTTCCATGTCGCGCACGCCGAGGTCGTAGTCGAACTCGTAATAGAGATCGAACGCCTTCTTGATGTCGTCCGGATTGCCGTCGGAGAGCTCGACGCCGGGCTCCTGCCGCCAAAACAGGTCGGGCACGAGACAGACGAAGCCGGCCTGCGCGAATTCATGGGCGTGGTGGCGCATCGTGTCATTGACGCCCCAGATTTCCATGATGGCAATAATGGCGCCGGCGGGCGTTCCGTCGGGAATGGCGAGGTAGGCGCCCATCTCGCCGTCGCGCAGCGGCACTTCAATGTTTTTGGTCTTCATTCTGGTTTCCCTAAAGCTTGAGCAGCGCGCGGGCATTGCCCGAAAAAATCCTGTCGCGCTCTTGTTGCGGAATATCGAGCCGTTCGACGGCGCGGATCGTGTCGGCGATCAGTCCGCGGCCCTGTTCGGCATCGAACGGCGCGTCGGTCGCGAACAGGCAATTCGGCGTGCCGAAGAAAGCGTGGCCACAGCGCGTCGGCGCGTCTTCGCCGCCGAGCGCGGTGTCGGCATAGAGCATCTTGTAATATGTCAGCGGATGTTTTTTCAGGCCGCGCTCCTTCGCCACCGGGTTCTCATCGCGCGTGCCGAAAAAAATCTGGCGGAAGCCGAGATTAATCTTTCCCGGAAAATAAGGGATCATGCCGCCCATATGGTGCGAGATGATCTTCAAGTGCGGCAATTCGTCGAACAGGCCCGAATAGATCAGCCGCGTCATGCAGGCGGTCGTTTCATACGGCCAGCCGAAGCAGAACCAGACTTCGTCTTGCGATGTTTTCTCGGCGGCATAATCGGGAAAGTCCGGCCCGCGCATCGGATGCACCCAGACCGGCAAATCGTGCGCGGCCATGCGGCGGAACAGCGGTCGGAATTTCTCGTCGCTCAGCGGCACGCCGGCGACATTGGTGAAGACCTGAATGCCGCGCGCGCCGAGCTCGAGAACGGCGCGGTCGATCTCGGTGAGCGTCGCGTCAATATTGTTCATCGGCAAAGCGGCGATGAAGGCAGGAAAGCGCTCGGGGTGTTCGCGGCAAATCGCCGCCAAGGAATCGTTGGCGAGCCGCGCCAGATCCGGCGTGACATCCGGCGCCGCGACGAGTTCGAGCGGCGGGTTGGCGAGCGACAGCACTTGCGCGAAATCGCCGAACTGGTCGAGCAGGCGCAACCTGGCATCGACGTCGACCAGCGTCTTGAGCCGCGGAAAAGCGGTCGTCGCCACGTGGCCGGGGATGAGTTGCGAAAGCCGGTCGAGATAGGGCTTCGGCATGAAGTGATTGAAAATGTCGACGATCATGGCCGGCCAATCGCAAATGGACGCGGAGCGCGCGTGCGATATTTACATTGCCGGCGGCCTCCTTGTCACACCTAGTTTTCTATTGCAGTCTTGCGGTCGAATAAGAACAAGCTGCCGCAAGAATGGCGGCGTCTTATTGGGGGGAACGAATGTCCGACGCGCGCCAGACATCCGCCGAGCTTGTCGCACGGCTCGAGCGGCTGCCGTTTTCCAAATGGCATCGTAATTTCTTCATCCTCGCGTTCTGCGGCATCGCGCTCGATGCGGCCGACTTCGCGATCTTTGGCGCAGCGCTGCCGCCGATCTCGCGCGAATTCGGATTGGGACCGGCGCAAGCAGGTCTCTTGGCGACCGTGGGATTGATCGGCGCATTCCTCGGCGCGCTGTTTTGGGGCACCATCTCCGACTATATCGGCCGCCGAACCTCGTTTCAGGCGACGGTCGGATTATTCGCATTGTTCACAGGCCTCGTAGCGGCGTCCTGGAGCATCCTCTCATTGTCCGTATTCCGGTTTCTGTCGAACTTCGGGCTCGGCGGCGAGGTCCCGGTGACGCTGACCTTGAGCGCGGAATACAGTCCCGGCCGGATTCGCGGCGCCATGTCCGGCAATATCATGGCGGCGTTTCCGGTCGGCCTCGTCATCGCCGCGACGCTGAGTCTCTTGATCATTCCGAACTGGGGTTGGCGCGGCCTATTCGCGGTCGGCATCGTGCCTGCGCTGCTGTTGTTCTTCGTGCGCCGCTACATGCCGGAATCCGCGCGCTTTCTGTTGAGCAAGGGACGTATTGCCGAAGCCGAACAGATTGTCGCCAATATTGAAAAGGACGCGATCGGGCGTCCGCTCACCGCGGAAGAAATCAAGACGATCCCGAACGTCCATCCGGAAGTGGCGGCATCCGTCAAGGTCACGGTGTTCGAGCTGTTGGCGCCCGGGCGGGCCAAGAATACGCTGCTGCTCTGGGTCGTTTCGTTCGGCTTTCTCTGGGCCTCGAACGGCATCCTGTTCATGCTGCCGACGATCTTGACGCATCAGGGCATTCCGCTGAGCCGGGCGATCAGCTTCCAACTGGTGCAGGCCTTGAGCGCCGTCGTCGGCTATTCGGCCTGCGGCTTCCTGATCGACCGCTATGGCCGGCGCCCGGTTCTCTTCCTTTATTATTTCGTCGGCGCGTTCTTCCATCTGTGGTTCGCGATGGCGAGCGGCCTCTGGCTTTACGCCGCCGCGGCCGCCGTGGGCTGGGTCAATCCGGGCGTCTTCGGCGCGACCGGAATCTATGTCAGCGAACTGCATCCAACGCATCTGCGCGCCACCGCCGTCGGCTGGTTCTTCGGCATCGGCCGCATCGGCTCGTTCCTGGCGCCGACGGTTGTCGGCTTCATGCTGGCTTACGGCGCCGGCGCCTATGTGCTGCACACATTCGCGCTCGCTTATCTGATCTCGGCGATCGCGCTGTGGCTGATCGGCATCGAGACAAAGGGCCGGGTGCTCGAACAGATCACCGCGCACGACGGCATCGCTGCCACGGCCGAGGCAGCGGCGCCTGCGCCGGTCATGACGTGAGCTTCAGTGCTTGTGTGAATACTTATGATTTTGATGCCGCGGGTGGTGCATCATAGGCGCCGTTCCCTGCCGCACGCCCGTATAATACGGATTGAGCCCGCAAAAGCCGCGGTTGCCGGCCAGCACATTCGGCACGCAGGCCTCGACTGTTGGGTACTCGCAATCCCAATGCACACCGCCGGTGCCCATCGCCACCACCGCGCACCACGGTGCATCCCCAAAATATTGGGCATGACTCGGCGAAACATTGAGACAAATCAATGCCGCGGCGGCGGCAATAAGAAGCGCAACACGCGTCATGGCGTTCACCTTGAGCGTTTTCACCTTGCTGGTGGCTCCGGTATAACCCCTCTTTGATGGACGTATTCCCGCGTCGGGCAAAATCAATCGCGTCAGAGGGACGCCGGCATGGACTTCACCCTTCCGCCTGAGATCGAGGATCTTCGCCTGCGCACGCGGGCCTTCATCGAGGAGCACGTGCTGCCGCTGGAAGCCGACCCGCAGAATTTTTCCGAACACGAAAACATTCCGCTGGAACGGCTGGCTCCGGTTCAGGAGAAGGCAAAAAAGGCTGGGTTATGGGCGCCGCAATCGCCCAAGGAATTCGGCGGCATGGCGTTGCCGATCGTCGCCTGGGCCGCGATCTATGAGGAAGCGGCGCGCTCTTTGTTCGGCCCGCTGTCGCTCAATTGCTCGGCGCCCGATGACGGCAATATGAATCTGCTCGCGCGTATCGGCACTCAGGCGCAGAAGGAATGGTGGCTGCGGCCGATCGTCGAGGGCAAGGTGAAATCCGCCTTCGCCATGACCGAGCCGGCGCCGGGCGGCGGCTCCGATCCGGGCATGATCCGCACTTACGCCGAGAAAGAGAACGGCAAGTGGAAAATCCACGGCCGCAAATGGTTCATCACCGGAGCCGCCGAAGCCGCGCATTTCATCGTCGTCGCGCGCACCTCCGACGACAAGCGTCGCGGCTTGACCGCTTTTCTCTATCATCGCGATCAGCCGGGCTGGCGCATCGTGCGGCGCATCGGCATCATGGGTCCAGAAGAACACGGCGGCCATTGCGAGCTTGAATTCGACGGGCTTGAAGTTTCCGACGACAATGTTCTGCTCGGCGTCGGCGACGGACTGAAAATCACGCAGATCAGGCTTGGCCCGGCGCGGCTGACGCATTGCATGCGCTGGCTCGGGCAGTCCAAGCGCTGTCTTGAAATCGCGCAAGACTATGTCAGCCGCCGCGAAGGGTTCGGCGTAAGGCTCGCCGACCGCGAGAGCGTGCAAATAAAGCTCGGCCAGATGGCGCAGCAGATTCAGATCGGCCGCTTGCTGACCATGCACGCCGCCTGGAAGCTCGACCACGGCGACCGCGCGCGCAAGGAAGTGTCGATGGCGAAGGTGCATGTCGCCGATACGCTGCACAATGCTTGCGATACCGCGATCCAGCTCAACGGCGCGCGCGGCTATTCCAAGGACACGATCCTGGAATGGATCTACCGCGCCGCCCGCGCCGCGCGCCTCGTCGACGGTGCGTCGGAAGTCCACAACATGGTGCTCGCCCGCTTCCTGCGCGAGGAAGGCCGCGACTTTTGGACCTGGAGTGCAGGCAACAAGATTTGAGCCAATGTTCAGGGCGGGCATTAGGTCGCGTCGTGAAAAATAACGCCGAGCGTATGCCGGTGACCTGAATGCAGGCGGCTCACGCCGTGGCGCATATTCACCCGATAGGTGCCGCGCGCGCCGCGTACCGGGCGATGATGCACCGGAAAGATCACGCCCTCGCCCTGCCGCAGCGGCACGACTTCGGCGCGCGACTGCATGCGCGGCCGCTGTTCCGTCAGCACGAACTCGCCGCCGGTGAAATCCATGCCGGGCCGCGACAGCAGGAACGCGACCTGCAAGGGAAAGACGTTGGCGCCGTAGATGTCCTGATGCAGGCAATTGAAGTCGCCTGAGCCGTATTGCAGCAAAAGCGGCGTGGGCTTCACCTGGCCGGCATTATGGCAGCGCTTCAGATAAGCGGCGTGATCGGGCGGATATGTGACACCGACGCCCATCGCCTCGTTCCAGCGGTTCGCCACGTCGGCAAGTGGCGGATAAAGGGCACCGCGTAGCGCCGCCACGATGTCCGGCAGCGGATAAGAAAAATATTTGTACTCGCCGCGGCCGAATCCGTGCCGTGACATGATGATACGGCTGCGAAAAGGCTCATCCGAAGCGTAGCTTTGCGCCAGAGCCACGCACTCTTCCGGCGTGAGCAACGGTCTGATGGTGGCACAGCCGTAACTGTCGAGGTCGGACGCAATGGCATTCCAGTCAAGCCCGGTGATGCGTTCGCCAATAGCTGCGGTCGCTGGCCGAGCGGTCGCCCTTTGTTTTTGCATTAACGTCATGGCGCCTTCTCCCGTTGCAGCAGTGCCGGCACTCCGACACTAGCTGGCAAGTCAGAGATAGGCCGCCCACCCGAAACCTGCTCAATTCCGCCAGGTCGGATCGATTCTATCGAGCAGACGCAAGTAAGCCGGCCAGTCGGCCGAGCCGCGGCCGGAATCGTGATGCTCGTATTGATGCGCGGTTTTCTCGCAAATCTCCGGCGGAATTTCGACGAGCGCGCCGCCGGTTGCTTCCATCGTGAGCTGGATACGCGCGGCTTCGAGCAATGACTTCATCAGCACAAAGGCCTCGCGCGCCGTCTTGCCGACCGTGAGCAGCCCGTGATTGCGCATGATCAGCGCGCGGTTCTTGCCGAGCGCTTTGTTGATGCGCTCGCGCTCGCCGAAATCTTCGGTGATGCCTTCGTAGTCGTGATAGCCGACGCGATTGTAGAAACGGATGGCCGCCTGCGACACCATGCGCAGCCCGTGTTTCAATCCGGAGATCGCCATGCCGGTTTCGGTATGGACGTGGACGGCGCAATTCACATCGGGCCGCGCCGCGAGCACGCCGCCGTGCAGCGTGAAGCCGGGCCGGTTGACGCCCGCGGATTCGTCGAGGTCGTCGTCCATGCCGACCTTGACGAGGTTCGCCGGCGTCACTTCGGTGTAGAGCAGCTCATGCCGCTTGATCAGGAATTTGCGGTCCTCGCCGGGCACGCGCATCGACGAATGATTGTAGATGACATCGCCCCAGCCGTAATGCGCGACCAATTGATACGTCGCGGCGAGGTCGACGCGCGCCTGCCATTCTTCCGGTGAAATGTCGGACTGAGCGACGGCGGCAATCTTGACGTTGGTGTTTTTGACGTGCGTGTTCATGATGACCTCCCCGAGAGAGAAGTCAGTATAGCACGTCGGGCGTGCGGCCGGCAGCCGCTTGGAAGGCCTTCATGTATCGGCGCGAGGCCGCGCCTATAGGCGCACACAATTGTCGGACAGTGAAAAGGCTGGTCTCGTCGCCTTCCTGTAGACGCTGTGCAGCACGCCAAAGCCTTTGCAGTGCCCGTTCGGCCGCGTTGATCAGATAAAGGTCGACAGTGCGTAGCCCGCGACCCAGAAGCCGCCGAGCACCAACAGGCCGGCCGCGGTCTCCAGCGCCTCGATATAAGCCGGATAGCGGTCCGACGCATAAACGACGACCGCGCCGACCACAACGCTGAACAACCCCGCCACGCCAATCATCGCATCCCCGCGCGCTCGAAGCTCTTTTTGCAAAGTTTTCTTCTAAAGCTCGCCGGTTCTAGCGGCGAAAGTTTACGACGCGGCTAGGCGAAAAGATTGCATTTGCTTGTATCTCGAAAGGCCGGTCCGTAACGGTTAACCGATCGTCGATTGGGGTTTTGAAAACGTCACCAACTTTCTGAAATTTACGGCCGGATAACGCAGGCGTGAAAGCGCATCTACGATTTTCATGCTCGCCTCTGTTTCTCCTTCGAAAAGATACCGGGTCCAATTGACGAACGAAGCGGAGCTTCGCTTGCCGTGGCGCCCACAGTTAAGAGGCCGTTAAAGCTCGGATATGCAGTTGCTGCGTCACGCGGCGTTTTCATCCGCCATAAGCGGCCATTAAGGAACTCGGCAAGATTGGGCGCGGCTGATGGAACCGTCTTAACCGCCGTCAATATACTGATGAAGCGGCATAGTCAGAGTACCGAGAATTATAAATGCCGCGTGGGCGGGTGGCCTCCCTGCTATTGCGATTGGTTTCTCGCTGGCGTCGCCGCTTCGCGCGGGCGGCCTCGCATTGCATGACTATACGCGGCCACATCCTGGTTGCTTTCCTGGTCATGAGTGTGATCACCGCCGCCGTGGGCGGTTACGCGATCATGGGCATCAAGAATGCCGGCGTGCTCGTCGACAAGACCTTCGGCGAATCTCTGATGTCGATCAATTACGCGCGCGCGGCGGCGACCGATTTCGCCGACATGCGGGCAGCGTTTGCACGGCGCTGGATCGCCGACGATCCGAGACTGCGAGCCGCCTTCGACAGCGAAGCCGACAATCTCGGCGTTTCGCTGTCGCAGGACCTTAAAATCGCGGCCGCGCGATCGCAATCGGTTCGCGCGGCGCGCGCCGCCGAGAATGTCCAGCGCGCCGTCGACGCTTGGAAGAGCATTTGCCAGCGGCGCATCGAGGGCAGCAAGCGCGATGTGAACTGGGAGACGCTCGACCACTATGCCGACAGGGTCGAGGATCAGATTGATCTGTTGGTGAACTACACCGCCGGCGACGGATTTCTCTATCGTCAAAGTGCGCGCGCGACGGTCGCGCATGACGTGCAACTCAACATCGCCGCCATCGCGCTGGCGCTGCTGCTCTCGGCGGTCGTGGCCTGGGGTTTGGCGCGGCGCATTGTCGGACCGGTCGCCGTGGCGTCCAACGTCGCCGCGCGCATCGCCGCCGGCAAACTCGATGTCGCCGTGCCGCGGGGCAGCGATGACGAGCTTGGCGCGCTGCTCACCGCCATGGGCGCGATGCGCGACAACATCAAGGCGATGATGGACATCGAGGTCGAACAGCGCCGCTCGGCGCAGGCCCGGCTCGCCGATGCGGTCGAGTGCTCGCAGGAAGGCGTCGTCGTGGTGGACGCCGGCGACCGCATCGTGCTTGCCAACGCGCAGGTGGCGGATTTCCTCGGCGTCGCGCCCGACCTGCTCAAGCCGGGTACGCCGCTCGCGCGGCTCGAGCCCGCATTGCAAGCAACCGCCGCCGACGTTGCCGACATGCTGATCCGGCACGACGACGATGTGCAGGCGACGGGTGATATCTTGATGGCCGACGGCCGCTGGTTGCACATCAGCCGCAGTCCGACTCATGACGGCGGCTTTATCGTGCTGTGCAGCGACATCAGCAAGCTCAAGACGCAAGAACGATCGTTGCGCGAAACCAATACCTTGCTCGACGCCGCGCTCGAAAATATGTCGCAGGGCTTGTGCCTGATCGATCCGCAAGACCGCATCGAGGTCTTCAATCGGCGCTATTTGGAAATCTTCAAACTGCCAGCCGACCGGATCAAGCCCGGCATGACCTTCAAGGAAGTGCTGACGATTAGCGTTGCATGCGGCAACTGGCCGAATAAGACCGTGGAGCAGGTGTGGACGGAGCGCGTGCAGCTCCTCGAAGACAACCCCGAGGGTCCGCTGTTGTGGGAATTCCCCGACGGCCGCGTTGTGGCCTGCATGTACAGCCCGACTGAAGATGGCCGCTGCGTCGCGACCTATGAGGACGTCACCGAACGCCGGCAGGCCGAGGCCAAGATCATGCACATGGCGCGGCATGACGCGCTGACCAATCTGCCGAACCGCGTGCTGTTCAAGGACAAGATGGAGCAGGCGCTCGGCTGCGGCGACAAGCTTGCCGTCATGTTCCTCGATCTCGACCGCTTCAAAGGCGTCAATGACTCGCTCGGCCATCCGATCGGCGACGCGTTGTTGTGCGCGGTGACGGAGCGGCTGCAGCGCGTCGTGTCGGACGCCGACACGGTGGCGCGGCTCGGCGGTGACGAATTCGCCATCGTGCAAAGCAAAGCGAGCCCGACCCACGCCAGCGAGCTTGCGGCGCAGATCATCGATGCGCTGGTCGAGCCGTTCGACGTGCGCGGCCACCAGGTCGTCATCGGCACCAGCATCGGCATTGCGCTGGCGCCGGCCGACGGCACCGAACCCGATCAGCTCTTGCGCAATGCCGACATGGCGCTCTATCGCGCCAAGGCCGAAGGGCGCGGCGCCTACCACTTCTTCCAGGCCGAAATGGACGCGCAGATGCAGGAGCGCCGCCGGCTCGAGCTCGATCTGCGCAAGGCGCTGCTCGCCGAGCAATTCGAGTTGCACTATCAACCGCTTGTCGACATCGCGAGCGGCGAGGTGTCCGGCTTCGAGGCGCTCTTGCGCTGGAACCATCCGGAACGCGGCATGGTCGGTCCCGATGTGTTCATTCCGGTCGCCGAGGAAATCGGCCTGATCGTGCCACTCGGCGACTGGGTGCTCAGACAGGCCTGCCGGGACGCGACGAAGTGGCCGGAGAAACTTACCGTCGCGGTCAATCTCTCGGCGGTGCAATTCCGCAATCCAACACTGGCGCTGTCCGTGATGTCGGCACTCGGCCAATCCGGGCTCGCGGCGTCGCGGCTTGAATTGGAAATCACCGAGACCGTGCTGCTGCAAGAAAACCGGGCCGTGCTCGACACCTTGCATCAATTCCGCAAGCTCGGCGTCCGCATCTGCATGGACGATTTTGGCACCGGCTATTCCTCGCTCAGCTATCTGCGCAGCTTCCCGTTCGGCAAGATCAAGATCGATCGGTCGTTCATCCGCGAATTAGGCAAAGAGAACGATTGCGTGGTCATCATCCGCGCCGTCATGCGGCTCGGCTCGAGCCTGGGCATGATTACGACGGCCGAAGGCGTCGAGACCGAGCAGCAGCTTGATATCTTGCGGGCGGAAGGCTGCATGCAGGCGCAGGGCTATCTGTTCAGCCGGCCAAAACCGGTCACAGAGATTCCCGCGATGCTCGAGAAAATCCAGCCGCGCATCCGCGCCGCGTAGGCGCCGTTCTATTTGAGCAGACCGTCAATCCGAATAGGCGAAGCCCCATCGCCGGCAGCGAAATGCCGCCCGCGGACCATTGCCATGGCGATCGGGCTCCCGCCGATCCGGCGAAATGGCGTAGCTTATCAAGCCGCTGGGATTGCCGCAGCCGCGTCCCCGCCTATATCCAATGTGACCGGGAATCCCCGCGTTTTAGGCCCTCTGGCAATATCGGGTCCTTAAGGGCAAACTGCCGCCGGGGTCACGATTCCATGGTTCGTATGAGGCCTGCGTAATGGCGCTGCGCGACGTAAAGCTCGACGACAAATACGACCTCGGCCAGCGCCACGTGTTCGTGACCGGCTACCAGGCCCTGGTGCGGCTCTGTCTGATGCAAAAGGAGCTCGACCGCCGCAACGGGCTCAACACGGCGGGCTTCGTCTCCGGCTATCGCGGCTCTCCCCTCGGCGGTCTCGACAGCCAATTCATCCGCGCCAAGCGATTTCTTGAAAAGAGCGATGTCCGCTTTCAGGGCGGCATCAACGAGGATCTGGCCGCAACGGCGGTATGGGGCACGCAACAAGCGGAGCTGCGCGGCGAGGGCAAGTTCGATGGCGTTTTCGCCATGTGGTACGGCAAGGGTCCTGGCGTCGACCGCACCGGCGACGTATTCCGCCACGCCAATTTCGCCGGCTCGGCAAAACATGGCGGCGTATTGGCGCTGATGGGCGACGACCACACCGCCGAATCCTCGACCACCGCGCATCAATCCGAATATCACTTCATCGACGTCATGGTTCCGATCCTGAACCCCGCGGGCGTTCAGGAAGTGCTCGACTACGGTCTCTATGGCTGGGCGATGTCGCGCTACACCGGCGCCTGGACCGCGCTCAAGACCATGCACGAGACGATCGAGTCGACGGCGGCAATCGACGCCAGCCTCGATCGGATCAACATCGTCACCCCGGACGATTTTCGCATGCCGGATGGCGGGCTCAATATCCGCCTCAACGATCCGATCCTGGCGCAGGAAGCCCGCCTGCATGATTTCAAGCGCGACGCCATGCTCGCCTTCGTGCGCGCTAACAAGCTCAACCGCACAATTACGTCGGGCGGCCGCGATCCCAAGATCGGCATCATCACCACCGGCAAAAGCTATCTCGACGTTCGCCAGGCGTTCGACGAACTCGGCATCGACGAGATCAAATGCAACGAGCTCGGCATCCGGCTCTATAAAGTGGGCTGCGTCTGGCCGCTCAGCCGGGGCGAATTGAAAGAATTCGCCAACGGCCTCGATCTCATCATCGTCGTCGAGGAAAAGCGCTCGCTCATTGAAGTCCAAGTGCGCGAAGAGCTCTACGGCACCGCTAACCAGCCGGTCTGCATCGGCAAGCGCGACGAGCAGGGCGAATGGCTGTTTCCGGTCAAGGGCGCGCTCGATCCGAATGATGTCGCCATCTGCATCGGCGAGCGGCTCCTGAAATATCACCGCAACGACAACCTCATCGGCCGCGTCGGCCGGCTTAAGGAAGCCCAGCGCATCGCGGCGGAAACCAAGGACGTCGCCCAGCGCATTCCGTATTTCTGCTCCGGCTGTCCGCACAACACCTCGACCGTGGTGCCGGAGGGCATGCGCGCTTATGCCGGCATCGGCTGCCACTACATGGCGCAATGGATGGACCGCTCGACGCTCGGCTACACGCATATGGGCGGTGAGGGCGCGAACTGGGTCGGCGAGGCGCTGTTCTCCAATCGCAATCACGTCTTCCAGAATCTCGGCGACGGCACCTACAATCACTCCGGCTATATGGCGATCCGCGCGGCGATCGCGTCAAATACCAACATCACCTATAAGATCCTGTTCAACGACGCGGTCGCGATGACCGGCGGGCAGGCCAACGACGGCGGCCTCACCGTGCCGCAAGTGGCGCGGCAGGTCGCGGCGGAAGGCGCTCAACGCGTCGTCGTCGTTACCGACGAGCCGGCCAAATATCCGAACGATACGGCGTGGCCGAAGGGCGTGACCATTCATCATCGTGACGATCTCATCACGGTGCAGAAGGAGCTGGCCGAGGTTCCGGGCGTTACGGTCCTGATTTACGACCAGACCTGTGCCGCGGAAAAACGCCGCCGCCGCAAGCGGCACACTTTTCCCGACCCGGACAAGCGCGTCATTATCAATGAGCTCGTCTGCGAGGGCTGCGGCGATTGCGGCGTGAAGTCGAATTGCGTGTCGGTGCAGCCGCTCGAGACCGAATGGGGCAGGAAGCGCACCATCGATCAGTCGAGCTGCAACAAGGACTTTTCTTGCGTCAAAGGATTCTGCCCGTCATTCGTCACCGTGCACGGCGCCAAATTGAAAAAGGGCACCGGCGTCGCCGCCGATCATGAGCTGGCGCAACTGCCGGACCCGAAACTTCCCGCCATCGATCAGACCTACAACATTATCGTCACCGGCGTCGGCGGCACCGGCATCGTCACCGTCGGCGGCATTCTCGGCATGGCGGCGCATCTGGAGGGCAGGGGCGTCGGCGTGCTCGACATGGCCGGTCTGGCGCAGAAGGGCGGCGCGGTGTTCAGCCATATCCGCTTCTCCGAGAGGCCTGAGGACATTCACGCGATCCGTGTCGCGGCCGGGCGCGCCGATCTCGTGCTTGGCGGCGACATCGTCGTCGCTGGCACCAAGAAAGTGCTCGCCACGGTGAAGCACGGCGCAACCCAGATGGTCGTCAACACCGACGAATTCCTACCCGGCGAATTCACGCGCGATGCCGATTTCTCGCTGCCGAGCGAGCGGCTCAAGCGCACCATCACCGCCGATGCCGGTCAAGACAAAGCGCATTTCGTCGATGCGAGCCGCATCGCCAATGCGCTGTTCGGCCAGTCGATCGGCGCCAATATGTTCCTCGTCGGCTATGCCTATCAGCTTGGCGCGATCCCGCTGTCGGCTGTCGCCATCGAGAAGGCGATCGAATTGAACGGCGAAGCGGTCGCCATGAATCGGGCGGCCTTTCACTGGGGCCGCCGCGCGGTGATCGATCACGCCGCGGTGGAAGCGCTGGCGAAGCCCGCGCCGTCAAGCGCAAGCGACGCCGAGCATTTGTCGGAGAGCTTCGAGGAGACGGTCGCGCGGCGAGAGAAATATCTCACCGCCTACCAGAACGCGGCCTACGCCAAGCGCTATCGAAGCTGGGTCGACAAGGTCAAAGCGGCCGAGACCGCGCGCGCGGCCGGCAAGAGCGGGCTCGCCGACGCGGTCGCGCGGTATCTGTTCAAGCTCATGGCCTACAAGGACGAATACGAAGTTGCACGGCTCTACACCGACGGCGCCTTCGAGAAACAGGTCAAGAGCGAGTTCGACGGCGACAGTCTGCGCTTTGAGTTTCATCTGGCGCCGCCCATTCTGGCGCGGCTTGATTCCGCGACCGGCCTGCCGCGCAAGATGAGCTTTGGCCCGTGGATTCTGTCAGCGTTCCGCGTGCTCGCGAAGCTGAAATTCCTGCGCGGCACCGGCTTCGATCCGTTCGGCCGTTCGCAAGAGCGCCAGACCGAACGCAAACTGATCGGCGATTACGAGACGATGCTTGACGAGGTGCTGGCGCGATTGACGCCGGAGAACCATGCCCTCGCCATCGGTCTTGCCGTCATTCCGGAAAAGATCCGCGGTTTCGGCTACGTCAAGCAAAAGCACCTGACCGCCGCGAAAGCCGACGAAGCAGCGCTCTTCGAACAATTTCGCGCTGGCGCGCCGGGATTGCTCAAGGCCGCGGAATAATATCGAGTCGTCATGCTCCGTCGGAATCCGATCTCGGAAGATTGTGACTATGGATTCCGCGCCCGCGCCTGTGGCGCGCCCCGGAATGACGATCACACGCCGTGGCTTTGCAGCACGACCTGGCAGGCTTTGCTGAGCTTCGGACGATTCATCTGCAGGCACGACAAAACGCGAATCTGGTCGGGTATGGCGTCTTTGCAAAACCGGTGCGCGTCGCGTTGGCAGGCGTCGTCGTCTCTGTCCGAGTGCGGCCCGACTTGGTTTTGCGCCAGTGCAGCTGTCGAAAGGAATAGGGCGATGGCGAGGGATACGCTGCGGACCATGATGTTTCCTGTTGAGAGGGATATCGGCGGAGACGCCGCCGTCTAACCGTCAGCCCAATGGGGCCAAATTGAGACTCGCGCGCCGCGGCGATGACGGAGGTATTGCAGGCATGCAAGCCGCGCCTGCATGGAGTATGCTGCCCATAATGAACGATGTGCCGACCATTCCAGGGAACACCGGCGGCGAGGTGGCCGAACCTCCCGTTGCGCAGAATCCCATTGTATCGCCTCGCGAGCCGGAGCCCATACAGGAGACCGTGCCGAGGCCTTTGCCGGCGGCTACGCCGGAACCCGCGCCGCCTATCGCGCCGGCGCCTGCGAGCGAGCCCGTCAAGAATTCGGCAGCCAACGTTGCGGCGGCAACCAACGCCACCGCAACGGAGGCAGCGGCGACCGTTGCCCCGGCGCCGGCCTCGTCGGGTATCGGGGTGCTGCTGGTCAATCTCGGCACGCCCGAGGCGGCGACACCGGCCGCGGTGCGGCTATATCTGAAGGAATTTTTGTCCGACAAGCGCGTCATCGAAAAAGATTCGCTGCTGTGGAAATTCATCCTCAACGGCATCATCCTGCCGATCCGATCACGGCGCAAAGCGCGCGACTATGAGAAAATCTGGAACAAAGAGAAAAACGAGTCGCCGTTCAAGATCGTCACGCGCTCGCAGGCGGAGAAGCTGTCCAGCATTCTCGAACCACTCGGCAAGCATGTGCTCGTGAGCTGGGCGATGCGTTACGGCGAGCCGTCGATCGCCTCGCGGCTGCAGGCGCTGATGACCTGGGGCTGCGACCGCATCCTGATCATGCCGCTCTATCCGCAATATGCCGCGGCGACCACGGCGACGGTTTGCGACGAAACGTTTCGCTTTCTGATGCAGCAGCGCCGGCAGCCGGCGATCCGCATCCTGCCGGCCTATTACGAAGACCCGTATTACATCGAAGTGCTGGCGTCGTCGCTCAAGGCCGAGATCAAGTCGCTGCCGTTTCAACCCGACGTGATCGTCGCGTCCTATCACGGCTTGCCGAAAGAGTGCTCGCGGAAGGGCGATCCGTATGAGAGCCAGTGCGTCCGCACGACGCAGCTTTTGCGCGAGCAGATGGGGCTCGATGAAAACAAGCTGATGCTGACATATCAGTCGCGCTTCGGCCGCGCGAAATGGCTTGAGCCTTACACGATCAAGACAATGAAGGCGCTTGCCAAGAAGGGCGTGAAGAATCTCGTCGTGATAACGCCGGGGTTCTCTTCCGATTGTCTGGAGACGCTGGAGGAGATCGCGCAGGAGAACGCGCACGTCTTCAAGCGTTATGGCGGCGAGAATTTTGCCGCCATACCGTGCCTCAACGACAGCGAGGCGGGCATGTTGATGATCTGGCAGCTTGCGATGCGCGAGCTCAAAGGCTGGGTGTAAGGCGCGATGGACGGCGGTTCGCTCACTACATCCCTCGGTTCTTGGGTCTGGTTCGGTGTCGCGCTCGTGCTGTTCGTGATCGAGGCGCTGCGTCCGGGCCGCTTTGCGCTGTGGCTCGGGTTTGCGGCGGTGCTCGTCGGCATGGTGGCCTCGGTCGCGCGCTGGTCTTGGCCGGCCGAGATGGCGGCGCTCGTCGTGTTGACTGTCTTATTGATTCCCGCTTGGCGCCGTTACGAACGAAAAGCCTGAGGCCAAGTCCATCGGCAGCCTGCCCGCTGCGGGCGCAATCAACCTCTCGTTAACCATATCCGTTTTAACTCCGTTAACCAGCGGCCCGCCGTCCGGCGGACCGTGCCGGCTATCGCGCGGCGCGTTGCCGCGCGGAGTTCCGAGGCGTGAGTCCAGTTCCTTGATGGTGGTCCAGTTTGGCAGCTCCCGAGGTGACGCGGACAGGGGAAAGTGGCTTCGGGGCGAGGAGGTCGCAAGTGACGCGCCGTTGCCGACCACTGAGCGCACGCAGCGTCGCCGGCTTGGCTGTTTTTGCCCGAGTCTTAGCGCCTTTAGTCTTAGCGCCTTTAGTCTTAGCGCCTCTTGCGGCGCTGGCGCTGTTTCCGGCGCCGGCTGACGCGCAAACCGCGCAGGCCGCCCAGCCCGACCAGACCGCCGATCTGTTCCTGCCCTCGTTGCAGGGCAATCCCGATAATCCTTCGCGCTTCGTGCTGCGCGGCAAGGCGGCGACGGCCGATCAAGCGCCGCCCACCGGCGCGTTCGCCGGCCCCGCCGTGCCCGCGGCACCGCCGGTCTATGGCAGCCCGACCGGTTTTGGCGCGGGCGATACCGGATTTAATTCCACCAATTCGAAACGCAAACCGCGTGTCCGGGCTCCGAACGGGGGTGCCGCAATTGCGCCGCCGCAGGAAACCACGACTTTCGATCCTGTGCCGGCGCCGCCGCCCGAAGTGCCGTCGCGGCCTCCCGTGCCTCCACCCCCGCTGCCGCCCGAAGTCTATCCGGCCAAGGCCGCATCGCGGCCCGGCGCGATCCTGCCGCCGCCGCCGGACCAGCTTCCGATCAGCAATCCGCCGGCGGAAGTGCATCCGCTGACCGCGGCGAGCCGCCCCGGCGCTGTGCTCCCCATTCCGCCGCCGCTCGATGTCAGTTCGCCCGCAAGCACGCCGCCGCCGGGCACGCCTTTGCCCGGCACTTTGCCGCTTGGCGCGGTGCCGCGGCAGACGCTGCCATTCATCGGCGGCGATCCTTACGAGGCGCTTGGCTTCAAAGCGGGCTCGTTTTTGATCCTGCCGGCGGTCGAGCTTTCGGCCGGCTACGACAACAATCCCCAGCACGCTCCCGGCGGTCCCGGATCGTCTTATTATATCGTCGCGCCGGAGCTGCATGTGCGCTCCGATTGGTCGCGCAATTCGCTCACCGCCGACATCACCGGCTCGTACACTACCTATGGCAACGACACTTTTGAGCCGTCGCTGAACCGTCCCTATCTGAATTCGAAAATCGACGGCCGCATCGACGTCGCGCGCGACACACAGATCCTGTTGGAGAACCGGGTCATCGTGTCGACCGACAATCCCGGCAGCCCGAACATTCAGGCAAACCTCACCAAGCTGCCGATCAACACCACCGTCGGCGGCACGTTGGGCATGGAACAGCAATTCAGCCGGTTCGACGCCACGCTCAAAGGCACCTTCGACCGCACCGTCTATCAGAACTCCCAGTTGACCGACGGTGAGAGCGCCAGCAATGACTTCCGCGCCTACGATCAGTACGCCGGTATCTTTCGCCTAGGCTATGAGGTCGACCCCGGCTTCAAGCCATTCGTGGAAGTGAGCGAAGACACCCGCGTCCACGACTCGCCCGTCGATATTTTCGGCGAGGATCGCAACTCCACCGGCACCAGCGCCAAAATCGGCGGTGAGTTCAAGCTCGGCAGTTCCATGCTCGTCGGCGAAATGGCGGTCGGCTATCTGCAGCGTGATTATCAAGATCCGACTTTGCCGAATATCGGCGGCATGACGATCGACGGTTCGCTGCTCTGGCTGGCGAGCGGTCTGACAAGCGTGAAGTTCACCGCCGCGTCGGAAGTCAATGAGACGATCCTGCAAGGCGTGTCGGGCGCCTTCAGCCGCGACGTCAGCGTTGAGGTCGATCATGCGCTGCGGCGCTGGCTGATTGCGACCGGAACGATCGGCTACGGACACGACGACTATGCCGGCGAAATGCGTCAGGACGACCGCTACTACGCGGCAACCGGCCTGATCTACAAACTGAACCCCTATATGCAGCTCAAGGGCCAGCTTCGCCACGATTGGCTCACCTCAACCCAGAGCGGCAATGCCTATCAGGCGACCTCGGTGCTGCTGACCTTGCGCTTGCAACGCTGATCCTGCCATTTGTGCAGGTATCGTCCCTTTTGGACGCGCAGGAGGTCGCCGTGAGTGAATACGAGCGCTGGGAAGCGCGCTATGCCGCGCCGGAACATATTTTCGGCAAAGAGCCGAATTATTTCCTTGCCTCCTGCAAGCCATTGCTGCCGCGATCCGGCCGGGCGCTCGCCGTCGCGGACGGCGAAGGGCGCAATGGCGTCTGGCTGGCGCAGCAGGGGCTCGACGTTCTGTCGATCGACTTTTCACCCGCGGCGCAAAGTAAAGCGCACGCGTTCGCGGCCGAACGAAATGTGAGCCGCATCGAATTCGTGCGGACCGACGTCCACACATGGGGCTATCCGGAAGCTGCCTTCGACGTCGTGGTCGAGATTTTCACCCAGTTCAGTACGCCGTCCGAGCGGCCGTTGAAGTGGGCCGGCATGCGCCGCGCGCTCAAACCCGGCGGTCTGCTCATCCTCCAGGGCTACACGCCCAAGCAACTCGACTACGGCACCGGCGGACCGAAGCAGATCGAAAATCTCTACACGCGCGCGATACTGGAAAAAGAATTCGGCGGCTTTTGCGACCTCAAGTTCACGGAAGAGGAGCGCGAAATCCACGAGGGCGTAGCGCACGGCGGGATGTCCGCCATGATCGGTCTGACTGGGAAAAAGTCCTGAGGAGCAAAAATTAGTAGCCGAGGATTTTTTTGATCTCGGCACGGAAGCCCGGCGCGATGTCTTCTCGCGCCAGCGCATAGGACACGTTGGCCGCGAGAAAGCCGATCTTCGAGCCGCAGTCGAAGCTGCGGCCGTCGAATTGCAGGCCGTAGAACGGCTGCGTCCGCGCCAGTTGAATCATGGCATCGGTCAATTGGATCTCGCCGCCGGCGCCGCGCTCCTGTTTTGCCAGAAGATCGAGAATCTCGGGCTGCAAGATATAGCGGCCGGTGAGGATGAGGTTCGAGGGCGCGCGATCGACGGGAGGCTTCTCCACCATGCTGGTGATCGAGAACATCTTGCCCTTGCGCTCGCCGACGCCGACGACGCCGTATTGATCGACGCGTTCGTGCGGCACTTCCTCCACAGCGACGATGTTGGCTTTGTCGGGAAGCTCGCGCGCCGCGTCCATCATCTGCGCCAGGCAGCTTCGCTCGTTCTGAACCAGCACGTCGGGCAGAAGCAGCGCGAACGGCTCGTGGCCGATCAGTTCGCGCGCACACCACACCGCGTGGCCAAGGCCGAGCGGCTCCTGCTGGCGCGTAAAGCTCGTTGTGCCGGGCGCCGGCAGGTCCTGCGCCAAAAAATCGAGAGCCGTGCGCTTTTGCCGTTCGAGCAGGGTCATTTCCAGTTCGAACTGACGGTCGAAGTGATCCTCGATAACGCCTTTGTTGCGGCCGGTGACGAAGATGAAATGCTCGATGCCGGCGTCGCGGGCCTCGTCGACGACGTGCTGGATCAGCGGCCGGTCGACGACCGGCAGCATTTCCTTCGGCATGGCCTTGGTCGCGGGCAAAAACCGGGTGCCAAGGCCGGCGACGGGAAATACGGCTTTACGAATATGAATCATGGGATACCAATATTGTGAGATGCCGAGGAGGTCATGGGAGAGGAGGTCATGGGAGAGGAGGTCATGGGAGAGGAGGTCATGGGAATTGTGGGCGTGAGGCAGGGGAATCCGGGTCGAAATTCACGTCAGAATTGTTGCCAAAATTGCCAACTACAGTCCGCTTGATCGCCCGGCCGGCCGGGAATGGCGGACGAGATTGGACAGTTCAATATCGACTTATAGCTTAGTCCGCATTTTATTGCTGCTCGGTGAATATGGAGCTGGCGTATTTGGCACCGCAAATATCCGTGCCCGCGGCGGCAACAACCCGCTGTTAGTGATTCGACGCCCATTAGCAGGGTCTGATCGTGCGACCGTAAGTCGAAATGCCATACACCGACCAACCATGGACCTCTTTGCGCTCATGTTTGCACTCATGCGCCGCATTAGGCCTCGTTTGCTGCGTTGCCTGGCGGCGGTGCTCCTTGCTGCGAGCTTGACCGCGTCGGCGTTGGCGCAAGACAAGCCCGACAACTGGCTGACCCGCTTGTTTCAACCCCCGGCGGGGAGCCCGGTTCCCGGCTCGGGCGATGCGACGCAATGGAGCGGCCAGTCCGGCGCTTCCGGCAATCCGGCGATGACGGCGGATGCGATCCGCGCGGCCGCCGCCGATTTCAACAATTGCATCGCCGGCTTGTGGCCCGACGCGGCGCGCCGCGGCATCACGCGCGAGAATTTCGACCGCTTCACCGCGGGCCTGACGCCGGACTTGCACATTATGGATCTGCTCGATGGGCAGCCGGAATTCACCAAAGCGCCCTGGGACTACCTCGACCTGTTGGTGAGCGACGACCGCATCGCGCGCGGCCGCGCGCTGCTCACGCAATACGCGCCGACCTTCGCCGCCATGCAGCGCACTTACGGCGTCGACCCCGCCATCGTCGCCGCGATCTGGGGCGTCGAATCCAATTACGGCACGCTGGGCGGCACCCGTCCGGTGATCCGTTCGACCGCGACGCTCGCTTGCGTCGGCCGCCGCCGCGATTATTTCCGCGAGGAGTTTTTGTCGACGCTGGAAATCCTGCAGCATGGCGACATGCCGCCCGAGCACTTGATCGGCTCGTGGGCGGGCGCGTTCGGCCCGACGCAATTCATGCCGACCTCGTTCAAGCGCTACGCTGTCGATTTCGACGGCGACGGGCACCGCGACGTCGTCGACTCGGTGCCGGACGTGATCGCCTCCACCGCGAACAATCTGAAAATGGACGGCTGGGTCAGCGGTGACACTTGGGGCTACGAAGTCGCGCTGCCGCAGAATTTCGATTATCTGCTCGCCGATCGTTCCAGGCAGATGACCGTGCGCCAGTGGCAAGGCCTCGGTGTTCGCCGCGCCAACAACAGCGCATTTCCGCATCCCGCCGACCGCGCCTATTTGCTCGTGCCGGCCGGGGCGCGCGGACCGGCATTTCTGATGCTGCAGAATTTCCGCGTCATCATGAAATACAACCCGGCGGAAGCCTATGCGCTGGCCATTGGGTATCTTGCCGACCGCATGCGCGGCGGCGCGCCGTTCGTACAAAGCTGGCCGCGCGACGAGCGGGTGCTCACGACCGACGAACGCTATGAGATGCAGCAGCTTCTGGCGCGGCGCGGCTTCAATATCGGCCCGCCCGATGGGCTGTTGGGCCCGCAAACCCGTAGTGCCGTCCGCAGCTATCAATCCTCGATCGGGCAGATTCCGGACGGTTTTGCCTCAAGCGAGGTGCTGGACCACCTGCGCCAGCAATAGCAGCGCGAAACCATCCTTAAACCGACACTTTTCCCGAGGATGATATTGTCGCAAATCCGGTATGCCGGCTTGCGGAACATGCTCTAATATTCCGGCTGAACGGGCTCGTAGGGCGGGCCGGCCGCGTTTTAGATTGGGTTCCGGATTGGAACGCCTGATGGCTTTGCGCAATACCAAATGGCTCGGACTGCGGCGCATTGCGCTCGCTCCCGCGATCGTCGTCGGGCTGTCGGCATTGGCCGGTACGGCACACGCGCAGTTTTTTGGCGACCGCTACTACGGCAACGATGGCGGCTTCTACGGTGGCCGCCAGCAGAACCAGCGCTATCAGCAGCCGCGCGACGACTTTTCTTTCCCGTTCGGCGATCGCTTCATCCGGCCGGCGCCGCCGCCCGCCGATTATTCCAAGGCGCCGCCGCCGCGGAAGCTCGACAATCCGCCGTCGACCAGCATTGTCGTGATCGGCGATTCGCTTGCCGATTGGCTTGCCTATGGCCTCGACGAGACCTATTCCGACCAGCCGGATATGGGCGTCGTGCGCAAGATCAAGCCGACATCCGGCCTCGTTCGCTACGATGCGAAGAACGACGCGCTCGACTGGCCGCAGGCGCTCAAGGATGTGCTCGCCGGCGAGAAGCCGAACGTATTCATCGTCATGCTCGGCTTAAACGACCGCTTGCCGCTGCGCGACCGTGCGCCGGTGAAACCCGCGCCGCAGAAACCCGCCGAAGCGCAAGCGCAAGGCCAGGCATCGGCCCCAGTGCCCGGAACCGCGCCAGCGCCGCAAAATCCACCGCCGCAGCAACCCGTCGCTGCTGCGGATTCCGAAGGTGGCGCGCGAGCTCCGGCGGCCGGCGGCTCCTTCGATTTCCACACCGATAAATGGGCCGAGATTTACGGCAAACGCATCGACGAGATGATCAATGCGCTCAAATCGAGGGGCGTGCCGATCCTGTGGGTCGGCCTGCCGGCAGTCCGCGGCACCAAATCGACCAGCGACATGGCCTATCTCGACGAGATTTATCGCGAACGGGCCGAGAAGGCAGGCATCGCCTATGTCGATATCTGGGACGGCTTCGTCGACGACCAAGGCCGCTACGTGGTGCAGGGCCCGGATTTCGAAGGCCAGACCCGGCGGCTGCGCACGGCGGACGGCGTGCATTTCACCAAAGCCGGCGCGGTGAAGCTTGCGAGCTATGTCGATCAGGAATTGCGCCGCGTCATGTCGAACCGCGCGACGCCGGTCGCGTTGCCGGGTCCGGAAACGACGGCGCCGAAGCCCGCCACCGTCATGGGCACGCACCCTGACGTCGGTCCGGTGGTGCCGCTGGCGGCGGGTGGCGGCGAGGGCGGCGATCTTCTTGGCGGCGGCCGGCCGGCGCAGGTGACGTCCACCGATCCGGTCGCGGCGAAAGTGCTGAGCCGCGGCGACGCCATTGCCGCGCCGTCCGGCCGCGCCGACGATTTCAGCTGGCCGCGCCGCGGCGCCAAAGCGGCGACCGCGGACACGGGACCGCTGCCGGGACCCGAGCCCGCTGCATTGACACCTGGGCCCAAGAAAGGCAGCGACGCGAAAAAGCAGCCCGACGCCAAAACGGCTGACTCGAAGGCGAAGCCGGCGCCGGACCAAGGCGCCGCCAAACAGCGCCGCGCGCCGAGCGCCACGCTCGACGGTGCGCCGCGGCCGCCCAGGGATGTTGGCGGCAGGTTCTAACGCCTCGCGGCGCGAGCGTTTTCCGGTTCCAATGTCAAACAGCGACGCGCATTCTTCGTAGGGTGGGCAAAGGCGCGCAAGCGCCGTGCCCACGTCTTGCATCTGTGACACTCAAGTCCGCGTGGGCTTCGCTTCGCTTCGCTCAGCCCACCCTACGAAGACGAAAGAACGAAAGAAAAATAAGGAAGCGGAACGCCGACAGACGCAGTGTTTCATGTCCGCACCAGCGGGTGCGGTCGCGCCACGAGAGGGCCGGCTCGCGCCGACCCTCCGCTGCGGGCGCGCTCGCCTGTCGGCGTTCCAC
>Ga0207416_1000182_pt1 | contig 116735 bp, 110 predicted proteins | sample PaiPotPPM11metaG_FD_184107 | JGI IMG/M metagenome (GOLD analysis project Ga0207416, IMG submission 184107) | Iron sulfur acid spring bacterial and archeal communities from Banff, Canada, to study Microbial Dark Matter (Phase II) - Paint Pots PPM... ... | reverse complement strand
TCAACCTCATCCTGGGGGCCTCCCGTGTTGTTTAGAGCCGCGCTGGTACGCACTCTAAATGACGCATCAGAGGCCCTCTTGCTTCAATCTGCCGCTCTCATTTGCAACAAATATTTTCGCTTTGGGGCTAACCAAGTCGCTGCGCTCTCAGTGCCTGGAGATGAGCAAACGAACGATCCCGAGGGCCTGATTATGAGCACCACCGAAGAAACCCGTCAGTGTGAGATCGAACTTGAGCTCTCCAAGCATGATTTCCACGAAGACCTTCGCAGATTGGACAAAACTCCACGCGACCCGCGCTCGGCTTAGCCCGACGCATGTCATCGGGGAAAAGTCACTCTTGATCCGGCACTCGGCCTGCTGGCCGGGTTTGTCCTGGGTTATTGGAATCTCCCGCTCGGAGATATAGGCAAGCCACTGGCGCGCACCATGCTGACTAGAGGGGCGCAACAAGTAGCAGCGCGCGCAATCGGGGGATGAAAGATATGGCCGTAAGATCGGATATCTACCGAGGAGCGGGCTGTCTTACTTATTAGTGCACAACTGCCGAGTTTTGAGAGAGATAGGTCAATCGTGCGATCCGGTGCGAAAGTCATTACAATTGGCGAGCTGCCTCAATCGTAAGTTCATCGCTCCACTCTTAATCTTTATCTCTTATTGAAGAAGCCAATCGCCGCGGTTTTAATATTTATTAGCTGCTCATCTTCCAGTTTTTCCGGCGGGCTAGGTTAGGTACCACGTTTTACTGAGACGAGAGTGTCAAAAGACAAAAAGGGCCTTCATCATGGGAACCGTCCTAATTGTCGAAGATCATTGCGCGTCACGGGACGCTTTAAGAGAGCTGGTGGAAAAAGACGGGCGCGCTGTAGTCACTGCAGGTGATGGACAGGAAGCACTCAACCGTGTCAGGAGCATTCCACCTCCGTCCATAATTCTGCTCGATCTCGCGATGCCGGGAATGAATGGATGGGAATTTCTACAAAACAAAACCGCAGATCCCACCATTGCCGGCATTCCAACCATCGTTTTGTCTGGTTCGCCGAGCGAGTTACCCGCGGGGGCGAGAGACCTGTTGGCCAAACCTGTGGATATTGCAAGGCTATTGGCCCTCATCGATCAGTATTGCTGATCTGCGTGGTCTATGCAGAATCGAGCTAATTGGCTTCTTCCAAGAGTGCTCAGGGCTCCGGGACGCTGAACTCTCTCATCTCAATCATCGCATAGCATGCCACCAACGGGTCGCGTGTTTCGAGGCGGCTCTTTTCATAAAGCACGAGACTCGTTCGAACTTCTCTTGCGGCTAGTGCAGATTCCTCACTACGTTTGCTTATGATCGCAGCTCAAACGGCGGAGGCGGCGCTCCGACGGGCTATGCTGCTACCGGCGGGGAGATCGACAACTACCTTGGCGCCTTACGGCCGCGAAGACTTATCCGAGCGCCCATTAATGAAGTAATTACAAAAAATCGACAAGCCTCCCTCTGAACCATCACCACTTGTCCCGAAGGCTACTTTGTAAAATCGCGCTACATCTGGCAGGATACCGTGTAATATTGCGTCAGCTCTCCGGAGCTAATGTGTAAAACTCAAGAAAGGCTCTGATAGCGCCGGAGATCATGAATGGTGCGGACGCTCCAAAGGACTGCGCAAGCACCCGCCCCGGACGTGAAGCTGTAGGCTAGCATCAAGTTACTGTGCCCACAGCCAGTTATGCTGCTTTTGTTGCTCCGATGGCCCTGCTGGTGGCCGCCGTGCTTTCGCGCACCGAAGGCCACCGACGAGGGACCACAACTCAGGCTGTCGTTAGGGCCTTGGCGCCGACTGTCTGGCGCCGTGGCAAACACCGCGCCGGGATGACGGATCTTCGAGCATGATCGTTCGTCAATATGCCGCCCACTTCTCTTTGCGCCGCTTAAGATCAGCGAGCTGTGTAGATGCTGAATGTCAGTCGCCAAGTCGATGAAACTATTCGCCGAACATAACGAGGCGTGACAATTAGGCAACATCCATGCATCCGTGACGCACGAGTGTCGCGCGTGACTGCGCCGGTATTGCAGGCACACAATATGCGGCACAGAGTGGAGGAATTGTCACGTCCTGGCTGACGGCGAAGCGTCGGGCCGCATCTCCCCGGTGATTAAAACACAGAACTGTTCGAGTGCGCGTTATCTGGTGTGTTGGAATAAGAGTTGGGGCGATACGGGCCGGCAGGTGTGCGATGAAGGGTAAAAGAGCAGTCCGAAGCTATGTGACTAGAACGATCGCCAGAACAGTTGAACGATTCGGTGGTCAATCGCTCGGCTGCGTGTAAATGTGAGAAGCTCCCATTATGAAATGCCTGCTGTTAGCTGTACTAATTACATACGTGCCGTTTCTGCTGGGGTCTGCGGGGACCTTGTGTGCCGGAGTGGTGATGACCGAAACCTCAACTATGAGTGGTCCTACTGGCGAGACTTCTTCGCTAGACCGAACCGTCTATGTCCAGGGCAATAAACAGAAGGTCGAGAGATCGGATGTAACTACGATTACCGACCTGGATAACAGCCTTATCTACATCATTGATAATAAGGATAGAGCATATACTGAGGTACCTTTTCACGCGCTCGGCTCTTCCGAGCCGGCTGACGCGCGAAGCGAAACAATTCAGCTCAATAAAACCGGCAAAACGCGGGTCATCGCAGATTATCCCTGCAATGAATATCGGACTAGTGAAGGGAACAAACTGGAGCGGGTAACCATCAGCGCCTGCGTATCGACCAGCGCTCCCGGTGTTAAAGAAGTCTCGGAGTTCGAGCGGAAAATGGCTTTGCGGCTCAGTGGCCGCGAATCCGAGCGCCTCAATGGCGATGACTCGGCAATGCTGATGCTGGAAAAACAATCGGTTCTAAGCTTTCGCCTCCCCGACCTGTCGCGGCATCAGGCTTACCGCGTCGCTTCTCTGCTGGCCAAGACTCGGGTTAATGAGATCCAAGTGAAGACGCTGTCGGCTGCGACATTCCAGCCGCCCAAAGGCTTCAGCAAGCTGCAGAACCGGCCGGACCCTAAGGTTCGGCGCGCTTCTCCCAACGTACCTAAGCAAACCATACAAGCAATCGCACCGAATGTAACCCTCGATTCCGGCGCCTTCCGGCTCTAACTTCCGCTGCCGGGGCGAGTCGGCAAGGACATGCTGGCCAAGAGTTAGGAACGACGTAGATAGCGCCCGACAGCGGCGTGGATAGACAGCACACATGGTATGCCGCCAGCAGCAACGGCTTCGTTTCACAGTTCGGGCGCGGGAGGGCAAACAAAACCCGAGTTCGACGAATGGACGGCGAAGGAATTGGCATGGTCACTTGAGCGGCGGTAAGTTTCATTAGTCCCTCTACCGCATGCTGGCGCATTTCAGTTGAGAAGGATTGTCGGTCTGGTCAGAGTGACAATCCGAAGTATCGGCATTCTTTTTGGTTCATCCTTGCTCAGCATCCTTTGCTTGGTCGATCGCAGATCGCGCACCGTCGCCGAGGTGATCTATGCGCTCATCTTTTTTTATTGAGATTCGGTCCTACGCGCGAATTTCTATTCTGCTTGTGCCGGTGGCGATACTCTCCGCCTGTGCCCAGGTTTCGGTCACTCCTCAACCTGTTCAGCAGCCCAGTCCCTTTGCCTCGGAGGCGATCGCAGCGGAGCCGACCGTGCCTGAGCAGGTTGCAGTTCGCGATTTCACCTTCGATTCCTCGTCGGTTAGTGAAAATGCGAGTCCGCTTCATCGGGCCGCCGACCTCTTCCGGAGCAGCTCGGCGGAGGAACGTCGCATCGAAATCGGCCGCGGGGCGGCCGCGCGACTCTCGGCGCAAGCAGCCAAGCGACTAAGCAAGATGGGTCTGCCGGCGGTGCGGGTCCCACGTGACAGCGATATGCCCTTATACGACAACACGCTCCTCGTCACCGGCCGCCTGAACCAGGCCGATGAAGGCAATCGGTTTACGCGCATCGCACTTGGTCTCGGTGCAGGGGAGTCGAGGCTGACGACCGAGGTCCACGTGTTTCGCGTGATGCATGGCGAGCGCGCCGAGGTGCTTTCGTTTACCACTCATGCCGACAGCGGAAAGATGCCGGGAGTCTTACCCTCGATGGGAGTCGGAGAGCTGATGCTGGGACCAATCAAGTTGATCACCGCAATTAAGGATGCCGCGTCGAGCGGACAGAAGATCTACAGCTCGCAGATAGAGTACCTGGCCGGCAAAACCGCCGATCAAGTGGCTGCCTATTTGTCGCAGTACTCCGCCGATGAAGGTTGGATTCCGCGGAACCAAGCGAAATCGGTCAAATTTGCCGGATGATTTTGTATAAGACGAATCGATTCTATGAATAAAATTCTTTCAAAGTACCGGGTTATGATCGGTCCATTTGCTTAGGAAATCCCGGGCATGCTTCTTGCGCCTCTGATCAGACTAACAGAGGTACAAGGCGTTTGGCGCCGTCGTCAGCATCGCCGATTCGCGGTCGCGAAATCTGAGCCGCGCGGTACCAGGCACCTCGAACAATGAGCTTCCGCAGGAGGTGCAATGCATACTCCGCAAAACCGCTCAGGCAAAATAAAATTCCTCATTGCGGCGCTGGCCGTCACGGCCGTGGCTGGCTGCGGTACCTCGCAGAACCAGGCGCCGCCTGCGGCCGCCACTATTGCTCCAGCCCCTGAGGCCGCGCCGCCGACTGCACAAGAAGCTCGCTCGAAATCTTCCGCCAGAACAGCTCGCTCCAAATCTTCTTCCGCGATGCGTGCTCGGATATCGCCAGAAGTATCGACCAGGCTGAACACCGCGATGGTTCTCTCGCAGATACATCAGACCAACCTGATGGAACTCGAGCTTGCCAAGATGGCCCAGGAAAAAGGCTCGATAGACGGGGTTCGGGCCTACGCCAATCAGTTGGTCCAGGATCATACGAGTCTCGATCAGATGGTAATTTCGATGGCGCAGAAGAGCGGAAATCGCGCAGCAATAGGCCGCTCGGCTCATGAGAGCGCGCAGGAAAAGACCCTGGAAAAGAAACTGAAATCGGCCAACGGCGCCAGGTTTGACAGACTCTTCCTGCAGCAAGCCAGTGCAGATCACGAGAGCCTGATCCGCAAGCTCCAGCAGGACCGCGAAGACGCCAGCGACGACGAACTCGAGGCTTTGATCGACAAGACGATCCCGATCCTCGAACAGCACAAAGAACTCGCGCAAATTCTTATGAACAAGGAGCAGGCCTCTGGCTAGGCCCACCGGACCCATAGCTGAGCAGACGGACGCGGCGAGGGCTGAGGCGAGCGGCTCCGCCCGCCGCACCGCGCCGGGCGCACGATTCGCCGCGGGGATCGTCGCCGGAATGATCGGCGGCATCCTGATGATCGGATTCATGATGGGCTACGCGCACGTCATGGGTGCGGGTCTGACGGCGCCGCTTAAGGCTCTCGGTGCTTTCGTGTACGGAGTCGAAGCGTTGGTCGTGGGACTGGATGCGATGCTGGCCGGGGCGCTCATTCAGCTAGGATTTTCGATCCTACTCGGAATTTTGTTCGCGCTGTTTATTTCCCGAGGAACATCGACGCTAGCTGCGCTGTGTGCCGGAATCATAGCCGGGATCGCTATCTGGATTGCGATGGATTTGTTCGTGCTGCCGTACGAGAACCCGACAATGGCGGCGAGGGTCGCGCTTATGCCATGGGCATATTTCATCGCACATCTGCTTTACGGTGTTGGCCTCGCAATGACCCCCGCCTTCATTCGGACATTCTCCAAAGAGCTTCACGATCAAGAGCGTCGCGCTCACGGCAGAGCACGCGCGGCGCAGATTCAGTCGATTTGATTTAGAGGTCGCAAAATCGTGAGAAACTTCACGAGCTACGCGCCACGTGGTTAGCGGCGGTGAGCACCCGTCCAACATCCGACTTTTCGGGGATGTCGAGAGAGCCTGCCGCTTCCCCTTCTTCGTCAATGAGCGCTTATCGGAAGCACCGGCTTCTGTTCTGGGTCGGGGGCACATTCGGGGCGCTGATCGTCGCCTTGTTTATCGCTTCGTTCTTTCTCGATGACATGATCCGAGCGCGCACCCAGGTGGCGATGGACCAGAAACTTAAGGGTTACCATGTGGTGCTTGCTCATGCGCACTTGCAGCTGGTTGGCGGGATTCTCACCTTGAATGGCCTCAAGGTCATTCAGCTGGCGCATCCGCATCCCGCGATCGTCGACGTTTCAATGATGCGCTTCCACATCCAGGTAAAGGAGCTTTTCTCACGGCGCGTAGTCGCCGACGTGCTCCTTTCGCATCCGAAGGTTCACATCGATCAGACGCAGTTGGCAGCAGAGAAGAAAGACAAAGTCCCACTCAGGGAGAAGGGTTGGCAGGATGCGCTCGAGGCCGCCTACCCGTTCAAGATCAACCGGTTCACGATCGATGGCGGCGATGTCGTCTATATCCAGGATGCGGTGAACCCGCCGCTCCATCTGGCGAAGCTCAACTTCACGACCGATAACATCCGCAACATCCACGCGCCCAACAACGTCTATCCGTCCAAGTTCCACGCTAACGTGGTGATCTTCGGCACCGGCCAAGCCACTATCGACGGCCATGCCAACTTCCTTGAAGAGCCCTTCCCCGGCGCCCGCGCGCAATACACGATTGAGAACGTACCGCTGAGCGCGTTCGATTCGCAGATCCGCCAGATGAATGTCGCCGTAAGCGGAGGCCGGCTGTCCAGCAACGGCCTGCTCGAATACTCGCCAAAGGTGACCCGGGTCCAGGTCGACAATGCGACCGTCGATGGGGTCGCGCTCGGCTACCTTCATGCGCCATCGACTCGGCAAGCGGAGGCGCGCCGAGTAAAAGAAACTGGCAAGCAGATCGAGAAGCAGAACAACCGTCCGGCGGTCGATATCAGCGTGGGTGAGCTCGACATCACCCACAGCAGTTTCTCATTTACTGACAAAACCACGAACCCCAACTATCGTCTATTTTTCAGTGACGCTGACATCGCGCTCAAGAATCTGTCCAATCATCAGCAGCAGGGGAGGGCGGATCTGACACTTCGGGGCAAGTTCATGGGCAGCGGCGATACCAGCGTGTCGGGTGATTTTCTTGCCAGCCAACACGGACCCGCTTTCGACTTGAATGTCGCGATCCAGAACACGGAGCTGCCCTCCATGAATGATATTCTGCGCGCCTACGGGCGATTCGACGTGGCGGCTGGCCAGTTCTCCGTATTCTCGGAGATCGACATTAAAGATGGCGACATGAGCGGCTACGTAAAGCCGATGTTCGCCGGCCTCGAGGTTTATAACTACCAAAAGGACAAGCACGCCGGCCTCCTGCATCAGGCCAAGGAACTAATGATTGGCGGCGCCTCCCGTCTTTTCAAGAATCGCAGCACGCAGCAGGTCGCAACCAAGGTCGACCTGAAGGGCAAACTCACGGGGCCGGACATCTCCACCTGGCAGGCGATCGTGCAAGTGCTGCACAATGCGTTCATTCAGGCGATCCTTCCCGGTTTTGATCGTGCGGCCCGGCCTAACGCCGCTACCGGCGTCGCCACACCGGCGAACCGAGTGCACTAGTCCGCGGATTCGTCACTCGGTTTCTGCGTCGTCCTTGGCCTGCTGGAGGGCGTCACCGCGCGATATCGGTCTGAATGCAATCAGTGCCAAGGTCATTACAATTGACGAACTCTCGGAGTACCCTTCGATTTTATCGCTCCACCCTGATCGCCTGTGATCGCTCGTGCTCGGCGGCTGTAGCCGAGTGCCCTCTTGCTCGCGGTTACCCTATGAAGCCGCTTGCGGCCTATTCCTCGTTTGAGCGTTGTCCGCGACCTTCTCAGTATAGATCAAGGCCCGGTGAATGATTCTGCCGGAAGGGTCGATTCCGGCACTCGGTTTCTCGGAAATGACGTGCTCGACGTTCAGAACTCGGAGGAGTTTCCAACCCGAAGCGTCCCCATCCCACGCCGATGCGTTTAGAAGGTCGCCGATGCGAAGCGGAAGGAAGGGAGCCGCCGAGGTAAAGATTTTTAGGCACTCCCGATCGTCACAACTGCCCGGACGATGAATTTCCAGCCGGTATTCCAATTTCGTAGTCCTCCTCGACAGCATGGTCAGGCAGTCGTTTTACGAGCAAGATCGCTGCCAAGCAGCAGCAAGATACCCTGACAGCTGAATCTGAATTCGGCATGAAAATGTAGACGATATCATCGTGAATAAGGTGGAACCCGACGATGCTCGGTTTCTTTCCTTTCAAGTGAATTACCTTCGGCAGCCGCGTGCGCTGCGATCGCAGGTCATGCGGCGCGGGTAGAAATTGGTGATCCACCTAAACGACTATTGGGATCTTGTTTCTTGAGCCGATATTGAATCAGCGTCGCCGCTCTAACTCATGAGCCTATCGAGCAAAGTCTTGGCATCCTTTAAATCCGTCGTATCGAAGCCTTCGGTGAACCAATTGTAGATTTCCGTGAGCAACTTTTGCGCTTCATCGCGGCGGCCTTGTTCATCGAGCAGCCGAGCGAGGCTCATCGTTGAACGCAGTTCCCAGGCTTTTGCACCCATGCTGCGTGCGAGCGCAATGGATTCGCGGAAATCGACCTGGGCCAGTTCGGTCTGACTGAACTTGACTCGTATCTCGCCGCGCAACCGGAACATCTCTGGCCGGTAGAAGAGTTCGTCGGAATTCGTCTTGAGTGCTACTTCAACCGTTTCAAGCGCACTGACGAGGTTGCCTTCGAGTTCCTGCGCTGCCGCTATGGTCGCTGTGAAGAAACCGATGCGCAAGCCGAGCCCGCTATTGATCGAACCGGCGATGCCATCTCGTAATAGTGCTATACCCTCACTAAACTTTCCAAGCTGTGACCGGGCCTGGCCAAGAATGCATCGGGAATATTGTGTTAGATAACCAAGTTGATGTTTCTCCGACAACTCAAGCGCCTGCGCGGCCAAACGTTCGGCTTGCTCGTATTCTCGGAGCAGAACCCGTAGATTCGCTGCGTAGACATGTGCGGACGCTACATCATAGGGGCCGTTCACGTTCACCATGACCATCATCTGGCTTTGGCGCTTGCGAGCAACGTCAGATCGGCCCAGCGCCCAAGCGCTTAAACTTGCGCCAGCAAAAGCTGCTACGGTGGTCCCGGGATTTCCCCTAAAACCGGCTTCACTGAAGAGGCCGGACCCAGCCGCGAAATGCCTTTCGGCCCCTTCAAGGTCCCCGCCCAAATAACTTGTTACGACCCCCAAAAAGTGTGCGTGCGCGAGCATAGTTGAGCTGCCTTCACGAATGCCCAGGGCGAAAATCTGGTCTGCAAACGCGCTGGCAGTAGATAGATCGCCCGCAAAAAACGCGCTGAAGCCTCTCGAACTTATGTAACTGGCGTATTCGTTCAGCTTACCGGTCTTCTCGGCCAGCGTGACGGCGCGGTCGATTGCCTGTGTCGCCTCGGGCGTGGCAAGGCCTCCCGTCAGGTAAAGCATTGTATAGATCGATTGCCTGAGTTCGAATTCGCGAAGGTCACGCTCGGGTGTCTCAGGCAACTGAGCGACTAACGACACGGCTTGTTGAAAGCTCTCGAGCGCTTCCGCGAAAGCATTTCGAGATTCGGCGGCCTTACCGGCTTTTGACCATTCGGAGATGGCTAATTCGGTTTCGATCGCCTCGGTCCAGTGGCGGGCGAGGACTTCCGGATGTGCGTCCTTAAGGTCGGGGAATTTCTCATCAATCGTGCGGGCAATCAGCCGATGCAATTCCCTGCGGCGGCTTTTGAGCAGCGCTTCATAAGCAGCGTCACGGATCAGCGCATGCTTGAACCGGTAAGTAGCGTCCGGAACAATGCCGCGCACATAGAGCAGGTCCGCGTCGGTCAGCTTGCGCAGTTCGCGCTGCAGGTCTGGTTCACTAAGCGAATGGACTGCGTGCAGCAATTCGTAGGAAAATTCACCGCCAATCACCGAGCCAACCTGGAGTACTTCCTTGGCTGACGCCAACCGATCCAGCCGCGCCATTAATGAGTCGTGTAACGTCACCGGGATCTCGCGGGCGCTAAGCTTGGCATTGCCGCTTTCGAGCACGGCACGTGTCAGTTCCTCGACGAAGAGCGGCACGCCACTGGTGCGCTCTACCACCGCGTCCAGGGTGTCAATGGCGAGCGCGTCGCGCGCTGCTACTTGCGCTATCATCTCGCGTACGTTGCGTGCACTCAGGCGGTTCAGCGTGATTTGCGTATGATGCGCGCGCAGCGGCCATTCGGCATGGAACTCGGGCCGCGCCGTGCACAAAATAAGCATCCGCGCGGTTGCTCCTTGTTCCAGCAGCAGTTGAATGAGCTCCAGCGTCGACGGGTCCGCCCAATGCAAATCCTCGATATCGATCACTAAAGGCCGCGCCCGAGCGGCACCCATCAGCCATTCGATCAATGTGGCGAGCAAATGCCGCCGCTGCTGTTCGGGTGAAAGCGATGACGGTGCATATTGTGCGGACAGCGGCAGATGCAAGAGGGGAGCAATCAGCGGGAGAGCCTCAGCCGGTGTTAATCCCGCCGATACCAGCCCGGCTTGCAATTGATCGAGTTGCTGGTCGCCACGCTGCTTTCCGCTGATTCCTTCATGATTCTGCAGTTCGCGCAAATACTCGTCCAAACGATCGAGGCTTTGCTCCCAGACCAACTGCCGCAGAAGGTCGGCAACGGGATAGAAGGGCGTATTCTGATAAAAAGGCGCGGTGGCGGCTTCGATCCAGGTGTGCGGAATTCGTGCAATTTTTTGATGGAATTTTTGCACCAGGCGCGATTTGCCGATCCCCGCTTCGCCGACGATCAGCACCGCCTGGCCTTCACCGTCAAGCACGCGTTGCCAACGGCTGGCTAGCGTGCGCAATTCGTCTTCACGCCCGACAAACGACGTGAGTCCGCGCAAAGCTGCCGCGGCTGCGAGCCGCCCGCGCACTCGTGCTGGCTGGATTACGCGGTAGAGTTGCACCGGCTGTTTGACGCCCTTGAGCGCCCGGGCCCCGCAATCTTCAACCACGAACAGACCTGCAACCAGCCGGTGCGTAGCCGCGGATATCAGGACGGTGTCTGGATCAGCGGCGGCCTGCACCCGCGCCGCGATATTCGGCGCCTCGCCGAAGATATCGGTCTCCGTCCCGGCGCCCGCGCCAACCACCACCGCGCCCGAATCGATGCCGATCCGTGCCGAAAGCTTTGCGCCTGACGGATGCTGGTTGAGCCTGGTTATAGCTTCGAGAATCGCCAGTCCAGCGCGTGCAGCGCGTTCAGCGTCGTTGTCGTGGGCCTCGGGATAGCCAAAGTAGGCCATCACGCCATCGCCAAGATATTTGGCGACCTGACCACCGAATCGGCCTATCGCTTCAGCGACAGCGCGATGATAAGCCGACACCGTCTGCTGCCATTCCTCGGGGTCAAGCCGCGCGGCAAGCTCGCTTGAGCCGACCAGGTCGCAAAACAGTACGGTAAGATGGCGCCGCTCGCCGAACCGCAAGGCGGATCGGGATTGCAGTCCGCCGACAGCCTGGGCCGGCTGTTCGATTGGTGGACGGCCGGGTGCCTCGGTCGTTAGCGAGGTGCCGCATTCGCCGCAAAATCGCGCACCGGGCGCGTTGTCGAAACCGCATTCTAAGCAGCGTGCTTTGAATGCCGTCCCACACTGATTGCAGAACTTAAGCCCGGCGGGATTATCGCTTCCGCAACTGGAACAGCGCATCGCTTTCAGTCCGCAAGGTTGTGCAACTCGGGATATAGTCGCATAGCGGAGACCGCTTGCAGTACATCGGGCGCCTTTTCGTTTCTGCTCGAGCTTCGCTACAATGGCGCGGCAAACAGAATTTGCCGCGGCGAATCATGGCGGAGCGCCTATGCCGTCATTGTCGGCGGTTGGAAGACGTCAATGGGTTCAATTATCAGATTTGCGCGCCCGCGTCCCGTCATCCGTCACGCTCGAGCTAAAGTGTCGGTGGAGCGGGAGTCGCGTGAAGCGCGACGCTCTCTGTTTATCCTGGTCGGCTCGTTTTTTGTCACCGCAACGGTAATGTGCGCTGTGGTGGTCGCGATGGTATCGACCACCTGGACTGACGTCGTCATCATGTCAGCTTTCGTGTTGGTTTTTGCGCTGCTGAAGATAGTTCTGGCGAATGCGCTGATATATACGATGTTGCGCTACGATGCCGCGAGCGCGGACCCTCCGGTCCAGGCTGAGGCGATTGGACGCTATCCGCTCGCATCGATCCGGCAGGCGCCGCTTGTAAAGGGACTGCGAATCGGGTCGTCCAAGACCAACAAGCTCCGCGTTGCCACCAGAAACGCATAAGCGGGTTCCCCCAGCTCTTGATTATCGGTACCAACCGATGCGTTCGATCAACGCCGATACCAGTCCGGCTATCGGTATACGCACCTGTTCAGTCGAATCGCGATCCCGCAGCGTGACGGTGTCGTCCTGCATCGTCTGATGGTCGATGGTTACGCCGAATGGCGTGCCGATTTCGTCGATCCGCCGATACCGGCGCCCAATCGAACCGGCCTGGTCATACGCCACGCTAAAATAACGTTGCAGCATTTCGCGCACATTGTTCGCTTTCTCCGGTTGCCCGGCTTTGCGGAGCAGTGGGAACACAGCGACCTTGATGGGCGCCAGCCGTGGGTCGAGGCGGAGCACGATTCGCTCTTCGCCTTCGACGACGTCTTCGTCATAGGCATCGAGCAAAAACGCTAGCATCGCCCGATCAACGCCGGCCGCAGGTTCGACTACCCAGGGCCGCAATCGGCTCTTGCTTTCCTCGTCGAAGTAACTCAAATCTTTGCCGCTGTGCTGCGCGTGCTGTTCCAGATCGAAACTGCCGCGCCGCGCAATGCCTTCCAGTTCGCCCCATCCGAACGGGTAGAGATATTCGATATCGGTGGTGCCGCGCGAGTAATGCGACAGTTCATCCTGCGAATGAGGCCGCAGGCGCAGATGGGCGGGATTGATGCCGTACTTCACATACCACTGGAATCGCGCATCAACCCAGTAATCGAACCATTTCTGCTCTTCGGCGGGATCAGGCCGCACGAAGAACTCCATCTCCATCTGCTCGAACTCGCGCGTGCGGAAGATAAAATTGCCGGGGGTGATTTCGTTGCGAAAGGACTTACCAGTTTGAGCGACGCCGAATGGCAGCTTGACCCGCTGAGTATCGAGCACGTTGGCAAAGTTGCTGAAAATCCCCTGTGCCGTTTCAGGTCGAAGATAGATTGTGCTGGCCGTGTCCTCGACCGGCCCCACGAAGGTCTTGAACATCAGATTGAACTGGCGCGCTTCGGTTAACTCACCACCGCATTCCGGGCACCGAGTGCCATCGACGTGATCGGCGCGAAACCGCTGCTTGCAGCTTTTGCAATCGACCAGCGGGTCAGTGAAATTCCGCAGATGACCGGAAGCTTCCCACGTGCGTGGATGCTGTAGGATCGCGCTGTCCAGGCCGATGACATCGTTACGCGATTGCACCATGTCGCGCCACCAGGCTTCCTTGACATTGCGCTTGAGTTCGACGCCGGTAGGTCCATAATCCCAAGTTGAGCCGAGCCCGCCATAAATATCGCTCGCCGGAAACACAAGACCCCGGCGCTTGCAGAGGTTCACGATTTTTTCCATCGTGACCGCTCGCCGGTTGGCTGCTTCAGTTTCGACCGACAAAAATGTCTCTCCTCAAAGTTGGCCGGGCTAACGCCTGTTTCGCGCTCAACCAATTTGCCATCAACCGAGCTTGATGATTTCGACCGAAAGACCGCCACCCGGTGCGATTTCCAGAATTCCCACCGTACCCGGCACGCCTACCAGATTGCGGGGCAGGGTCGCACTGCCGGGATTTACCACCAGTGTTGGCCCGAAGCGTGCCACGCCCTCCAGATGGCTGTGTCCGAGCACCAGCACGTCGACTGGGCCGCCAAAATGAGCCTGCATCGCATTCGCGAAAACTTCTTCGGAAGTTTCATCGGGTGTTGGCAGAGCGTGAGCCAACCCGATCCGCAGCTTTTCGACTTCGATCAAATGTGCGGTACTGACCCGCTGGTCGAGTGCCAGCTTGAACTGATGGCCATCGAGACCTTCGTCGCCGTTGCCCAGCGCCGCGATGACCGGAGCAATCTCCGCCAACTCGTCCAGCACCCGATTAACGTAGACATCGCCGGCGTGCATCACCAGATCGACGCCGCGAAACACCTCGAAGACGCGGGACGGCAAATGCTCGCAGGCCTCTGGTATATGAGTATCGGAGATGAGTCCGATTCGCATTGTGCAGCCCTCGGAATCGGGGCCTTTCGCGTTGACGACGCTACAAAATATCATGGCTCATGAGGCGCGGGCAATTTCGTCCGTTACCGGGTGGTCTGGCCCGAAGTGAGGTTCACGTGAGAATCGTCAGGATCGCGGCTGCTGTCACGCTGATCGTGGCGCTGTTCGGTATCGCAGGCTGCAGTCATAAATTAATCGGCCGCGGCGGCGAAACCACAGTCAGCGTCTTTCCGGGCAAGAAGGACTTCGACAATGTAATGTCTATGAAATCGCGGGGTGGCGCAGAGGGAATGGTGGGTGGCCTCGGCGAGACTTTCATGGCGAAAAAAGTTGCCGAAAACACGCCAGTTAAGGTTCTCTCGGCAGATTCAGAGGGCGACGATATTCAAGTCCTACAGGGTCCCAACGCGGGACTCCGCGGCTATGTCGCAAAAGACAACGTGGATTAATGCTCGCCAAATTGCTCGGGTATTCGTCTTCGTTGACTAGGCGATTCGTCTCCGTTTAACAAGAATGACAAGCACGGCGAGCTTATAACGGCCTTGCGCCTGTTATAGCGCGTTACTGCCACGCTCTCCAGTGCGGATACGGACGACCTCTTCCATCGGCATCACAAATATCTTGCCGTCTCCGATGCGTCCGGTGCGAGCAGCCCGTTCGATGGTTTCGACCACCTGACTTGCGCTCTCATCGGCCACGATTATTTCCAATTTAACCTTGGGCAAGAAGTCGACCACATACTCGGCACCGCGATAGAGTTCCGTATGTCCCTTTTGGCGGCCAAACCCTTTGACTTCGCTGACTGTGAGGCCCTGGATACCGATACTCGACAGAGCTTCTTTGACCTCGTCGAGCTTGAAGGGCTTGATTATTGCCTCGACCTTCTTCATACCACTCCTCTGGGTAATGCGGGAAGAAGCCCGCTCCCCGAGCGTGCCATTGTCATTGTTATAATATCTTTCTATACCATTAAGCAGCCGAGGCAAGTCCCTGACCAAGCGACTTCCTCGCGCACGGGTTCATACAGCGTCAGCAAGCCAGATGCCATGGCGGCTGCCTGAGTTCTCGCCTATGATGGGCGATCTTGCGTCCAATTCGTGCCTATCTTCTAACCATCCGATGAGCGTGGAAGCTGGATCCTTCCTAATCGGGGGAGTGTGCCCAGCACCAGAAATCATTGTCCTGCTCTATCGGTGGTGGCTCTCCCGATCGATGGTTCTTCGCCTCTTGTCAGCCGCGCGATGTTTTCACTATGGCGTAAAAGCACCAGCGCTGTAATTATTATTGCGACCAAAAGGTAGGGTGCCGGGCAATCGAAGGCGGCAACTGTAGGTGGCAACGCCAGAGCACCAATCAGCGAAGCTAGCGAAACAATCCGGGTCAAGGCCAACACGATGCCGAAAACCCCGGCGACTACACCAATCGGCTTAGGCGCCAGTGCCAACCAGACGCCTAACGATGCCGCCACCCCTCTGCCGCCCCGAAATTTCAAAAACACAGACGCAATTGAGCCCGCAAAGGTGGCAAATCCAACAGTGGCCAGCGCGGCCGGCGCTGATCCCAGAAGAAACCTCGTCAACTCAACTGGGATGAAGCCCTTGAGCACGTCGGCAATAAAAGTGATCGCCGCGGGAATTTTGCCTCCAGCTCGCGCAACGTTGGTTGCGCCGATATTGCCCGAGCCAACTACTCGCGGATCAAATCCCCACGCGCGACCGACCAATACGCCAACCGGAATCGCACCGAAGAGGTAACTCAAGACGGTTAACAGCGCGAGTGCCAGCGTCTGCTCTCCACATCGGTAAAAGCTAGAGTTGATCGGGGTGACTGGATTTGAACCAGCGACTCCTGCGTCCCGAACGCAGTGCTCTAGCCAGGCTGAGCTACACCCCGTGCCTATCTGGATGCTATCGCGTCGATGCGATAGCAGCTAATCTTATAACACCGCGTCACGGATAAGGCGAGCGGTGATGGAATAGCAGAATCAAGCTGGAGAGGCGGGCCGAACCGTAAGGCCTGCATTCATCTCTAAGTTTTCACTCTTTGCCCAGGTCACTGCTGATCGTCGCAGCGGCGCTCTGATTGAAGCTCCGCGCGCATTTGGCGAATTATTTCTGCGTAATCGGGACGGCCGAAAATTCCTGAACCGGATACGAAGACATTTGCCCCAGCCCGCGCCGCCAATCCGATATTCTCAACTTTGATGCCGCCGTCGATTTCCAGATCGACGTCGAGGTCGTGGCGTTTAAGCTCACGGCGAATAGTCTCGACCTTGCCGATGCTTTCGGGGATAAATCCCTGGCCTCCAAAGCCCGGATGAACACTCATTACCAGGATCATGTCCAGATGGGCCGCTGCCTCGAGAACTCTTGTTGGCTCGGTTTCCGGGTTTATCGCAATCGCCGCGCGAATTCCAAGCTGGTGCATCCGATCGGCAATTGCTGAAAGATCTTCGCAAACCTCCGCATGCACCGAGATTGAATTCGCGCCTGCGCGCACGAACTGCTCCAGGTAACGTGCCGGGTCTTCAATCATCAGATGTACGTCGAGCGGAAGTTTCGTAATCTTCCGCACGGATTCGAGCACCGGAATGCCGAAAGAAAGGTTCGGCACGAAATGGCCATCCATAACGTCGAAATGAATGAGGTCAGCCCCGGCCTGTTCTATGCTGCGAACTTCTTCGCCTAGCCGAGCGAAATCAGCCGAAAGGATTGAAGGGGCTATTTTGTACGCGGGCGTCATCGGTCTCCTGGACTAAAAGACAATCTGTTTAAGTCAGCAGTATTGCTGGCCATCGTTCAGATTATATCGCGGGGCATTCCCTGGACGTTAACGCAAAGGAATTTGAGCGATGCAATGGTGTGGGCCAAGTTTCGCTGAAGTTACCAACGTTGCAACAATTGCCCAAAAGATAATTTCATTAGTTCGGCGCTACACTGCCGGTTAGGTGTCCATGCGACTAAATAAGGACTCTAAGATAATTAAAGCTTCAGTTGCCCCTTGCGGCACTCTTGTTGCGGTGGAAACCGGCACACATCGATCACTCTCCTGGTCGATGACCGATTAGCAAGGCGTCAGTCCTGTGGGGCGACGATGCAACCGGCAGCCCCCCTGAGCCGGTTGCGCTATCGGGCAGTGACACTTATTCATCGAGGTCTGGGATGCGTACCACTCGCGCATTCTTTGCTATCGGGTTTTTGGAGCAGGCTCTACCTGTTGCGGCTCTCGCGCCGTTGCTGATTGTCTCGGGATGCGCGACGTATGTAGCCCCGGTTGCACCACCGCCATCGCCGCCGCCCATTACATATGCGCCTCCCCAGCCACCGAAACCTCCAGGCCACGTAGTGAAAGCGTCATGGTACGGGAATGAATTAGCGGGACGATCGACTACCAGCGGTGAGCGTTTCGATCCCAATCGACTAACCGCGGCATCCAAGACACTGCCGCTCGGGTCTATCGTCAAGGTGGAGAATCCGAGAAATGGGCGGTCGGTAACAGTGCGGATTAACGATTGCGGCCCTTACGTGCGTGACCGCAGCCTGGACCTTTCGCGCGGAGCCGCGCGAAAAATCGGTATTACGCATCAAGGCGTTGCCCGCGTTAAGCTTACTACGCTGGAATCTCCGCCGGATGCAGCCGGGTGCGCCGATTAACCGCAGCGTTTGAGGCGAGCGGCAAAAAAACCATCCAATCCGTCGATATCCGGCCGCGTTCTCATGTATCCCTTACGGTCTAGAATACCTTTGAGTTGCTCGGCAGCCGGCGGTGTCTGGTCGACTTCGAAATCAGGATTGTCCGCCAGGAAGGCACCGATTACCTCCGGCCCTTCCTGGGGCGCGATGCTGCAGACGGCATACACCATCACGCCCCCGGCCGCCACCGCAGCAGCAGCCCGTCCAAGCATCCGCTTCTGCAGCGCCGCCATCCGTTCGATGTCCGGCGCGCTCAACCGCCATCGAATCTCAGGATGTTCGCGGAGGGTTCCTAGTCCAGTGCATGGCGCATCTAGCAGCACGAACCTGGCGCAACGGGGTCGAACCGGCAAAGGCTCTGAGGTGTCGGCGCGGACAATCAGCAGGTTGCGATGCCCCAGCCGAGCCGCAGCCGCGCGCATATTGATGAGACCGGAGAACTTCAGATCAAGCGCTAAAATCTTGCCGTTGGGACCAATCAATTGTGCGAGGTGCGTCGCCTTGCCGCCAGGCGCTGCGGCGCAGTCAATCACGAATGCTTGAGCACACGGTGCGAGCAGCCGAGTAACTAGCTGTGATGCCTCCGCTTGAAGTTGGAAAAAACCTGCACGCCATGTTTCACCCTCAAGCACCGGCGCGCCGTTTAGAATTACGGTCTCGGGAAAGCGGCCGCAGCGTGCGACGGTCATTCCGCCGCGCGCTAGCCAAGCGACAAGATCTTCGACTGTGCCACGCGCGAGATTCAGCCGAAGCGCGTTCGGCGCGGGCTGATTGTTCGCCGCCATTAGCGATTCTGCCGCTGGCAAACCGAACCAGGCTATCAGCTTCTCGACCAGCCATCGTGGATGTGAATACGCGACCGCCAGATATTCTATTTCATTGGCGGCGCGGGGCGGGAGCGCGACGGGAATTCGAATTGTGTTTCGCAGCACCGCATTGACGAAGCCCGCGCCTGCTGCCCCGGCAAGCTCGCGAGTCAGGCTCACGGCAGTGTCGACTGCCGCATGTTGCGGGATGCGGCTCAGGATGCGGACTTGAAATAGTCCCATCCGCAAGGCTGCACGCACTTCGGGCGCGAGCTGTGCGAGCGGGCGCGCCGAGTAGTGCGAAAGCTCGAAATCCAGCCGGCCTTGCCACGAAATCGAGCCGAGTACCAGTTGCGTGATTAAGCGGCGGTCGGCGGGGGCGAAGCCACGAAGCCGCCTTCCAAGCAGTACGTCGGCAAACGCACGGTCGCGCTCGACGCGCAGCAGGATTTGCAACGCGGTGCGCCGGGCGGCAAGCCCTGCTGAGTCGTAAGGACGAGGAGCAGCGCTGGTTGACCGATGTGGGTCTGCCTCCATGGCTCTGTGCTTCATTCGCCCAGGCGCACACCTGTGGAAACGCGCCGTCCGCGCATGAAATCGGCGCCGGACATTCGCCGCCGCCCCGGCCCCTGCACATCCACCAACTCCAGCACCCCGTCACCGCATTTGATGATCGGCCCCGGCTTAAGCTTTACAAGCGTCCCGGGCGGAGCCTCTGTAGACCCAACGCTTTTTTCTAAGCCGGGCACCAGGCGCGCTCTCCAAACCAGTAATTCATCCTGGCCCAGTCTGGTGCGTGCGACTGGCCATGGATCGTATGCCCGAACCATTCGCTCGATTCGTCCGGCATCCTCTTCCCAATCGATAACTGCGTCTTCCTTTGCAATCGGCGAGGTATACGTCGCAAGGTTCTCGTCCTGCTCGGTCTCAGCCAGTTCGCCGCGCCTGAGCAGAGTCAAAGCTTCGAGCAGGGCGGCGCCGCCAAGCTCGGCAAGCTTTGCCTTGAGGCTGCCCTGGGTTTCATCAGGTGCCAACAAAATATGCCGTTGCAGCAGGATCGGTCCCGCGTCCATCCGCTTCGTCACGCGCATTATCGTTACTCCGCTTTCGGGCTCGCCCGCCATAATCGTCCCTTCCACCGGCGATGCGCCACGAAATTTCGGCAACAGCGACGTATGCACATTGATCGGCATTATACGAGCGGCGGCGAGCACCTGGTCCGGCAGGATTCGGCCGTACCCCGCGATGACAAGCAGGTCGGGTTCGAAAGACTTCAACTCGGCGACAAACTCGGGCGTTCTGATTCTGACCGGTTTTAATGCTGGAATATGGTTTTCTTCCGCTAACGAGCCAACTTCCGAGGCTTCGAGCCGGAGCCCGCGTCCGCGCGGCTGGTCTGGACGCGTGACCACAGCCACGACGCGAAACTGCTCTCGCGGAGTCCTCAGCAGAATCTCCAGGATGCGCGCCGCCAGTTGCGGCGTCCCCATGAAGACAATCTTGATCGCCGACGTTTCAGATGCGGACGTGGGAGGGGGGCTGATCATCGGCCTTGCCCTCCTTAAGTAGTTTGGCCAGCTTGCGGCGGTACAGCTCCCGTTTGATGCGGCTCAGGCGATCAATAAACAACTTGCCGTCGAGATGGTCGAGTTCATGCTGAAATGCGACGGCTTGCAGCTCTGCCGCTTCGATTTCGATCTCAGTCTGCTCCAGCGTCCAGGCCCGAACCAGCACTTTGGACGCGCGTTTCACCTCGGCGCTGAAATCGACCACTGATAAACAGCCTTCTTCCCAGAGAATCGAGCCTTCAGCTGCGACGATTCGGGGGTTGATCAATTTCAGCAGATGCTTGCCGGGGTGCTGATGGTCTGTATCAAGTACGACGAGCCGGCGTGGCTCACCGACCTGGGTAGCGGCCAGACCTACCCCCGGCGCTGCGTACATTGTTTGCGCCATACTGTCGAGAAGGGCACTAACCTCGCCATCGATATTGTCGACGACCTTGGCGGTCTGCTTCAGCGCCGGGTCGGGAAATTTGCGTATCCTCAATAAGCCCATAAGATTCGTGTAAATATGGTCGAATTTAGCAAAGCAGCTCGCGACCTTAAAGGCATTCCCGGACTGGCCTGAGTCTCGGCCGCATCTGGTTGTTCGGGGTGCGCCGAGCGTTTGCCGCTTCGAGGTTCATATCCTTGAGGCGCTTTGGATAACTCACCCGTTGAGCAAGCTGGTGAGAAGCAGGTGATCTATTCGAAGATATCAGCTATGAATACTCTGATCGAATATCCCCGGAAAGTAATCGGCAGATGGAAGTCATTTCCCTTAAACTCCCCGAGGCTCTTTTAAAAGAGAGCGGCCGCCACGCGCGCGCTCTAGGCATCCCGCGCGCGGAATATATCCGCCGGGCACTCGAACGGATGAATCGAGAAGTCGAGGCCCAGACTCGCGCGGCAAGGCTCGCACAACTCTCGAAAAAAGTACGCCGCGAAAGCATGCGAATAAATGCCGAGTTTGCCCGGATCGAGCGCGACCCGGATGCCTGAGCGCGGCGAGGTCTGGCTGGCTCATCTCAATCCACGGCGCGGCATCGAAGTCGGCAAGACGCGGCCGGTACTGATTGTTCAAGCGCAGGCGCTGATCGACGCTGGACATCCTTCGACCATTATCGTTCCATTGACAACGAATCTGATCGATGACGCCGAGCCCCTCCGCATTCGGCTATTAGCGACACAATCGCTCCGACATCAATCCGACTTGCTGATCGATCAAATTCGCGCGATCGATAACCGCCGTTTGCTGGGAGTGCCATTGGCTCGGCTTGATGATGAGCTGATGAGGCGTGTTGCGCAATCACTCCGCGAAGTACTGGGTGTCGACTAAGCAAGGTCCACTCAGCACTGTTGAGGCACATGCCCATCTGAGGCAATTCTCAGAATTGCGGTTCAGCCAGCACAAAACAAACGGGTTGTGCCCCAATCTCGCTCCACCTAATTAAACAGGCTAACGTGCGAGCATCGAAGCTAATCAGCTCTACGGCTTTGATACAGCCGCAGGTCCTCGTCCGAAATCTCGTCAGGAGGAACGAGCCGGTAATGCTTCTCGGAAGATACCGCTACTAAGGCTCGAGCTTGCTCGAATTCAAACAGCGCTATCACGTTATCGGGCATGAACTGGGCTCCTACGGGTCTGCTGACCAGGGATGGGAACTTTTGGTTGCAAACGGCCATGTCTTGTTCGATCTGAATAATGCTCAGTCGGTCGTTTCCGGCCTTTGCCTGCACTGGTATAACGTAGTGGACTCCCTTTTTGTTCAACCCGACATAGAGTTCATCGATTTCAACCTGCCCAATGGTTGGCACTGCAGTACGCAGATGGTTTTGCAGCGAGTAGCATGCGATTCCCAGAAAGATATCGATTAGACGATTGTAACGAACCAATGCGAGCAATGCTTGTTCGTCGCTCAACGCGTATTTTGCAACAACTCCTGGAGTACCGTCTGGCACCTTTGTTTCGGCCAGATTAGGATTCGGCGCTAGTGAAACCTCCGGCACAAGCACAAAAGCATACTTCGCGGGACCGACGCCGCGAATGATCCATGTCTTCCCTATGCCCGCCGTCTCTCGCACGCTTTCGGGAAGAGTAGTCCGATAACGGAAACTATAGATCAAATCGCCCAGATTCTTGGGCAAGCTCGTGCCCAATTCACGCGCAGCTCGTGAGATGTCATCCCGAGCAAATTCCACTTGGTCGGCTCCCGACTTTGTACTTCGAGGAAAAGATGCGCTCGAGAATCGAGGAATAAAGACGAGTCTTCTTCACAGGCGGAATTAGTCCCACCGTAACACGACCACTTCTTCACGCAGCGACTCTCCGGTTGCCGTTGCGAAACGAGTCCGGAATAGATCTACATCCTCCACCGTGTACCCAAGGGATTTTGCCAGGTCAGCAAGCAATCGCCCTGTACGTATCATAACTCTGAGATACGAGGCTTGATCGCCGACGACGTAGGCAAGGCGGGCACCGCGCCTCAGCACTTTTCTGAGTTCACTGAGATGCCGGGCCATTCCGCCAAAATACAGTTTCGTGACTCGCGCATACATGCGCTCGAATCCGGAAGTCTTGCCGAGCTGAATCCTCCTACGTTCTATTTCTTCAGCGAGTTGACGGATTTCCGCATTCTGAGCAATGAGACGGTCATCGTCGTCGCGCTTGTAAACACTTCGAGTATTTGACCGCACGAGTTGCTGTTTCAAAGCTCTGAGGTCGCGCTTGTCTTTTAGGAACCCAAGAATTACGGACTCCAATCTGGTCGTGCGCGTATAGTCCTTTTCGTTGGGATAAGGCGGTGAGGTAATCACCGCATCGACTACTCCTGCCGCAACTGTTGCCGTTACCTCGCGGGAGTCCGAAAGGTAAACGGTCGAGTGAACGTCTGGTAGATTTTTCAGGCGCCGAAGATCTGCCGCCATCATCCGCACGCAATTCAACCAGGAGCTCACGACCGCGGCGTCGGTTTTCGGGGGACCGACACCGACTTCCGGTCCGAAATGCAGATTGCTTATGTCTGAGACAATCGCCCTTGCCAAAGCAAGGATCTCGTGATCGCTGAATTGAGCGTCGCGGTGACGCTCCAGGCTCTCGATTAGCACCAACGCTTTGTGAAGCGGCAGGGGGCTGATGGAATCTCTCAGCAACAGGCCATGAGAATCCGCGCTGAGTTCTCTCAATCGCAAGTAATCCGGCCGGCATCGTGAGAAGAGCGGTAGTGTGGAATCCTCGCCCAGACCCTCCGACTCAAGTTGGTCCACCGCCTCCGCAGCTACTTTCGTGGCGTGCGACATCAAACCATCGGGGTCAATTTTCCAATTGATTTTTACCCGGCTTGCAAACCATGCCATCGGATTTCGCTCGATGCCGATGTTCGCAATGCCCAGTTTTTTGCATTCGACTAGCGTAGTACCAGTGCCACAAAACGGATCCAAAACTGTCGCCGCAGGTGACAGACCGAATTGGTCAACGTATTTCCTAATCAGATGCGGTGGGAAAGAAAGGACAAAGCGGTACCAACCGTGCGCGGCGCGGTCTTCGGGACGCAGTTTGTTATCTTCTGGATTTATTCCCCCACTGGCCTCGCGCACGACAATTAACAAGGATACCTTTGGCGGGGCGATATTGTCTACGCACCTCGGTCTCATCGAGCATATCTTCGGGCGGTGGCAGGCGCTCGCCGTTTGTGTGAAGCCTCATGCGGTAGTTAGATTCAAAGCCGGAGAAACAGTTCCACGCATATGACTGCAAACCCGCTTGAGAACACGGCTTCGACGCCCGCGCCGGAAAAATCGGCAGTTCAAGCAAAAGCCCGCGACCCATTCGATCCGCTGGGATGGGAATTGCCGGCGGTGTGCAAGGATTGTGATAAGGAGTTCAAAGTTCCCTACCGCCATTTTCAGGCGGGAGTCGTATTCCATTGCCCGCATTGCCACGGCTCATACGTGCCAACCGTGCCGATGTACCGCCAGGTCCATGACACGTTCGAAAACTTCTATGCGCGGATGAGGCGCGAGCGAGACCGGATGGCGCAGACCACAGCCGACCACGTCGCCTTCAGAGACAAGCTCGAAAGAGAATTGGCAGAATTCCATAAGGCGCTGGAGCGGTTGGCGCGGGAGTTGCGTCCTGCAGGCAAGATGGTGCGGCGCAAAGGCCTCGCCGCGATGTTCACTTAAGGGCTAGGCTGGTCACGCGCTGCCTTCCACGGTGATCGCGTAACCTTGCTGCATCAACCGCTCGCGAATCTCGCCGATGTGCTCGCGGCTGCGCGTCTCCAATTCGAGCATCACGCACGCGCTCCCGATCGGCATGTTGAGGCTGGTCCGGTCGTGCTCAATGGTACGGACGTTAGCGCCCGCGGCGCCGATTAAAGCAAGCAGTTTCTGCAGCTCGCCGGGCCGATCGTGCAGGTTGATCGAAAAGCGCAACAGCCGGCCGGCCTTGGCCAGACCATGCCCAATAATCCGATCAAGCAGATTGATATCGATATTGCCGCCGCTAACGATCACGACTATCCGTTTATCCCTAAGCTCCGGCGCCAGCTTGAGGGCCCCCGCGAGCGCGGCCGCGCCGGCCCCCTCTGCCAGCAGTTTCATCCGTTCGAGCATTAGCAGCACGGCCTCGCCTATCTCGCCGTCATCGACCGTGACGACGCGGTACACCCGTTCGCGGAGCAATTGGAACGGGAGCTGGCCGATTCTGCCGGTGGCCAGTCCATCGGCAATTGTATCGACTGGACCTCCAATTGAGACTGGCGCACCGGCGGCAAAGCTGGCGCTCAGTTGCGCCGACCCTGCTGCTTCCACCGCAATAATCATCGTGTTCGGCAGGCGGGCTGTAAGAGCTAATGCTATTCCGGCAATAAGGCCCCCGCCGCCCACCGGCACCAGAATCACGTCGGGAGTAAGTTCTTCGGCGATCTCCAATCCGATTGTGCCCTGCCCTGCGATAACGAAGGGGTCGTCGTAGGCGTCGACAAAAACGGCGCCGCTCCGGCGCTCCAACTCGGCCGCGGCACGACGGGCTTCCTGGTAGTCGGTGCCTTCGAGCACGACGCTCTGGCCGTAACTGCGAGTCGCATCGATTTTGGCTATCGCCGCGGTGCGCGGCATCACAATCGTCGCGCGAACTCCCGCGCGTGTCGCCGCGTAAGAGAGGGCCTGTCCATGATTACCCGCCGACGCCGCGATTACACCGCGGCGAACCTCTTCGGGCGAAAGTGACGCAAGGCGGTTAAAGGCGCCCCGAATTTTGAATGAGCCAGTCTTCTGCCGGTTCTCCGGCTTGAGAAAAACCTGCGCGCCGATGAGGCGGTCGAAGGTATCGCTCCTTAGCAGCGGGGTCGGCTTGATGATCCCGGCGAGCCGCCGGCGTGCCCGTTCGATATCAGTGAAATCCATGGTCGATAACGAGGCGAAGAGACGCCGGACTTGTCCCTCTCAGTGCGGGTGGGTCGCGACGAACTGTCGTTCACGAGTCGCACCGAGGCCGTCACCCTCGAAATCCACCTGCCGGCAGGCTCCCGTATGATAATCCAGATCGAGCAGCAGAAACCGAATGGGCCGGCGCTTGAGGTTGCTGATCAGCGTTCGCAGATTGGGGCGATCTTCAGTGTCGATAGCAACGATCTCTGCCACTTCAAGGTGACTCGCCCGGAGGAAATTCCTGGCCAGTTCTTCGCTTGAAAATGCAAGCGCCCCGGCCCAGGACTGCTCCTTTTCCTGGTAGGCGACAATCGCACCATCTGCGTCGAGCAGAAAATGCAGTTCCTGGCATCCTATTGGATTCACGCGGCTTCGACCTTGAGCTGTCCGCGCCGGATTGCGTCGGCGCGTTCGCGCACCAGCGCAGGATAGGTATGATAATGCTCGCCGCCCAGCCGCAGGAAAGACTCGATATCGACCTCGTCGAGTTCAAGCGCACGGATTCGCTCTTCCGCGGTCGCCTGTTCGGGCGCACCGACAATCGCCGAGTAAATCTCGCGCCCCTGCTCCGATTGAAAGTCCTCGCGAGGCGGCAGCGAGGCGGGATCGAGTGTGCCTGAATGGTAATGGTCGAGAATAAACCGCAGCGCCTTCAGTTCATGGCGCAGGATGTCAATACGCTTAAGCGGGCGCGATTCCATGTGGCAAGCTTATCGCCCTTAATCCCGCACATTCAACGTTAGCGAGCGCGGACTCAGAGTTCGTGGTGCCGGTCATGAAAAGTGCCCGGTATAACAGGGCCCGCAGCCGTGTGCGCTGCGGATCATTGGCTAACGGCTCACGAGGAACTGTCGCGGCTTAAGCGATGCAGCGTGCTGAGGTGGCGCATGGCTTCGCGCTTACGTCCGAGCTTTTCGTAGAGCTCGGCCAGATTGCGATGGGCCTCAACTGCCATTGGGTCACATTCGACGGTGCGCAGAAAACTCCGCAGCGCATTCTCATTCTCGTCGCGCTTGCGATAGAGCAACCCCAGCCGCTGATGGACCTCCGCATTGGCGGGCACCAGAACGGCCGCTCCTAACAACTGGCGTAGGGCGCCGCCCAGATCGCCTTCGCGTTCGAGCAGCGCAGCCATCCGCATATGTAACTCGAAGTTGCGCGGCTCCCGTCCCAAGAGATCGCTGTACAGCGTCAGCGCGCGGAATGGATCATTCTCGGCGATGCGGCGGGCCTCTTCAAATCGCTCGCGCACCCGCGCCGGGCCGAAGCGCTCCTCGACTTTGCCTTCAGTTCGAGCGCGGCCGAAGGGTAGGCGTAACTGCCCGCTTTCGATCTCGAAAATAACGTCCCCCTGGCGCACAAGGATGAGCCCATCATCGGCTTCGAGCTTTAGCGAAGTGAGAGACCGAGACGGCTCAATAAACGCGCGAACTCTCTCCACGCATCTTTGCAGCGGTTGCAGATGGCGCCGGCCGGGCAACAATTCCTTGGCCATGCGCATCAGCAGCAAGTCGTTGAAGGCAAAACGATAGCGCCGTCCTCGTTTCGCGGCGGGCTTGATCAGCCGCTGCCTCACCCAATAGCGAATTCGATCGGGAGAAACCGCGAGGATTCGTGCCGCAGCACGCGTTGAGTATGTTGACGCACCAGCCGCCACCGTCATCACCACCGCCAATGAATATAAGACGCCGACTATGCCATCTCAACGTCACTCGACGCCTTTTTGCACAGCTTATTATCCCTGACTTCAGCGCAGCTCGTTTTGCAGCTTGAGTACCCGTACTACCGATTCGACTGCGTTTTTTGCATTGTCGATGCGGTCGAGTGCCTGCATTCGATTCATACCGGGGCCGGTTATGCCGAGCCCCACAGGTTTATTGAACTGCAGCGCAAGATCAACTGCCGCCGCGGCGGTCGTGCCGGCGATCAATTCGTCGTGCTTGGTTTCGCCCTTGATGACCGAACCGATTAGAGCAATGCCTTCGACATCATTTCGCCCCAGCAAGCGCTTGACTATGAGCGGCATGTCGTAAACTCCGGGCACGTGCACGACATGGCTGACCTCGGCACCGAGAAACTCAGCATGACGGCGCGCTCGTTCGAGCATCAGTGACGTTACGTCGAAATTGAAGTCCGACACTACCAAGGCGATTTTCAAGTGCCGCTCCTTTTAGAATGACGGTTAGCAAGGCTGGCTGATACGCATTTCGATGCCGCGCTGGCTTAGATAGAGCTTTAGGCCGGCAATCGGATACTCGCCATAATGAACAATTGAGGCAACCAGCGCTGCGTCAGCCGCACCCGCGGTGAATGCCTCGTAGAGATGCTTGGGCTCGCCGGCCCCGCCGGAGGCGATCACAGGAATCGAAACCGATTCGCTTATTCGCCGTGTGATCTCGAGGTCATAGCCGCGCTTGGTACCGTCGCGATCGATTGAATTGACACATAGTTCGCCGGCGCCGAGCCGTTCGCCCTCGTGGGCCCATTCAATTGCGTCGCGCCCGGCCGGCGTGCGCCCGCCGTCGATCATCACTTCGTAGCCGGAGGGAAACTGCGGCCTGGTAGCGCCCCGCTTCACCTGCATCGACAGCACGATACATTGGCTGCCGAAGGCACGCGCACCTTCCGCAATGATTTGCGGATTCCGCACTGCGCCGGAATCGACCGAAACCTTTTCGGCGCCGGCCAGCAGCACCGCGCGCATATCCTCGACCGTACGCAATCCACCGCCGACGCTGAATGGAATAAAGATCTCTCGCGCCACTGTCCGCACGACTTCAAGCAGGATTGCACGCCGTTCGTTGGAGGCGGTGATATCGTAGAAGACGATTTCGTCGGCCCCTTGCTCGTAGTAGTAACGCGCCATTGCAGCCGGGTCACCGATGTCGACATTGGCAAGAAATTGCACGCCTTTGGTCACTTTGCCGTCGCGCACATCGAGACATGGGATAATTCTTTTCGCCAGCATCTCAGGCCTCGAACTGGGGCAACTCGCACTTGCAGAAGTTGTCGAGCAGGCGCAGTCCGGCGGCGCCGCTTTTTTCGAGATGGAATTGAGTGGCGACGATGTTGCGGCGCGCGAGCGCCGCGGTAAAGCTCACGCCATAATCGCCTGTGCCGATCGTCACCGCTGGATCGTCCGGCACGGGATAATATGAATTCACGAAATAGAAATGGGTATCATCGGGAACTCCAGCAAACAGCGGATGCTGGCGCACCTGGCGAACCCGGTTCCAGCCGATCTGCGGTACTTTGAGCGGCCGTCCATCGAGTGACGATTGGTAGCGTACCACGTGCCCGGGAACTATCCCGAGGCAGCGTGCGCTATCCTCGTCGCTGTAATCGAGCAACACCTGGATGCCGATGCAGATGCCAAGAAAAGGCTTGCCCGCCGCGGCCACATCCCTCCGCAGTACGTCGGCCATGCCCAGCCGATTCAGGTTTTCCATCGTGGAGCCCGCAGCTCCTACGCCCGGTAAGATAACGCGCTCGGCGCGCGCCACTCGTTCCGGTTGATCGGTGATTTCCCAGCGCTGGCCGAGATGCTCCAGCGCCCGCGCGACGCTGGTGAGATTGCCGGCCTTGTAATCAACAATCGTTATGATGGACACCATCGGGATTGTGGATCATGGCGGCAAATTGTGAAAGTCGGGGGGATTGCATCTACGGACAGATGACGCCACGCTTCAGCCCGGTGTGTGCCGTTTGCTAAAATACGGTTTACACAGGCTTGCAGGCTGTGAATGACCCTGGGAGGAGTTCTTCTGGATTATAGTCACACTCGATCCGTAGAAGAGGCCGAACGTGCTGTTCTGGTTGGCGTCGAAACCGGCGCCACGCACGGTATCGCGGCGGCGGATTCGCTCGCCGAACTTGGTGCATTGGCCGAAAGTGCCGGCGCAGCCGTCACCGGGCAGATTCAGCAGAAGTTGAAGGCAGTCGATCCCCGTACCTTTATCGGGCGCGGCAAAACTGCCGAAGTCCGCGAGATGGCCCATCAGCGCGGCGCGACCCTCGCGATTTTTGACGATGCGCTCAGTCCGGTGCAGGCACGCAACCTCGAACAGGAATTGGGGATGCGCGTGGTTGACCGCTCCCAGCTAATCCTCGATATCTTCGCCCAACGCGCTCGGTCATTGGAGGGTCAGCTCCAGGTCGAGATCGCGCAGTTGACCTATCTGCAATCTCGCCTGACCCGCCAATGGAGCCATCTATCGCGCCAAACGGGTGGAGGTGGCGCCGCAGGCGGGCGAATCGGCACCCGCGGCCCTGGCGAGACTCAGCTCGAAGTGGATCGGAGGCGGCTGCGTGAACGGCTGATACGGCTGCGAACACGCTTGGATCGAGTCGAGCGCACCCGCTCTCTCCAGCGGCAGCGGCGCCTGGAAGTTCCCTGGCCGACTGTGGCCTTGGTCGGCTATACAAATTCCGGCAAATCAACGCTGATGAACTCGCTGACGGAAGCGGGAGTGGAGGCCGCCGACCGCCCCTTCTCAACGCTCGACCCGACCATCCGCCGCCTGAAATTGCCTGGCAAGGTGCAGGTAATGCTCGCGGATACGGTGGGTTTCATCCATCGGTTGCCGCATATGCTGGTGGAGGCGTTCAAGGCCACGCTGGAAGAAGTGCGGGTTGCCGATCTGCTGTTGCATGTGGTCGATGCCAGCTCTGCGCTGGCCGACGAGCGGATCGCGGTGGTCGACCGTGTCCTCGAAGAAATTGGCGCAGGCGGCGCGCCACGGCTGATGGTTCTCAATAAGACTGACCTGATTGAGCACGCTCCGTATGGTGCTCATGCCTTCGACGCCATCGAGGTCTCTGCTTTAAGACGTGAAGGTCTTGAGCGCCTGCTCGCCGCCATCGCTCGAAGCTTCAGCGGCCTGCGCGAAGAAATCGTGGTAAAATTGCCGTTGATGCGCGGCGATCTGATTGCGATGGCGCGCCGCGAAGGCGAGATTCTGAGTGAGGAATATGCCGACGGTGTCGTTTCGATGCGCGCACTGGTCAGCGCGGCGATGGCCGGACGCCTGCGCAAAGCCGCGCTCAGCGCCGCTTAAGCCCTCACATGCTGGGTCGAGTGAAAAAAATGAACTCAGCGTCGGTAAAACCCGCCGTTCAGGCGCATCGCCCTCAGGGGTTGGTTTTCTGGCATCTGCTGAACATACCGAATGTATTGACTCTGAGCCGGCTTTTCCTGGCGCCAGTTTTCCTGGCTTTGCTCAGTCAACATCGTTTCCGGTATGCGCTTTATGTTTTCTGCGCGGCCGGTTTGACCGACGCGCTCGACGGCACGATCGCGCGGTGGTTCGATTTAAGAACGGAGATCGGAGCGCTGCTCGATCCCTTTGCGGATAAACTCCTGTTGCTGAGCGCCTTCGTCGGCCTGACGGTCGAAAATGCGATTCCAGGCTGGTTGCTGGGCGTGGTAATCACTCGCGACATCGTGATCGTCTTTGGCTATCTGCTCCTGCTCTTCTATACCGATGAGCGAGTGCCCATCCATCCCAGCTATCTGGGGAAAGCGGCAACCTGCTTCCAGCTCGCGTCAGTCATCGGCGCGTTGGCGGGAATCAGTCAAAACTGGGCGGAGCTGTGGCGTTTATTGCTCTATGCTACCGTGGCAATTACCGCGCTGTCCGGAATGCATTACGCCTACAAGGGACTAGCCTGGCTCAGTTCGAGCGAACCACAGATGTTCGAGTAGAATTTGCGCGTTTTGCGGGAGCTACCGAGGATGGCGGCCGGAACCATTTAGCGGGCTGTCCTCTTGTATCGGTTCCGCGCGTCGGATAGCTCCGACTTCTGCGCGGCTACTGGATTGTCACCGAATAATCCGGCGCGTCCTGGAGCGACTTCGCAGAAGCAATCCCGACTCCTACACGTTAGTTAGGACCGAACGTCGCCGAGCAGACCGGATCGCTGTGGCCGTGCAGCACCACCACGCTGCGGCCTGAGAACCACATCCCATAAGCGCACCGGCTTTATCATTGCTTCCGTTATCGCGCCTTCACTGATGCGGCGGCTGCATTGACCATGCGCTCGACATCTTCGGAGAGTAGTAATCTCATGTCGCGCAATTCATCCGCTGCTTTTACGATCTTGCTGATATAGTCATCTTTGGTTGGATAGCGTTCCTCAAGCGAAGGTCTTGGGTCGCCCGATGCCAGCCGCTCCTCTTTAGTCGCCGCGAATGGAAAATACGACCCCAGCAAAACCAACTCTCCTTCTGCAAAACCTTGGCGCCGCAGATTCCAGCCGGTATGAGTTCCGCGCGGGACCGCAATAGCTGGTATACGCACGCCCGGGACCTCGTTGCCGTCTTCGTCAACTTTAGGCACCAAAATGAGATAATGATGACCTGGTATCGATTTAGGCGGCTGCGCGCTGTAATCCATTTCGTTGAGTTCGTTCACCAGTCCCGGATACTTCACCCCAGGGATCGCGGGAAAGGCGTAGCTTTGAGGCGCCGGAGAGATCAAAGTGCCCTCGCTCACGCGCGGGAAGCGGCTCGCCGGCGGTAACACTCCGTGGCTGACCCATTCATCGAGCGCGATGACCAGGGCCCGGTGCACCCCTCCATACTCGGCTGGGTTAACTGGGTGCTGATTGAAGGGGAAATTCGCAGCGACCGAACCGCCGCCGTGCTGAATGCTCGCGAACAAATACAGGCGGACATTATCGGGAACCGGTATCTCGGTGCCCTTTCCGTCCGTCACCAGTAAGCTTGCGCGTCCTTGCCAGAAATCGGTGCTGGCCTCTGTCTGCATGATTCTCGGGCAGGTGTTGGAGGCCTGGCAGCGCGCCAGGATGCCGTCGGTTTTGCCACTCACCGGATCGGTGGTAGTCGCGTAGGAAAACGGGAACTGATCGTGTGGAAATAGCCGGTCCTCGTGCTGGCGGGAAAAGCGGCCAGGCTGCGCGAAGGCAAAATTGACGAAGGTCTTGCGTGACCCCGCGACGGTCGCGATGACTCCGTCGAACACTTTGCGGCCGTGGAGGTCTTGGTTGAACCCCTGCCAAATAAAGTCGCGCAGGAAACGGCCGGACTGCGAGGCACCGTAAGCCAATACATAGTCAATCCCCGGTTGCCCATCCAGGTCGAGTGGATTGCGCCTGCCGTCGGCGTCGGCGCTATCATGCCGCATGAATGCGACCAGGTCGCGCACCGCCTCGAATCCCAGACCCATCACAATCGGATCTCGTGCCGGGTAGATAAATTCGTAAATCGCGCTCGCATCGAAACCCGCCGGCCGGCTGATCTCGATCCTGGCATTTGATTTGAAGCGCCAATGCTCCGGCGATAGCACAGTCCGCGGATCTTGCTCGCGCTGACGAACGGTCATCGTGGCAGCCCCCTGGTCAAGCGTATTCGCCGGATAGCTCAAGGATACAGTCACAGGGCTATGTGTGTGCTCCAGGATAAATTCGTCGCGGCTGGTTGCGACGATTGAAGCGCCGCGCTCGGTCGCAATTGGCAGTTGCGCCCGCAGAAGATCGTCGCCTTCTCCAACGTCGCCCTGCCATCCGCTCCACAAAAGTGAATACCCTTGACGCATGAGGAAGCCGTTACCGGCGTCGGCTGCAGTAGCGGGGTCGTTGACGCGGGGCGCATCGTTGAGATTGTTGAGGACAAGCTTGTTGCCGCGATTGAGCACGTCATAAAAGATGCGCCGATTGCCATTTCGCAGATCGGCCGGCTTGAGCAGATAAAAATCAACCTGGTATTCCACTCGGCCAGCCGCATTGGTTGGCGTCTTATCAACATTAATGATTCCGGCGTTGAGCGGGTGCGTAGGGTCCACTTCGGCGAATGCACGCCCCACCACCTTTTCGTACGCACCGATATTACCGAAAGAAAACCCGTCGAAAGCACTGTCGACACGGGCGATCTCGATCTTCATTTGTCTGCCTCCGGCGCTATTAGTCGCGGATCGTGCACACATAGCACAAGTTGAAAACTTGGAAACCAGCATCTGCTCAACTTGCCTCTGCGTTGGACTTTAGGGCCTCCGAAGCGTTCGCCATTCAGGTTTTTCCAGAAAATCCCCGCTGCTTGAGCATGTCTTACTAGAAGATCGGAAAGGCGCTTATGATTATAGGATGCCCAAGTCCTCGATCCTGCTGACAGACGAAGTAACGCCGCCGCCCGCGCTAGTCCGCGCCGCCCTCGATGGCGCGGCCGGCGATTATCCGCACCAATGGCGAGCGCGCCAGCCCGCCGCTTCATCGAATTCTTCACCCCCAGCATCTTCAACCGTAACACCCAGATGGCTTATGCGCGCGGTAAACGCCACCGCCGGCAACTGAAGTGCTTGGAGCCTTGCCGTGAGCGGGGACTGAAAATCTACGGACAGGCCGGCGACCCGTCCCAAATCTTGAGTGCTCAGCTCTCGCTTTCTTCTAACGTTATTTGTGGTAGCCGTTCTGGGTGGTGCTGGAGGACCCCAGCTTGGGCACGTGCGACTAGTGAGGGTGTGTCATGGGATCATGAGCTGGACCCACGAGTTGAAGCTGGCACGTGGCTGGACTAAGACATCACGTTTGGAGACATAAATGGAAATCCCGGCCAAGACACTTTGCTTCCTGACACTAGGCGAACTCTCGGAACTACTCCGTAAGCGCGAAGTCACTTCGGTCGAGGCTACTCGCGCCGTCCTTGATCGTATCCACAAACTGAACCCGACCCTGCGCGCGTACCTAACCATCCTGGATGATTCGGCGCTCGGCCAGGCCGGAGCTGCCGACAGGGAAATCGCTGCGGGCAAATGGCGCGGACCGCTTCATGGCGTACCCGTCGCCGTCAAGGATCTCTGCTGGACCAAGGGCGTTCCGACCACCTGCGCGAGCAAGGTGCTGCGCAATTGGCGGCCCGACTCGAATGCCACAGTCGTCGATCGCTTCGAAGCTGCTGGTGCTGTGCTCCTCGGCAAGCTGCATATGACCGAGTTCGCGATGGCCTGGTACCATCCAGAGATTCCCGGCCCGCAAAATCCATGGAATCCCGCGCTCTGGCCCGGCGCGTCGTCGAGCGGCTCGGGAGTCGCGACAGCGGCGGGTCTTTGCTATTCGGCGATCGGTACTGACACGGGCGGCTCGATTCGCTTTCCTTCGGCGGCTAACGGCATCGTTGGGCTGAAGCCAACATGGGGACGAGTAAGTCGCCATGGAGTTTTCCCGCTCGGCGAGTCGCTCGACCACCTCGGACCGATGAGTCGCAGCGTGACCGATGCGGCGCTGGTCCTAAGCGTCATCGCTGGTCGTGATGAGTTGGACGATACCTCGCTCGATGCACCCGTGGATGACTACGCGGCCGCTATCGATGAGGGCGCGAACGAAATTCGTGTTGGCGTTGATGAAAAGTACATCGCGCGAGCTTCTAGCGATGTGGCAACCGCTGTGACCAGCGCTATTCGCGATCTCGAACGAATTGGTGCGCGAATCCTTAAGGTCAAGCTGCCCGATGTCGAGCCATGCCTGAGTGCGTGGACCACTCTGTGCGCGTCGGAGGCCGCCGCCGGACATGCGGCCACATTTCCATCGAAGGCAACCGACTATGGTCCCGGCTTCCGATCCTTTCTCGAATTGGGCGCATCGATTCGGGGCCAGGACTACGCCAACGCTCACATGGTCCGAGAGCGCTTTGCTAACCGCTTCCAGCAGCTCTTCGATCAAGTCGATGTGATTGTGTGCCCTTCGATGCACTCAGTTACTTTGCCCAACGATGCGATGCCGCCCGACGCCAGGTCTTTCAAGGAACCGAATCCGCTGCTCGCATTCACAGCGCCGTTTAACATGAGCCGCAACCCGACTCTTTCGATGCCAAGCGGTCCCGGCAAGGGTGCTCCGCCTCCGAGCCTACAGCTTGTTGGCCGCCCGCTGGGCGAGGCGACGCTGATTCGCGTTGGTGCAGCGTACGAGCGGGCCACCGAATGGCACACGCAGCGGCCGCCGGCATAAATGGGGGTGCCAGGCATATTTGTGCAAATTTTTTAGCTGCGCGAGAAAGCTCTTCCGGATCGCGAGTGTTTTATTTATATCCACTGCTGCTCCTCTCATCAAAACCGTCTCATTTTGGTTATCATCCTCGACGTGCAAAGAGCCGGAACGCATACGGGCAGATGCCTTAACGTTTGCAACCTAATCCAGCGCAGCATGCGGCGTGATGTCGGATCCGCCCCGGCGACTCGAGTCAGTCGGCCGCGCAAAGTTGCGGATCTTCGGTGCCCTTCTCCACACTCGGCGGGCACGAAGTTGAACACAACTTCCGGCAGCGAAGCTGGAGCTCCGAAACACCTGACCGCCTCTGCAGGCCACTTCCCCGGCTTCGAAAGCGCCGCTTCCGGCGCGATTTACCGCCGTGCGCTAGCCGAGGGCGCGGTAAGTTCTCAGTGTTCTGCCTGGTGCCACGGGTGCCTAATGCTGAATCTACTTCAACGACCAGGTGACTGGGCGATTGGGAGAGCGATCGGGCTGGTGAGTGCCGATGACTCCAGCCTTCGTCTTATGCTCTGAACGCGGATTTTGCCGTCCGATCCGCGATTCTGTCTGGATAGTACGGCGACGCACGCGCGATCACCAAGGGTAGCCGCTTTCCCCGGCTCGGATCTGAGTTGCCCATGGTGCGGCGACTGCAGGGATCCGCCCATGTTGTTCTTGTGCGGCAGGCGGTCAGCGATTTTTGAGCCACTCGGACTCGACCCCCCTAATTTTGCTGTTCGAGAATGCTGCAAAGATTGCATAATGCTGCATTACAAATGGGAAAATGAGGCGATCCGCTGCCTGTGCGGCGCGGACTCGCAAAATTGTCGGTTATTTTCACGCTAAGGTCTGTGAGCAGTAGGGGTGGAAGGGCTCGTCGTCCGTGGCGCAGCCGTGTTGCAGGAACGGAGAAACGACTCGGAGAAAAATGGAAACTGATAGTAGTTCGAAGGAGCGTCCCCGGCAGGAAATCAACCAGCCGTCGTCGAAACCCACCCAGGTTTTGGGCAACAGCGAGAATCGGACGCTGGCCGAAATCCTGATCGGACGCGCCCGCAACATCCGTGACCCTGAAGTCTTCCACCACATCTCACTGATTGCGTTCCTCGCGTGGGTCGGCTTGGGCTCCGACGGTTTAAGCTCGTCGTGCTATGGTCCTGAGGAAGCTTTTCTGGCGCTGGGGCCACATCAGTATCTCGCTGTATTTTTAGCCATGCTGATGGCGCTGACGGTGTTTATCATCTCGGCGTCATACTCGCAGACCATCGACCAGTTCCCGACTGGTGGCGGCGGCTACATCGTGGCGTCGAAATTACTTGGCTCGAATCCCGGCCTGCTATCGGGGTGCGCGTTGGTGATTGATTATGTGTTGACGATTTCGATCTCGATCGCTAGCGGAGCCGACGCCATCTTCAGTTTTCTGCCAGCGCAATGGGGGCCGGCAAAGTTCTGGGTCTGCATGCTAGTGGTGGTCGTGCTGGTCGGGATGAATCTGCGGGGCGTCAAGGAGTCGGTCCTAACGCTGTTGCCAATCTTTCTGGCGTTCGTCGTGATGCATGTATGGCTGATTACTTACGCGCTGATCGACCGAGCCTCGGAACTGCCGATGGTGATGCACCAGGCGATTTCGCAAGTCCATCGCGAAAGCGGAAGTTTAGGTTTTTTTGCGTTGGTCATCATTTTCCTGCGCGCCTACAGCCTTGGCGGCGGGACCTATACCGGGATCGAGGCGACCAGTAATGGCCTGCCGATTCTGCGCGAACCGCGAGCCGCTACCGGCAAGCGCACGATGGTTTACATGGCGGTGTCACTCGCCTTCGTCGCAGCAGGCATCCTGTTCGGTTATCTGGTCTTCGACGTAGGCCCGCAAGCCGGGAAAACGCTTAACGCCGTGCTCTTCGACAAAATGTCGGCGGGTTGGGAAGTCTTTGGACTGAATTTGGGCACGCCGGTGGTCACGTTCACCCTGATAACCGAAGGGGCGCTACTGTTCGTCGCCGCCCAGACCGGGTTCGTCGACGGTCCTCGCGTGCTTGCATCGATGGCGCACGACCGGTGGCTTCCCCGCCGCTTCTCCAATTTGAGTGGCAGGCTCGTTACGCAGGACGGCGTGCTGGCAATGGGCTTGGCCGCGGCGGCGGTCCTGGTCGGCACCAGGGCGAGCGTCGATATGTTGGTGGTACTTTACGCCATCAACGTCTTCATCACCTTCACCCTTTCGCAGCTTGGTATGACGGTCCATTGGTGGCAGGCGCGGGCTGAGGAACAGCGCTGGATTCGAAAGCTTGCCGTAAATGGTATAGGCTGCACGTTCACGGCGCTGATTTTGGTGGTGACGGTTACGTTAAAGTTCTATGAAGGAGGATGGGTGACGGTCCTGATGACGGGAGGACTGGTGCTGCTATGCTATCGCGTTCGCCGTCATTATCTGGCGGTGAGCAAAGCGGTGCAGCAACTTGAGGCGGATATACTGCCCGAGATCTACGACGCCGCTGCAAAGCACCCTCCTGAGCGCGATCGCCAGGCCTCCACCGCGGTGCTGTTGGTCGGTGGGTTCAACGGACTGGGACTCGCCACGTTGACAGCGATTCCTCGTCTGTTCAGCGGGCAGTTCCGCAATCTTGTTTTCATCGGCGTCGGCGAGGTCGACTCTGCCCTGCTCAGTGGCCCCGAAGAAGTACAAGCGCTGGAACAGAGCGTAGCCGACGACTTGCTCGAATATTGCAGGCTTGCTGCTGACCTGGGCTTTCATTCTGAACTGCGCTCAGCGATCGGACCGGACGTCGTGCTTGAGCTGCGACGCCTTGCGCTCGAAGTGGCGTCCGAATTTCCGCATTGCGTGTTCTTTGCCGGAAAGTTGGTCTTCACCGATGAGGTGAACAGCTTTATCAGCCGGTTCCTCCACAATCACACGGCGCTGGATTTGCAGAACTGGCTCCTAATACATGGATTGAGCATGGTAATCCTGCCGGTACGCGTTTCTTCGCTTCCAGGATTTTCACCGTCGCGGCCGCGAAGCGCGAGAGAAGATCCCCGCTGCTGTCCGGCTCCGTCAGAATGATGAATAGGGTCCGCCAAGCACCTCTGCCGGAACCTCAATCGCCGGCCACGCCCCCGCCTTTGCGACGATCGAACGCGCCGCGCAGTTTTCCCGGCGCAATTTCGATGGTACTCACCGCTCCGAGTTCTGGCACACGCTTGAGCCGATAGCCCATTTGTGCCAGGGCCGCGGTGGTTTCGGCCGGCATGTTCGTTTCAACCAGCAAGATGTCCGGTGCGGCCTGATCGTGAACGCGGGGTTTGGCGACTGCCCGTTCCGGATCGAGATGGAAATCAAGTTCGTCGAGCACCACCTGTACCACCCCACTGATTATAGTCGGTCCGCCGGATGCGCCGGCGGCGAGGATCGGATGGCCGCTCTTCAGCGCGATAACCGGCGACATGCTCGACAGCGGGCGTTTGCCCGCAGCCACTTCATTCGCAGTTGCCTGCACCAGCTTGAACGCATTCGGCACACCGGGCGCGACTGTGAAATCGTCCATCTCATCGTTCAGGATCAATCCCAGCCCCGGGATCATCAGCTTGGCGCCGAAGATCGTATTGATAGTAGTCGTGACAACCACGACGTTGCCGTGGCGATCGACCACACAGAAATTGGAGGTTCCGTGATCGTGAGCGACCGTGATGCCTGGGCCACTGGCATGCTGCAGAGCGGCAGCACGTGACTCCGCGATATGCTTGGCTGACAGCAAGGTCGTCAACGGCACTTTGACGTATGCGGGGTCGGCGTAATCAGCACGATCGATGAAACCCTGGCGCATGAACTGGACTAACCGAGCGAGATACGGCGGCGAATCGGCCCCGAGTCCGCCAACAGGGTTCGACTCCAGCATCGCCATAATCTCGAGGACTACACCGCCTGATGACGGCGGCGGCATTGTGTAAACCTGGTAGCCGCGATAGCCGGTGCTAATCGGCGCACGCCAAACCGGACGATAGTCGGCAAGATCGCCGAGCGTGAGCAGGCCGCCGCGCTGCTTCATGTAATCGGCTATCTGGCGCGCAACCTTGCCACGGTAGAACTCCCTCACCGGCTCGTTGCCGAGACTTTCGAGCAGCATGGCCAGCTTGCGATTGTGAGCGATTGCACCCGCTTTCAACGGCGCGCCAGCATCGTCGAAAAAGGCCATCCGGAACCCGGCGTCCGAAAAAATTTTGCCGGCGGTCAAGCTGATATCGTCCGCCATGTGCTGACTGATTGGAAATCCATCGCGTGCGACCTTTATCGCCGGAGCAGCAAGTGCAGAGAATTTCATCGTGCCGAAGCGGATCAACGCCGCATCGAGTCCGGCAAGCTCACCGGGTACCGCCACCGCGAGCGGCCCACTCCGCGCGAGGTCCTCGTCAGGTTTGCCGTCACGCACGTACATAGTCGCATTCGCCGCCATCGGCGCTCGTTCGCGATAATCGAGGCCATAAAGCCGGTGCGACTTGGCCCAATACATCAGCATGAAGCCGCCACCGCCGATACCGCATGAGCCAGAATTGGTAACGCCGAGCACGAGCGAAGCCGCCACCGCGGCATCAACCGCATTGCCGCCATGCTTAAGGATATCGAGCCCCGCCTGTGCGGCGAGATCACCCTCAGCCGCAACCATTTCGTGGCGCGCGTCGACCGCGGCCGACGGAGCCGGCTGCGCGAGGGCGGTGGCGAGCAGGAGGACGAGGGAGAACGCATGGATCAGTCTGCGGCGCCTGAACTGTGAGAGAAACCGGGAACCGGACATGACGCTGTACTAACAGGGCGATCGCGCCAAGGGAAGTCATCGGCGCAGGCTTATAGGACGCGCCGCTTAAGGCCAGCCGGCGCCGGCGACTTCGGTTAACCGGACAAAGAATTCCGCCTCTCCACGAGGTTCGTGTTAGATGAGTAATCGCCGCGACGCTGGTGTTAGTCTAAAGCGCCGCCGGCGCGCAGTTTGGCGACATCCTCCTCGCTATAACCGAGCAGACCGATCAAAACGTCGTCATTATGTTGCCCTATGGTCGGTGCCGCGGAGCGGACTGCGGTCTCTGTGCGGCTCATTTTCCACGGGACGCCGGCGTGCTGGCGTGTTCCGACCTCCGGATGGTTGCGGTAGACGAAATAATCCCGAGCCTTCAGATGCGCGTCTTCTTCCGAGAGATATTTGTTATCGGCAACCACGGCGGCGGCAACCCCAGCATGTTGCAGCATCTCCGCCACATCTTGCGCGCGCCGGTTCGAAGTCCACTGCGCGATAATCGCGTCTAGTTCGTCCTCATTCCTCTTGCGTGCCGCGAATGTAGCAAATTTCACGTCGGCGGCCAGTTCCGGCCGTCCCATGGTGCGTGCAAGTCTGCCCCAGTCGATATCGTCGGCGCAGGCTATCGCGACGAACTGGTCGATCTTATTCCCGGCGATCCGCTCGGGCCGATCCACGCATCGATATACTCCATGTGGCGCCATCTGCGGATCGGAGTTGCCGATGCGTTCGGGCTCATGTGCGTTGAACGTATATTCGAGAATCCCTTCCGGGAGCAACGCCATCGCACACTCCCATTGGCTCATGTCGATATATTGGCCCTCGCCGGTCTTCGCACGATGATAGAGTGCAGCCAGCACTGCGAAGGCGCCGTGCACACCGGCATTAGGGTCCGCATAACTGAAGCCGCTATGCATCGGCGGCCATTCCTTGTACCCGGTCAGCGCCGACAATCCGGAGAGCGGAACCTGGGCAGGGCCGTACGCGACATAATCGCGATAGGGTCCGGTGTCGCCGTAGCCGGAGAGCGACATCACGATGACATCCGGCTTGATCCGCTTGAGCGCGTCATAGCCAAAGCCCATCCGCTCCATCACGCCGTGCGCGAAATTATTGATGACAACGTCGCTGTGACCGACCAGCCGGCGGGCGATTTCATGCGCCGCAGTATTTCTGAAGTTCAGCGTGATCGACCGCTTGCCCTGATTGTACTGGTTGAAGTAGCCGGAACGGTTGAGGCCGCCCGGCTTGCCCTCCGGCCATGGCGGCAGCACACGCGTGATACAGGGCCGGTTGGTGGTTTCGATCCGGATTACATCCGCACCGAGATGTGCCAGTTGCAGGGTACAATAGGGACCGGCCCATACCCAGGTGAAATCTGCAATCCGTACCCCGTCGAGTGGAGCTTTGACCATTAGATCACGCCTGTCCGCTTGAGTTCAGTGATTCGGGCTGCATCAAGGCCGAGGCGCTCGCCAAAAATTTGCTCACTATGCTGGCCCAGGGTTGGCGCCGGCATGCGAATCTCCCATGGAGTCGCTTGGTATTTAAGTGGCGCGCCCGGATAGGTTTGTGTGCCTGCCACGGGATGTGGAATCTCGACGAAAAAGCCGCGCGCCTTGAGATGTTCCGAGTTGAGCAAGTCCCCCATCGTTGATACAGGGGCGAAAGGCACCCGCTTCTCCTGCACCTTCTTATAAAGCTCGAGCACGGTATGCTGTGAGCAATAGTCTTCGAGAAAAAGTTTGAGCGCCTCCCAGTTGTCAGCCCGTTTTATCCGATCCGCGAAAATTTCCTCGGATGCCCATTCCGGATTCCCCATCACTTCGACGAACGCGCGCCACTGATGCTCTTCGACGCAGCAGAGATAAATCCAGCCGTCCTTGCATTGCATTGATTCGATCGGCTGAATTGGCTTGCGGCCCAGCCGCGTCGCGACCAGGCCCATATACGGCCAATATTCGAATGTCAGCTCGAGTTGCGAGACGATCGATTCCTGCACCGAAACGTCGACATGCTGCCCCTCGCCGTCGCGCAATTGCGCGATTACGGCACCCATTGTCGCAACTGCGCCATGAACACCTCCCTGGAATCCGGCTTGACTGCCGAAGGTCTTCAGCGGGGGCATTTCGGGGTAGTCAGGGCCGGCGCCGTTGAGCACACAGACACCACCGGCGCTCCAAACCGTCAGCTCTTCAGCGCGCCACTTGCGATTCGGTCCGGACATGCCATAGGGCGTGATCGAAGTCATCACGAGGCGCGGATTTATCACTCGCATCCGCTCGTAACTGAGCCCGACGCGGTCCATTTCTGGTGGCCAAACGTTGTGAATCAGCACGTCGGCCTGCTCCACGAGGCGCTCAAGGAGCAGCATGCCATCGGGCTTCGTGATATCGATGGTAACGCCGTATTTATTTGCGTTCAGGTACAGGAAGAGTCCGCTTTTTTCTGGATGAGGAGAATGACCCGGAAACGGTCCGCGCGTTCTTGCCTTATCACCGTTACCGGGCCGCTCAACTTTGATCACTTCAGCACCCATATCAGCCATCAGCTTGGCTGCGTATGGTGCCGAGACCAGCTCACCCACTTCGACAATTTTAAGATCCGATAATGCTTTTTTCACCGACCCAGCATGAGCCGCCGCTTCGTTGTCGCGGCTCTATCTCTCATGGTTGTATGATGCTCGCTGACTCAGCGCACTCAACACTAACCTTAGCTGAAAGCTAGCACGCCCGCTCGCCGCGGCTCCAGCGTCAATGCCTTGCGCCATCCAGCCGCGGCTCTTGAATAGCTGCCTTGAAGCGCATTTATTCATCGTCATGACCTTTCTCGAAACTCGGCAAGGAAGAAAGCGATGCCACGGCTAAACAAAGTCATCGAATTGCTAGAACAGGGGCAAGTCGTGTTCGGTGGGGCGGTCGTGACACCGGGCGAGATCGAAAACACGATGGCCTTCGCTGATTTGGGTTATGATTTTATCATTTTCGAGATGGAACACCTGGGATTCGACTTTCCGAATCTCCGCCTCTCATTGCAGTTTCTGTTGAATCGCAGGCGTATCGCCAACGGTAGCAGCCTGCAGCCCGATGTCATGCCATTTGTGCGAGTGCCACCCAACGCGCGCGAATTGAACCAGTGGGTCATCAAGCAAACTCTCGACACTGGTGTATACGGTTTGATCCTGCCCCATCTCGACACCGTCGAGCAGGCACGGGCGGCCGTGATTGCATGTCGCTATCCGCAAGCCGCCGGAGCCGCGGACTATGAGCCGCCGGGGCAGCGGGGATGGGCACCGCTGGTCGCACCGCGTTATTGGGGACTGAACGGACGAGAGTACACGGAACTTGCAGACTTGTGGCCGCTCGATTCGCGCGGCGAGATGTTTTTCATGCCGTTGATCGAAGGCGTGGAAGGCGTCCGCAACTTGCCCGGTATTCTCAAGGAGGTCAAAGGGATCAGTGCAATTTGGGCAGGATCCGGCGACCTGGCGATGGAGTTAGGTGCGCCGGCGAACATGAGTGATCCAAGGGTGGAGGAAGGCTACCAACAGATTCTGAAGGCGTGCAAGCAGTACCGCGTTCCCTGCGCATGTATCGCGTTCCGGCCCGAAGACGTCGAGAAGAGACTCGAGCAGGGCTTTCGCATCATTATTACCATTCCGACTTTAGTAGACAGAGCATTCGAAGCAGGCAAGAAACTATCCGGCCGGTAATGGCAAACCGGCGTATGGTAACGCTCGCGAGGTTTAGGATTATGGCTTCGAGGAGGAGCCAGAGAAAACACTACCAACTGCCGGGGCGGAAACGGGTTCGAGTTTCGCCCCCAGTTAGCGGCGACTGCTCTAATTGCCAACGTTGCCCTGGCTCGTCCGAGTGCCTACCGCGAGCACGGCCTTCGTGCGAACGAACGGCAGCGGCACCCCAGCACTATGCAATCATTTGTGAAACCGATGACGGTCCGGCCCTAACCGTCATCAGGAAAACACTCGTACGAAGGAAGGGCGCAAGACGCCCCAGCGTCCGTTAAAGCTCCGGCCCCGTCCATGTCGTCTCCTCGGGTGCGGGATCCTGATGGTATACCGCGAGCTTAAACATCGATTGTGTCAGCTCGGTGAGCCTCTTGTTGCTCGCCGAATCGGGCGGCTCGTTACGCTCAACGACTATCCCATACCTGATGTGTGCGTGCCACAGTAGTCCTCCCGCGCATCTTCAAGTGCAACCCCAACACTACGAATCTGCGCAGCAGTGAGTACAGCTAGGCCCGTATACCTTTTGTTTTCGCCACCGCCAGCGGCTATTTCTCGACCCTTCGCTTTACAGAAATCTGACCCCATATGGGACTGCCGAATGACAGACAGCCGGTCGGTACCGGGTGCAGGGCGGAATGCTCGATGGGTGTATTTCTGCTTCTTCCTGTCGAAATGGTAGGGGAAGATGACTGCCCGTACTATTTTCTCGGAAGGGGCAATCTCCGTCGGTAAATCACACATCTACGCCGATTGATGTAGTTGCTGGGGCTGCAGGCGGGGGGGGGAATAAGCTCGAAGAGATGAGGATCCCGATTTGCGATGCGACTTCAGTTGCCGATCCATCCCAAAAGAACGATGTACCCCCACGCCGGTCGATGAAGAAGCTGCATCTCGTCTCACCGATCTCGAGCTGTGCCCTGCCGAAGTCTGATTGCCATTCCAACGAGACCGTTCCATTCGGATTAGGAGCAATATCGGCGGGTGCAGGCGCAAACAAGAGAACTTGATCGACAGCCGCAACCGCATTTCTCATTGTCGTTTTCTGAATCGGGATTGCACCGTACCCATCCCAGTTTTCTTTCAAGGTTGCAAGCTGTTGGATCTCTGCCCTTGCCTCGTTCATTTCAAAAAATGCCAAATGCGGCCCCCGATTTCCCGGCTGCGCCACTTGAACTTGAACAATCGCCTGATATCGCTCGTAAAAGAGCGAGAGCGTTGGAGTCATTTCTTGCTCACAAAGTCTTGTTAGCATAGACACTCGCGTCACTGTTCAAGCCGCATCAGATGGTGAATGGGCTCGGTAATGTCTATGAAAATGTCGTGGAGCACAGAATGTGCTCGGTCAAAGGACTCCAGTATCTTTCCAAGCTCAGGAGCAATCGGTTCAAGCGTCGAAAACGTCATGTCGAGAAGGATAGTTGAAGCACCATTCACAACGGCTTCGCCAGTACTGATTCTCAGCGCTCCGTGTTCACTCGGAACCGTGAGGATAAGAAACGGCTTTGGGGATTTGCCGCCCCGGAGATATTTAAGGAGCGCATCGGGCAGTGTCAATGTAATCTTAAGGACATCGGACAGGAATTCGCCAACCTCTCGACCTTGCGTGAGATCGGAGCGAAACCCATCGAGGTAGCGCAAACTGATCAGATTAAACGGTACGTCTCTTTCATTCTGTTCTCGCGTCTGGAGCAGCACCTCAATCCCGTGCTCTACGGAGGGTCGAAAGTGCTTCCAAGACCGGTACGGGGGTGTTGCATGAGCCGAGAGCAATCCAGCCCCCACTTGATACAAGACATTCGTCAAGTTCTCCGCGTCGCTTCTGTAGCGACATACGGCTTGCCCCTGAAGAACTGGCGAGCCAGCGGGGATCAATCTCTCCATTCGTTGGAAACCCAGCTTATAAATCTCGCCGCCAAGACGGTGCAAAAAATTGTCAATCTGTATTGACCCTAAGAGAAGTGGCGGAACAGTCTGGTCTTGCTGCTGCGCGGGTTGGATCGCAGGCAAGGACGTTTGCCAGCGCAGCTCGGCTATTATCTCCAGTAATGGAGCGTTTTTGAACGTTTCGTCCATTGGCTCAATGTATCAATGGATCTTCGATCCGCCACCAGCGCAATATAAGTAACACTAACCACGTTTGGAAGGATAGTGTGGGATTCTGCGGTTCGGATTGGTCCCACCAGGAATACTTGACTCTTGCCAGGACCTCGCCCCAACAACACAAACTCCGTGTCTTCAAGCGCCCCTGGGGGCGTTTGATTGCCCGCTGCTTTGGCGGCACGCCGTCCGAACTTTAACGTTTTCGAATGGCACTTCCCAGCGCTTAGTTCGTGCGCTTCCACGCCCCCTCGGTCGCTTCGAGGCGGCTCTCGTCCGGTAGTGTCTCGAATCACCAACTGCCGGGGCGGAAACGGGTTCGACGCTCACCCCAAAATCTGGAGGAGGTGAGCGGTTCACCCTCATCGCTGGCTCCCAGTTCCATCCGCGAGCTTCTGCTGTTGACTGCCGTATACGCGTATTCCTGGTGGTTCGAGTAGCTAGCATGGTAGGCGAGCGCGCCCGCGATCGCGGAGTCGCCGTGGCGCCGACTACCGTCGTCGCCGCGGGTGCGGCGCTCCGTCACACGGGCGACCCCTTGTTGCATCCGTAGCAGCCGATGGTCCGCCAAAATATCGGCGTGCCGGGGCAACTCGATTTTGCCGTCTTCGAAAGCAGCTTTGTACCGTGGCATATTCTCCCGATACCATTCGACCGACAGCATTACCTGCTCGATCCGAGCCCCGTACCTGAGTGCTGCTTCTTCGGCGAGATACTGGCCGTTGCCGCGCGCATCCATCGCCCCGCCGATGAATCTTGGCAGGCGGTCGACAATATAGAACAGCACCTGCGCCTGCTGCTTGAAGGGAACATCGCGCAATTCGACTAAGAATGGGGTGCGCCGGACCAGATTCGGCGCGAGTTGCAGCGGCCAAATTACGGTGAGGTCGCCGGAACGGCCAAAGTCCTCGCCGAAGCAACTCATCAACTCCGGGTCAAGCCGCGCTATCGCCGGCATTAACTCCGCGCCAATCCAATCCTCGGCGTCTCTGACCAACGCGGCGTTACCGCGTTCGACGGCGCCGGCGTGACAATGCCAACGGAGCACAGGAATCTCGTCCTTCATTCGCGCTTCAATCAAGACCGATGGCAGGAACACCCCGCTGCTGCTGCTGGGAATGCAGAGCAATTCTTCTTCAGCGTCGCTGCCGTATTCGGCCACCAGTTCGGCGCGCCAGGCGCTTTCGCCTGCGCAACTCCACTGCACCCCGCCGTCGCGGCAAATCGCGCGGTAAAGTCCTTGTGCGAGGGCATCGTCGAGCGTCGTTCGATGAAGCGAATAAGGTTTGCGGCCTGCGCGGATATCGATGGCGAGTTGGTTAAATGAGTTAACGGCGCCATTATGCGTAGAGATAACGTGGATACGCCCGCCCCACATCGTGAGTGCGAGCGCGGCCTTGAGCAGCCCCGGGAGATCATCGTGAAAGGCCGCTTCGTCGATAATCGCAACCCCCTGCTTGCCCCGGAGATTGGACGGCCGCGACGACAGCGCAACTATTTTATGGCCGGAAGTGAAACGGATGCGGTAGGCTAGGATATCCTTGTCCTGGTCTGCGACCATGATCTCTTCGGTGCGCCGCGCGGCGTGGTTGAAGCGCCGGGCCCATCCGCCGGCCGCCTCAACGAACTCCAACGCCATCTCTTTGTTGTAGCCGATATACCACCAATCGGAACCACTGCTGGTGCCTGCGTCGAGCGCGGCGTCAGCCGATTCCGCCCAGGTGATGCCAATCCGGCGCGATTTCTCATAGACCTTGACGGCGGCGCGATCCGCAATCCAGTCGCGCTGATATGGTAACAGGATCGATTCTAAAGAGATCACCTAAAACGCGCGAGCGAATCTGCCGCACATCGGCGCGGGCGAAACCGGCACAGCAATTTCGCCGCGGTTCGCGACGCATGATGGCGGGCCCGAGATTCTCATGGGAGTTTCTTGGGGACGCAGGCCTTGATGGAACAGGTGAATGTAGGAGCAGCTCGAGTTGCTTGCCTGCGGCACAATCGCAAACTTAGACTGTGCTGATAATTGGTTAAACGGGTGACGATGTCACCCGTGCATAGTGGCTAGTGCGCCTCTGCGAATGTCGCGACTGCACTGAATGCGGTTACCTCATCGCATGATCAGATTGAGGCCGGCGGGTGTCGTATAGCGCGCGTCATCGCGATATTCGCGCGGGGCCTCTTCGTTGATGTAATAGGGGCGGCCATTGGCCGGTTCGCTCGCGAACGAAGCGTGCTTGCGTTGGATATCCCAGAACACCTCGACGTCAAGGGCTGCGGTATTAATCGCGCCCACGTGGGGTACATCCACCTTCAGCGGGAAGATGGCGAGGATCTTCCATGGCTGCATCCGCATGTTATCCATTTCTTCCCATAACAGCCCCGAAAAATGACTATCGGCGTATACTACCCTGCGGCCGTAGCAGTAGCCTGCTGTTTTGGCGGGAATTTTTTTGATTCCCAACACGTCGACGTCGCGAACCTGCCAGGTGCCCCATTTCGGCGTGGGCCATCCAAGTGGCATATCCACGTCCGCCGGGAATGTCCCGGCCGGCGGATGCGGATCGACCAACGCGATTATCTTGCGATGGGTGATGTAGTGGACGTCAAGCTCGGTCAGATTTGAATCGAACCCATTATGAAAGTCTTCGAAATTTGCGTCCATGCCGCCGGTCTGGGAACATCGCGCGGCGCTCGAAATTGGCTGGTACCGGCGCAGCGCGGGAAGGAATGCATATTCGTCTTCAGGACGAGTTGGGTCGGCATAGTTGACAGTGAGGTACGCTGTATACTTTTCCTGCTCGGGTTCAAGAGTCATGAACCATTCTGTAAAGTACCTGGCATTAGGTCCCGGCGGCTCGGCCGGAGCGTCCGCGTCGGTGTTGTAGGCAAGCTGGCGCTTGACCGCAATATAGGTCTGACAGTTGTAACTCAGTGTGGCGTCGATCGCGCATCCCGAGCCATAAGTGTCAATCGACAGGTGCGGTATGTACCGGTACCAGACGTTCGCCAGAATCTTCCATCCCTTGTGTGGCTCTGCCGGGTTGGGAAAAGGTATACCGCCCCGATAATTGTCCAGCGTCACGCCACCATCAGGCAGCTCGACCAGGCGCACCATCTGCGCATATTTTTCAGTCGCCGCGAGATAGTTCTTCGGCAACGGAAGGATGGCAGCTGGGCCGATTTCGATGTGAACGTCAGATGGCATTTTCCAGAAATATTTGCCCTCAAACAACGCCGCCATTCCATCTGGCATAAACCCACGATAACGCTCCCAGTTGGCCATAGTAATCACTGTGCCAGGCGGAATAGTCTCTGACACTGCACCGTCCATTGGAGCCTGAGAATTCTCACCGGCTGCAGCTCCGCCAATCAATATGCCAGCGGCTAAACAGATAGCGATCATACAAGTAAATCGCTTCCTTATTTTTACAATTCCCATGACAACTACTCCTTGCACGCGTTCCGCTAGCATATTCGCGGCAGACCTTCAAATTGATCGCGCGCATTGAATAGCCGCAAAAAATCCCGCAACCGCAGCGGTTGAGGCAAACTCACTCACCACCCGGTGCGATCGCGCGGCAAGACGATTTTTCCGCCGAGATAAACGTAATCGAGCTCCAGCGAAGTCAATGGGCGGTCAGCTTGACCGATACGCACGCCGACCGGTTCGGCGACGAACAACGTGTGGTCACCGGCTATGAACGAATGCGCTACGCGAGCCTCGATCGAGAACGCCGCGAGACGCAGGAACGGCACCGCCAGCTTCGGCGAAAGTTCATAGTCCAGTTCGGCCAGATTATCGGGACGCTTGGCACGCGGTGAATAGAAGTAATCTTCCAGGGCCTTGCCGCTGGTGCCAACAATGTTGAGGCCGAAGACGCCCGTCCGGGCGATGAGCGGGCGCGAGAAGTGATTATGGTCGACGGCGGCGCTGAACAGCACCGGGTCGCCCGAAACCTGGGTCACCCACGAGGACGACATGCCGTGATGCTGGCCGGCCTCGGCCACGGTCAGCACATAAATTCCAGTGGTGAGCGCAGCCATCGCCTGAGCAACATCTTTATCCATTTTTTAAGTACTCCATTGCGCCAGTTGGGATTTCCATCTTTGGCCGCAGTTGCATGCTTTACTTCTGGTTCGCTTCACTGGCGGATGGTATCCATACTCAACTCTGGCGCGATTAGCAGCCCTGCAGTCTTGGCGAGTCACGAAAATCGTTGCGAACGCCGCAAAGGATAATTGACCGCCGCTTCAGCGGATTTAGAATATTATCTGCACGAGGAGGGGTCATGAGAATGCTCAACTTGAGCGGGCTCTGGAGCATGATGGCCACAGGGATGGTCCTGCTATGGGGGTCAGTTGCGATTGCTCAATCATCGGGGCAGCCCGACCAGCGTCCAACAACCAGCACCGACTCGCTGCCGCAAGGAAATTTGGTGGTTGGGAACTCCTTGATTTGCGACTCTTCCGGCGAGATATGCATCGTGGCAGGCAAAGCAACAACCGGCCCCATTCGAGCCGTCCGTTCAGCTCCCTCGGCGGTTTTGCGTGTTCCTGCGAGGTCGGCGTCAGTTGCCCCCGTATCACGGTTTCCAATCGCGACTCCGGAATTGCAGCCGCGAAATCAGCGATCAATGATCGTCGCGCCACGACCGCTTATCTGCGACGCGTCTGGCAAGATATGCGCGTCGGTCTCGGGGCAGGCGGCGAGTACAGCAATTGCCAAGCGGTCCGCCCTGCCGTCAAGCGAGCCAGCAGCCGCCGCGAACATGAAATCGTCGCCGATAATCCACGCTATTGCGCGACCCTCGCCCAAAACTGACGCCAGCGGACTTCCCGTCAAAGAGCTTGGTGCCCTCGATCATGCCGCACGAATTCAAATTGACGGCACAGGCGCATATGACGACACTGCTCGTTTGATTACCGAGGACCCATTTGACTGGGTCGTGCACGCCTACAAATCGCAGCATCGGCTCGAAGTCTACTTCAAAGGCCATCTTTACAAGACGTATCATGCAGTCTTTGGCAGGAGCCTGACCGCCGGGGCCAAGTTGTGGGAGGGTGATCGGCGCACGCCTGAAGGTAACTATTTAATCGTCGGTAAACATCGAAGTGCGCGATTCGGATGGTTTTTGCACATCAGTTATCCCAACGAGCAGGATCATCAACGATTCGAACAAAGCCGAGCCGCGCACCTGATCCCGGCGAGTGCAAATGAAGGGGGCCAAATCGGGATTCACGGTACAGATTCACCTTACCTCAATGTTGCCGATGTCGATTGGACTACGGGATGCATCTCGGTCGACAATGCCGACATCGGGCAACTCGCGCGGCTTCTGCCGATCGGCACACTCGTGATAATTAACCCGTAGCAGTAAGAAAGCCCCTGCCGAAGCGGTGAAGCGGTCGCGACCTCTTTGCTGTCTGCGTGCGGGCAAAGCCGCCCTCGGACGCGGCCAATACGGGGTTTTCGTGCCGAACAGATAAGTTTCAACCCAGCATCGATAACAGCAAACCATTGCGCTTATGAGGTTGCTGGCGAGGCAGCCGCTGGAAGGGAGGATGAATCCGTGGAAGCTCCGAATAGTGAATTCAACTTCACGCGGCTGGAACGCGTGATCTTCGGTCCCGGCAAAGTCGCATCGTTGGCCAATGAGCTGGACCGACGTGGGCTTAAACGCGCCATGGTGGTAACCGGCAAGACCTTGGGCGGTTCCCCGCTGCTGGACAAGGTCACCTCGGCTCTGGGGTCCCGCTGCATGGCCGTTTACAAGGGCGCGCAACAGCACGTCCCGCTGAAAACGGTTCGCGAACTGGTAAACGAGATCAAACGAGCCGAAGCCGACTGTCTGATCAGCTTCGGCGGCGGCAGCCCAATTGATACGGCCAAGGTAGCGGCTGCGTCGATTCTGACCGGACGTGATGCTGGTGCGGGTGCGCGTCATATCGATTTTGGCGGCACCAATCCTAAAGTCGACAGCGAACGCGATCTGGTCGAAATCGCTATTCCCACTACCCTATCCGCGGGGGAATACACTCCGGCCGGTGGCGTGACCAACGAAGACACGCGGGTGAAGGGCGGGGTCGTCGATCCTCGGCTTCAGCCGCGAACTATCATTAACGACCCGACGGTAACTCTCGAAACGCCCCAGTGGCTGTGGGTCGCGACCGGGATGCGAGCGTTTGATCACGCTGTTGAGGCGATTTATTCGATTCGCCACCAACTCATCAGCGATACGCTCGCGGTCAAGGCAATTGCCATGCTGATGGAACATCTGCCGGCCTCGATTAAGACCTCCGGCGAAGAAATCCTTGCGCACCGCGGCTATTGTCAAATGGCGGCGTGGTTTTCGATTTTCGGCGGGATGAATACACGTTTCGGCGTGTCGCACGCATTGGGCCACCAGATCGGCCCGAAATGGGACGTGGCGCATGGGGTCACGTCCTGTATTACGATGCCGCATGCGATGCGGTTCATGGCCGGGATTGCGCCTGAACGCTTCGGGCCAATCGCCGAAGGTCTAGGCGTTCGCTTCGACTTCAACAATCCCCGCGCCGGCGCTTTGGAATGTGCGGACCGGGTGGCCGAGTTCATCGCCCAATTCGACGTTTCGCACACCCTCAAAGACGCCGGCGTACCGCACGACGAAATTCATCAGATTGCCGCAACTGTGCTGGACGAGGTCGAACGTTCCAAAGTGGTTGATCGCCCGGTCACAAGCGAAGAAATTGTCAGTCTGCTCGAAGCAGCCTATTCATGATGTTTATGGCGGGCTTCGCAGCCTAACTTGCAAGGAGGGCACTGCGATGAGTGTGGAAGCCAACAAGCAGATGGTAACCAGCACTTGGAATGCGTTCGTCAAGGGCGATATCAAGAGCGCTTTCGCTAACATGTCGGAAGAAGTAAGCTGGCTCATTCCCGGCAATCTGAGTAGTCTGTCCGGATTGCGGAAAGGCAAGCCGGCTATCCTGGAGTTCGCGCGCAATGCCGCGAAGACGTTTCCCAACGGTTTGCAGACCCAGATCAACCGGGTCTACGGTGACGGCGATACCGTAATCCTCGAGTTGACCAATCGCGGCAAGTTGGCCAATGGCAGAGATTATGAAAACGAATACTGCTTCGTATTCGAAGTCGAAGGTGGCAGGATTCGCCGCGTGCGCGAATATGTCGACACCCAAAAAGCGAAGGAGTTGATGACGTAGTCAGGGCAATAACATGGTGCCAGCCAGCAATGAATTCCGCCGAATTGCCCGAGGCCGCTGGCACCGGTGAGCGAGGTGAACATTGTGCGACGAAGCTCGGATCGTGCTTGTCAGGACTACATCGCACGCTCGATACTGTGAGGCTTTCCGGCGCGCAAGCTTGAGCAGGATTGGACCTCGGCAAGGGGCGCAGGCTGATTATGCGGGACGGGATTGAAGAGCCTCACCCCGGGGCCTGGACACCCAGAGAATTGACACGCTAAGAGCGCTGCTGTTGGCGATTGTCGAGCCCTCAGACGAGGCCATCCTTCGCAAGATCCTGGAAGGCGTAATCACATCATGGAACCGAGTGGCAGAACACATCTTTGGTTAGAGTGCCGCCGAAGCAGCAGGGCAGTCCATCCGCCTGATCATTGCCCCCGATAGTCAGGACGAGGAAGACTATGTTCTCGGCCGGATCAGGCTTGGGGAAAAGGTTGACGTTGATGTCCTGGTAGACGTCGTCCGCCAGCACTGCTGAGCCTTTCGGGTGCCATCAATACAACGCGGGGGGAGAGTCCGTCCGCCGCGCCCCGTTAACTCAATCTCGACTCGCTCCACCCCCATAGGCGCACTTCTCAACTGCTACAGTTGCAGATATCCGGCTATGTGATTAAAACTCCGAGCCGAGCCCCAGCGATACACTGTGAGGGAGAGCAATATGACACATTCCAGATACGGCGACGTATCGGTTACCCTTGAAAATTATGTCGCAGAGGTCGAAATCCATCGGCCGCCGCACAACTTTTTCGACGTTCAACTTATACGCAATCTGGCCGAAGCTTTTAACACCTTGGATGCTGATTCGGCGTGCCGAATATCAGTGTTATCGGCTGAAGGCAAATCGTTCTGCGCCGGCGCCAACTTTGCCAATCGCGCGGCCACTGGAGTCGAACCGGGCACGGCCAAGGGTAACCCGCTTTATTCCGAAGCGGTTCGCCTGTTCAGTTGCAAGAAGCCGTTGGTGGCCGCGGTTCAAGGCCCGGCAATCGGCGGCGGGCTGGGGCTGGCGCTGGTGGCGGACTTTCGCGTGGTGTCACCCGAAGCGCGCTTTTCGGCCAACTTCGTAAAGATTGGCATCCATCCCGGCTTTGGTCTCACCTACACCTTACCGCGCTTGATTGGCTATCAAAGAGCCAATTTGATGTTTCTCACCGGCCGGCGGATAAGCGGCGAAGAAGCACTGGCCTGGGGACTCGCTGACATTCTGGTCGAACCGGACCGGCTGCGGGCGACAGCCAGCGAACTGGCGGCTGAGGTTGCAGAGAATGCGCCACTGGCGGTGGTCTCGACCCGCGCAACCGTGCGCCGCGGCTTGGCCGAGGCCGTGAAAGCGCAAACAGATATCGAGTTCGTCGAGCAGGATTGGTTGATGCGCACGGAGGACCATCGCGAGGGCATCAAAGCGGTTGCCGAGCGGCGCCCCGGCAAATTTACCGGCAAATAGAACGTCGCGAGAGCTTGCATCTCGCCCATGCTGGATGACGATAGGGCAGACGAACCAGCTTGGAGGATTGGTGCGCAAGGGCGAGCAAGCCAAATCGTGGTGCTCTGGAAGGTCGATCAGATCCGTAATGCCGACGGCGAGAGCGATTCGGAAGAGCCGCCAAACCGACGAGAAGAGCCGCCGGCGTTTTCGTGCTGAGATACTACTCAGTCTTGAGCAATGCGAACTTCCGCAAGCAGTCCTCGATAAGTGCCAAAGATCGAGACGCACCAGCGCAATGTCATCGAGGCGGCCAGCGCGGATCATCGCCGGAATGCTCACCCGCCCGAGACTCAACATGCCGGATCGAAAAGCCGATCACGGATCGCGTCAGCTTGCCTCCATCCAAGCTTTTCACTAGTTCGGCATAGCGGGCCCATCGTCGGTTAACGTGTAACGGGCGGTTGTGGCCTTCGTATCATAGTCGTGAGCACGGAGGCCTCGATATGGGAGGAAAGCTGATCGAGAACTTTGGAGTAAAGCTAATCGGGAACCTCAGAGTGGCGATCCTCGCCCTGATCTCCGCCACCTGCCTCGCAACGATGACGGGTTGCTACGCCGGAGGCTTTACTCCTCGTGAAACTGGGACAGTGGGCGGTGCTGCATTAGGAGCAGGTGGTGGTGCTCTAATTGGATCAACGGTGGGCGCGCCTGGTGCGGGGGCGCTGATCGGTGGTCTTGGGGGCGGCCTTGCCGGCTATCTCGTGGGTAATTCAGTGCAAGAGCGGGGCTACCGTGATTATCGCGGCTACTACTGACGAGGGTTAGCGCCTGCTTCAGGGCAGGCCGGAGATAGAAACCAACAATTACCCGAGGGTCCGATCCAATTAGCTATATTGACCGCGTCGCTCCCTGAAGTCTGAGACGGATCGTTCGTGTGGTTGCGCTATTTAAAAGGAACGCGCATCGGGAGCTTGCTGCATTGAGTGCCCCGTCAGGACCGTGGAACCAGGACAACGTCCCAACGTCCAAATAGTGTGTTTAAGGTGGTCTCGACGGAAATCCTATAGAGCTTAACCTACGAGGTAGAGCTATGAAATTGCGAGCATTTGTGGCGAGTGCCGTGATAGCGGGATTCCTTTCAGGAGTGCCGGCTTTGGTGCACGCGGACGAATATCATCATGGCTGGGGTGATTACCACGAGCATCACGACCGCACCCTGGTGGCTGGTGGTTCCAGAATCATCCGGCTTGGGTCTGAGTGCGTCACCCGGAATGGGCTAAGAACGGCGATTGGCATGAACACCATCATTGGCATGATCACGGCTGGTGGAGACAACGCCACGCCAAATGGACGCATGAACATCATCCCGACTGGTTCTCTAGAGCTTAGCGCCGCGCGCAGTGGTTTTCTTATGTTCCGGATAAAAAACGTCCTGGCGGCAGCGCCGCCGATTTATTTAACCGGAATTGCTGAACGCCATAGTTTCTGAGCCTGACCTTTCTGTGTCCGCTAGCGGGCAGGTAGATACGAGGTCACCACCATAGATTGTGTGCAATGAATACGTTGCGTCGAGCTTGAACGTTATTATCTTCATTTTAAAGGCTATAGACAGCACAGACGTTTTTGGACGACAAACCGGCTGCCGATTTGCCTATTAGCCCCAGGCCATTAGAAGTTGCTATTGCCGCTGGGTCGGGTCGGGTTGTCCATTTCCCATTCCATATCCGAGATCTGCTGCTTGAGTCCGGCGATATAGTCGCGTTGCTCCGCAGCTTGCTTTTGCAACTCAAATAGCGACAGATTCTGATAGTCTGTAGGAGTTGCTACAGTCAGCTTAGCATTCGCGTTACTGCGCTGCTTAAGGTCACAGTCTGAAAGCGTTCTTTCCTCGTCCTCGCACATCTTCAGGTGTGCGCGTTCGGATTGTAGGTCTCTAATTTGGCGTTGCTGGTCAACAAGTTGTTTCATAGCCTGCTGTCGCTGCAACTCGTTGTTCGCGCGATGCGCCAATAATTCATCCGCTCCTGCTGCCAAGGCTGATACCCCGCCCGTGCTCATTGCCCCTGTGGGAGACCCGCTTAGCAGCCCACCGGCCACCGTGCCTCCGATCCCAACCGCGGCCGCGGCAGCACTGCTGTCGAGAAAACCGGGGGCCTCGCGAAGCGCACATGCAACGGTGGTGTGGTCTTCTATTTCGACTGCTTCACCCGTAACTTTTACGTTCGTTCCGGCATCGTTGTCTTCCGGATGCAGATTGATAATGGCGTCCACATCGCCGGGATATTTGGCTGCGGCGAGCGCGCGGATGTGCTTGGCCGTGTTTGAGCCATCAGCATCGATGGTGGCGGCGGCGAACGGTTCGTCGAACTCAATCGGTCCGAGGTCGCGATAACATTGTCCCGGCAGGTTCTCGGCTGTCACATAGATGTAGCGATTGGGGTTGGGGATTCGCCGAGCGGGTTCTTGAATGCCGCATCCGGTGGTTGCTGTGCCAACGATCATTAACGCGAAGCGGATTAGACATATAGTCCCGAGTTCGCGTGATCCTGTATGCTGCCGACCCATACTGTGCTCACTCGTAGCGGAGAGCCTCAATCGGGCCGAGCAGCGAGGCCTTGCGCGCCCGGTACCAGCCGAAGAAAACGCCGACTGCAGCGGCGAACGCAAAGTCTCCTACAACCGAGCTGGGCGAGACAACCGTGGGCCACTGCGCGAGCGCAGACAATGCTTGCGCCGTGAATGTTCCGAGGGCTACTCCTGCCAGACCTCCCAACGCGCTTAACAGCCAGGCTTCCGTCAGGAATTGCAGCAGGATATGCCGCTTGTAAGCGCCGATTGCCATGCGAATGCCAATTTCATGCGTGCGCTCGGTAACGGAAACCAGCATGATGTTCATGATCCCGATGCCGCCGCCTACCAGGAATGATATCGATGCCACTGCCACGAGCAGCAGGCTCATAACGCGGCTCGCGTTTTCGGAAGCTTCGGCAATTTCGTTCAGGCTGCGGACAGTAAAATTGTCCTCCTCTGCCGAGCGGATATGATGATGGTGCTGAAGAAGGTTCTGAACCTGAGCCTGGACCTGATCAACCGCAGCCGTGTCGGCGACCTTCACGAAGATATGGTTGACCACACCCCCAATCTGCGGTGCATTGCCGAACGGATTGAGTAACGCGCTAGCTGTTGCATAAGCAGCGTTGGTGGTCGGGACACCAGCATTGGGGTTCTGAACCGGGTTGGTCGAACCATCTCCTGTAATCGATGACACTGTGGCGGTGACCTGAGAACTCCCGAGCACCTTGCGCTGGGCGGTATAAAAGGGTGTAAGTATTACGTCGTCCTGGCCGAAGCCGGATTGTCCTTTAGCTGTCAATACTCCTACGACCCGAAGGGGAAAGTTCCTAACCCGAATTGTCGAGCCAACCGGATTTTCGCCCACACATCTCATCAGCGTCAACAACAGTGTCCTCAGCAATGGTGGCTGCTGAGTCTAACTCTCACGGGTGTCGCGTTCATCTCGGTTTTGGCTTTTTCGTCTAACTCCCGGTATCTGATGGGGTAAGCAGTGTGGCTCGCTGGACATCAGTTGCTGGCTCCGACAGTCCCCCCTGATCTTGAGGTGGCAAAAACCTGCCTGTTTTCGCCTTGAACGAAACGCTTGAGATCAACCGCGAATTCCTTATCCGTTCGGATTACCTGCCAGGCACTCAAGAAACGGTATTTAGCTGGGGAAGCCCGAACTCTCTATAATTTCTATCCTCACCCGCGCAATTCCGCCATTTCACCAAAACACAGTCCCGCGTCGCCTACCAAAGACGTTCAAAACGCGTTTGGTTTCAGCAATTGGCCGTCTGGACAAGAATCGCCGGTAGCGGCCTATTTCAATCCAGCGACCATATTGTGAGCGCTGATTCCCGCTTCCATCGCGGGCCTTACCCCTGGATTCTGGCAGAATTGTAGCCGGCTTGTTTGCTCGGGTAAGCACGCGAAGAGTATGAGACATGAACCATGAATCTCGAATACGAGTTTACATACAGCGTAAGCCTTAAGGAGCCTTTGTCTGTCGGTGCAGGTCCCTATGGCACGCGCTTGGTAGTCGAAGTCACCGGCGGCACCTTCGAAGGTAAGCGACTCAACGGCAAGATTCTAACCGGCGGTGCGGATTGGCTCCTGTTCGGGCCGGACGGTTGGGGACGCCTTGATGTGAGAGCACAATGGGTTACCAATGAAGGCGCCGCGTTGTACCTCTCTCTCCTCGGACTAGTCGAAATGAATGAAAAGGTGCAGCAGGCGCTTGGCGGCGCCGCCGGCACCGACTACGGCGACCATTACTTCCGTACCACGCCGCGTTTCGAAACAGGCGATTCGCGCTTTGCGTGGCTGAATCAGACGGTATTCGTGGGCGAAGGGTGTTTCCTTCCCGGTCGCGTCGTGCGGTGCAAAGTCTATCGCGTGAGCTAGCTCCGGCACTTACGACGATTGATAGACTGCACCCGTCATTGCAGTTGCGCAGATCGATCAAAGTGCTGCCCCGGCTTGTCCATCGTGTACTGGCGGCGCGGTTGAATCGAAAAACCGCCCACTATCGAATCGCAAGGGATCAAAACCTCGCTGTATGATCAGGATCCTTGCAGCGCTAGGCATATACCTACCAGGCGTGAACCTTCCATTTCGCCGTTTGGCCGCCTCAAACATTGGGACTCCTGTCAGGGGTTGGCGCTTGGCTTTAACGGGTTTTGAAATCGATTGCAGACAGACTCTTGGCCGGGTCACAGCGAAAACGAGCATCGGTGTGCAAACGTACATGGTTCTGTGGCTCGGCGGAATCAAATTGCTCGCGCGTTCGCGGCCACTGCCATTATCGTCGCCTTGCTTACGGCCGCGGGGTGCTCGGCAAAAACGGGGGCCTCACGGAGTTCGACCGCCAACCCTCAATCGAGCCCGACTCCGACCCCGAACGCTATCCCTAAACTGAAGGTAGCTCCGTACGAGCCGACTATGTAAAACCCGCGGCCACGCCCCGACAGAACGTTAAGCGGACACCTGCGTGCTATCAGGCGCACATAATTAAAAATCAGTGACCGCGGGGTATGAGTAGATGGCCGCATTCTGGAGCAGTTCGGTCAATTAATGACCAGCCGAAGTACGCATCGATTCGGTCCTTGTCGAATCGCGTGCTAGCGTTGCTGCTGATTCATCCGTCTTTCCAAGCGGGCGATCTTCTCCACAGCGTCTCCTGAGCGCAGAATAAATCTGGGCTGCGCGTGGCAACTGAACCACTGCGCGGAGATCGCTTCCCTTGCGAATCGTGCTGCGATTACTTAACGATCGCACCCGTAGAGTCCGGTAGGTCAACGCAGCAGCGCATGAAAGAGAAATAGAGGGGCAGAATATGGTTCAACTCGATCCGCAAATGAAGGCAGTGCTTGACCAGGCGGCCGCAGCCGGCGGCCAGCCCTTTCATCAGATGACACCGGTAGAGGCCCGCCAGGCAATCGATACGATGTTTGCCGCGTTTCGCGGTGCGCCGGTCGATGTGGGCAAAGTCGAAGACCACAAGATACTGGGCCCAGCCGGCCAGATTCCGGTGCGCATTTACACCCCGGCGGGCAACGGTCCGTTCGGAGCGCTGGTTTACTTTCACGGCGGTGGATGGGTGATCGGCAATCTCGAGACCCACGACGACACCTGCCGCCAACTCACGGCCGGCGCCGGATGCGTCACGATTTCGGTCGATTACCGGCTGGCGCCAGAGCATAAATTTCCGGCGGGTCCCGAAGACTGTTATGCGGCAACCAAATGGGTGGCGGATAACGCCCGTTCATTGAACGTCGACCAGAATCGACTCGCAGTCGGCGGCGATAGTGCTGGCGGCAATCTCGCAGCGGCCGTGGCACTCATGGCGCGGGACCGGGGCGGACCGAAGTTAGCCTTTCAGCTCTTGATTTATCCCGCGACGGATTGCGCCGACGACACGCCCTCGCAGCGGGAGTTTGCACAAGTGTCACCGGATTACCTTCTGTCGCGCGCCGACATGGAGTGGTTCTGGGGGCATTATCTGGGACCCAACGACAAGAAGAACCCGGTTGCCTGCCCCGCCCTGGCGAAAGGCCTCGCTAAGCTTCCTCCCGCGTTTGTCCTAACCGCTGAAGTGGACCCATTGCGCGACGAGGGGGAGGCTTATGCTGAAGCGCTGCGCACGGCGGGGGTCAACGTCAGGCTCAAGCGTTACAATGGGGTTTGTCACGGTTTTTTCAGCATGGCGTCAATGATTGACAAGGGCCGTCAGGCAGTTGCCGACTCGTGCACCGAATTGCGTTCCGTGATTGGCAAGTGACCCCGTTTAAGCCGCCTCAGATGGGTTGCGAATATTGCAGCGATAATGCATTGAGAGCCGCGACAACGAAGCGGCGGCGCATGCTAGCTTGCTGAAAAAGATGGCCGAAGACGATCTCCAAATGCGGATTCTCGGGGTCGACCCGGGGGACGAAGTCGCTGGAGCGCGCAAGCTCTACCTGCGCACCTCTCGCGGGGCCATCCCTGTCATCATGCACGTGGCGGAGAACGCCTCGAGGGCAATTCTTTGTGTCTGCGGCGCGATTGGGGGGTTCGACGGCCCGGCGATGCTCTATCCGCGGCTCGGGCTCACCATGCCTCGTACCGGTTTTGCGGTTGCGCGGATGAATTATCGGCAACCCAACGAATTCGACGAATGTGTGCTCGACACGCTCGCCGCACTGACATTCATCAAGGGTGCGGGGCATGATCGAGTTGCACTGATTGGCCATTCGTTCGGCGGCGCGGTGGTGATCAACGCGGGCACTGTGAGCCCGGTAGTGACGACGGTTGTTGCGGTTTCAAGCCAGCTCGCCGGCGCCCATGTGATCGGCGAACTGGCGCCCAAACCATTGCTGCTAATTCACGGCACCGCTGACACAATATTGTCCGATGAGTGCTCAAGGATGCTTTACGAACGGGCCGGCGAGCCCAAGATGTTGAAACTGTTCGATAACGCCGATCATCGCCTGAGCGGCCACGGGGATGAACTTTTCAACCTGGTTCAAGGCTGGATCGAATCGCGCCTTCAAAGCCCGGCACTCCCGCCGATTGATAGTCAATTTTAGACACTATTCTTTCAGGGCCACATGCTCCTAAGCGTGTGACGATAAGTAAACCGCAAATGAGAATTCCAGTTGCAATCGTTGGGGCTACCGGCATAGCCGGACAGCAGGTGTTGGCTGCTTTGGCGGAGCACCCGATGTTTGAAATAGCCGCGCTCGCCGCCTCTGAGCGGTCGGCAGGGCGCAATTTCGAAGAAGCTATTACCGATGCACAGAGCGGAATGCGCCGATGGTACGTTGGCGGCGGAGAGCCGCCGCATGAAGCATTGAAGCTGGAAGTGCAGGACGCGAAGTCGATGCGCCTGGATGGCGTCAAGCTGGTGTTCGCGGCGGTTGAGTCGGAAGCGGCGCGCGAACTGGAACCGATCTACGCCAGGCATGTGCCTACCATCAGTACCGCGCGGTCCTATCGCATGGAGCCCGACGTTCCTTTAATTATACCGGGCGTTAACCTCGACCACCTCGCGATTATAAGCGAACAGCGCCGCCGGCGCGGCTGGAGCGGCTATATCGCGACGCTGCCAAACTGCACGGCGACGGGTCTCGCCATCACGCTCAAGGCGCTCGATCAGCCGTTTGGCGTCGACGCGGTAATCGTCACGACGATGCAGGGTATCTCGGGGGCGGGCCGCGATCTTCCCGCGCTTGATATCGTCGAGAATATCATTCCATACATTCCGCGCGAGGAAGAACGTGTGATGATCGAAACGCGCAAGATTCTGGGACGCGTTGTGGAAGGGGGCATCGCCGAACTGCCGATCAAGGTAAGTGCGACCTGCACGCGCGCGCCGGTCCTCGCCGGGCATACTGAGTCGGTGGCCATCAGTCTCAAGCAGGCCGCATCGGTCGATGATGTAATTGGTGCATTTGAAACATATGGACGGGATTTCACGGCGCTCGGCCTGCCGAATTCACCGCGTCAGATGATTACCGTTCATCGCAATCCGATGCGGCCGCAGCCGCGACTCGACCGCGATGCCGAAAATGGAATGACTACTTCAATAGGGCGGGTGCGCGCCGACGAGGTAATGCCGAATGGCATCAAGTATCTACTGGTGAGTCATAATGCGGCAATGGGCGCGGGCCGCGGCGCCGTCCTGCTGGCAGAATATCTCCAGCGCACCGGCCTTTTGTCATCCTGATTGCCGCGGCAACTCCGGCATCTGACTAGACGTGAACGCTGCTTCGCTCAATGCCAGGAAATCTGCAATATGCATTACCCGAATCGGGGAACCGCGGCGTTTCAGTTCGGCTGCGATCTGGAACTCGCAGCCTGGGTTTGACAGTACGACGTACTGGGCACCGGTTGCGATGATGTTGTCGACCTTGCGCCGCGCCAGCTCGCGCGCCATCGCCCGCTCTGTCAGGTTGTAGCTGCCGGCGGAACCGCAGCATAGATCTGAATCCGTCAATTCGACCAAATTCACGCCTGGGACGGAGCGCAGCAATTCGCGCGGTGGCTCGCGGACCCCGAGACCATGCACCAGATGACACGAATCATGATAGGTAACCATCGCTCGGAACTCCCCGAAGGTCTTGTCCCTCTCCCGCTTGGTTGGAAAGCTGAGGTGAGGGTGACTGACAGGAAAGGGTAAGGGCGAGCGTTCTGTGCCTGGCTTGTCGAGCAGCAACGAGCTGAGATCGGCCACCCGCGCCGACATTTCGCGCGCCCGCGCAGCTAACTGCGAGTCATCCTTGAGCAGTTCGCCATACTGAGCAATCACAGCAGAACATCCTGACGCGGCAGATACGATAGAGTCCGCGCCAGTGGCCGCGAGTGCAGCCACGTTGATGCGGGCGAATTCCCGCGCGCGTTCGAGGTTGCCGTGATGAATATCGAGCGCGCCGCAGCAGACCGTTTTTGCGAGCTGCAAAATCCGATAACCTGCTGCAGCAAGCACCCGCTCGCTATTGAGGTTGGCTGATTCGGCGAGCACCTGCGCGACACATCCGTGATGAACCACCACGCTCGGAGCCGCGCTCGCCGCAGCATCCTGTCCCCGCCCCTCTAAGAGACCAGGAACAGGATACGGATTGGCAGGGAACAACGGCGTAGGCTCGCGGCTCAGCTCTGGCAGCAGGTCGAGCCAATCGCGCGCCGATCGTGGGGAGAGCCGGCGAAGCAGCCTGCGCATACCTATTCGTTCGGCAAATCTGAGCGGCGCGAGTGCGGCTCGGAGCCGCGCAGGATAAGGGAAAATTGTGCTAATGATGCGATTGCGCAGGCGCTCCATGACGCCCCGACGCCAGTTGCGCTCGATGTAGCCGCGCGCATGCTCGATCAGCCGGCCATATCGAACCCCCGAGGGACAGGCGGTTTCGCATGCACGGCATCCCAGACAGAGATCGAGATGGCGCACCGCATCGCGGTCCAAGTCCAGACGGCCTTCCGCCAGCGCCTTCATCAGGTAGATGCGGCCGCGCGGAGAATCGATCTCGGCGCGCGTGACTACGTACGTCGGGCATGATTCCAGGCAAAGCCCGCAATGTACGCAGTCAAACAGAAGTTCGTAATCGACGACATCGCGCGTGGCGCCTTGTCGCGCAATTACCGCCGGCATGTCCTGCTCCAAAAGAGCAATCCCTGCACGGTCTCTCGGCACGGTTGCCATTTACTTAAGTCTCTTATTTTTCGCCACTCTCCTTAGATTCCCCCGGCGAAGCATCCTGGATTGAAGATGTTTTTCGGATCAAAAGCCAGCTTGAGGCGACGCATCAGCCGCATCGCTGGATCCGGCGGTTGGTCGAACATGTCGAGGTTGGCGCGAACGTCTGAGCGCGCCTCCAGAACTCGCAGATGGCCGTGCGCCTCGTGAGCGATCTCGCGCCAGCGGCCGACTGCATCCGAGATTTCGTCGTTGGTGCGATCCGGAGGAAGAATAATTTGAGCGACGCCGCTCGCCGCATGGGCACGGAATTCCGCGCCGCACGCACTGAGACATTGCGGCAAATCCGCGGGCAACACGGCGAGTTGCGCTGCGATCGCGGCACCTGCGAAATCGAGATCGCGCAACTGCTGATAATTGGCGATTGCATCGTCGCCGGCCAGCATCTGGGTATTCCGCTTTAGGGCGTTACTCAAGTGCGCACGGTAGTAACTGGCCTCGGTGCGGCTTCCGCCGAAACCAGCGAACACCACGCTCCGTCCGGGTCTCGCGAACTTGTCCCCAAACGAAGGGCTCAAGACTTCCAGATGGCTCAAAGTCGCGGCTTCTTCGGCGCGGCGCGCGGCCGCCAGCGCATCGGCCACATGATCGAACGAAGTAATCGCCAGCGAATAATTCTCAGGTAGCGGACGCACTTTGAAGACCGTCTCAGTGATAATTCCCAACGTTCCGAACGAGCCCGTCATCACCTTCATCAAATCATACCCGGCAACATTCTTAACCACTCTGCCGCCACCATGAATGAGCCGCCCGTCGTGGCCGACAAACCGGATCCCGATCAGCAGATCACGTACGCCCCCTTCGCTCAGCCGAAACGGCCCAGATTTTGCTGCACCCACCAGCGCGCCAAGCGTCGTTAGCTCCGGATTGGCCGGATCACATGGCAATCGTTGGCTATGAAGCGCGGTACGCGCGTTCAGCACGCCAAGTGTGACCCCGGCCTCGGCCACTACTGTCATATCGTCAGGCTCATAATCGACAATGTTATCCATCCGCGCCAGCGAAACGCCGACCTCGGCCGGCTGGCGCCGGACTTGTGACAGGGTGCGCGAGGCTCCCATCGGCGCCAGCGCGAGCGCGTCACTTTCGCATTTGCGCACCACTTCGCCGATCTCCTGCGGATTTGCGGGCTCGATAATCACTCGGGCTGCGAAAGCTTCGCGGTCGTTCGGAAGACGGACACGATCGGCACCGACTACCGCGGTGAGCAGCCGTGTAAGCGCTGAAGGGTCAAGGTGATCCATTCTTCCGCGCCCCTCATAACGGGGCTTGCCGGCGCGGAGTTGTGACCTCGACGCACGCGCCTGGGGTAGGAATCACTTTGTTGGGATTGGAGCGCTCGTCCGGATCGAATACCCGCCTCAGTTCAGTCATCACCATCAGGTCGTCAGGGGAAAAAATCAGCGGCATCTCCGCTATTTTTTCGACCCCGATACCATGCTCGCCGGTCAGGCTGCCGCCCATCTCGACGCATGCCTTGAGAATGTCACGGCCAGCCTCAATCGCGCGGCGCACTTCGGACGGGTCGCGCTCGTCGTACAATACGATGGGATGAATATTGCCGTCGCCGGCATGGAAAACGTTGCCGATCCGGAGTTGATAGCGGCGGCTGATGGCGGAAATCTCGCGCAAAATATCGGGCAATCTGGTGCGCGGTACCACACCATCCTGAGTTGCGTAATTTGGCGCCAGGCGGCCCACGGCGCCGAAGGCCCGCTTTCGTGCCTTCCAAAGCGCCGCGCGTTCATTCTCGTCGCGGGCGAGCCGAACTGTACGCGCGCCTGCGGCGAGGATGAGTTCGCTTAAGCGCTGCCCCTGCTCGTCCATTGCAGCGGAAACGCCGTCAAGCTCGACAATCAGTATCGCCCCGGCATCCTGCGGCAATCCGACATGAAAGGCCGCCTCCACCGCGCGGATAATCATCTGGTCCATCATCTCGATCGCGCCCGGAATAATGCCTGCGGCTATTATCGCCGACACTGCACGAGTCGCGGCCTCGACGTCATCGAAGACTGCGAGCAGCGTACGATGCGCTTCTGGCTCGCGCATCAGCCGAAGCGTTGCTCGGGTGACAATTCCGGCAGTGCCTTCGGCGCCGACCACCGCACCGACCAGGTCATAGCCGCAGCGTTCATCAACCGGGCTTCCCAATTCGGCCACTTCACCGTCGGGCTGCACAAGCTCGAGCCCGAGCACGTGATTGGTCGTGACCCCGTATTTGAGCGTATGGGGGCCGCCTGAGTTTTCGGCAATATTGCCCCCGATCGTGCAGGCGGCCTGCGACGACGGATCGGGCGCGTAGAAATATCCCTGTGCTTTAACTGCATTGGTCACGTGCAGGTTGACGGCCCCACTTTCGACTTCGATTCGCCGGTTCGCGAGGTCAATGGCGAGTACGCGGTTCATCCGCGACGTGCAAATCATCACAGGCGCCTTAATCGGCAAGCATCCGCCGGACAGGCCGGTTCCGGCGCCGCGCGGCACGAAGGCGAGCTTGCTGTGATGGAGCAGCTTGAGTACCGCACTAACCTCAATGGTAGTGCGCGGGCGCACCAGCAAGTCGGGGGCAGTCTTCTCCATCGTCCAGCCGTCGCACTCGTAGACCTTGAGTTCAGTTGCGCGAGAGGTCACGCCGTCAGCGCCGACGATCTCGCGCAGTTCTGCAATCAACCTCGAATCCACGCGGGAATGAGAATCAGTGCCCATCACCCGTCACTTTAGCACGACGATCGCGAGACCACTGCTTTCCCCTCGCTGGTTCTCTGGCTAATAATAGCCATTACACCACCGCTGGAATCTTTTGCCGCCGCGATGGGCGTTGAATGCTCGAAGAGAGGAAATTACGTGGCTTCGTTTCCTGAGTTGCAACCCTCTGCGCGTGTGCTGCTCGGCCCGGGTCCCTCCAATGTTCACCCACGTGTAATGAAGGCGATGCTCTCGCCGGTAGTCGGTCATCTTGATCCCGACTTCCTCCGCGTGATGGAGGATATAAAAAGGCTGCTGCGCATCGTCTTCCAAACCGGCAACGAAATCACCTTCCCCGTCTCGGGTACCGGCTCTGCCGGGATGGAGACGGTGTTGGTCAACCTCATTGAAGATGGGGATGATGTAGTTGTGGCGGTCAATGGCGCATTTGGCGAGCGCATTGCCGACGCCGCCGGCCGTCTTGGCGCAAAGGTCCATCGGGTGGAAGCCGAATGGGGACGTATTGTCGAGCCGGTGCGGGTGGAAGCGGCGCTCAAGTCTGTCCGCCAACCCAAGCTGCTTGCAGTCGTGCATGCAGAAACCTCAACCGGCGTCTATCAGCCGGTCGAGGAGCTTGGCGCACTCGCCCATCGCTACGGCGCGCTGATGGTGATGGACGCGGTCACGTCGCTCGGATGCGTACCGGTCGAGATCGACCGATGGCAGGTCGACGCCTGCTACAGCTGCACCCAAAAGGGAATCGGCGCCCCGCCGGGTCTCGCACCGGTTACCTTCAGTGAGCGCGCGATGCAGGCTGTGCGGACGCGCAAGCAGAAGTGCCGCTCATGGTACTTCGATGTTGCCCTGATTGAGCGCTATTGGGGTCCCGACCGTCTCTATCATCATACCGCGCCAATCTCGATGAATTATGCAATCTACGAGGCCCTCCGAATTGTGGTCGAGGAAGGTCTCGAGGCGCGCTTCAAACGCCACGCGGCTAACGCGGCGGCGCTGCAAGCAGGGCTTGAGGCGATGGGACTCGAACTTGCGGCGCAACCGGGTTATCGACTGCCACAGCTCACGGCAGTGCGTGTGCCCGAGGGAATCGACGACGCCAGGGTCCGCGCAGACCTGCTCCGGATCTTCAACCTTGAAATCGGAGCCGGTCTCGGGGTCTTCAGGGGCAAGGTCTGGCGTATCGGCCTGATGGGCGAGTCATCGCGGCGCGAGAATGTGATGCTGGTGCTAAACGCATTGGAGACCGTGCTGGCTGCGCAAGGAACGGAAATCGCGCGCGGCGCCGCGTTAGCAGCGGCTGACAACAGCTACAATGGCGCGCCTTGAATTTACCGATACGTCCGGCGACACTGCGGCAGGCCATGAGCGCAATGAGCTTTCAAGTCATCCGTTGAGATGATAGGCGGCGCGGGCATTTCGGTAGCAGAGATCATCGCGGACAATTTGTGGCAGCCCTTTTACCAGCTCGATGCGGCGGAAGTATTTCGCCTCTGGTCTGACCCGGTCACTGCCGAACATAACTCGTGTAAAACCCCAGTTTTGCAGAAAATGGGGCACTACCTGCGGAGGCATGTTCAGTTCCGCCTCATGAAGTTGCAGGTACTCGGTCTCCACGTAGATATTCGGGTGATAACGCAGGAGATCCGGCAGTTCTCGCGACCAGCCGCCACCCGTATGTAGACATACGATCGTCAACCGGGGAAATGCCCGCGCCAGTACTGCAAACAGATTGGGGTGACAGAGCGCTTCCATCACGGGACTGCCGCCGAAATGAAACTGAATTGGGAGTCGCCGATCCTGACAGAAGGCGTAGAGCGGCATGAACTCCGGCTGTAGAGGATGCTGGCGAAGATAGGGGAAAACAGTCTTGGCGCCGATCACGACCGAGGGGAATTGGTCGGCCAGCGACACCAAGTGCGACAAACTCTCCATCGGATTCCGGGAATCGAACCAGACCAGACTGTAGAGCCTGCCTGGTTGCACGGCCGCCTCTCTCACCACCACCGGCACATCTTCTGCCCATGTCACTAGCAGCGAAGTGTCAACCCCCGCCCTAGCCATATCTTCCAACAAAAGCTGCAGCGCAGCTTCAGCCGAAATGCGGGGTCTCACTCGAGACAATTTCCCGGAACGCAGGTGTACGTGTGCGTCTATCAGCTGCATTGAAGTTTTGCCACAGCGGCCAATGACGGTTCGACTTTGGTGGTGGTTAGTTTGTCTTCAGCACCGGTGTGAGAACGCTACAACGTGGAGGTTACGAGCTTAATTTCCCGCGTTTGATGGCCGTCAGTTACTGGGGCAGGTTTGGGGCAGGCGGAATTGTTCCGCTCGCGCTCCACGCTTTACGAACTTCTACAACGTTCGTACGGTATATCCGGTCCACTCCTCGTGCCCGCGTGGAAATTCCCCTGGCGGGCTGGGCTGATCGACCAAGCCAACGTGCCATCCCTGGATCAGCGGTGCACCCTTGGGGCCCCAAACCTTGGTGCGCCAGCGGCGCGGCAACGGGAGTTGCTGCACGACCGCCCATTTGACTCGCGTGAACCAGTCGCGGTCGCTATGGCCGTAAAACTTGTGTGAGCGAAGCGGTGCGTCCTCGCCATAGCGGGCGATGAAATCGGCGGTTTCAGTTGGCGAGTAAACGAACGCATCGCCATCGTAGACGCTCCAATGCGCGCAAACGCCCGAAACATTGCCGTGCCAATCGGTCAGCTCGATTTCCTGGCAAACGATCTGCTCGGTAAACACCGGCGTTGGAGATACGGTGCCGTTGCTCCAGACGTCATAGAAATAGTGGAACCAGATAGTTTTCATCGAATATGCCGGTGACCGGATTGAGGATGGAGGACGGCATCTTAATCACTTTGACGCGAGCGTTGAGGGGCGCCGACACGGGCCGTTCGCTGACCTGGGCGGTTGCGACCGATTCCTCCCCACTAAGCGTCACACCTCCGAGTCCCTGCTTGACCACGGCGTTTTTTTCCATTCGACGAACTTCATGCGGCAGACGCCAGTCGGGAGCTTGAAACAGCGGAGTGAAGGTGTAATGGATGACGACTTCGTTGATGCCTGACACTTCGTCGAGCCAGGTTTTTTAGATACCACATTGCGTTGTCTTTCTCTCTTACTCTCCTTGACTATTAGTGGAAATACTCGCCGCGTCTCAAAATCCTATTTGCCAAATGGCGTTCTGGGTTTGAAGGACTGGGAATTGGCGACACCCTCAGAGCGATCTTGAAACCTCCGAGCGGATTAAATTGCCCTGTCGGTCTAAGCGTCGAGCGCGGTAGTGGAGCAGCGGTTGGAGTTGCAGTTGCGCTTCTCGCGACATTGTTATAGCACGCCTTCTTGCTCGAAACAGTGGCGACGAGCTTGGAATCAGTCGCGATGGTGACAAAAGTGTGCGCTTCTCCGTAACTGTCCGTGGCGCAAGATTGCCGTATTGCGAGCGGGGCCTGTTTCGTCTTCGCGCCGCAGCGCATACTCTAGATTGAGGCGAGAATTGCGTCGTTGACTAGTTCGTATGGCTACAATCCGCGTCATTTACGAAAACGGCAGCCCTGAAAGGGTGATCGAGTTTGATCCTGCTGAGGCGCCCTTTCAGCACGACGGCCAGCCGGGGTCGGTACTCGATGTTCTACTCGGCCACAGTATCCACCTGGAACACGCGTGTGGCGGCAACTGCGCCTGTACCACCTGTCACGTAATCGTCAGGCAAGGCCTAAACAGGCTTTCGGAGGCTTCCGAGCAAGAAGAGGACATGTTGGATCGGGCACCCGGCTTGACACCGACTTCTCGACTCGGCTGTCAGGCAGTAATTGAAGATCTGCATGCCGAAATCGTCGTGGTGGTGCCCCGTTACACGATTAACCAGATAAGCGAAAGCCGTGAAGGCTAGAGCGAATGGATTTAGGCGAAGAACGAGGGCAAGCCGCACGGCTTTGGGCGACCCTCGCTTCCCGCTTGAAGCTATTGTCATCCTGCAATTAAAGGCAGATGGAAAGACCAACTTACCGCGCGCGAGTCGAGCGGATTTTTGATCACTGCGAAGATACGCGCTCCCTCTTTCTGCGCACGGTATCTGACACACTTCCACAATATTCGCCGGGTATGTTCGTCTCCATCTCTATTCCATTGGCCAACGAGACCCGCGTTCGTCCGTACACGATTGCGACGAGCCCGGAGGACGGCGAGCCTTTCGAATTATGTTTCAACCTCGTCCCCAATGGTCCCGGTGCGGCATGGATGTTCGACCGCACGGTGGGCGACTTGCTTGATTTCACCGGGCCTTTCGGCGCGTTTACCCTCGAACGTGCACCCGATTGTGAGATGGTGTTTATTGCCGAGGAAACCACGATCGCGCCGATTCGTCCAATGCTCCGCCGGGCACTTTCGCAGTCGGCCGCTCATCAGATTCATCTGCTATACGCGGCGGAGCGCTCGCAGCATTTGCTCTACCGTCCCGAGCTGGAGTTGCTGTCCAACGCCTATCCGCGGTTCAGATTCGAACCGCTCGTTATCGAACATGAATTCCTGTACCAGCGGCTGCTCGATGAGGTGCAACGCCGATGGGTCACGAGTGACAGCGGCCGAAGCCGGCATTTTTATGTATGCGGCATCGGGTCCGGGGTGTTGAAGCTTCGGGATCTGCTGCGCGAAGCCGGCTACGAAAGGCGCGCTGTCCGGTACGAGCGATGGTGAGTAAAAGATGACAGGAGATAAAATGGCAATAACTACCTGAGAGATGTGGGAGCCGTTTCGTGTTTTCGTCCCTTACTTCTTCTATTGGCCCCTGTTCTCCCTTATGTTCTATCTTCTGCTCTGGTATGCCCGGCTGTCAATCTCTCTCGCGGACTCGAAGGTACCAATGACTTGACCACAACGACCTTGATCGCACCGGTGCAGCGCCACTATACCCCATTTTCATCCTCGCGCGGGTGGGTCGCAGATCCATGCACACCTCTCTCGAAGCGCCCCGGATCGAGCAACGGCAGCAGGTCCTCGTGGCGGGTCCACGCCAACGCTGCGAGTTCCATCGGATCAAGATAAATTTCCTGGCCCGTCTGCAAGTCGCGGATCATCAGACGTGGTCCATTGCCGCGATCGTCGCGAGCTATCTCGACCGCGGCAAATTCGCTAATGAGTCGCATAGTCATGGCGATGGCGCGCAATGCTCGCTGAACGATGCGCTAGCAGAAAACCGGCGGACTTGCCAAGAAGCTCGCCCGTGGCGCACGATCAGCCACGAAACGCTATCCAGTGTGCGGCGTCTTTCCATTTCGAGTGCTCAAATTAAGTCGGTGCTGAAAGATCCTACTTGCTCGCGTTTCTGACAAATAGGAAGATCGATGGGTGGACTATTAATTTTTTTGTAGCTCAAGGCGAGATAGATCGATAGGGTCAAGGCTGCTGCTTTGTTGTCGCCGCCGAGGCTATTCAAATGGAATTAAACAAAAGACGCTCCGCGTTCTCTATCGTAGCCTTGACGCTGGTCGCCTATGTGTCAATTTCAGCCGGCTTCGCTGGTCGCGTATCCGCGCAGCAAGGCGAACTCACCTTGCCATCCTCAGTTCCGCGCAATCAAAGACAAGGCGGCGCGGTTTTAGAAGTACCCACGATACCTGGCCGCCAGTTCGGAGAAACGGAGAGTATCCCCCGCGTCGCTCCCCAGCAAGGCCAGGAGTTAACCGTGCCGTCGCGCCAATTGGCCCGACAACCAGGTTACAATCAACTGACTGTGACAATTGTCGATCAGCGCGGGCGCTACGTGACCGGACTTCAGAAAAATGATTTAAAGCTTTACATCGATGGCCAGCAGCGTCCAATCGAGTTTTTCCGTCAGGATTTGAATACGCCGGTCTCGGTCGGAATCCTGGTGGACACCTCGGGCAGTATGGAGCCCAAGCTCATGCAGGCCCGGGCCGCGATAACTGAATTCGTAAACGACTTAAACCCGCACGACGATGTCTTCCTGTTTGCTTTTTCGAGCCAACCTTTCCTGCTTCAGCCTTTTACCACTGATCATCAGGCAGTAATTAGCCGTCTAAGCTTGCTCTATGCCCAGGGCGAGACAGCAATCTTTGATACCATTATCGACGGGCTGTTGATGGTCCGTCATGGACGGTGGGACAAGAAAGCCCTGCTGGTCGTCACGGACGGCCAGGACAATGCCAGTGAGCAGAATCTGCAGCAGGTGATCGCGTACGCCCGCCAGAGGGGAGTGCTGATCTATTCAATTGGGATAGGCAACTCCAACGTTGACGCCTCCTCGATTGGTTTTGGCCCGCTGGGCCTGGGGCTGATCTCCCAGGATGCAGTTGACGCCCGAACCCTGGAGCTGCTTTCAAATGAAACGGGTGCCAAGACCTTCCTGTTGCGCACCATCGGCGACGGAGGTGCGATGCGCGAGGATTGCGCTGCAATAAGCCATGAATTGCGTGAACAATACACACTCGGCTTCCTTGCCTCAGACCCGGGACGCAGCGGATACCGCAATGTTCGGGTGGACGTGCCCAGCCGTCCAGACGATAAGGTCCGCGTGCGTAAAGGAGTAGAACTGGGTGGAACGGAGTCTGCGTCGGCAGAAACAGATCCCGGAGTGCGATGACAGACCGATATCGCAGGCGGGCTGCACAAGGGACACGGTCGGCAGGCTTTACTCGACCATCATGGGCTGTTATGCTCCTGGCCAAATAAACGAAAAGGGAAAGAATAGAAGACCTGATGCCCCTTGAGGCCGCTCGCCAGCGAACAATTATCACCGACAACGCACGAGCCAGAAACGATAGCGGCTCGCCTGAAGTCCAGGTTGCGCTGTTCACGGCGCGTATCGAACAACTCACCGAACATCTCAAGACGCACGCGAAGGACCATCATTCGCGCCGCGGACTATTACGACTGGTCGGTAAGCGTCGGCGTCTGCTCGACTATCTCCACGCACGAGATTTCGATCGCTACAAGGGTCTCATCGACAAGCTCGGAATCCGGCGATAGCTCGTTGTAGCCGCGGATATGTTGCGGAGCCGTCGCCGCAAACCGGGCCACTCCTAAAGGCGCATCAGGCGGGAGACCGGCGAACTCTTGCGCGGTATGAGCCAGCGATAAGTAAAGCGCCAGCTATCTGGTGCGGGCTGAGGCGAATCGCCAAGTCTCTGTTTTTCCCCAGGTGCACATGAATGTATCGTAAGTTGGAGATTGAATTTGCTGGCAGGCAACTTTCGCTTGAAACCGGACGCCTGGCCAGGCAGTCGCATGGCGCCGTTCTAGCCCAATACGGCGAGACCATCGTGCTAGCAACCGTGGTTTCAGCTCATCAGAGCCGCGAAAGAGTCGATTTCCTGCCATTGACCGTAGATTACCAGGAACGCACCTTCGCCGCCGGAAAAATTCCCGGCGGTTTTTTTAAGCGGGAAGGACGGCCTTCGGAGAAAGAGATTCTCACCTCGCGGCTTATCGATCGTGCGATGCGGCCGCTGTTCCCCAAGGGTTTTGACCAGGAAACCCAAATTGTCGTGACCGTGCTCTCTGCCGATCGTGATAACGATCCCGACATGCTATCGTTGATTGCCACCTCGGCAGCGCTCGAAGTCTCCGACATCCCCCATAATGGACCGGTAGCGGCGGTGCGGATGGGACGAGTCGGCGGCAAGCTAATCGTTAATCCGCGCTTCAGCGAGATGGAGGCGAGCGACCTCTCAATGGTCGTTGCGGCGAAGCCGGACTCGATCGTAATGCTCGAAGGAGGGGCGCATATCGTCGACGAGGAACCGGTGCTTGAGGCGCTCTTCAGTGCTCACGAAGAAATGCGGCCCGTGTTTGAATTGCAGGAAGAATTACGGCGCCTCACCGGCAAGACAAAACGTCAATTCAAGCTCAAGCAATATGATCAAGCCTTGCTGTTGGCGGTCACGGAGCGAATGGCCGGGGAACTCGAGGAAGTCCTTAAAATTGTTGGAAAAAAAGAACGCAACAGCGCGATTTATTCGCTGTCGGACCGCGCGGTGGGCGACTTGGCGCCGCGCTTCCCCGAACGGACTAGCGAGCTGGCGGAAGCCACCGAAAAGGTGCTGCGCGATCGTGTCCGGCGGGTCATCCTCGAACAAGACCGGCGTATAGATGATCGCAGCTCAACCGAGATTCGGCCCTTAAGCGCTCAAGTGCAGGTCCTGCCGCGAACTCACGGATCAGCCTTGTTCACACGTGGCGAGACTCAAGTTCTGGCCACCGTCACCCTGGGCACTTCGTCAGACGAACAGAAGATCGACGCATTGTTGGGAGAACGCTTCAAGAAGTTTATGCTGCATTACAACTTCCCGCCGTTCTCCACCGGCGAAGTGAAGTTTCTGCGCGGACCTTCGCGTCGCGAAATCGGCCACGGTGCGTTGGCCGAACGGGCTCTGGCGCCGGTTCTGCCGCCAGAAGAGAGCTTCCCCTACACGATTCGCGTAGTTTCCGAGGTCTTGGAGTCGAACGGCAGCTCTTCGATGGCGACCGTATGCGGCGGCAGTTTGGCTCTCTTCGACGCGGGTGTGCCGGTCAAAGCAGCAGTTGCCGGTATCGCGATGGGGTTGGTCAAGGAAGGAGAGCAGGTGCGGGTACTGACCGATATCCTTGGAGACGAGGACCATCTCGGCGATATGGACTTCAAGGTGGCCGGCACCGCGCAGGGCATCACCGCTATCCAGATGGACAGCAAGGTCGGCGGCATTACACGTGATGTAATGCGTCAGGCGTTGCATCAAGCGCGTGATGCACGCTTGTTCGTCCTGAGCGTGATGGAAAAGGCGATGGAGCGGCCACGCAAAGAAGTTTCGTCATATGCGCCGCGCATCGTCACCATGCACATCAAACCCGACAAGATACGCGATGTGATCGGCCCGGGCGGCAAGGTGATTCGCGGCCTCGTCGAGGAGACCGGCTGCAAAATCGATATCCAGGATGACGGTACCGTGCTGATTGCCTCCGCCGACGGGGCCGCGATGGAAAAGGCAGTGGCCGCTATCGAGGCTATTACTGCACAACCGGAAGTGGGCCGTATCTATCGCGGGAAGGTCCGCAAAATCGTCGATTTCGGCGCCTTCGTCGAAATTCTGCCGGGGACTGATGGCCTTCTCCATATTTCGCAGATATCCAAAGATCGGGTCCGGCGGGTTGAAGATGAGCTGAGCGAAGGCGACGAGGTCATGGTCAAGGTGCTCGACGTCGATCGGAACGGTAAGATTCGTTTGTCGATGCGCGAAGCGCTACAAGAACTTGAACAAAAGGCAAAATAGGTGCATAAAAGCACTCTCTCGAACGGTGTGCGCGTCCTGAGCGAACCGATGCCGCAAATGGTGTCGGCTACCATCGGAATTTGGGTCGAGAACGGGTCTCGTTACGAAGAAACGCGGGAAAATGGGGTTTCGCACTTCATCGAGCATCTGCTCTTCAAGGGAACCAAACGACGGAGCGCAGCCCAAATTGCCGAAGAGATCGATGCAGTCGGGGGCGTGCTCAATGCTTTTACCGGCAAGGAGTACACCTGCTATTACGCCAAGGTGCTCGGTGAAGACGTCAAAATGACGACCGAACTGCTCGCGGACATTTTCCTCGAATCTGTATTCGCGCCTGAGGAAATTGACCGCGAACGGCAGGTGGTACTCCAGGAAATCTCGCAGGCTGAAGACACCCCGGACGATTTTATCCACGACCTCTTTAATCTCCATTTCTGGCAGGGTCATCCGCTATCGCTACCAATCTTCGGTTCGATCGATACTGTCAATGCGATCGACCGCGAGCTGATGGTCTCCTTCATGGCTGACCGTTACCGCGCGGAGCGGATATTGATTGCGGCCGCGGGTGCGGTCGATCATGATCGGCTGGTTGCCGATTGCGAACGGTTGTTTGGCTCGATCCCCAGGAATGGCAAGCGCGCTGAGATAGAGGCGCCGCGTGAACGCTTGATGGTGATCAACCATCCGAAAAAGCTTGAACAAGCGCATCTGTGCATTGGTGGCCCGGGTTTGAGCCAGGTCGCGCCCATGCGCTACGCCGCTTACTTACTGAACACTGCCCTGGGCGGGGGCATGTCGTCGCGTTTATTTCAGGAGGTGCGCGAGAAGCGGGGCCGAGTCTACAGCATCTATTCGTTCCTATCGGCGTTTCTCGATTGCGGCTACTTCGGTATTTATGCTGGCACCTCGCCCGATTGGGTTGACGAAGTGATCGAAGTTTCGCTCAACGAGATTGCCAAGGTTGCGCGCGATGGGCTCAAAAACGAGGAATTGGCGCGAGCCAAGAGTCAGCTCAAAGGCAATATGTTGCTTGGAATGGAATCGACCGACAGCCGCATGAATCGCCTGGCACGCAACGAGATCTACTTCCGCCGAGACATTCCTCTGGACGAAATCGCCCGCGAAATTGAAGGTGTGGGCAATGAACAGGTTATCGAGCTTGCGTCTTCATGCTTTAAACCTGATCGGATGGGACTGGTCATGCTGGGCGACCTCAAAGGGCGCGAACTCGATCCAGGAGTTTTTCAGGCTCTCGGCTGAGGGTAATCCACGTAACTTGGCAACGCGATCGATTGATCGATGCAATTGAGCGGCTTGGGCGACAGAGAAGTTATCGGGGGTCTAGTCGCCATTCTAGTCGCGAGCTATGCGGCTTTTTTCGCCTCGGTAGTGACAAGTATCCATCGCTTGGACCGTAAAATCGATATTAAAATCGACGTGCTCGATGCCAGGCTTAGCGCCAAAATCGATGGGGTCGATACGAGACTTAGTGCCAAAATTGATGCGGTCGACGGCAGATTGGTCACTGAAGTCAAGTCGCTTGAAGACCGGCTGAGCACTCAAATCAAGTCGTTCGACGGCAGATTGAGCACTGAAATCAAGTCGCTTGAAGACCGGCTGAGCACTCAAATCAAATCGCTCGACGGCAGATTGAGCATTGAAATCGGCTCTCTCGACGGCAGGCTAAGTTCCAGGATAGACAACCTCAGCACCAAGATCGACGCGCTCACAGTGGCGGTGGCGCGATTGGAGGGAGCGGTGTGGGGTCGTGTACCTGTCGAGTCAGCGCAAGGCCGAGTTTAGGGCGCCGAGCGCGACTCCTTTGGCCCTGGATCTCAAGTTTAATGACTCAACTCTGTCGCGGCATTGAGCTATCGTGAGCACCCCGGTCGTCAAAATTCAGCGCCTGCGTGGAGCTATGCCACGTTATCAAAGCGAGCATGCCGCTGGGTTTGATCTGCTTGCTGCGCTCGACGAACCGCTGGTGCTCGCGCCGCTCTGCCGCGCCGCGGTCCCGACTGGAATTGCAGTTGAAATACCGCCGGGGTTTGAGGGGCAGGTACGGCCCAGAAGTGGCCGCGCACTCGACGAAGGGCTCACGCTGGTGAACTCACCCGGCACGATCGATGCCGATTATCGCGGCGAGGTCAAAGTCATCCTGGTCAACCTGGGTCAGCATTCCATCACAATTAAACCTGGCGAGCGAATCGCACAATTCGTGATCGGGCCCGTCGCGCGCGCTCAGTTTATCGAGGTTGAACAGCTCGGGACCACTACACGCGGCCCGGGAGGTTTCGGCCACACGGGAAGATCCTGAACCAAGCGAACCACGCGTGGGCGCAGCGCCCGCTTCTTTCCTGAAATCGACCTGACAGGCGCCAGAATGACGGTCTCGGTTCCCTAACCGACTGTGAACAAACCTGCTCCGTTTGGGAAAAATTCTTCCCCTGCAACCCGCGCAGGCCGCCGACAACATTGCGGTTGGTTGCCCGGCAGATAGAATGGTTACGTTATTCTTGTTGACGTAAAGCGAGGGCTGCCGTGGAAAGTACTCCACCAAAACTAGAGATGTTCTACGAGGGAAAGGCCAAGAAGCTCTATGCAACTGCCGACCCCGATCTTGTAATCTGCTATTTCAAGGACGATGCGACCGCCTTCAACGCAAAAAAACGGGGCACAATCGAGGATAAAGGGGTCGTCAACAATCGCATGTCCGAGCTGTTTTTCGGACTGCTCACGCGTACCGGTCTGAAAACCCATTTCGTAAGGCGGCTAAACGACCGCGAAATGCTGTGCAAACGGCTCCAGATAATCCCGGTCGAAACGGTTGTACGCAATATCGTGGCCGGTTCGATGGCGAAGCGGTTGGGGCTGGAAGAGGGTCGTGAGCTGAGCTTCCCGGTTGTCGAGTATTACTATAAGTCCGACCCGCTCGACGATCCGCTCATCTATCCCGAGCACGCAATTTTGTTTGGATGGGCAACCGCGGCCGAACTTGAGACGATTCGCTCACTTGCGCTGAAGGTGAACGAGGTGCTGCGGCGCTTCCTCGATGAGCGCGGAATCATCCTGGTCGATTTCAAACTCGAATTCGGACGGCACCACGGTGAGATTCTGCTCGGTGATGAGATCTGCCCCGACACTTGCCGTTTCTGGGACAAAGCCAGCCGCAAGAAACTGGACAAGGATCGCTTCCGCCGCGACTTGGGCGACGTGGAGGAGGCTTACCAGGAAATGTTGCGGCGCGTGGAAGACTAGTGCGGATTAAAGTCTTTGTTAGGCCGCGGCAGGAGATTCTTGATCCGCAGGGGCGGGCCGTGGAAGCAGCGTTGGCAAATCTCGGCTTCGCAGGCGTAAGCGACGTCCACCTGGGCCGATATATCGTGCTCGCGCTTGATGCACCATCCAAGGCGGCCGCCGAGGAGTCCGTGCGGAAAATGTGCGAGCAACTGCTCGCCAACCCCACGATTGAGGATTACTGCTTCGAGGTCGAGCAAGGATGAAATGGGCAGTTGCGCGCTTCCCGGGCTCGCTCGATGATGACGATGCGCTTTATGTTCTACGTGAAGTGCTTGCGCAAGACGCATCAGTGCTCTGGCACAAGAACGAGAGCCTGGGCGATGCGGAATGCGTCGTGCTACCGGGCGGTTTCAGCTACGGAGACTATCTGCGATGCGGTGCCATCGCGCGTTTCTCTCCGATAATGAGGAGTATTGCCAAATTCGCCGCTGATGGCGGCCTGGTACTGGGAATCTGCAATGGCTTCCAGATCCTCTGCGAAGCCCATCTGCTGCCGGGCGCCCTCACTCGCAACCGCTCACTTTCGTTTGTCTGCGAGACAGTGACGGTCAGGGTTGAGAATTGCCACACGCCATTTACTGGTTCGATGCGTCAGGGCGATTTGCTGCGGCTGCCCATCAAGCATGGCGAGGGATGTTACGTCGCGCCCGAACAGGAATTGCGCCAAATGGAGGAGCGCGGGCAAGTGCTCTTGCGCTACGTGGATAGCGACGGCCATCTAAGCGACCGCGTAAATCCGAATGGTTCGATGCGCGCGATTGCCGGTGTCGCCAATGAACGCTTCAACGTGTTCGGCCTGATGCCGCATCCGGAGCATGCAGTGGAAATGATGCTTGGTGGCAACGACGGCCTCAAGATTTTCCGATCAATCGTCGCGAGTGTTGCCGGATGACACCGGTGTCCCTGCCGGGTGAGCCCGTTGTTGACGCGGCGTTGGCGCGTGCACACGGGCTCACAGTCGAGGAGCACGCCGCTATCGAGCGATGGCTTGGGCGGACCCCATCCTTCACCGAACTAGGGGTGTTCTCGGTAATGTGGTCGGAACACTGTTCCTACAAATCCTCCCGCAAGTATCTGAAAATGCTACCGATGAACGGCCCTCGCGTGGTCGGGGGCCCCGGAGAGAATGCGGGTGCGCTTGAGGTCGGCGACGGATGGGTCGCCGTTTTCAAAATTGAAAGTCACAACCATCCATCATTTGTCGAGCCATACCAAGGGGCGGCAACCGGCGTCGGCGGAATCCTTCGCGATATCTTTACGATGGGCGCGCGTCCGATCGCCAGCATGAACTCGTTGAAATTCGGCGCATTGGAACATCCGCGCTCGCGCTATCTGCTCAGCGGAGTCGTCTCCGGAATCGGCGGTTATGGGAACTGCGTGGGTGTGCCGACCGTCGCCGGCGAAGTAATGTTCGACCCGGCCTATAGTTCCAATATCCTGGTCAACGCGTTCTGCCTTGGCCTCGCCCGCAGGGAGCAATTGCAGAGCGCACGCGCGCGCGGCGTCGGCAACCCTGTACTCTATGTGGGCTCGGCTACCGGTCGTGATGGAATTCATGGCGCGAGTTTGCTGGCCTCGTCCGAATTTGGCGAGGCCAGCGCATCGAAGCGGCCCACCGTTCAAGTCGGCGACCCTTTTACGGAAAAGCTGCTTATGGAAGCTTGCCTTGAGGCGATGCAGACCGGCGCTATAGTGGCGATTCAGGACATGGGTGCGGCTGGTCTCACATCCTCGTCCAGCGAGATGGCGAGCCGCGGCAATGTGGGGATCGAACTCGCACTCGACAAAATTCCCTTGCGCGAAGCAGATTTGACGCCCTACGAAATTTTGTTGTCGGAATCGCAGGAGCGGATGTTGCTGGTGGCGGAGAATGGCCGCGAGGGCGAGTTAGTCGCGATCTTTAGCAAGTGGGATCTCAACGCAGTGGTGGTCGGCCGGATCCTCCGCGAGGAACGTTGGCGGGCGCTGTGGCAGGGCGAACTGGTAGCTGATATTCCCGCGCGAGCATTGACCGATGCTGCCCCGATCTACGACCGCCCCACTAATCCGCCGAAAGCAGAATGTAGCGCCTGTCGGAAAACTTTACGTGAATTAAGGCCGGCGCCGAAGGCAGCCTTGCGCGCTCTGCTCGCGAGTCCGAACGTGTGCTCACGCCGTTGGATCTTCCGGCAATACGATTCGATAGTCAGCAGCAACACCGTCGTTGGCCCCGGTGGTGACGCGGCCGTGCTACGAATCAAGGGAACGCATCGCGGACTGGCGTTGAAGGTTGATTCCAACCCGCGCGCATGCGCGCTCGACCCATATCTGGGGACCGTCTCAACGGTGTGTGAGGTGGTGCGCAACCTAGCCTGTGCGGGGGCGCGCCCGGCGGGGATCACGAATTGTCTCAACTACGGGAATCCGGAGCGCCCTGAAATCATGTGGCAGTTCGTTAAAGGAATCGAAGGCCTGCGCGACGCGGCGCTCGCTTTTGACATCCCCGTCATTAGCGGTAACGTCAGCTTTTACAACGAAACCGAAGGACGCGCGATTCCGCCCACGCCAACTATCGCGGCAGTTGGAATCCTGGAGGATGTTGCCAGGCATCGAAGACATTATTTTACCCAGCCGGGCGACTTGATCCTGATGATTCGGACCTCGGCGCCATCGATGGTCGCGTCCGAATATGAGGCGCTGTTTGGTAGTGGCTCTGATGAGCAATGGACAATAGATCTGAACCGTGAGCGCCGGCTCGTCGATGGGCTGGTTGATGGGGTGGAGAGAGGCTTGATAAGATCGGCTCACGACGTTGCGGAAGGTGGGGCCGCAGTCGCGCTGGCAGAAGCTTGCTTTAATCCGCGTCGAGCACTTGGCGCCGAAGTTGCCAAACTGGAGTCAGACGCAGAGCGGTTCGGTGAAGGACCTTCTACGGTCATCATCTCAGCAGCGTCTCACGACTTGGACGAAGTAACAAAGGTGTTCGAGCCACTTGAAATTATCATACTCGGGCGAGTAACCGAAATTCCCAGGCTCAGAATAGTCCCGGGAATTGACGAGGACATTAACGATTTGCTGCAAATTTACGAACAAGCGTTGCCGCTGAGGCTCAACTCGAAGTGACAGATCCTGAGCGAAACGGGGAATCTAGCTGCGCAGACGTCCCCGCCTATCCTCTTCGGCGGGCGGAGTGGGTTGGGGACGACCTCTCCGTCGTAGTCGACGAGGCCAAGCTCGACAGCTTCCACGAAGAATGCGGTGTGTTCGGTGTTTATGGCCATCCCGAAGCGGCCAATCTAGTGTATCTCGGCCTTTACGCGTTGCAGCATCGCGGCCAGGAATCAGCGGGGATCGTCTCGTCTAACGGCAAGGTCCTGATTGCACATCGCGGGATGGGGCTGGTGGCGGACATCTTCAACAGCCAGGTAATCGAGCAGTTGGAGGGTACCACCGCGATCGGCCACAATCGCTACTCCACCACTGGCTCCACGACACTTAAAAATTGTCAACCGCTGGTGGTTGAATACGCGAAGGGCGGCCTCGCACTCGCGCATAACGGCAACCTGGTCAATTTCGACGAACTGCGCGACCAGCTGCAAAAGAACGGCTCGATTTTTCAGTCGTCATCCGACAGTGAATTGATAATTCATCTGATTGCCTCGGCCCAGGCGGCCGAACTGCCCGAGCGGGTTATCGAAGCGCTGGCGCAGGTGCGCGGCGCATATTCCATGGTCCTGCTGACCGAGCGGCAAATCATCGCTGCGCGCGACCCGTGGGGTTTTCGTCCGCTGGTGCTAGGGAAACTTAATGATGCCACAATAATTGCCTCCGAGACTTGTGCCCTCGATCTCGTGCGGGCGGAATATGTGCGCGAAATCGAGCCGGGCGAGATCGTGGTAATCGATGAGGATGGGATTCGCTCGCTGCGCCCCTTTCCACCGATGCCGGCGCGGCGCTGTATTTTCGAGTACGTATATTTCGCGCGTCCCGATAGTCTCCTTTATGGCCGCAACGTCTACCAAGTGCGTAAGATACAGGGGCGGGCGCTTGCCCGCGAATGCCCGGTCGAGGCGGATATCGTGGTGCCGGTGCCGGATTCGGGCAACGCGGCCGCGCTAGGCTATGCCGAGGAATCGGGGCTGCCGTTCGAGATGGGTTTGGTGCGGAGTCACTACGTCGGACGCACCTTCATCGAGCCGCGCCAGTCGATTCGCCATTTCGGTGTAAAGATAAAGTTCAATCCCGTGGTCGGCTTGTTGCGCGGTAAGCGGGTCGTGTTGATCGAGGATTCGCTCGTGCGCGGCACCACCCTGCGTAAAGTAATACCTATGCTGCGGCAGGCAGGAGCGCGCGAGGTGCATATGCGCATCGCCGCGCCGCCCACCACCAATTCATGCTTCTATGGGATCGATACGCCGACCCGCGAAGAGCTGCTCGCCTCTCATCAGTCGGTGGACGAGATCCGCAAATATATAACTGCCGACTCCCTGGCCTATCTGAGTTGGGATGGGCTCTACTCATTCCTCGGGAGCGGCGATCGCGAAGGGTACTGCGATGCCTGCTTCACCGGCAAATATCCGGTCGAGATTCCGCGCGATCGCGCTCCCCATCAGTTGCACCTGTTCGAGGCTACCGACCACCATCAACTAAATGACAGCGCGATGCGCGCCGATAGAATGGCCTGAGTAATTGACAGGGTCGTCGTTCCGCGCACTGCTCAAAAATCCTATACAAGTGCCGGCACCGCAGGTGTGTGGCATACCGCTTCAATCCGATGCCCATCTGGATCCAATGCGAATGCCGCATAATAGTCTGGATGATACTGGGCGCGCACCGCTGGTCGTCCATCATCTCTCCCGCCAGCGGTTAGCGCCGCCCGATGAAAAGCCCGAACTGCTCGGCGATCGGGCGCACGGAAACAGACATGCATGCCCTGCGACGGCGATGCCCCGCGCGCTTCAACCGTAATCGTGAACTCAACTCCGAATTGGCCTGCCATAGTGCCATAATCCGAGCCGCGACCTTGAAAATCGACGGTGCGGACGAGCCCGAGAGGCTGCAACACCGCGTCGTAAAACTGGCGGCTGCGTTGCAACTCTGTGACGCCCAGGGAAACGTGGTCCAACATCTGACCCTCCGGCGATTTTTAAAGCAGAGCATCCGGAGCCGCGCCCTAATTCCAGCCCCCGCTCTAATGACGTGTCGTTCTCAAATACGTACTCTAGCTTCATGTGGCGAAACGCGACTTCTTTGGACGACGAGAATATCGTTTCGATGTGTATGGCGCTGAACGCTGATGATCCTGGTCCTGTGCCGGTATATCCTCAGCAGGTGTGCCGGACGCTTGCAATACTGCGCAAAGAGCCTCATCGCGGCCGCGCTCTGGTGTGCGAAATCAATGGTGATCCAGCCGGCTACGCCCTGCTGATTTCATTCTGGTCGAACGAACTAGGCGGAGAGGTCTGCAACGTCGACGAGCTGTTCGTTGCGCCCGTGTATCGAGGGCGCGGTTTGGCGACCGACCTTTTCACTATGCTTACCGCCAGCGAACAGTCCTTATGGCCGACGAAGCCGGTAGCGCTCTCACTCGAGGTGAGTGGTACAAACGAACGTGCAAGGGCACTTTACGAGCGGCTCGGATTCCGGGGGAACAATCTCGCGATGCGGCTCCCGCTTCCCAATAAATGAGGGACTTGTTACCCGCTGATCATCATTTGACAGGCTTGACAGCGTTTCTTCACCAGCCCTTCACGCAATCTCGAGGAAAGCACCTAGCCGATTTGTTTTTCTAGAAACTCCAACCAGCCGGGCGTCTGCACTCCATCGACAAGACTTTCGACGTTCCAGAGTTGCGATCGAGTAATTTTCTCTGCCTTTACTTTCAGCCTTCCGCGACAGCTGCAGGTTGCGAGAAACTGGCCCATCCACTGGTCATTGGCGCCCTGCTCCCTTAAGAGCGGCGATTAAGTTAAGTTTGCTTCGAGAAAAAGGCGGAGTGGGATCTAACGTTCGGGATGATGGCACGCGCGGAGAGAAAGGCCGGCGACCCGCTCGTGGCAAAAACATCTACCTGCCCGCCCATTTTGCGTAGCGTTGCCGCAGACCCTCGATGCCGATGACTGCACGGGTATCCACAACAAGAGCCTTAGGCTGCCGGAACGCTCCGATTCAATACCCTCCTCGGCCACGAAGAAGGTTTGCCACGTGTTTTTACAGAAGCCGCAAGGGCATCGCGGCGGTTTTTGCGCTGTGCATGGGTTTTGTGCCACCCTCTCAGAGCCCGCGCAGAGCGTCGGATAGTGTGACAGAGGAGGATAACGATGAAGTTCGGCCTCATGTACGAGATCCAGATTCCTGAACCGCATTACCCCGGTATTGTGAAAGACACTTATAACCAAGTGATGGCGCAGGTTGTCCTGGCGGAGGAAATGGGCTTCGAGCATTTTTGGACGGTCGAGCACCATTTCCTGACAGAATTCTCTTATTGCCCAGCCCCCGAAGTCCTGTATGGCGCAGTTTCGCAGCGTACCAGCAAAATCCGTATTGGTCATGCGGTTGCGCTTTTGCCGCCGCAATACAATCATCCGATTCGTGTTGCCGAACGGGCGGCGGTGCTCGACCTCTTGAGCGACGGTCGGATGGATTTAGGCACCGGCCGTTCGACCACCTTAATCGAAATGGGCGGGTTTGGGATTAATCCGGAGGACACCCGTCCAATGTGGGAAGAGGCACTCTCAATCATCCCGCGAATGTGGCTCGAAGACCCTTTCTCCCATGAAGGCCGTTATTTCAAGATCCCCCCGCGCTCTGTCATTCCGAAACCGGTGCAGCAGCCGCATCCGCCACTGTGGATGGCGTGCTCGCAGCCGGACAGTTTTTCTATCGCCGGCGAGAAAGGCATCGGCGCGCTCTGCTTCAATATTGGCCAGCCCGAAGAACTGGAGCGGCGCGTGCAACGCTATCGCGAAGGAATTCATCGCGCCCAGCCAGTCGGCGCTTTCATCAACAACCAGGTTGCGGCGCTTGGGTTGATTCACTGCGGGGAAACCGACAAGCGGGCTCGCGACATTGGGGGACCCGCCGGCATGTGGATGCTCAACAAATCGCTTGAACTTTACCGGCCCTGGCAGGAACAGGGGACCAAGATTCCGGACTCGTACAAATTCGCAGTCGGTGCGGTGCAGGGTGAACGGACTGGTCGCTCACTCGAAGACCTGATTGAAGGTGGAGCGTTCTGTATGGGCAGTCCTGAAACATGCATTCGAATCCTGAAGAAGTTCGAAGCGGTTGGAGTGGATCAGGTCTTGTGCTTCATGCAATTCGGCGGAATTGCTCATCAGCACATCATGGATTCGATCCGCCTGTTCGGAAAATATGTCATTCCGTACTTCCAGCCCTAGCAGACTGAGGAAAAATTGGGATTTGCGGTGAATTTCTCTGGCAATTTGAGTTTACGACTGGCGGTGAAGGTGAGTAGGTGGGCCCGAGGCCCTCTGTTACTGGGCTTGGACCGTGGCCGAGCCCGCTGGGCGCTGTTTATCCGATGCCTCATGCTGGTATTTGCATCCGGAGGTTTTCTCTCTCGCTGATAAAGCCCAATACCTCGAACAAGGCGCTCCTCCTTGGACGAGAGCATCGAGGGTCGGGCGCTTGTGCTCCGGTTCAGACTAGAGTCATCGAACCAGCCTGCCCGCGAGTGGGTTCAGCAGCTTGTCCGAGGTGATAAACCTCGTGGACTTTGGTGCTGCCGGCTGCCATCCATCCAGCGAGTCGTGATTGCAATTCGAGATAGAACGATTCCGATAGCCTTCTGATCTGCCCAATGCAGGTTCTCGCAGGGTCAAATTTGATTTGGAAGCTGAACTCGCTGGTCGGCTCCCGTTGCCCCGATTCGACGCGCCAGCGCGAAATGAGGGCCTTGGCAGTTACGCCTTCGGCGAAGTTCAATGTGCCAATTTTTGAAAGACTCTCGTCCACGATCAAGCCATTGACCGCCTTCAAGCACGCATTGGAGTCCACTCCCAGGTGTCGCAGCACGGGGAAAACCTTTGCAAGCGTGCCGTAAGGAAGATTCTCCAGCTCACAGCGTTTGAAGATCTTGCAGCCATGCAAAATATGCTTCTGATGCCGAGCTTATTGCGCAAAGCCGGAAGAACCTGCTCCTTGAACCTGATTGTGAGGGATTTCCGCTGTGGGCCGGGGATCCACACTCACGGTCGTGCGACGATCCGGATGGAGAAACTTAAAAACCAACTCTTGGTGAGCTGAGCGGGCACGTCCGAGAGGCGTACGCGTTCGCAGGATGAAGTTGTTTCTATAGAGATCGAATTCATTAGTGTCGTAAAAGATTACGCTCCTCTCGCGGGTCTGCTTGGCCGAGCCGGGCTCGGCGAGTGCAATGCCGGTAATATCCGCCGCCCGCCGTGCGGTCCGCGAGAATTCCGCGAGGGCTTTCGGGTCAGTCAGACGCCAGTAATCGAGCGGAAGCTTGAATTTCCTGTAAATGAGTGAGCGCGTGTTGACCGCCGTCTGTCGCGAGATGGCCCCGAACGAACCCCGCCGACCGGGTTGTCTCCCGCGAGCCAGGACTGTGCCAGAGGTGTTCCCGACGGCCTTGGCCGTTTCCGAACAAGGGCCAACCATCGAAAAAATCTCGTACGGAATCTATGGCTGCGAAAGAGATCACCAGCTTGCGAACGTGAAGGGCGATAACTGATGAGTCTCGATCGTTGCGGCAAGAATGGGGAAGCCAACCGGCTTAAATGTTGCATATACAATCAAACTAACATGGATGCCTTAAGTGCGGCGCATTGAAGTCACAGCAAAACGCGAAATGATACGCGATTTGCGAGGAATCCGAATCAACTTACTGGATGAGACAGCCAGCGCCCAAGGTTGTCTAAAGGCGATGCAACGAACGGGCACGGTGACCAGGGGAATATGGTTGACGCGTGCGGCCCGCTAGGCAGGAGCCGACAGCCATAATCGATCGACGAGCAAATTAATTTGTTTTGAGAGGACTTTCAAACAGGAGGCGAGTTTAAATGAGCGGAGTCACGGAAGGCCACGTATCACCGGATAACATTCCGGTCAGGAGTTTTGTTCCGGCGACCTTAAACTACTTGGTCGACGCCTCTGAGAGACCAGCAGTATACACTTATGAACCGCCAGCGGGAGTTCCAAGGACGACCGGAAAATCCGAGCCGCGGTCGGTTTTAATCCGAAATGCCCGCTTCGGAGAAGAATTGTCACTCGACCGGCAGGGGTTTCAACTGGTTCGTCACGAAACCGCAGTGCATGACTTTTACGATCGCGCTGAGGTGCAGAAGGTTTACTATCCGGAGATTGAGCTCTTGCTGAAGGAAACCACCGGTGCCGAGAAGGTTGTGGTCTTCGACCACCAGGTCCGCAACATTCAACTCTCGAAGCAAGGTGAAAGAGACGCCCGAGAGTATGTCCGGACGGTACACAACGATTATACGGCAAACTCTGGACCGCGCCGCGTGCGGGATCACTTGCCGGCGGCCGAAGCGGAGGAGAGATTGCGCCGTCGCTTCGCGGAGATCAATGTCTGGCGGGCAATTCGAGCACCGATCGAATCCACTCCGCTAGCGATATGTGACGCGCAATCAATCGACCCCAAGGACTTTGTGCCTACAGATTTGGTTTACCGTGACAAAGTCGGTGAGGTCTATCGTTTCACCTACAACCCCAACCATCGCTGGTCGTATTTCCCGCGTCTCGAGCGTAACGAGGCGATTCTGCTGAAGTGCTATGACTCGAAGCAGGATGGGCGTGCGCGGTTTTCGGCCCATTCAGCTTTCGATGATCCAACCAGCCCGCCGGACGCGGCGCCGCGCGAGAGCATTGAAGTCCGCGCCCTGGTTTTCTGGCCGGCGGACCAATAGTTCGTCCCAGTTGCTCGAGGCCGTACGAACAGCTGCGGTCGGCAAACACGGTCTTTTCTCCTCGCGTCTCAGGAGATCCGCAACACGTGTTCGTCCGTACGGACGAAACGCGAAGGAGAGCTCAAGACAATCGACCTATTCAATCTGAAGCTGAACCATAAACCGCGCTTCAGGCAACATTCAGTCAGAAGAGGAAAACGATGACAGACAAAAAGGTCGCCACAGTTATAGGTGTCGGACCAGGATTGGGCGCTGCCCTGGCGCGCCGTTTCGCGGCTGATTACGCGGTGGCGCTGGTGGCGCGCAATGAGGAGAAACTGATCGAGTTCGCAAGAGAAATCTCCGCCGCCGGCGGAAGTTCGCTGGTCGTCCCTGCTGATGTGAGTAAGGAACAAGAGATCGCTGACGCGTTCGAGCGAATCCGCCGCGAGTTCGGTGAAACGGAGGTCTTACTTTACAACGCCGCAATGCGCCCGTTCGGCACGCTGATGGATACCAAGTCCAGCACCTTCGAGAACACCTGGCGAGTCGGCAGCTTTGGCGCCTTTCTCGCCGCGCAGCAGGTGGTGCCCGCAATGCTCCAGAAGCAGCGAGGAGTGATTCTGTTTACCGGAGCGACTGCCGGGGTTAAACCGTTCGCGACCTCGGCGGCCTTCGGACCGGCGAAGTTCGCGATGCGCGGCCTCGCCCACGTGATGGCGCGCGACCTTGGGCCCAGGGGCATCCACGTCGCATGGATCAACGTTGATGGGGCGATCGATACGCCAATCATCCGCCAGCGCTTTCCGCAACTTAAAGACGACGACTTGCTCAAGCCGTCGGCAATCGCTGATACCTACTGGCACCTCGCACACCAGAACCCTAGCGCCTGGACGCTCGACATCGACGTTCGTCCGTTTAAAGAAAAATTTTAAGGGGCTGTCACTGTGGATTTATTGGAAAGCGGCGAAATGAGACGGCTCAGAGCGCCATAGTTTCTTTCATGGAGCGCCCGAACGCTGGTGTCCCGAACCGGTCGTTGCCGACGCGAAACTCGCCGCGGAACCGCTCGAACGGGGCTCAGCTCGCGGCAGGGCCGGGATTCACGGAACACCTCGAACTCTGACGCTGCCCAATTCCATTTCAATCAGGCGCTGTGGCCCAATCGCGTTGATTGTGGGTGACGGCCTGACGCTTGCCGCTACCTGCTTCGTTGCTGAGATAGGCCTGTTCTATAAACGAGAAGCCGCGCGCGGGCGATCTCGAAAGGCGAGGATTAAAGCCGATCCCGAATCCGATTGTCGACGCGGAGTATCCGCGTGTAATGGCTCACTTCGCGAAACTCTCGCAGCATCCGGCGTTCGCTCCCGGCGTGGTCCCGTACCTGGAAAAAATCGAAAGAGCGACACTCAGCCACGGCTAAAAACGAGAGCGTGGTCAACCTCGGCGATCCAAGGGGAATTCTTCAGCCGCTTGACAGGCCGCATAATGGTTTGCATATACAACAATTATGAGTGAACAGACCAGGAGGGTTGGACCGGAGTGTCTGGGGTTCAGAGCCAGGCTGCTGAGTCGGGTGATTACGGCGATTTACGATGACGCTCTGGCAGAGGTGGGATTGAAGGTCAGCCAATTCAGTGTGTTAAACGCAATTGCGAACCGTGAAGAGACGCGACCCGCCGAATTGGCGAAATTTCTTGCGATGGACGAGTCAACGCTCAGCCGCAATGTCGCGCGTATGTGCACCAGGGGATGGCTCAGGCTGGAACCTGGCGAGGGTGATCGGCGCAGCCATCAAATCGCGGTCACGGAAAAGGGGATGACTTTGCTGCGAAAAAGTTATCCTGCCTGGCAAAAAGCTCAAAACCAGGTAGCCCACCAGCTAGGAGCGGACGGAGTTACAGCTCTGAAATCAGTTGTAAGGAAGCTCCGCAATTGAATTAACGGTATCGCAATCGCTTCTCCTGTTTCTAGCAGGTCTCGATACTGAACCACCATCTCCGATCCCGTTCGTGCAGAAAATCCGGCGCGAAAGGGCGGACGAGTTGTGTTGATTTCCCTCGGTCGAGTCCTGACGAAATCGCGACGGCGACTACCAGCCGAATCGGGATGTCTTGGCAGGATATTTGTATATGCAACGAGCTGGGGGTGAATAACATGAACAATTCCCTCGAAATTGACGATGGTGTGGGCGTTGCGGATCGCGAAAAGCGTCGCGATGTGCGAAGCGGCTCTGACATTCCAGAATCCGATCGCGAAGTCTCGACTGACGGGTTGAAGGCTTTCAAGCAGGGTACTATCACCCATTCTCACATCCAGTTGACAAACGAGAGCAAGCGGGGACGCGGCCACTCCGGCGGAGGCCGTTGGTCCAAGCTCGGGTCCAGGCGACTTTGGCTGCTTGGATTGCTGAGCCTCGCAGCGGGCGCAATCGCGCCCTTCGGGTGGAATTACTTGCAGTCTTATCAATCCACCGATGACGCACAGATCGACGGCCACATAGATCCGCTCAGCTCCCGAGTCGACGGCACAGTTGTCGGGGTTCACGCGGAGGATGACGACCGTGTGACGCAAGGTGAGCTGCTGGTCGAAATCGACCCACGGGATTACGAGGTGGCGGTGGAGCAGGCGCGAGCGCGCCTCGGATTGGCGTGCGCTCAGGTCGCTGCCGCCAAGCAGGACTATGCCGCCGCGCTCGCGAACATTCGCGAAGCCGATGCGACCAACTTCAAATCGCAACGAGATGCCCGAAGGTACACCATTCTGCTCGATCAGCAGGTGGTGCCGCAGGAGCAATATGATCAGTATACCGCCATCGCGCGCGTTGATGCCGCGAAAGTCGATTCCGCCCGGGAGGCGGCCGGCTCGGCGCTTAAGGCGATTGCTGCACGCCGGGCGGATGCCGATGCGGCAAAGGCCGCTCTCGATCAGGCGCTGCTCAACCTGAGCTACACGAAAATTTACGCTCCGGCGAACGGGATCGCCGGAAAGCGGTCCGTCCAGTTGGGTTCCCGAATCCAGCCCGGGCAGACCCTGATGTTTGTGACAGAGACCGACGAAATCTGGGTAACTGCGAACTTCAAGGAAACACAACTCGCCAGCATGCATCGTGGCGAAAAGGTCACAATTCATGTCGATACGTTCGGCCGCGATTATCGCGGTCAGGTAGAGCACATGCCCGGCGCGAGCGGCGATCGTTTCAGCCTGCTGCCGTCGGAGAACGCTACCGGCAACTACGTAAAGGTAGTGCAGCGGCTACCCGTGAGAATCCTCTTCGACCCCGGACAGGATCCCGACCATCAGTTGCATCCCGGAATGTCAGTGGAGCCTACCGTATGGCTGCATCAGTCTCATCGGCAGTAGCGGTCAAGCCGACTCCTGCGCCGGCGCAAGCTGCGCACGTGAGGCATAATCTGTGGGCGATTGCGCTCACCGTGACGATGGCGACCTTCATGGAGCTGCTCGACACCAGCATCGCGAATGTATCGTTGCCGCACATCGCCGGAGGTCTCGGCACCAGTTACGACGAGGCCACGTGGGTGCTGACCAGCTACCTGGTTGCCAACGCTGTAATCCTGCCGATGAGTGCGTGGCTGAGCCGGGTCTTCGGACGCAAACGCTACTACATGATGAACGTCGCGCTTTTTACCGCGACCTCCCTGCTATGCGGCCTCGCTCCCAGCCTGGGAATGCTGATCTTCTTCCGCGTCCTCCAGGGCGCCGGCGGTGGCGGTCTGGCGCCCGTGGAGCAGGCAATCCTAGTGGACACATTTCCTAAGGAGAAGCTCGGCTCCGCCTTCGCGCTTTATAGTATGGCGATCGTGACGGCGCCACGGTCGGACCTCCGCTCGGCGGCTGGATTACCGACAACTTCTCCTGGCGATGGGTTTTTTTCATCAATGTTCCGATCGGTCTATTGTCGTTACTGCTTTCCAGCCGACTCGTTCACGATCCGCCCGAATTCACCGAGGAACGCCGCCAGGCATGGCGCGGCGGGCAGCTCCGGATCGACCACATTGGTATCGTGCTGATAGCGATCGGATTTGCCTGCCTCGAGGTCGTGCTCGATCGGGGCGAGCGCGACGACTGGCTCGGCAGCCGCTTTATCACGACTTTTCTCGTAGTCGCGGTAGTCGCGATAGCCCTTGCGATCTGGCGGGAATGGCGTCACCACGATCCGGTCGTCGAACTAACTCTGCTGCGCGAGCGGAACTTCGGACTCGCGTGCATCTACTACTTTGTTTTCGCGTTCGGACTGTTTGGCAGCACAGTGCTGATCCCGGAGATTCTTCAAACTCTCTTTGGCTATACCGCGACTGACGCAGGGTTGGTCTTGGGCCCCGGAGCTGCGGTGATCACGATCCTGGCTCCCTTTGTGGTCCGAATCGTCCCGCGCATCGGTGCGAAACGCCTCTTGGGGGCCAGCTTCACCATCGCGGCGCTTTCGATGTTTTACTACAGCGGACTCACTACCCAGACAGACTATTTTCATTTCGCACTGGCGCGCTGTTTCCAGGGATTCGGCTACGCGTTCATGTTCGTTCCAGTAACACAGCTTGCGTACTCTTATCTGCCCAAGAACAAGAACAACAAAGGTTCGAGCCTGACCAACCTCTGCCGGAACTGGGGCGGGAGCTTCGGGATTGCATTCGTCACCACGATGCTGGAACGGCGGACCCAGTATCATCAGAGTGTCCTCGTCAGCCATCTCACTTCGGCCGATGGAACCGTCCAGCAGTTCGTTAACAGCACGAGCCGTTACTTGGTGACACGCGGAACCAGCGGTCCGGACGCGATTCATCAGTCATATGGGCTGGTGTCGAGCCTGATGACACAGCAGGCGACCATGCTTGCCGCCATGGACTGCTTTCATCTCCTGGGCCTGGTGGTGATGCTTGGCTTGCCGCTGGCCTTTCTAATCCGGCGCTTTCAGATCGGCATTGCGGCGGGCGCTGGTCACTGAAACTGATCAGCGCAAAAGACCGAACTGAGGAGCAATCAGAAATGAATAACTCGGTATGGAGCTATCACAATGAGTAGAAACCTCGGCGGCAAAATAGCAGTCATCACCGCAGGCAACAGCGGATCGAAAGCGGGCGAGCAACGCTGAAGGTGATTCCCAGCAGTATTCCGCTCGGCAGAGTCGGTACACCCGATGAGATCGCGACGGCGGGGGTATTTCTCGCGTCGATGGCAGCAGCTACATGACAGGTGCGGAAATATTCGTAGATGGCGGCTGCGCGCAAGTGTAGGCGGCTAATCGCTAAGTCTACGTCGGGCGAGATGCGCGGCCGCATGGATTACCGGAAGTTCTACGCCAAGCCGCTGCAGCTTGGCGATGTAATGACCGGTGAAATGGCGGGCCTCGAAAGCGCGAATCGGATTAGTCCGCGAGCGCTCTTCTGAGTGAATCCATTGCCCACTATAATGCGCGGCTCGGTAAACGTGCTGTTAACAGACACCGCCTGTTCCTGAAGTGCTGGCTCATTCACGCCACGTGTGTCATTAACGCTCAAGTCGCTTTTCGGCGCTCTTAACAATGCGACATAAATGAAGTAACAAAAAGACACTTTATGCTTGACGGGTTCCAGACCGCAATTGTAACTTGAGTGACTGCTAACCTGAATGCTTGAATGCGGCGTTCGATGAAGTCTCTAAACGAAGCGGCCTTTGTGGCGAGTACAGGATAAGGCTCCATAAGGTAAGTCAAAACCGCGCGGAAGGAGGGCGTTGATGGCTCCGGGTTGCGGCGAATCATGCAAGAAATCCAGGTTGCGGACTATGAACTGCACGCGTCATTTAGAATCATCGCTAATCGCGAGCTTGAATCGGAGCACATCTCGGCGTTTATGGCTGCGTCCATTAGACGGGACCGGATGATGGCTCAGGTGTTCTCATATGTAGCGGAGCAGCACAAACAAAGGGCCTGTGAATCCCTAAATGCCCGCAGAAACGGCAACGGTAACCATTGAGCTGCCTTTTCCCCATTTCAGATTCGCTTTGGCCTCCACTTGTGCGGCAGGCTGTTGAGCGTTTAGTGCGTCCACCATGCCTATGCATCGTGGCCGACGTCATGACCCTCGCATGGAATCGGTGAATCCGCGCAGTACCACCGGAATGCTTCGCAGACCGGCTCGCCGTAGGTAGGCAATGGGAATGGAACCCTGACGACCGCTGAGTTCGCACGCAAGGGTGCTGCGAGCGCTCTGGCGACCATTAAGGAACTCGCGCCACAGATGGTCAACAATAGAGAAACCAGGCTCGTTCCTGGGTCTGCAACCGTATCGCGCGGCGCCCACATTCGTCACCGGCTCAATCGCGTAGCGCCTTCCACGCGCCTTTACGCCGAAGCTGCCGTGCCTGAGGCGTTTGGGGGGGGGCGCTCGACCCTGTCCGTTATTAGTGGGGCTTTATAGAAGGGATTTCCCCTCCAGCCTCTAGGCAAAAGACGAGCCTAAGAGTCATCGTCGGCCTCAATGGCCGTAACAGACCTGGAAAATGCAGCGCCGCTACCTTCGTGCGGCGCCACAAAGCGTCCAGTGATAAAAACGAGAAGGGCAGCCTCTGCCGATTTGCGGGTGGCAGCGCCAAACCCGGCTTCGATTTGTATGATTCGGAGCAGGATGCCAAGAAGCCGGATCAGGCCACGAATCGCGAGAGTTTTCGCCGGTCCGCCTCGGTCGAATTCAAAATCGAGGAACTCGTAACAAGCCGAGACTAGCTCAGGAGCACACTGCAGGCGGGCAAGCCGCTCCCTCAGCACCTGGGAGTAGAACTGTCGAGGCTCGGTCCGAAGCTCGGAACGGCATGCAGACAGCTTCATTCATTTTCCCCCGTCTCGGCGGCTAGACTTCCATCGGCGTTTCAGCAGCGCTTATCTTTACCTCAATTTCGACCATGATGCTAACCAAATGTGTACAGTCGCTGACGATTGGTTGAAATAGAGGTGACAAGAGCGCACGCCATCGCCTCGAACATGTCGAGCAAAAATCCCATCGGCCCGTTAAACCACGCCGGCCCTCCGAAATACCTCGATCGGCCAGATCGCGGCGTCCGATACTCCACAGCCGCCAGCCCGCGAGCACCAGCACAACGACCGCGCCGGCGAAGCGCAGAGCATTGAGCCAATCGCGCCAGCGCAACGGCGAACATGAGGTGAAAAATTTGCTACAGTTACTAAAGTGCGCAGCCGCGCCGCGTCTAACACGTACTACAATTTTACTGCAATCGGGCGCTCTGACGCGTAGACCGGCGCTGCTCGTTTCGTGCCGGTTGGCGAATTCTTCCACGTTTGATTGGCATTTTGGGATGCCGAGGGCGGGACTCGAACCCGCACGGAGCTTCCGCTCCAGAGGATTTTAAGTCCTCTGTGTCTGCCATTTCACCACCCCGGCATCGCTCACTGCCTTCATCTGCCGGCTGACGCTCTTGCATTTTAGCAGGACTTCCCGCGATTGCCTTGCCGCAACGGAGAGAGCACCGTTCGCGCAGCCGCCGCACTGAGCTTGATTTGCGCTAGTGCGCTTACGCATCATTAATAAAACCGTCATGGTAGTGCGTCGTAAAGGGGCTATGCCGTGTAAGGAGGAGCGTGGTCACAATCAATCTCAATCGGCTTCTGCGTATATTGCCTCGCGAGGTATCGTTCGGGTTGACCTTTATTCTCGCCGGTTGTGTGATGGCCGGCTGTGTGCTGGCGCGAGCGCCGCTCAAGAATACACCCAAGGTCGTAGCTGCCCCCGAACCTGGGCAGCTTAGCCTCGCGATGCAACCCGCCAGCACGATCGGTGATGTGCAGCCGGTTTATATTTCCATCGCCAATGGTACTGATATTCCTCGCGCAGTCGTCCCAAGCCAGATTTTCGCTCTGGACGAGCAGGGCCAACGGATTGCCCCCCTGCCTCCGGGTGAAGCGGCACGACAAGCTGGAGGCGCCGGAGAACTCAAATCCGCATTAGCGAGTGCCGCTGCCAGCGGTGCTATCGCGGGTGCGCTTGGCGCTGGCGCAGGCGCAATTGCAGGCTCATTTATCCATAGCGGAGCGACCGGCGCGGCGCTGGGCGGTGCTATCGGCAGCGGCGAAGGTGCACTTCAAGGGGCTTTCGCCGGTCCAGGCAAAGCTGATACGCAGGCAAATGAACAAATCACCGCGCTCGCGTTGCAAAACCAAGATGTACGCAACAATTTTACCGTAAGCGGCTATGTCTTCTTTCCCAAGGGCGACTACAAGCAAATCCAGTTGCTGCTGGTGGACAACGAGAGCGGCAACACTGAAATAATCGAGCGCCCCTGGAAGTAGCCGTTGGTGAAACAGCTACAGCTTCATGCGTATTGAGTCTATCTCGCGATGGAGCCAGCCACCTTGACTGACCGCAACCTGCGTTACGATGGGCACGGACGAGGCCGGCTTCCCTGCGATCATAACGGTCAGTTGGCCTACGGTCGCGCCCTTCGGCAACGGCGCAACCAGCGGCTTGTCTGTAAGCTCAGGGACCAACTTCAGCCTTCGTTCCAATCCTTGGTCAACCGTAAAGTAGGAGGAGCCGCCTTCGGGCGCTATCGGCACCTCGTCGATGTCGCCTTGGTAGACCCGAACCTTTTCCGGCATCACCTTGCGCCAATCCGAATGGACGGTGGTAAAAGTTTGAAATGCCCATTCGAGCAGCTTATCGGTCTCGACCCGCCGCTTCTCCATGCTCGAGGTTCCGAAGACGGCAGAAACGAGATCAAGGTTGTCACTGTGAGCCGAGGCCACCAGATGGTATCCGGCTTCGTCGACGTGGCCGGTTTTGATTCCGTTTACCCGGGAGTCATAAAACAGCAGCGTGTTGAAATTGCGTTGGGAGATGGTCGCGGTGCGGCCCTTGGTGCCGGTGGTAGTGAAGGTGAAGTCTTTGGCCGACGTATATTGCAGCGACTCAGGGAAGGTCTCCAGCAACTCCCGCCCGAGTTTAACCATATCGGCGGCAGTAGTGTACTCATCGGGGGTCGGCAGGCCGTCGGGATTGGTGAAATGAGTTTCGTTCAGGCCGAGTGATCGTGCCTTTTCATTCATCTGCTGGGTAAATGCTTCCTGGCTGCCGCCGAGATACTCGGAAAGCACTACTGCCGCATCATTGCCCGACGACACCATCAGACCGTAAAGCAGGTCATGAACCGAGACCTTGTTGCCGACCTGCAGAAACATGCGTGATACCGAGTCATTGAGCGACAACCGCCACGCGGTCTGGCTCACCGGCATTTCGGTTTCCAGGGTTATCCGTTTCTGCCGCAGGGCCTCCAACGTCAGGTAGAAGGTCATCATTTTGGCGAGGCTGGCCGGCTGCATCTTCATGTGCTCGTTGTAGGCGTACAGCACTGCCCCGCTATGGGCCGCCATCAGTTCGGCTGATTTTGCCGCGAGAGCAAAAGGCGCCGGCAGGTTGCCATACACCCGGATTTCGTTGAGGGGTATAAGCGGCGCCGATTCGGCTTTGCTCCGGCGGGACCCGTGCCGCCCGGCCACCGCCATCGCCGACACCAGGATAGCGCTCACGAACGCGAAAACAATCGACTTGCCAATGATTCTAAAGGCGTTCATCGACGGCCAACCCCCGCCACGTTGCGAACCCATTACCGAGACTACGGCGCAGACAGGACGCGGGCAAGCACCATGGCCGTCTGTCTAGTGCTTTATCCCCTGCCAGGCGAGAATAGGACCGCCGATGTATTCCCTAACCGGCGGTTTCCAATTAACACATGAGGATGGACCTCTCGATTATCCTGCCGGTAGTCAACGAAGGCGACAATATTCGCCAACTCATCCCGCGCCTTAAGGCTGTGATGGAACGCGAGCGGCTCAGCTTCGAAATAATTGTGGTGGACGGCGGGTCATCCGATGGTACAGTGCAGACCGCGGTTGAACTCGGGGCGCGAGCGGTGACCGAGCGGCGCCGCGGTTATGCCGGCGCTTTAGAGACCGGCTTTGCGGAAGCACATGGAGATTATGTGCTGACTCTCGACGCCGACCTTTCACATGAGCCCGCCTTTGCCGTCAAGCTTTGGCGGGCGCGCATTGAGGCTGATATCGTAATCGCGTCGCGTTATACGCGTGGGGGCACCGCATATGCGGGCACGATGCGCATATGGCTCAGCCGTCTGCTCAACTTGTGGATGCGCCGCCTGCTGTCAATGCCGGTGCGTGACCTGTCCAGTGGATTTCGCCTTTATCGGCGTGCTGCGTTGCGCAATCTGAAGCTTGAAGCGCGTAATTTCGAGGTAATTGAGGAAGTGTTGGTCAAAGCTTACGCGCAAGGCTTTAGCATCTTCGAGGTACCATTCACTTACTTCCCGCGCGAGAGCGGCCGCTCGCACGCGCGGCTGTTACGCTTCGGCCTCGATTTGATGCGGGCAAGCGCGCGCCTCTGGAAGCTGCGCAATTCGATTGATTCGGCCGATTATGACGAACGCGCCTTCTACAGCCTCATCCCGGTCCAGCGCTATTGGCAGCGCCACCGTCATCGGATCGCGACCGCGTGGGCGCGAGGCGCCGAGCGCGTGCTCGACATCGGCTGTGGTTCGAGCGTCATCATCCAGAGCCTTAACAACGCTGTCGGTATGGACCCAAGTATGGGCAAGTTGCGCTTTTTGCGGCGGCGGGGAATTGAGCTGGTGCGCGGTTCGGCCTTTGCCCTACCGTTCCGGAACGCCACTTTCGACTGCGTGATCAGCTCACAGGTAATCGAGCATATCCCTTATGATGAAGTGCTGTTTCGCGAGATGGACCGTGTGTTGCAGCCGGGCGGGCGACTGATTATCGGCACACCCGATTACGCCACGCTCGGATGGCAGATAATTGAGCCGCTCTACGGAGCACTGCTACTCGGCGGCTACCACGATGAGCATATTACTCACTACACGCGCGAGAGCCTGACCGCTATCCTCGTCCGCCATGGCTTCGTTCATGAACAGACCGCCTATATTGCACAGAGCGAATTGATCATGAGGTTCCGCAAACCAACCGCCGCCCGATTGCGCGCCGCCTTGCCAGCCATCGCGGATCGCGCAGTCAGCGCCGCGGGAGCCGCGTGATTTAGAGATGAGAGAGACAAACGCGCCGCTCACCTTAAAGCGGGCCTAATGCTATAAGTCCACCAGGTAAAACCAAAGGAGCCTTGTGATGCCCGAAGTACGCGTTGGTGAGATCCGCCTGCATTACGAAACAGCCGGCAGCGGCGATCCGTTGTTAATGGTGATGGGTCTGGGCGGGAGTTCCGCTGGCTGGGCGCCGGAGCTGGTAGCGGAGCTGGCCCGCTCCTTCCGGACGATTATCTACGATAACCGCGGAACCGGCCGGAGCGACAAACCAGACGTGCCCTATTCTCTGGAAATGTTCGCCGCCGATGCGATCGCAATCCTGGATCACCTGAACCTCAGCCGGGTTCATCTTTTTGGCGTTTCGATGGGCGGCATGATCGCGCAGGAGATCGCGCTCCGTTATGGCTTGCGGCTGCAGACGTTGACTCTGGGCTGCACTACCTGCGGCGGGAAAAACGCGGTGCCGCCGCCGCCCGAATCGGTAAAATTGCTGACCGCGCCACGCGACGGCTTATCCGACGAGGAAGTGATTCGCCGCGGATGGCCGCTCGCCTACACCCCGGAGTATATCAAGAATCATCGCGCCGAACTCGAAGCGTCGATTCCACGGCTGCTGGTTAATGCCACACCCACGTTCATCTTCAAACGGCATCTCGACGCGACCTATGGACTTAAAACCTACGAGCGACTGCCCCAGATCACGATACCGACGCTGGTTATCACCGGGGCAAAAGATGTACTCATCCCGGCGCGCAACTCGGAAATTCTGGCGGAGCGAATTCCGCGCGCGAAGCTGCACATCATTCCGAATGCCGCCCATGCCTTCTTTAACGAGGCGCGTGAGGAGTTCGTCAAGAAGTTCGTGCCCTTCGCACAATCGCATCCGATCGGAAACCACTAAGCTTTGATAACGCCTGCCGCGCAGGGATCCTCATTGCGCGGCAGTGTATTCTCATACGTGGCCTCATTTCACGATTTTGCTATGGTTTGCCAATCGCTGGGACAGACCAGTAGCCGTCTCCAGATTGCGCAGCTGGCCGGCGACTTCCTCACGCAGCTAGGTGTCGACGAGGCGGAAATCGCCGCTCGTTTCATGGTCGGGCGTCCCTTGCCGCAAGGCGAGGAAAGGCGTCTGCAGGTGAGCGGACGCGCGATCTGGCGTGTCGTCGCTGACCTCGTCTCGGACGATGAGCACAGGGGCGAAGAAATCTTCGCCACAGCCATCGATTTTGGTGAGGCAATCGAGATTCTGCTGCGCCTGCGCGCGATTGAGCCGGCACCGACCCTGATGCTGGGTGACGTTGAACAGCGCCTGGCGGAAATCGCGAAGATTGAGGGACCTCACTCGCGGCGGCGCAAATTCGAAGTGCTGCGCGAACTGTTTGCGCGCGCAAATGCGCTCGAAGGCAAGTACCTGGCGAAAATTCTGATTCGCGAGATGCGTCACGGGATGAGTGAAGGGCTGATGCTCGAGGCGATCGCGCGGATGGCAGGCCGCCCGGTCGGCGAGATACGTCGGGCACACATGCTGGACACCGACCTCGGGCGTATCGTGCGCCAGTTACATCCTCGCCCGACCGGTATCGAGCCGGGTAAAGCCGTTCCCGGCGCGAGCTCAGTCCTATCTCCCGATGGATTTCACGACGATTCCATCACAACCGAGTCGACGTCCAGCCCTCCATCGCAAACACAATTATCACCGGCGCCCAAGCCGATACGGCCGATGCTCGCCGCACCGGCCGCTGGTGTAGCAGCGGCTTTCGGAATCCTGGGCGCGTCGTTGGCGCTTGAATACAAGCTCGATGGCGCCCGCGTTCAAATCCACTGCGCGAAGTCAGCAGTCTACATCTTTTCCCGCCGGATGAACGAAATCTCGCCCAGTCTCCCGGAAGTGGCAGATATGATGGCGCCGCTTGACGAGCGGCAGGCGATCTTTGACGGCGAGGTGATCGCGGTCGGGGCGCATGGTGAAGCGCTGGCTTTTCAGGAGTTGATGCGCCGGTTCGGACGCGTGCGAGCGATCGAGCGGGTCCGGGCTGAACAGCCTATTCGGCTTTTCATATTCGATTTGATCGGCATCGATGGCAACTTGTTAATTGATACCAGCTATCAGCAGCGTTACGATCGCCTCGCCGAGTTAGCTGCACAGGCAGGATTGGAACTGGCACCGCGTATAGTTCCCGACTCTATCGCCGAAGGACAAGAGTTCTACGCCCGCGCAATCGCCGCGGGCTGCGAAGGAGTTATGGCGAAGGGGATGTCGAGCCTCTATACGCCAGGGGCGCGGGGCCGCGGCTGGCTCAAGATCAAGAACGCGCGTACGCTCGACCTGGTGATAGTGGCCGCAGATTGGGGTTATGGACGCCGGCACGGATGGCTATCGAACTATCATCTTGCCGCGCGAGATCCAGCTGCCGGTCAGTACCTGGAGGTCGGCAAGACCTTCAAGGGTCTCACTGATGCGGATTTCGAGGAGATGACCCAGCGTCTGCAGGTCCTCAAAGTCGAGGAGCAGGGCGGCACTGTTTTCGTGCGGCCGGAAATCGTAGTCGAGGTGGCCTACAGCGATATTCAGCGCAGTCCGCGCTATGCCGTGGGGATGGCGCTGCGGTTTGCCCGCATCTTGCACGTACGCTTCGACAAGTCCGCGGAAGAAGCCGATACGATTGAAACGCTCACCGCGGAATTCGAGCGACAGCTAGTCAAGCCGCTCAATCTGCAAAAGTAGGTACGCGCCTAGCTGCCGACCTGTGCGGTGCATTTCGAGTGTCCACTGTGTTAGGCAATTCGAATCCGGCAGGGCAGTCACGCCTTGACTATCGTCATTAGGGAACCTCCTGCACAGCGGGGTTCGCATGGAGACGCATGAGTCGCCGCGAACTAGCAAGCTGAACGATCGCGCCGAAGACAAGATTTGGCTAGGCGAGGTCGAACGGATTAGGTTTTACCTTTAACTTTGATTTGGTACCGAAAAAGGTGGAGGTGCGGCCAGCGTGGCCAGATGCTCGGGTTGGTCGGCAAAGTGCCACCGTGACAAGGTGCTGCCGCGCGCCGCGCGCCTATTATAGATCGCTCGCGGGCTCATCTCAAAACCTATGCTCACGGTGCGTTATGCGGCCGCCGAACTCAAGCGCGTGATGGTTCCATAATCTCAGCTTGGGACTTGCCTTGAGGGGGCTGTAGGCGGTCGAATATTTCATCACAAACACCAAGAAATGATCGATTAGACCATCACGGCAGGTTACATATGAACAGCCAGGATCAACAGGCACGGATAATCGCCGCCGCGCTTTTCGTGTCACTCTTCTTTGTTTGGGGCGGCGGCTACAATACTTCGCCCGTTTTCCTCGGGGCGCTGCTGAAGGCCTTTGGATGGAGTCACTCGAAGGTTTCGTGGATGCCGAGCGCGATCATACTTGCGGTTGGAATTACCGGACCGCTCGCTGGTTGGCTCCTCGACCGCCTTGAGGCGCGGATAGTCATGGGAGTGGGCGCGGCCCTTGCCGGAGCAAGCTTCATCGCAGCCAGCCGCGCCACCAGCTTTACCGAACTGCTTATCGCCAACCTGACTCTGGGTGTAGGCCTTGGCGCGTCGGCTTGGCTGCCGGCATCAGTGGTGATCGCCAACTGGTTCGGCGAGCGTCGCGGCACGGCGCTGGGGCTCGCGACTGCCGGCATGGAGTCCGGGGGGATGGCGATGGCTTTTATGACGGGTCACATCATTTCCCAATACAGTTGGCGAGCCGCTTATTTCGCTTTGAGTATTCCAGCCCTGCTGCTTGTTCTGCCACTCATTGCGATTGTCGTGAGGACGCGGCCCGCAGGGGCAGCTAAGCAAAAGGCCCACGAGCCAGGCCAGGCTCTGCCCGGCTACGAAGTCGGTGAGGCAATTCGAACCCGTGTTTTCTGGATGCTCGCTGTCGCGCAACTTACCTGGGGACTCTCGGCCGGCGCCGTCATCCACATCGTCGCCTATCTGACAGGTATCGGCTACACGATGAGCTTCGCGACGACAGTGTTTGCCATACTCGCTGGGCTCGCCGCGCTTGGCAAGCCAACCATGGGCATGCTTGGCGATCGTATTGGCGGTAAGAACGCCCTCGGGATAGCCTTGCTCCTGATAGCCGTGTCTCACATCTTAATATTGGGCGCTGGACATGGCTGGGTGATAGTGCCGTATCTGCTGGTGGCCGGGGCTTCAATTGCCACGCCGAGTTCGTTGGTGCCGCTGGTGCTGGCCGAGGCGGTGGGGCTTGCACGTTTCGGCACTCTTTACGGCTTGATGCAGGTGTTTGCCACTTCGGGGCTTTTCGGTGGTCCGCTCATTGCCGGACAGCTTTACGACCTCACTCATAGTTACGCGACTGGCTTCGAAATCGCGGCCCTCATTGCGGTGGCTGGCGCGGTGGCGGCCTTTCTGTGCATCGCTTCGCAGCCCTTCAGGGTTGCGGCAATCGCAGAACCGCCAGCTATTGATTCCGCTTATGCCTGAGGCGATTCCTCTCGCCCTCTCGCCGGGAATCTTTACTTGCAGCCGACTGCCAGCCAGATCTCAAACGTCGAGGTCAGGTCCTTAGATGGCGAGCTTTTCTGCCGTGGCGACCGTCTCTGGATGGTCCGTGAAACGCTGACCAATCGCTATCAGCATCTCCAGGGGAGGAAGCAGTGAGCGCGAGTCTACCAACAGGAAAATCCGGAGCGCTGAACGCATCCACACTGCCGTACACTGCGGACCGCTCCCTAATCCGTCATGGATGCGTGATGACACTGCTCGGTCTGGTCTCAGGACTTACCACAGGGTCCGTCAAAGCGCCCACAGCGGCACTGGAAGCTCACACAATCGGAGTGCTGCAAGGCGCTCTGTTGTTCGGACTGGCCGCGATATGGCCATCACTCGGCGGGTCTCCAAGTCTTGTAAGGGTCGCCAAATACTGCGCGCTAATCGGACTGTATGGCAACTGGATCGGCTCCCAATTGGCCGCTTTCTGGAGTGCTCGAGCGCTTTTCAGTGTCACCGGAAACTCGATGCCGGCGGGAGCGGCGCCATGGATGGAAGTGGTGGTTGCCACACTACTTTTACTCTCATTCCTCATAATCGCGATGTGCGTGCTGATTTTTATCGCGGCGCGTGAGACCCGCAAAGTAATGAAGAAAGACCGAGAGGATTAATCGTGGAGGAGGGGAGCCGACACAATCCCGGTGGCTTCCCGTCGGCGGGTTGCCTCAACTGGAGCAGCCCGCGCAAGAGCGGGGGCGCGGCTCATCAGCATAGCTCAAAGTGTTACTTTTACAAGTGGAGTCGGCAGTACTGCCATCATCGATCGCTTCACCAAGGCCGATAGTTTCCCAGAGGTGCGACAAGGTTCACAAGGAGTCCCACCAAGAGCAGCACAACCACCACAAGAAGTATTAGCTGTATCGGATCGCGCGCGTCCGCGGCACCTTTAGAGATTCGAAAAGGCCGACCCTTGCTACGAGTGAAAAGCAATATAATGACTATTATCAGGAGTATGGGGATCAGTCCCATGAGTTTTTTCCTGCTCGACCGCAGGCATTTTGCAACGTCTTTGCTGATCGTGACGCATGTGAGATTTGTTTACCATATCCACGCCTGCCTTCTTACTCCTGGTACCGCGTAATTCGGCACCCGTTCTCGGGCGCGGCATTACCACTTTGGTTAAGCGGGTCGGGGTGAACAAGGCTATCGCCAGACCTTTTTTCACCAATTCGGTGGCTGGAACGTGCGGTCGAATCGGTATTGAGCGCTGTCGGTGACGCTGATTGCGGGGTGATAGGCTCCGAGATCGCAGATTTCGAAAGGGCAGAAGATAGGTGAAAAAGAACAGTTCCGTGACTCGTGTATCGCCTGTGTTTTTTGAGCTAATGTGAGGAGATCGCAAGTCGAGTGATTCGCTGGGCCTCCGACTGGATCTCGCATTTAGGAGTTCAGCTAATGCTCATCCGGCTCATCTACGGGACTCAGCCGGGACCGGTATTCCAAGCTTGGCGGAAAAGCGCACTTTACCTCGTAGCGAAGATGGCCTGAAAGTTCGGCTACCCCGTTGCTTCGAATACGTACTACAGAGCGGTTTCTTCTCTGGCTGATCGAAGAATCCGCCGCGGGTGTGTACCGAGGGCAGGGACTATAGACGGCACGAAAAAATGCCGGTCGAGATTCGATCGTTTGAGCGATGACAGCAATTATTTGACCAGGTTTCGGCCTGTAAACAGGCTGTGGCAAAAGCATCAAGCGATCGCTCACCCGCCGGCTCACGCTTACGCCAAGATCGAGGTACCCAACCAGCGAGCACTTGCTCAAGCTGCCCCAGCTCCTATTGAGCTTGAAAGAATTACATCACAGGCAGACTGCGCGGCGTACGCCGCGCAGTCTGCTGAAATGTAAGGGCGAGCTGTTCCTTGTGCCGTTTTGTGAACTGTGCTCATCCCTTTGCCTTCCGAGGGTGAACCAACCGGTGGGACTTTAGTTCGCACACAGCGATCGGCTTTACGCCCCGGCGGTGCGCCGCATGGGCTGCGTGAGAGGCTCCTGCAAAGGGGTCGTCGTTGGTGATGCTGTTTGGGCCGTTTGGGAGTGCGCGGATCGCCGCCATGAAGGCCGGTAATGCGTCGGTGGCAGGGTTCGCTGTGAGGCTGGCGTAGAGTTGAGCAAACGTTCCCGAATCTCCGGCCGCGGCCATAGTCGGAGCGATCTTGCCGAGGGTGTAGCCTTGGCTCATCAGCCAGGACAAGAAGGCCATCCCACAGCCAGTGCTGTCCGCGTTTTGGTCAGTTGGGTCGGTCTTGTTGATGTAATCCTTCATTCCGTCCACTAACCAGGTCGGCGCAGTCGCGAAATCCGCCAGGGCGTTTTGACTAACCGATGCCGCGCACCAACGCGACAGGGCCTCGCCGGTGCTCTGCCCGCACAGGTTGCCGCCCATCGAGCACTCGCTCAACTCCGCCTCGAACAGCGCCGACACTCGCATCGGCTGACCGAATGCCGCGCACACCTCGATCGCCGCCCCGTTCGTGTAGTCGCAGGCCATGTGGTCGGCCCCGCCAGTGCCATCGGTCGCGCCGCCAAGGGCGAAGATGATGACGCTGACCGGACCTCCGGTCGTACCGAAGATTGCGTCGTTGGCGGCCACCACCCGGTCGGCATCATTGATGAGATCTTGGGCGTTCTGGAGCGCCGGAGCCCCCAGCGACGAATCAACGTAGACGATGACCCGTCCAGTCGGACTGCTGCCGACGAACTGAGAGGCGCCAGCATAACTGGGCCACTGAGGCGGAGCCGGGTTTTCGCGTCTGATTGGATGACTCATTTGTCTTTCTCCCGATACCTATTGCTACATAGCTCAACGAGCTTTCACACGCTCTTCTTGATTTGTTTACCAAGACCCGAGTTGTTCAGGTAATGCCGAGCCACGTGAATGACTAGAAGGCTAGGGCTGACGCACTCGTGCATGAAACCCTAGCCTCAGCCTCCCGGGCGTTGAACACCACCGGACGGCAGATCGGCACGGGCCGGTCCACCGCAATCCGAAGGTTCGGATAGCCGGATGTTACCGGCTGTGGTGCTTGTAAAAGGCTTTGATGTCCGCTTTGTAATTCTCCGCAGCATCGATTTCGTGCACCTTGTGTCCGGGCTTCAGCACGGGCTTTATTGAGGGACCGCCGGCTACGGCATTCTCAAACGTCGCAACGACCTTCCCGTTCGCATCTTTGACGAGATTGACTTTCATCGTTCCTCTCCTAAACACCGTTGCTTTCGAAGTTTCCCGTGATGCCCTGATCGACCGGGTTGGCAGACTGGTCTACCGCGTTCAGTGTAATGTTATAGCTTGGCTCACCACCGGAAATATCCTGATCGACATACACCGAAACGTCGGAAATAAGCGCGCCGACATTGTGTTCCGCGCTTTGCAGCGTGAATGCAAAGGCTTCATGGTTGGTAATGTTACCGCCCCAGACGATCCAACGTTGAGGGCCGCCAGTCTGTGTGATTGTTTGCCACGTCGCCATCGCTAACCTCCATTGTTTTCCCTGTTAGATTTTGAACCGATTTCACCTTGCACCGTTATCGGCCTCCAGCCTGTACCGTCAGCATGAACCACATCCGCGAGCAGCCATATAACTTGCTTTCCGAACGCGCGGCGGACCGCATCTTGCCCTTGATCGTTACTCATTAGTAATCTTTGTCAGCGTTCGTGATATCAATCAGGAGCATATTTAAGGCCACTGAATGTTTCGCTTATTACAAAGAGATATTCAACTTAGTGCTGCCAGGTATTTTTGACAGTTGGCAAGTTTATTTAGCGATCGATGCTAATTCAACTTAGCAGGATGTTGAGTGCGCCGGAATAAACCGGCGTGGAGTCGTGAATGAAAGAGTCACACAGGAGAGGAATTGCGAACCATCCTGACCCCCGGTCGTGCGTAGCCAGCCGCGAGACGGTCATCGAAGCGTTGACGGGGGCACATGCCGGCAGGGTATTGAGCCGCGAAATAATCGCGACGGAGGGCTGACGTCGTTCCGCATGGCGGAAGGCAATACCGGCGGATGCGCCATCGCAAGTGTCCGCAGGACTCTGCGCGGTCCAAGACCCCAGTCATCCATGGAAACTCGACGCACAAGAACCGGAAGGCCCCATCGTTTCTCGGATTCTCCTATGGGTTTCGGCCGGGGCGCAGTCAGCAATATGCTTTGGGTGCGCTGTGGGTCGGGCTCATGCGGAAGAAGGTGACTGGATACTCGATGCTGAGAGCTTTTTCGACAATCTGTCGCACGGACTGGATGATCAGGTTCATCGAGCACCGCATCGCAGACCGGAGGATTGTGCGCCTGATCCGGGGGTGGCTGAGGGCGTGAGTCTCCGAGGAAGGGCAATGGTCGGGACGGAGGTAGGGTCCCGCAAGGATCGGTAGTCTTAGCGCTGCTATCCAACATCTTAACTGCATTACCTTTTCGATCTGTCAGTCAGGCATTGGCGCAAGCATCACGCCCGGCGACGTGATCGTGGTCCGTTACACGGATGACATTGTCGCGGGATTCGAGCCTCGTGCCGAGGCGGAGCATTTTCTGCTCGAGTGGAAGGAGCGCCTGCAAGGTCGGTTGAAACTACACCCGGACAAGACGCTGCCGCCGGCAGCGCTTCCGTGGGTGCGCGGTGACAACTACTCAATCACTGGAACAGGCGGTGTGCAAGGTCAGCGACCAGTTTGAGTTTGGCCCGCTGGGTCGCCGGCCGAATCGGGTTACCAGCGGCCACCGACGCGAAGCCGCATTGGGTTGAAAGCGCCATCTGCTCACGTGGAAAATGACGAGCGGCCTGCTCGAACCGCTTCGCCAGCATCTCGGCTGGTTCAAGTTCGTCGCTCTTGCTCGAGATGAGCCCCAGCACCACGGTTTTGTCAGGCGGAATGTCGGCAAGCGGCTCAAAATCTCCGCAGCGCCAACTATCATATTCAAGAAGGAAGATGGAGTAGTGCGGGAGCCGCCCAAAAACGCGCCTGGAGATAACCTCGTAACCGCCCGCTGACATCCAGTGGCCAGCATTGTTGCCGCGGCAGAAATGAATTGCGAAGTTCACGCCGGGCGCCTCGGCGATCGCATTGAGCAAATCAACGCCCTCGAGCAGCAGACGCTCGCTCGAAATCCCTTTGGCTTCGTACACGCGACTCCGTATCGCCGGATCGATCAGGATCGCAAGCTCGGGCGCGTCAATTTGAATATAATCGCAGCCAAGGCTCGCCAATTCTGCAATTTCATCGCGCAGGATTGCGGCGGCATCGGCGAACAGGTCGAACGGCTCCGGGTACGCCTCGGCGGAAAATGCAGGCGACCATCTGAGCGCAAGCATTAGCGGACTCGGTAGGGTTACCTTTAGTGGAAGCCGGGCGCGTGCGCGCGCATAGGTGAATTCCTCGGCCGCCAGCGAACGGCGCCGGCGCAACTTTCCGGTCACCGTGAACGGGACCGCCAACTGCGTTTCCTCGGCCAATGGCGTATGCCAGGGGAGTGCGTCGAGGCCAAGCGCCTCAAAGCCGTCGACATAATCAGTTAGCGGACCGACAAAACCCGACCGCCGCATTTCGCCGTCAGTGACAACGTCAACGCCGCTCTCCTGCTGCAACGCGATTGCTTCATCAACGGCTTGATCTTCAATCTGTTTGAATTGCCTAATCGACAGCCGGTCCGCAGCAAGATCGAGCCGCGCCTGCTTAAGGTAGGCGGGGCGCAACAGCGAACCAACTACTTCCGCGCGATAGGTCGCCATACCACTAGAGATGGAGCGAAGCGCAGCCGAGCGCGCCAGGAGATCGAAACGAAACGAGCAAAACGAGTCTGCCCGATCGGCGCACGGCGCCGTTTGGAGGTGCGCATAACGCTAGGCGAAGCGGAGCGTAGCCGAGCAAACGAGTCTGCCCGACCGGCGCACGGCGCCGTCTGGAGGTGCGCATAACACTAGGCGAAGCGGAGCGTAGCCGAGCAAACGAGTCTGCCCGACCGGCGCACGGCGCCGTCTGGAGGTGCGCATAACACTAGGCGAAGCGGAGCGTAGCCGAGCAAACGAGTCTGCGAGGTGCGCATAAAAGAGGACCCTGCCGAACGGGCCGCAAGGGCCTATTGGAGGTGCGTCTAATAATGATTTCTCAGCGAATCGCATAGCCGCCGTCGACGAAAATAGTGGCGCCCGTGATGAAGTCGGACGCATGCGAGGCCAGGAAGATGGCCGCTCCCCCACATTCCGCCGGCGTGCCGAATCTTCCCGCCGGGGTGCGCATCAGGATCTCGTTATAAAAGGGGCGCGATTTGATTGGCGCCGTCATATCGCTTTCAATCCAGCCCGGCACGATGGCGTTGACCTGCACATTATACGGCGCCATTTCGATCGCCATCGATTTGGTGAGCTGGATCAGTGCGCCCTTGCTGGCGGCATAGGACGGCGCGATTTGGTTACCGAAGCGCGAGTACTCGCTCGCGATGTTGATGATTTTGCCGGCTTTGCGCCCCGCCATCGAACGAGCTGCAATTTGCGACAGGAAAAAGCATGAATTGAGATTGGTTTCGAGCACCTGATCCCACTCCTCGGCGGTAAGCGTTAACGCACCGCCCGGAATGGCAATGCCGGCGTTGTTTACCAGGATATCGAGGGCGCCGAGCTTGCCCGCTATTTCATCGAACGCGGCTTGCAGCGCCGCCCGCTGGTTCACGTCCAACCGTATCGCAATCGCGTCCGCTTTACGGCTGCGTAATTCGGCCAGGGCCGTTTGATTCTTCTCCCCGTTGCGCGCCAGTATCGCCACCGCGGCGCCTGCCTCGGCCAGAGCAAGCGCGATTCCCTTTCCGATGCCACCATTGCCGCCAGTAACGGCGGCGACGCGGCCAGTGAGATCGAACATCGCAAGGTTTGGCATGGAGTACGTCACCCCAAATTGCAATGGCGATAACTTTGCGTTGTAGCCCGGCGCCGCTCGGTTGTCGAGACCGTCCGGCGCGAGGCACTTCCCGCTCAACCGATGGACAAGCGCGGCATTGGCTTCTATAATCGCGCGCCAGCCGATTTTTGGCCGAGCGCGAATTTGGGAGCGGCATGCAATGGGTCTCCGGACAGCAGAGCAATATAAAGAATCGTTGCAGGACGGACGCACCGTCTATTTTCGTGGCGAGCGGGTCCACGACGTCACCACTCATCCAGTAATCGGACTCGCGGTCGAACACGCATGCATTGACTATCGCATGGCTGACGACCCGCACTATCGCGGCCTCGCTGTCGTGAAAGACCGCGGCGATGAGTACAGCCGCTACTTCCATTTGCCGCGCACCGGCGATGATCTGCGCAAGCGGAGTGAGCTGATCGCAGCCTCGACCCGAGAGGGGGCGACGCTAGTGGTGCTGATCAAGGAAATCGGCACTGACGCGTTGCTGGCGCTGCATATTCTGGGGGAGAGGCTGGCCGCCTCGGGAAAACCCGAGTACCGTGAGCGCATCCAGCGATATTACCGCTATTGTCGCGACAATGACCTCGCGATCGCCGTCGCACAGACCGATGTCAAGGGCGACCGTTCACTGGGACCCACCGCACAGGCTCATCCAGACTACTATGTTCACGTAGTTGACCAACGTCCTGATGGCGTCATCGTGCGCGGGGCAAAAATTCACACATCTGTGTCGACCAACACCAATGAAGTAATCGTGCTACCGACCCGAGCGATGCGCACCGAAGACAAAGCGTACGCGATTGCATTTGCACTGCCGATCAATACGCAAGGGCTGAAACTAATCGCGAGTCCGCATGGCGGCACCCAGAAGGATCCGTTCGAACATCCGATCAGCGCACGGCACAAGATGATGGAAACGTTGACGGTCTTTGACGACGTGTTTGTGCCGGATGACCGGATCTTTCTGAACGGCGAGATCGAATTCGCCGGACTGCTGGCGCTGACGTTCGTCCGTTATCATCGCTTCACGGCGGTTTCATACAAGCTGCCGCTGCTCGAATTGCTGGTTGGGGCGGGCGCTGCGATTGCCGAGGCTAATGGAATTGCACGCGCAGGCCATGTGCGCGACAAGCTGACGCAACTGGCGGCTTATCATACGATGGTGCGCGGACTGATCGAGCATGCCGCCGCGACTTGCACTATCGAAGACGGCTTCGCGGTGCCCAACACGCTACTCACGAACGTGGCCAAGTATCACTTCGCACACAATTACCATGAGGCAGTTCAAATGGTGCAGGACCTCGCCGGCGGTATCCTCGTTACAGCTCCTGCGGCGGAAGATCTCACCAGCGAACTGACGCGCGATTACGTTCTCAAATATCTCAGCGGCGCGAATGGGTTCGATGCGGAAAAACGGCTGCGTCTGCTCAACCTGATCTCGGACCTCACGGCTTCCGATTTTGGTGGCTACCAGGAAGTTCTGGCAGTCCATGCCGAGGGCGGCTTCGAAGCGGAAAAACTACAGGCTTATCGCGAGTACGATTTCAAATCAGTGGCTGACTATGCGCGAAAGCTCGCTGGAATCTGACGCAGAACCCTCACCCTGCCCTCTCCGGCAACCAAGCGGGCGAGGGGCTCCTATCTGCCAACGATAGGCGGCGGTTGAATCGAATCAGATCGGCCTCGACCCGTTGCATTCGATTCTTCCCTGTGCTAACACGCCAGAGTTGCGCATATTAGCGCGAAGCGAGTTGGAAGAGGAGGTTGCCTTAGAGAAAAACTCATCCACCAAATAAATTCTGGCTTTGGTTAGCGGCACGATCAGCAGAAGCATCCTTGCAGGCTGTGGGGACGGCTGAGCAGGGAATTCCCGCTCCGGAGATAGAGACGAGTCTGTCAGGGACCGACAGGCAACTGTCTCGTAATAGCAGGAGGAAGCTATGGGATCGGAACGCTGGTATCGTGATGCTTTCGGGGGAACCGGGGAGATATTCAAAACGATTGCGGCAGCGTCGTTAATTTTGACGTTGTTGGCTGCGAGCAGCCGGGCAGGTGATATCTCAAGCCAGCCCGCAGATAGTCTGAGCGTTACTAATTCCGTCACCCGGCTTTTGCCGCAAGCGGCTCCTCCTCCGCCAGGGGGAGAGCAGTCGTGGCTCAGCGGCCTGCACATCACAGGTTATGGCAGCCAGACCTTCGGGATGTGGCAGAATCCGACCGCGCTCAGGGCTTATACTCATAGCCGCAACAATCTGGCAGTTGCGCGCTCACTACTTCAGATTGACACGAATTACCGCATGAACGAGAACAACACGTTCTTCGTCCGCTGGTGGTTCGGGTACGAGCCGCCCTACTCGTTCGATAGTGCGAATAACAAAGATTATCACGATCCGGCCCATGCGAGCTTCGGCCATTTCATGAACGGCTACTACAACACTTACGAACTCCGCGATGCATGGTGGGAAAACAAGACCGGGCCGCTGACGCTATTTATCGGTAATCAGCTTGTTGTGTGGGGGCAGTCGCTAGCCTTCCGTGTCGGTGACGTAGTCAATCCCGTAAATACCTGCTGGGCCTTCGGCTTCGCCAACCTCGAGCAATCGCGCGTCCCGCAGTGGATGATTCATCCGATTCTGAACCTGCCTGAATGGGGTCAGTTTACCTCGAACTTCCTGGAGTTGATCGTACAGCCGGGCTTTCAGCCGAATTGGCAGCCCGACCAGTATCAAGACCCCTACCACAAATACAAAACCGCCCTCACGGCTGGCCGAGTGTTGCCGTGCCTGCCGTCAGCGAGCCATGGACCGAGCGCGCGGTTTGATGTTCAGTACTCGACCAATCCGATATTCGGTGCCGATTATATCAACACCTCCAAGGGCCCATGGGTGACCGGCGGGGCGCAAACCGGTGCGCTGATGGTTGACCCGCCGGCTTCCCGCCTGTTTTTCCTCTGCCCACCGTTCAGCGCAGGGACCTTGCGAGGCTGGAATCCGTATGCCGCGTACCTCAAGCGCTTTCCGAGCGGGTTCGCATGCAACCTCAACTTAAACAAACACAACAACCCGATTTCGCCGATCGGCGACAATCTGGGACTCGGGTCCTCATTTTTTAACCCCGCGGACGTCGGATATTGGCACGTGCCCGGAATGCAGCCCCAAAATTGGAACGAGGGAGTACGGTTCCATACCCTTTACGGCGCTACCGAGTGGACAGCGCTGTACTACAACGACAACACCAATGGCGGAGGGCCGTATACTCTAAAATGGACGCCGTTCACGAGTTTGTGGCGTTACGGCTATCCCGACATTCAGGAAGCTGGGGTAACGGTTGACCGGCCCCTGCCGATGCCGGCCTCATTGGCCGAGTATTTCCCAGCCGTTTTCCGCGGCGAGATGGTTTATCAGAATCACACATCGCTCGAAAGCAACGAGTTCCAAAACATGAACGGGCAGCGCTGGACGGACGTGGTGAAATACATGCTAGCCGTCGACATCGACCAGGCCTATGCACCATGGCTGACCAGCACCGGCAACCTGTCCGCGAATTTTGAAATCACCCAGACCTCAATTATGGACGACTGCAAGCTGTGCTACTTCGGCAACGACCTGAATGCGCATCAGCTCAAAAACGACATCAATATGCTGTTCAACGTCGGCACCTCATGGTGGTGGTCGGACTTCGCGCCGACCTGGACGATGATCTTCAACCCGAAGGGGAGAACGTTCGCGCTGTTCCCATCGCTCATCCTCAATCCACCGTGGACCAAGAAATACTTCATGTCGTTGCAGGCGATCGAAGTCCTGGGTGGCGACAAGGAATGGGGCCCTGGCCTGTTTAAGGGTCAGAGCTACCTGATTGCGCAGTTCCAGTACAACTTTAACCTGATGTAGGAAGTTCGGCGCTCCGGATGCGGCAGGCCTTGGGCCGCTGCATCCGGTTGCCCTAGATGCTCGTTGTTATATGCGCACCTCGCAGACTCGTTAGCTCGGCTGCACTTCGTTCCGCCTAGTGGTTAGGTTTTGCAGTATGACGGAGACCAGCAGACGAAGCGCAACCGAGCCAGGGACTCTGCGACGTGCGCATTCGCGAATCGGTGTGGGAATTGAAGTTAGTATTAAGATTGCCCAGGCCGTGATCGCCGAAGCCGAGCCGCACCGCCGCAGGTTCCCCAACTTCGCCTGCGGAAGGTCCTCGCGATCACCAGCCCTGCGATGGCCTTTACGGGGCGCACTCCCGCCAGCGGCCG
>Ga0207416_1000181_pt1 | contig 117612 bp, 113 predicted proteins | sample PaiPotPPM11metaG_FD_184107 | JGI IMG/M metagenome (GOLD analysis project Ga0207416, IMG submission 184107) | Iron sulfur acid spring bacterial and archeal communities from Banff, Canada, to study Microbial Dark Matter (Phase II) - Paint Pots PPM... ... | reverse complement strand
TAGCGCGGAGCTTCGCGGGACTCGTGGATAGTTTTGGTACCTGTTAGTTGGATGAACCGCCGGATGCCGAACGGCACGTCCGGTGGTGTGGGAGGACGGAGGCGGTGACGCCTCCTCCTACCCGATTGTTTCACGCGAATCGTTAACGACAGTAGTGATCGATCAACATTCGCGCACCGTTGATTCCTACCCACAGTGCAGCGAAGATAGTCATCCAAAGAGAAAACGCATAGGCTTTACTCGTGCGTTCTCTCCATCGTAGATAGCCGATCACACAAGCAATCGTGGCTACGATTAGCGCTATCATCCAGCCTATAAAGTGGTAGCCCAACTTATCCTCTCCAATTGCATACTCCAGCAGCAGTCCCGAAATCCTTGTGCGGCAAGACAACTGACGCAGGCGCGCAACCTTTAAGAGTAAAAACCAGATAACGCGGCGCGTCAGTGAAGTGGAAGACCCCTATGACGACTTCGTTCGAACCGATGACCGAGATACAAGCCGCTTTCGCAAAAGTTTTTCAAAGACGAAACTGGTTGCTGGGCTGGCCTACGCTCATCGGCTTTGCCGTGATTATCCCTATCATGTTCGTCCTGGTGGGGCCGGATCTTCTGCGCAAGATGGCGACTGGCAACCCATCGGCGATGTCAAGTCAAGCGTACCTTGACATTGGCAAACTCATCGGCGCGGCGGGCCTGTTTTTTTTAATGTCGTTAATCGTATTTCCGGTCATTGGTGGTTGGGTGCTTGCTGCTGCCGCTCCCGTCTGGGAAGGAAAGGACCCAAGCTATGGTACGGCCTTCAGACGGGCGCTTGCCAAGTGGCTACCTCTTACCGTGTTCCAACTCGTTCTCGCCGTCGTGGCGCTTGTTTCAGCGATCAGGATCATCGGGCCCATTCTCGTCGCCGTGCTTGGGGTATACGGCCCCGCTTACATTATTTTCGACGATGAATCGCCGTTCGGCGCAGTCGGAGCGTCGTTCCGTCTGGCGTGGAGAAACTTCGGAGCAACACTTCTCCTCTTACTCGCGATCATCGTGGTCAGCATCGTGTTTGCAATACCGGCTTGGATCCTCCACGCTATCCCAACTGTAGGATGGGCCCTCTGGCTTGCATGGCGGGTGGTCGCTCAGATCCTAGGTTCGGCCTTCGTCGCGCTTGCTGTCGTTCGATTCTACGAGCGACTACGGATGGCGCCCATAACAGCAAGCTGACAAAAAGAAAACGCGAGGCCTTGGCCTCGCGTTTTTCTCTTGGAGTGGTCGACTTTAGGTCGACCGTCGGAATTATTGTAGCGCTCTCACGAGCTTGGCAACGTCGGGGACGCCAAGTCCTGTGACGTTGTCGTAACCAGCTCGTGCTGGGAAGTATCCGTTCGCCCCAACGGTGATGTCGTAGTACGCGGGGCTGCCACGCAGCGAGTACAATCTCGCTGCCGCATTGGCAATACGACCGTGACCATGGAGACGGCGATTCTGGTCGACCAGTGCCCAGAAGCCGGCCCACGTTGGCGATGACACGCTGGTTCCGCCCACGGGGAATATCGGAGGTGGGAAAGAGACGAGCCATGCTGTTGCCGCGCCTGTGTTCAGATCGGCGTCGGCCGACACGTCGGGCAAGTTCTTGAACAGGCCCGAGGCGACGCCTGGAGTGGCCGCCTGCCACGGTGAGATCGGGAAGATTCCGCTCACACCGCCGCCGCTGCCGCCCCACGCGTACTCGAACAGACGCGTGCCGATGACAGTTTCCTCAACAGTCGTACCCCCGACAGAAATGATGTTTGGATCTGACGCCGGGTAGAGCACGTCGAGGAAATTGGTGAGGCCTGTTGCAAAGAAATCTCCCCACGAACCGCTGTCGCCCGATGCGGCGAACGACGCGATGTGTTCACTGGCGACGTCCTGCAGCGCCGCATTTTGTGCCAGCAGCAGATCGCCGATACCGAACACACCGTAGTCCGCTTCCGGCAGACCGTAGGACACGCTCATTGCGACAGCTTTCTCGTCTTCAGATATAGCCGCAAACATGTCGACGAATTGCGAGACGAAGCAGTCCGGAACGACGTAGAGGTTGACCTTTGCGTGGGGAGCTGTCGCGATAACGCGCTCGACATCGAGCGTCGGCTCGAGGTCTGATGGCGGTACGTTACCGAATTGATTAAGTGTGCCATCGATGTGGATGACGTTGACGACGTTCGACGGCAATCCGAAGAAGCTCTCGAAGTAGGCAATGTCGGCTGGGTCGATGTTGAAGCACGCGGCAATATCAACCGTTGAACCTGTGCCGTCAATGCCAGATCCGTACACCGGATTGATGTGGTAGATACCGGCAAAATCAGCCGGACCGTAGCCTATTTGTGGACCGGCGACCAATGCTTGCGGTCGTGGCTTCACGTACAGTGGGCGCATCCTCACGCCCGGGCTGATCGAGGTCGCTGCAATGAGCCGCTGGATCGCCGGCGGGAAGTGCGTCGGTCCGTTGGTGCGGACGAAGGTCTCCGAGGCGACCTTTATGCGCTCGAACTGAACGCCGGCCGCTGCGGCGCTCGCTCCGAACGTGCCTGTGACGTGAATAAACTTGCCGTTCGACGAGATTTGACCCAGCAAGTTGAAGCGCTGGAGGTACCGTACCACCGTTTGCGCGTCTGCGTGGGAAGCCGACTTGAGGATGATAGTGAACTGGTGGCGCTGTCCGGGGTTCACCGTGCCGACGTGCAACGCGGTACCCGGTTTTTGTGCAAGACCTTTTGACGTCATGACTGCGCTCGAGTTCGCTGGAGCGCTGGAAAGTAATCCGACAACCAACAGAGCGCTTGCGAGTGCAGCAAAACGTGCCAGCGAGCGTCCTGTAAACCGAAGTTTCGCCATGAATAACTCCTCCGGGGTGAAAGAAACGAATAAACGCCCGAAGCAAACCGCAAGCACACTGCGGGCAATCCGTTCGCGCTTATTCTGAGAGTATGGAACCCGACCTGCGAAACGTTCTAGAATATATCAGAGATGATGGTGATCCAAAAACATGCGAACGAACGCGTGAGTGCGCGGTGGCAGCGACGCGGTGAGCATTGCATATGCCGGGCCGTCAAGCGCTTCGATCATTTCGACGCTCGGAGAACGTTTGAGGAGCGTACGCACGTCTTTGGCGATGGGGAAGAACAGTGCAATGAAGAGCACGAGCCAGAGCACGAGCACGGCTTTGGCACAGGCGACAATGCCGCCGCCAATGCCGCTTACGACGCGCAACACAGGTTGAGTGGTCACTCGTTCGAAAGCCCAGCCGGCTGCACGGGTGACAGCAAACGTGAACAAAAACAACAACCAAAATCCAACTAGATGAGCGGACGCAGGCGAAAGTCCTAAGGTTTTTTGAAGCGCTGGACTCATCGTGCCGGCAAACGCGCCGGCAGCAACCCAAGCTAGAATAATCGCGACCATGCCGATGGCTTCGCGCACGACGCCTGCGCGATAACCGCCCCAAAATGCCACAGCCAGCGTGAGCGCGACGAGCCCGTCGGCCCATGTCATATGATTTACTCCCGCAGCGTCGCGCCGAATCGCTTGGCTAAGGAGGCAACAATCGTTTCTGTCGAGGCGTTGGCCTCTTCATCGGTGATCGTGGCGTCGTTCCTTCGCAACACGATCGTCATTGCCACACTCTTGCGGCCCGAGCCGACCTGCGGTCCTCTATACTCATCGAACGCGCGAACGCTCTCGAAGAAGGGCGGCTTGCTTTGACGCACCCCCTCCATGAGATCCGCCGCCTGAACATCGACCGGCACTACGACGGCGATGTCGCGCCGCGTCGCTGGAAACGTGGGCAGGGGTCGGTACTGCTCCACGGGGCGGTGTTGGGCGATGTTCTCCAGATGAAGCGCGAAGGCGTAGGTCAGCTCAGGCAAATCGAACGCGCGAGCTAGCTTTGGGTGCAGCCGGCCAAATTTCGCAATCACCTTGTTGCCGGCGCGCAGATTGCCGGATGCTCCCGGGTGGAAATACGCGCGCTCGCGCACTTCGACCGAGAGATCAGCGTCGGAAAGGGGACGCAAGATAGCCTCGAGTTCGCCTTTCACCTCAAGCAGCCGCTGATCCAAAGACGAGTCGGTCCCGGCCTTCTCAAACGCGACAAAGCCCGCAAGCGATGGCCACTCACGAACGCCGTTCTCCGTATAGACGCCCGCGTGAGGATTGTGGACAGGCTCATCCTCGTGCTGCTCTGCACGCACTGGATGGAAGACATGGCCGATCTCAAAGAGGCGTAGCTCTCCGCGGGCATGCGGCCACCACTTGGCGGCGGTGATCAGCAACCCGGGCAAAAGGCTGGGCCGCAAGAAGCGGTGGTCTTCGGACAGCGGATTTGACAGTGTTGCGAGCGCTTCCCAAAAGGGAAGTCCCGAGCGCTCCCAGGCGGCTGTGGTCTTTGCGCCCTGTAGCGTTACGTTGACGATCTCATGGTAGCCGAATGTGGCAAATCGTCTCGCGAGCAGCGACTCTTGATCGTAGAGGCCTTCATTAACAGTTTGCGGCGCAGCCACGATCGGTACGTCTGGAATCGAATCATAGCCGATACCGCGCGCGATCTCCTCGATGATGTCAACTTCTTCGACGACGTCGGGCCGCCAGTAAGGGACGGTGACCTCAAGCTCGCTGTCTCCGGCTGTCTCGAATTCTATCGCCGCCAAAGTATCTTTCATCTGGACGGTTGTGAATGCGGCGCCCAAGAGCGCATGCGCCCGCTGCGCCCTCGCGCGAACGCGACGCAAAGGGCCGGGCTTCAGTCCGGCTTCGACGACAGCCGAAGGCGCAGCGCCGGCTTCGATTAGCAATCGTGCGGCAAGACGTCGCCCGACCTCGGGCAGCTCCAGCGGCAGATCCTTTTCATGGCGGAGGGCGCCTTCGGTGCGCAATCCCAGCGCAAAAGATGCGCGCCGGACGGGAGCGCCGACAAAGTTGGGTGATTCGAGAAAGACCTCACGCGTGTCGGAGGTGACGCTTGACGCTGCGCCTCCCATGATGCCTGCAATGCCGACCGCTCCCTCGCCATCGGCGATGACCGGCATGCCCGCTGAGAGCGTCCGCTCAACGCCGTCGAGCGTTACAACTTTTTCTCCCTGCCGGGCGCCGCGAGCAACGATCTTGCCGCCACGGATCTTGGCCGCGTCGTAAAAGTGCAGCGGCTGCCCGGTCTCAATTTGCACGTAGTTTGAGATATCGACGAGCAGGCTGATACTGCGAACACCCGCGGCCGCGAGCCGCAGTGCCATCCACATCGGTGAGCGCCGGTTGGCGACTCCCGAGAAGTACTGGCCGAGCAGACGTCTGCAAATTGCCGCGTCCTCGATGTCCACCGCAATCGGCGAAGCAGCCTCTCCCATCCCTTGATCGAGTACCGGCGCAACGAAGGTTGCATGTAAACCGGCGGCCGCTTCACGTGCGAGTCCCACAATTGAGAGCCCATCGGGGCGATTAGAGGGCACGTCCACGTCAAGCACTGCATCACCGAAGCGAGCAACACGCCAGAAATCTTGGCCAACCGGAGCGTTGTCTTCCATTATCAAGATGCCGTCGTCGAACTCACCTGGCAGCAAAAGCTCGTCGGGCGAGCACATCATGCCGTTAGACTCAACTCCGCGCAGCGTACTTGGCTCGATCTTCTTGGTCTGCGCCGGCGCACCGTTGGCTGTCGAACCTCGTGCGTAGACAATGGCACCGGCGAGCGCAATCGGCACCTTATTGCCAACGGCGACGTTGGTCGCTCCCGTGACGATCTGCAGCTTCTCTTGGCCGACGTCAACTGTGCTCACGAGCAGCCGGTCAGCGTTGGGATGGCGGGTGAGCGTTTCGATACGCCCGATGACGATGCGCTCGGGGGTGGGTTGCGGCGTTATGCCGTCAACTGTGAACCCGCGGGCGGTGAGAGCGGCGGCAAATGCCTCGGGCTTAGCGTCGCTTTTAATGAAGTCTCGAAGCCACGACACCGGCACCCGCATCAGGCGAACTGCTCCAAGAACGCCGGATCATTTTCGGTGAAGAGCCGAATGTCGTCGATGCCATGGCGCACCATGGCGATGCGCTCGATTCCCAAACCGAATGCCCAGCCCGTATACGCTTCCGGATCGTAGCCGGCAGCGCGCAGCACGTTGGGGTGAACCATGCCGCTTCCACCCATCTCGAGCCAGCCCGCACCTCCACATGTTCGGCATCCGCTACCGTCGCAGACGGGGCACGACACATCAACCTCCGCAGACGGTTCCGTGAACTGAAAGTACGATGGTCGGAAGCGCGTGCGACGCGTCTTGCCATACAGATGCCGGCACAAATCGCTCACGAATCCCTTCAGGTGACCGAAGGTGATGCCGCGATCAACCTGGAGCCCCTCGAACTGGTGGAAGTTAAACGTGTGACGGGCATCAAGTGCATCCCGGCGATAGGTCTTGCCGGGGACGAGGACGGCAATCGGCGGCGGATACTCGAGCATGGCGCGCACCTGCATGGGCGATGTGTGCGTCCGCAGCAATGGAGCGGTCGACCTTACGTCGACCAACGACGACGTTTGTAGCAACGGACCTTTAGGTCCGTTCACCCTCGTCAAATAGAACGTATCCATCGCGTCGCGCGACGGATGGTCCGCCGGAATATTCATCGCCTCGAAATTGAAGTATTCGGTTTCAACTTCGGGACCCATGACGATCGCAAAGCCGCGACTCCTGAAGAAGTCCGCGACGTCATCGAGCGTTCGCCGCAAAATGTGTATGCTCCCCAGCCGCGGCGGTGTGCCCGGGAAGGTAACGTCGTACCGTTTCTGGAGCTGCGATTGAAGGTCGGCGTCAGACAGCCGCGCTTGCGCTTCGTCGAGGATCGCTTCAATGCGCGCCTTTGCCTCGTTTGCGCGCCGGCCGAATTCAGCCCGGTCTTCCTTCGGTATCTCGCCGACGCCGGACATGATCTTCGAGAGCCGGCCGCCTTTTCGGCCGAGAATGTCGGTCCTCAGAGCCTCGAGGTCCTCGAGTGACCGCGCTGCTGCGGCGCGGTTTTGCACCTCGCTCTCGAGTGCCACTAATTGGTCGCCCACGATCCCCCAAATGTAAAAGAAAAAGGCCGCATACGTTGCGGCCAAGTCTTATGAAGAAAACTGCGTCAGGCCTGCGCCTTACGACGCCCTAATGTGATTCTTGGGGCGCCATCCGCTTATAAATTATGTATGCCTTGATTGAACCAGTGGTAAGGAACAGCTTCCAGAACAGCTCAGGTGAGAGTAGCAGTGTAGCCGACCTCCTTTTTATCTAGTTCTCGGGCTTGAGTATATCATAGGGCCGGATAAGGGGGCAACCCAACAAGGGGCTTGACTTTTACGCGCGACTTGTTCCAGAGCGCGTCGAACTGTCAGGCGCATGTGCGCGTTCAAACTCGTAGAGAAGAAGCGAACCAGCGACAGCGGCATTGAGCGAATCAACACCGGCGCGCTGCGGCAGTGCCACAACAGTGTCGATGTCCTCTGGCGGCAGGCCGGCGTGGCCGTGGCGCTCTTGTCCAATGACGAGGCAGGCGCGCTGCGGGAGTGTGACATCTCTCACATCCGTGCCGCCCGCCTCGGCGGCGACAATCTGCAGCTTTGCGGCTCTCGAGGCAGCGACAAAAACAGGCCAGTCTTCGTACCGGACGATCGGCACTCTGAAGAGCGAACCCATTGATGCGCGCACGACCTTGTCATTGTACGGCTCAACTGCGTCGGGCCCAAAACACACGGCCCTCGCCCCAAAGGCTTCGGCGCTCCGGATGAGGGTGCCGGCGTTGCCTGGGTCTGAGAGGCTGGGCAGGACGAGCACGACTGCCGGCCCGCTCTTCGGCAAAAGCCGCTCAAGCTCGCTTGCATCGTGATCGATGAACTTCGCGATGGCCACAATGCCTTGCGGAGTTTTTGTCTGCGAAAGGGAGTCGAGGGTGCGCTGGTCGACCCGGATCACGGGAGGAAGATCTTTGAGACCCTCGAGCGGCTCGTCACCGGCAACGAAAACGTGCTCAATGTTTGCGCCTGATTCGAGTGCGGCGTGCAGCAAGAGCGGCCCCTCGATAAGAAAGCACCGCCGTTCGAGCCGGTGCTTCTTTTGCTGGAGGAGCCGCGCCGTGCGAACGGCGCTGTTATGGCGGCCCGCGTAGCTATCAGCCACGGCGGGCTTAGGCTCGCGTGGCGCTCGCGGGCAAATGCTTTTTGGCGATCTCGAGCAGCTTGGCAAAACCTGCTTCATCGTTCATCGCGAGTTCGGCGAGCATCTTACGGTTCAGCGTCAGCCCTTCTTTTTTGAGACCGCTCACAAGCCGGCTGTAGGTGAGCCCTTCAGCGCGTGCGGCGGCGTTGATGCGAGTGATCCAAAGCGCCCTGAAGTCTCGTTTTCTGCGCCGGCGATCGCGGAAAGCGTAAATCAGCGAATGCAGCAGTGCCTCGTTGGCGGCTCGATACGTGCGCCCGCGGGCGCCGCGGAAGCCTTTCACCGCCTTGATGACCTTGTTGCGCTTCTTGAGCGCGATTACACCGCGTTTAACGCGTGACATGACACTATTTCTCCCGTTAATGTAGCAACGGACCTTTAGGTCCGTTTACGCGTAGGGCAGCTGCCGCTTGAGACGCGGGACGTCGGTTTTGTCGGCGACAACCTGCTTGCGGAACTTGCGGATGCGTTTCGGCGATTTCTTGGTGAGAATGTGGCTGCAGCCCGAGAACTGTCGCTCGCGCACGAACTTTCCAGTCCCCGTCACCTTGACGCGCTTGGCGGCTCCGCGATGGGTCTTTAGTTTTGGCATTTCTTCCTCTTAGTCTATCCCTTGGCGGTTTTCTGGGTCTCGGCCGCCTTCGGGGTGGCCGGCGCTTTCTGTGCGGCCGGCACTTTCTGTGCGGCCGACGCTTTCTGTGCGGCGCCTGCCTTGTGGGCGGTAACCGCGGCGATCACTTCCTGGCGCGGCGATAAAATCATAAACATGTTGCGGCCTTCGAGCCGCGGCTCCCGCTCGACGCTCGCGAACTTTGTCGTGTCCGCGGCAACGCGTTCGAGAATCTTTCGACCCTGCTGCGCGTACGCGATCTCGCGCCCGCGGAACATGATCGTCACCTTCACCTTGTCACCGTCGAACAGCAACCGCTCGGCGGTGCGGAACTTCACCTGGTAGTCGTGTTCCTCAATTTTGGGCCGGAGCTTGACCTCGCGCAACTCCATATTGTGCGCTTTTTTCTTTGCTTCTCGGTCCTTTTTGTTCTGCTCGTAGCGCAGGCGGCCATAGTCGTCAAGGCGGCACACCGGCGGAACTGCTGCAGGAGAAACCTCGATCAGATCAACTCCCCGCTCGCGAGCCAGGGAGAGGGCATCCCACGTCGACATGATTCCCAGTTGCGAGCCGTCGTCCGCGATGACGCGAACTTGAGGCACTCGTATCTGATCGTTAACGCGAAGCTGACGGCTAATGAGCGCGCGCTCCAGGAGGTGGTGAATAAAAGACTATCTAGTGCCTCCAGTTCCGGGCTCGGAAATGAAAAAGCCCGCGTACGCAGGCTACCGTTTGACGATGTAGCGGTCGAGCTTGTGTCGACCGTTGGGCGAATGATCTTCGCTGCCTTCGTCTTTCGAACCGAACCGGCTGCTCGAGGCGCCGTACGGTGCGAAGGGTAGTCGTGCTTAGGGATTATAACAAGAGGCCACTAAGGGGTCAAGTTGAGCGGCAACCGATGCTGCGACCGTGGTTTCCGGGACAGGTAACAGAGAATGGCCTGCAAAGGCCGGACTTAGAACCGACGCGAAAATTGAGTTGTGGTTAAGGAAGATTACAAAACCGCCCACCCCTGGCAAAAGAAGCGTTCCGATGAGCGCAAAGTGGGCCTTGTCATGGTTAATACTGGTCCCGGCAAGGGCAAGACCACGGCAGCACTCGGGGTAGCGCTACGGGCTATCGGACACCACCACAGAGTCAAGATGATCCAATTCATGAAGGGTGATCCCTTTTACGGCGAGATTCTCGTGCGCGAGCGGCTTCCCGAACTTGAAATCGAGCAATACGGACTCGATCGGTTTGTCGATCCGAAGAACCCCGAGCCCGAACAAATCCTGCGGGCGCAAGACGGCTTGGAGGCAGCTCGCAAAGCGGTGCTATCTGGAGACTACCATATCGTGATCCTCGATGAAGTCAACGTGGCGATGTCCATGGGGCTCATCTCAACCGAGGCAGTCGTGGAGCTGCTGGGCAACCGGCCAAAACATGTGGAGGTTATCCTTACGGGCCGCGACGCCCCACAAGCCATCGTTGATGCTGCCGACTATGTCAATCAGATCACTGACGTCAAACACCCCTACCAAAAGAACATTCCGGCCCGAGTCGGTATTGAGTTTTAAGCCGATACTATAGATACTATAATAGATACTATATAAGGAAGCGTGACGACAAGAACGTGAGCGAAAAGAAACCGAAGCGCAACGGCCAGCCGGCCAACGGTAAGGCGAGCGAGCGCAAGAACAAACCGTCGGGCGAAGCGCTATGGCAGAGTCAGTTTAGTGCTGCGCCGAAGCGGCCGGGCGCAATCGATCGAACCATCTCCGATCACCCGCTCAAGCCGATGTACGGCCCGGATGATGTAGCCGGCATCGATTACGAGCGCGAGCTCTCGTATCCGGGGCAGTATCCGTATACGCGCGGCATACATCCGACGATGTACCGCAGCCGCTTATGGACTATGCGTCAGTTTGCAGGCTTCGGCACCGCACAGCAGACGAACGAACGATTCCACTTCTTGCTCACTCAAGGTCAGACGGGACTTTCCGTGGCCTTCGACATGCCCGCGCTTATGGGATACGACTCCGATCACCCGCGCGCGCTTGGCGAAGTCGGTAAGTGCGGTGTCGCAATCTCGACGCTGCAGGACATGCAAGATCTTTTCAAGGGCATCGATCTCGGACGCATTTCAACGTCCATGACAATTAACTGCACGGCGCCGATTGCGCTCGCGATGTATATTGCGACAGCTGAGTCGCAAGGTGTGCCTGCCGAGAAGCTCAGCGGCACGCTGCAAGCCGACATGCTCAAGGAATACATCGCGCAGAAAGAGTGGATTTATCCGCCTGAGCCCTCCATGCGGATCATCACGGACATGATGGCGTACTGCTCCAAGCATGTGCCGAAGTGGAACACGATCTCTATCTCCGGTTATCATATCCGGGAAGCGGGCTCGACTGCGGTTCAAGAGCTTGCGTTCACGCTGGCAGATGGCTTTGCATACGTGGAGGCGGGCATCGCGGCCGGCATGGATGTGGATGAGTTTGCACCGCGTCTGTCATTTTTCTTTAACGCACACTCAGACTTTTTTGAAGAGATCGCAAAGTACCGAGCTGCGCGGCGCATCTGGGCGCGCCACATGCGCGAGAGGTTCAAGGCAAAGAACCCGCGCTCGTGGACCATGCGCTTTCACACGCAGACTGCGGGTTGCTCGGCCACGGCCCAGCAGGCAGAAAACAACATCATGCGCGTGGCGTTCCAGGCGCTGGGCGCCGTGCTCGGCGGCACGCAATCGCTGCACACCAACTCGCTGGACGAAGTGCTCGCGTTGCCTACGGAACAGAATGCGCAGATCGCTCTGCGCACCCAGCAAATCATCGCCTATGAAACCGGGGTTGGCAACGTCATCGACCCGCTCGGGGGCTCGTATTATGTCGAGAAGCTGACCAACGAGATGGAAGAAGGGGCTGAGCGCTACTTCGAGCGCATCGCGACGCTCGGCGGCGTCATCCCAGCTATCCATGCGGGCTTTTTCCAGCGCGAGATTGCCGATGCGTCGTACCGGTATCAGCGCGAAATCGAGACCGGCGAGCGCATCATCGTGGGTGTCAATGACTTCGTGCAAGAGGAAGCCGCGCAGATCTCATTGCTCAAAATCGATCGGGCAGTTGAGCTGGAGCAATGCCGCCGGGTTCAAGCCTTCCGCGAGTCTCGCAATGAGCAAGCGGCACGAACCGCGCTGGGTCGCATTGCGGACGCGGCGCGAACAAACGAGAACCTTATGCCCCATTATCTCGGTTGCGTCCGCGCGAAAGCGACGCTCGGCGAAATATCCGAAGCGCTCGTTCCCGTCTTCGGCCGCTACCGTGAACCCGCGGTAATTTAGCGATGGCGCGCCCCATTCGCATCCTCGTTGCAAAAGCCGGGCTCGACGGTCACGACCGCGGCGCAAAAGTCATCGCACGCGCGCTGCGCGACGCGGGGTTCGAGGTGATTTACACAGGATTGCACCAGACGCCGGAGCAGGTCGTCGAAGCGGCGATCCAAGAGGACGTCGACGGCATAGGGCTCTCGGTACTGTCAGGCGCGCACATGACGCTATTCCCGCGCATTAAGGAGCTCCTCGTAAAAGAAGGCGCGGCGGACATCATTCTCTTCGGCGGCGGAACGATTCCTAATGAAGACGTGAAGCCTCTGCTCGAGGCGGGTGTTGCAGGTGTCTTCACACCCGGTACACCGATGGCCACCATCGTCGACTTCGTGCGTCGCGAGTGCGGCAAGAGGGTTGGAGCATAGGATACACGCGTGAGCTCTGACGTACGCGTTCGCTTCGCGCCAAGCCCAACGGGATATCTGCATGTCGGCGGCGCGCGCACCGCACTCTTCAACTGGCTCTTTGCCCGCCACCACGGCGGGCGCTTTGTATTGCGCATCGAGGACACCGATGTCGCGCGCAATCGCCCGGAGTACACGCAAGCTATCTATGACGGGCTGCGATGGATTAAGCTCGATTGGGACGAGGGCCCCGATCGCGGCGGACCGCACGGACCGTATCTGCAGAGCCAGCGCGTCGAGGCACATCTTACTGCCGCCAAAGCGCTGCTCGCGAACAGTCGCGCCTACGAATGTTTTTGTTCGCAACGCCCCACTGACGATAACGAGAACGATGACGACGACACGGCGGAATTCGACCGCTCGAGCGTAGTCGACCGCGCGGCGGCAGCCAGCTGCCGTTGCAATAAGCTCAGCGACGCAGAGAAAGCTGAGGCTCGATCGCGCGGGCCGGGGGCGATACGCTTCGCCGTGCCGGCGGGGCGCGACTTCGTGGTGGATGATCTCATCCGTGGCAAGGTGACGTTCCCAGGCGACACGGTGGGCGACTTCGTTCTCGTGACAAGCGACGGCCGCGCGCTCTACAATCTCGCCGTGGTCGTTGACGATCACGACATGGCGATTTCTCATGTTATCCGCGGCGACGAGCATCTTGCCAACACGCCGAAACAACAGCTGCTCTACGAGGCCTTCGAGTGGACGCCGCCGCGCTTCGCGCACATTCCGATTATCCTCAACGCCCAACGCCGCAAGCTGTCCAAACGCGACGGTGCAACCTCACTCAACGACTACGAAGCGATGGGGTACGTCCCCGATGCCGTCGTCAACTTCCTCGCGCTCCTCGGGTGGTCTCCAAGAGACAACCGCGAGCTGTTGAGCCGAGACGAGCTCATCAAGCTCTTCGATCTCGACGGCGTTGTCAAACACCCCGCCATATTCGATACGGCCAAACTCGGCTGGATGAACAAAGAGTATATTAAGGCTGAACCGGCCAGCGCACTTGCCGCGCGCGTCGTCGATCTCATGCACCGCAGCAATCGCGATGGAGCGTTCGACCGCGCATACATCGAAAAAGTCGCGGCGCTTTTGCACGACCGCGTGCGCACCGTTGTCGACGTGCTCGAGCTGGGGTCGTACTTCTTTACCGACAACACGATCGAGCCCAGCGAAGAAGCGCTCTCCAAGCACTGCGCTAAGCCCGAGACGGTAACGTTGCTGCAAGATGTGCGGGCGGCACTGGCGGCCCAGGCATCGTTCGACACGGCCTCCGTCGAGCGAGCGATCCGCGAACTTGCTGCAGCCAAAGGCATTAAGGCATCTGAGTATATCCATCCCCTGCGCGTCGCGGTCACAGGCGAAGCAGTCAGCCCTGGGATCTTTGAGGTGTGCGCTATTTTGGGGCGCGAACGGGTGCAAGCGCGCATCGACGCACTCATCGCGCTCTTGAACGCCGGCGCGCGAGCACACGCCAGGGCAGCGCATTAATGGATGCCGTGCACGCCATCGTGCTTGCCGCGGGCAAGGGCACCCGAATGAAGAGTCGCCGGCCAAAGGTCTTGCACGAGATTTGCGGGTCAAGCTTGCTTGCGCACGTCATTCAGACGTTGCAACGATGCGAGATAAACGCGATCCACGTTGTCGTTAATCCAGAACTGCGCGAACACATCGAGGCCTTAGGGCTTCGCACGGTCGTGCAAGAGCCACAATTGGGCACGGGTCACGCGGTACAGCTCGCGCTCGCCGATGTGCCCCACAACAGCACTCCGGTGCTGATCGTCAGCGCTGATATGCCGCTCGTGCCAGAACAGCTGTTGCGCGATGTCGTAAAAGCGCAACGCGAGTCCAAAGCCGCGCTCGCCCTAGTAACGGCGCGCGTGCCCTTACCCTCGTTCTTCGGCAGAATTATTCGTGACGGCGGCAAAGTCGCGCGTATCGTAGAGCAACGTGACGCAACCGCGGTGCAATTGTCGATCGATGAAGTCAACGCGGGCATCTACTGCTTTGATCAGGCGGCTCTGCGGCGCGTGATCGCGGGGCTCTCGAACGACAACGCACAAGGAGAATTTTACCTCACAGACTGCATCGGCGCGCGGGCGCAGTCGGGCGCGACCATCGTGACCGTTGAGGCAAAGGATTACCGCGATGTTATGGGCATCAACAATCGCGTTGAACTCGCGGCCGCGCGCGCAATATTGCAGCAGCGCATTTTGGAGCAGCACATGCTCGCGGGCGTGACGATCGTGGATCCCTCGAATACGTACATAGACGTTGCCGTCAAGATAGAACCCGACACGACTGTTCATCCGCAGACGCACCTCCACGGACGCACGGCGATAGGGCGTGGCTGCATCATCGGTCCCAACAGTCTTATAGCGAACAGCAGCATCGCCGATAATGCCGAGGTCGTACAATCGCAAGTAAGGGATTCCATTGTCGGTGAAGGCGTGACGATAGGACCATTTGCGCACCTGCGTGGATCCACAGTCGTCGAGCAAGGTGCGCGCGTCGGCAACTTCGTCGAGATGAAGAACACGCGCATGGGACGAGGGGCAAAGGCGAGCCATCTGTCTTATTTAGGCGACGCCGAGATTGGTGAACAGACAAACATTGGGGCAGGCACCATTACCTGCAACTATGACGGTAAAAAGAAGCACAAGACGAAAATCGGTAAGAAAGTGTTTATCGGATCAAACTCGTCCCTGCGCGCACCGATCGAAATTGGCGATGATGCCGTCACCGGTGCAGGTTCGGTTGTGCTCCACGATGTGCCGGCCGGTGAGCGCGTCGCCGGCAATCCGGCGCATTCGTTAAAGAAAAAGGGTGCTCCGGAGCCAACGTGAGCGCGTTACTTGCATGGTGGGCAATCGCCGCCGCCTGCGCATCCGTCGCAGCGGCGGTTTTCGTCTGGCAGCATCGACGTATCACCCTGCTGAGGCGTGAGGTTCACGACGCACAGCAACGGCTCGCCCTCCTCGGGCAGATAGCGCCGCCATTGACGCAAGCTGCGCTGGAATCAACGCCGCAAACGTGCGAACGCATTGTTGAGCGTCTCTTGGCACTCGTGCCGGCGCAGACGGCGCTCTGCTTTGTCGCGATCGACGGACGAATGACGCTGGGTGCGAAGTCGGATGCAGGCTACGCGCAATTCTTGCGTACCGGCGACGTGTATGAAGGCGACACGATCGTCGATTGGTCGCAACGGAATCACTGCGCCGGAGTCGTCGGGCCGGCGCGGGCCAATCTGCCGCCTGACGTCGCCATCGCTGATATGTCAGTGGAACCGGCCGGCATGCGTCTTGGTGGACCGCTCGTTGGGAGCCGCGATCGCGTCTGGGCATTGTGTGTTCCTATGATGCAGCATCGGGGCTACGGTTTGCGTCCGGCGGTCATCGGCACGATCTACGTGGAACGTACGCACGACGATCCGTTCACACACGAAGATATTCGCACTGCATGTGCAATCGCGCGTTTGGCCGGTGACGCCTTGGCGCGCGCACGCTTCTCGGACGAGGTCAAACGGGAAGCGCAAGTGGATCAGCTCACGCAATTGTTAACAGCGACAACGTTTCGCAAGCGCCTGCGCGAAGAAATTGAAACACGACGGAGCCACGCCCAGGATCGGGATGTAGCGCTATTTTTCATCGACACTGACAAGTTCAAGCTGTGGAACGACACGTTTGGCCATGCTGTGGGGGATACGCTCCTTAAGCAGCTCGCCGACTTGCTCCGTGAGGTAGCTGCCACCGGCGGTTTTGCAGGTCGCAACGGCGGCGACGAATTCTGCGTTGCCTTGCTCGACAGAACGAAGGACGACGCTGTCGCGGTCGCCGAGCACCTGCGCGAGCGGATTGAACGAATGGATTTCATGGCGACAGCCGATGGAGTGCCTCAGCCGCGCATCCCGGTGACGGTCAGTATTGGCGTTGCGCATTTTCCTGTCGACGTCCCCGCGCATGCCGATGCGCCTGCAGACCGTCTGCTGGAGGCGGCCGATGCCCGCATGTACGACGCCAAGCGCGAAGGCCGCAACCGCGTGGCTTACGCGCGCGCGCGCCCGGTACAGAGCTTCACCTAGTGGCCAAACCGTCTTCGACCCGGCGCCTTGTCTGGGTGCTCTTGCTGATCTTTGTTTTGGCGGGCGTGTATCTGGCGTGGACCTCGCGGTTCGAAAGCTGGGCCGGCCGCCAACTTCAAAAAGCAGTCCCTACTGCCCGGCACGTCATACCGCGCCCAGCCAAGGAGATATTGCGCGAAAGCCGCGAGCATTTGCCAATCTATGGGCCTGCGACTCAGTGGCTGGCGCGCAAATCTGCAAGCGTCGTCTATTTTGGAATCGTGGGCTTCTTTGTGCTCGCATTGCGCAAACGTAAGCCTACCTCACTCAAGGAAACGCTGCTTGTAACCGTCGTCGCCGGAGTCGGCATGTCGACGGTCATCGAGATCCTCGAGTTCCCCTTTGGAGAAGCATTTGGCAGCGAGCTTTTTGATCTGGGATGCGGTGCGGTCGGCGGTCTCGCCGCAGGGCTCATCGCGTGGCCCTGGCTGCGTCAACGCTCGAACGGGACCCTACCGCATGCGGGGCTGGGGCAATGACGTCCCCGGCCTCGACACCGTGATCATCTGCAACCGAACCGGATGCTCTCCGAACGGTTTAGCAACGATGCGATAGTCAAAAGCGAGGGTTGACCGACCTCCCTGACTCTCGCGCACTTCGAAACCCGTCGCGTTTTCGTTCGTCACGTATAACCCGCGGCAATCACCCTTGGGAGTAATGAACACCAAATAGGCCGTGGATTTGTCCATGATATTGGCAAACGCGGGGTCGATGCGCACGTATGTCCGACCGCCGACGAGCTGTGCCTGCCCGAAGTCTTCAACAGTCGGGAGGCTTTCTTGCGGCGTAAACAATCGAACGCGCTTCTCGCCGGCCGACGGCGATGACGCGCAACCGACACTGCACGAGCCACTGGTGTAAATCTTGCCAGTAATTTCAATGTTGCCGGCGGTACTCGCGAGGAACTGGGGCGTCGGCATACTAAAATCAAGGTGGCAAGGGTCCGGGCCGCCGTTACTGCAGGCGCTAATAAATTCAAGGGCGTTTGCACCGCCGTTGACGCTCAACGCCGGATAGATAACGCCGCCAACTGTCCCACCGCCCGTCACCTGTGCGCCGATGAAATTGGAGGACACCGCCTGGATGGCAATCCCGTTTGTAGATTGGCCGTATACGCCCTCGTTTGTGGTTCCACTCGTCGAGCTATCGAGGCCGGCCAGGCCGGCGTGAAAGCTGGACGCGACGCCGGACCCAATGACGCCTCGCACAGCATCGGCAACAATCGAAAGTCCCAGCACTCCGACACCGTTCGCACCGCCATCGCCGCGTACGCCGACGCCATTCGTGGAAGCGCCCAATACCCCGGTGCCGCCAACTGATAGACCATGTACCCCGCTGTTGAATGTGCCAGTACCGGTGTCATTGCCGATCAATCCGGCTCTCCCATTGGCAACAGACGTACCGGCATTTTTGATCGCGCCGGCGAGTCCGTTGCCGCTGACAGAAATGCCCCTGATACCCGGACCTGTGCCGTTGTTATCGTATTCAATGCATGGCAAAGAACTGGTGCAGGTTGGATCGATAACACCGCCCGCGCTAGCAGGGTGTGGTCTCCCGGCCCCCATAGCCCAGGCGAAACTTAAACAAACCAGGGTCGCAAATATGGCGATCCACCACCGCTTCATAGACATGTTGTACTCCTCTGGGCGACGCAATCTGAAGATTATCGAATGTTCGGAGACGCAGGAGGCGGGTTGTGGCCCGCCTCCTCTGATCGTAACAACCGTTTTAGTTGTGTAACCGAGGCATTAACTAGGAACGCGCCGCTCCACGAAGAGCGGAAGACGAGGCGCTTGATTACCAAAGGGCTTCGCGACGATCCGGTATGCGAAAGGCACGTTCGAACGGCCGCCCTGGTTCTCTCGAACGGCGAACCCGCTCGACGTTCTTTGTGTCACACAGAGGGTGCCTTGCGTCATGCCTTCAGGAGTTATGAACACTAAATAGCTCAAGCCATGAGCCATCGTGCCCGCGAATCGGCTATCAATCTGAACATATGCTGCGCCATTGGAGAGTTGCGCTTCGCCAAAGTCCTCGATGGTCGGCTCACCCGCCTGCGGCGAGTAAGTGACAACCTTCAGGCCAGTCGCTGCTGCAAGATCTGCAGTGAAACTGTGCGCGTGAGCGTTGCCGGCGTTATCGACGGTGAAAATATCCACACCCACAGAGTTGTTCCCGACAAAGAGCGGGCCTCCGTTGCCGTTCGCACGGACCGCTATCGAGGTGCTAGTGTTACTTCCTTGAACACCGGCGATAGCCGAGCTGCTTGATCCGGTTGCCTCAACGCCGATGGACGAGGTCGAGGTGCCGGAGACTGCTATGCCGCTTGTCGAGGTGCCCAAGACGCCTTCGCCGCTGGTCGAGTGGCCCAAGACGCCGATATTATTGCCTGAACCGAGTACGCCCGTATTCCCGGAACCGTCCACACCGTCTCCGCTTGTGGAGGTTCCCGATACGCCTGGTCCGCTCGACGAGTTACCGGATATTCCTTTACCACTCGTCGACACACCTGATACACCGGTGCCACGCACGGATTGACCAGAGACACCGCTGTTGAATGCTCCCGAGGTGCTATCGTCTTTAGCGAATACACCAAATCGGGCGTTCGTGGCTGATGTGCTATTTATATGTGTCGCGCCGGCAACGCCATTGCCGCCGAGCGCAATGCCAGAATGGCTGGGCCCGTGCCGTTGTTATCGTATTCAATGCATGGGAGTGAACTGACGCAGGTTGGATCGATGACACCGCCCGCATTCGCCGGGTGCGATCTCTGCGCGGCGATGACGAGAACGGAGATCAGACAAACGGGAATCGCAAGCAGAGCGATCCACAAACGCTTCATAATCATGAATATCTCCTTATTTAAAAACGCTTTCTGAAGATGCAAACGAGCGCAGCAGGCTTGCGCGTGAAGCAAGCCGCGTTGAATGCTCTTGAGATAAATAAAACGCCGAGCGCATAAAGTGTAGCACACGAGTGCACAGGAAGAGCATAGGCCTTTTAACCTATGGCAAAAACGCTAGGAAGACAGGTCAGCTGACGAAGGCGTGGAATCGCGCTGCTCATGGCAACACCCCAATACCACTATGGGGAGATGACCTGGCTGCAAATCAAAGAGGCGGCTGCACAAGCATGCGTGGCCGTGGTGCCCGTCGCCACGATCGAAGATCACGGACTTCATCTGCCCGTCGACACCGACGTGCGCTTATGTTATGCAGCCTGTGACCGTGCCGTCGCGCTGGTACCCGACAAGGCCGTGTTGGTCCCGCCCGTCAACCACGGCTACAGCCCGCACCACATGGACTTTCCGGGCGCCATCACCATTGGATGGGATACCTTCATCAGGTATATGCTCGACGTGTGCAAGAGTTTAGTGGCGCACAGCTTTCGTAGAATTTTGATTGTCAACGGCCACGGCAGTAATACGCCGTTCGTCGACATTATTTCTCGGCTAACCGTGGTGGAGACGGGAGCTCTCGCCGCTGCAATCAACTATTGGAACGCACCCGGGGTGCACGAGGTGGCCGAGAGCCTGCGCGAGTCAGATAAGGTCGGAGGGATGAATCACGCCTGCGAGTTTGAGACATCGATCTACCTCGCGCTGCGCCCCGATCTGGTCGACATGTCAAAGGCAGTGCGCGAGATCGGTCACCAACCGACCAAAAACTACTGGACGGATCTCGTTGGCGGCGACGGACCGCTTGCGATGATGGAGCACTGGAGCGCGCTCTCGCAAAGCGGCGTCATGGGGGATCCAACGAAAGCAACCGCCGAAAAGGGAGAAAAGCTGCTTGCTGCAGCAGCCGCAGGACTCGCGGAGATCATTAACGAGATGCGAGACCGAAGGCCTGCAAATCGCGTCGATCATCACTAGCGCACGTCATAGTCGCTCGCGCTAAACTCCTAGCGCCTTAAACAAAACGCGCTTAGGTCTGCGGCCGTCGAACTCACCGTAGTGGATCCGTTCCCACGGCCCGAGGTCGAGCTTCCCGTCCGTCACGGGAACGAGCACCTGATGCCCGAGGAGCATTCGCTTGAGGTGCGCATCGGCGTTGTCTTCGCCTGTTTGATGATGTTTGTAGTCGGGCTTCCGGGGTGCGAGTAACTCAAGCCACCGCGTGATGTCTGACCACAGTCCGGACTCATGGTCATTGACGAAAATGCTGGCTGTGATATGCATGGCGGAAACGAGGATGTAACCGTCACGCAACTGGGCGTTGGACCGAACCTTCTCGACATGCTCGGTGATATCGAGAATCTCGTAGCGATTCTTCGTGTTGAACGTGACGTACTCGGTATGGGTAATCAAGACTCTGCCTCCCCTGAAAGTCGAAGGACTGGACCCGTTAAGATTGAACTGTTCGGCCAAACAAAGCGTTCGACCAGTCGAGAACGGACCTAAAGGTCCGTTGCTACAGAGGTCGAGCGTTGGGGCGTTTTCGGTCGGTTTAGTGATTCCAACGTTGCGCACTCAAAGGCCGGAGGTTTCTATGTTGACTACCCATCGCCACTGGGCTATAGCGCTGGGCATATTCGCCGTTGCACTCGTCTCAATCAACGGAGCTGTTCTTGCGGGTACGACCGGAGCCATTCGAGGCCGAGTCTATGATACCGCCACCCTTGCGCCGATCGCGGGAGCCAAGGTCACGGCGCTTTCGCCATCGCAGGGCGCAACGTTTACGACGGACGCACAGGGAAACTATGCCTTCTTGTCTTTGGCACCGGATTCGTATAACCTTACTGCGGAAAAATCAGGATACGATACAGCATCCGTTAAGGGCATCACCGTGCTTGCAGATCAAGTGCAGAATGTGCCGATGGCGCTCGTTAAATCGATCACAACGCTCGGCCGCGTGAGTGTTACAGCCTCGACTGCACTTGTCAGACCCGGAACGACGAGCAACGTCTACTCGGTCAACACGGCTGCTCAGCAAGCCGCTGCTGCACTCGCCGGTGCAGGAAATCTGAACACCGGCTACAGTGCCATGGCCTCTGTGCCAGGCGTCAACGTGCCACAAGGTCAGCAGGGTTGGTATCAACCGGTGTACATTCGTGGCGGTGACCTTGACCAGGTTGGTTGGGAGTTTGACGGTATCCCGGTCAACCGCTCCTATGACAACGCGCCGCAAACGTTCATCACGAGTCTCGGACAGCAAGAACTGCAAGTGTATACCGGTGGCACGTTGGCGACATCCGACGCGTCGGGAATCGCCGGATATGTGAACCAAATCGTGAAGCGCGGAACAACGCCGGGCTTTTACGGTTTGAATTACGGTATTGGAACCCCAACGTACTACAACAAGGTTTCGGCGGAAGCCGGCAACGCGACACCCGATCAGAATTTCTCTTGGTACGTTGGGACACTCGCAGCAAATACGAACTATCGCTATATCAATAACACCAATGGTGCCGGCTTAGAGTCCGGATTCTTCTATCCGCTGAATACTAAGGTCTTCTTTGCGGCACACGATTCATTTACACCGGGCTTCACCTACGGCGCTGCGCAAACGCAAGACCGCGAGTCTATCGTAAACTTACACTTCGGAATTCAGCATCACAACGATACGAGCAAGGACGACATCCAGGCTCTTTACTTAACGAGCTTTATTCTGATGCCGTATTACAGCTCCGTCAACGATCTTGGTGGCCCCGCGAACGTCTACCCAGAAACAACAGAGAACCCGCCCAACGGGGTCCTTGCTTACTCGGACGGCTGGGTGTATAACGGCCCACAGTTTGCGCCGCCGCAATCAAGCCAAGTCGTGCCATATCTTTATCCCAGCACGCCGCATTTCTGGGGGCAAACGGTACCGCTTGATCTTCGTGACACAAATAGCAATGAAGTGCAGATCGGAAAGCTCCAATACCAGCGCAATTTTTCAAACACGTCGTTTTTGCGAATCTTTGGATACGGGATGTACTCAACGTGGTTCATTCACGGCCCACTCGGTGGCGGTTCCCTCGGTTTCTGCTGCTACGGCGGTGAGATCGCAGACTATGAACTCCCGGTGCATACGTTTGGCGGCGTCATCGACTATTCGAATCAACTCAGCGACAAGCATCTGTTGTCCGTTGGTGCGTTCTACAATTCAATCCACATTCAACGCTACACGACAACCCATGGATTCCCTGGCGCAAACGGCGACTTCGCACTTCCTGCATCTTCCAACCCGCAATCCTTGTTCGCGTCAGGGTATAGCATGATGAACAACGTCGGCCCGAACGGCAACTGCTACGGGCCAGGTGGCATTGCCGCTGGACCGGTGACGTGTTTTGGTAGTCCCGAAATCTCCGCGTTCTCCATCCCTTCGTGCAGCGGGTCGCCATGTCAAGGTACGGTCTTCAACATGGTGAACGGAACGGTACCGTTTCCAGCGACGGCCGGCACGCAGTGGTTGGTGACTGAGAACGGGTACAGCTACAACTTCAACAAGGTGCATCCGATCTTTGACGCATTTTCTATCAACGACAACTGGCACCCCAACGAACGCCTAACCACCAACCTCGGTTTGCGCATAGAAACGTACGCCATCGGTCTGAACGACAGCACCTCGATTGGTTTCGACTCTCGCCAATTCTGGTTCAATGCTTACAACAACGAGTATTGCTTCGGCCCGGGCTACTTCCAGCCGCTGTACAAGGGGCCAACCGGGAGTTGCGCCGTGGACTTCCCCGGCACGACCAACGTCAACTTGGTCAACACTAACCCCAGCAGCTTCACGCATACGGTTTGGCAGCCGCGATTTGGAGGAACGTACGAGTTCAGTCCCGACGACGTCTTGCGGTTGTCAGCGGGGCTATACGCTCGGCCGGCAAGCACTCGCGAAGCATCGTGGAACACGGGCCAACAAAACCTGGCCAGTTTCCTCGGACAAAATTTCGCGCTCTACAGTCAAAACACGCCAAACCATGACGTCGTGCCCGACCAATCAACCAATATCGATCTGTCGTGGGAGCACCACTTCAAAGGCACACAAGTGAGTATGAAGGTGACGCCCTACTGGCGGAGCACCCAAAATCAGGTACAGCAAACGATCGTCAACGCGTTGAGCGGATTGTTCGCGAGCTTCAACACAGGTCATCAAGTGTCGAGCGGCGTTGAATTCGCTCTCAACGACGGCAGCTTTACGCGCAATGGGTTGGCGTTTCAGTTCGCATACACGTACAACAATAGCCATATCAGCTTCAATAGCTTCGCCAATGGTCGCAATGTCATCGACAACATGAACACCTACGTTCAGCTGTACAACTCGTTCACGTCGGCGTGCACCGGCGCTGTGCGGTCGACCAGCCCAACCGCTCCGTGCGGCATCTTCGGTAACATGAACGCCGTCGCAGCGGGCAATCCGTGGTTTACTGCCCCGGCACAAGCGCTTTTCAACCGTTCGGCCACGTATGTGCCTTACGATCTAATCCCGGTCCCCTACGCTGCGGCGAACGGATATGAAGTGCCCGACGTTGCAACACTCGTACTCAACTACAAGGCCGACAAGTGGAATTTCACGCCGACCTTTGCATATAGCTCAGGCGCCACCTACGGATCCCCGCTGGCGTGGGAGGGCATTCCCGTTGGTGGTGCGCCCTTCGCAATCTCACCCAATTGCAACGCTGTGGGAACAAGCCCGCAGTCGGGTTCGTGTGGTGTGCCGCTTATGGTCCCTGATCCCTACACCGGTCAGTTCGACAACTTCGGCGCGTTCAAAGAACCGTCACGCCTTACACTGAACATGGCGATCGGTTATCAGTTCACGTCACAGGTCAGTGGTACGGTAACACTGTCGAACATCGTGGATCAATGCTACCAGCGCCACTATCCGTGGGATGCGACCCATACATGCCTCTACTCATCTTTGCCCTCGAGTTTCTTGCAGCCGGCAGGCAGCCAATTTCCTGGAGACCTGTCGCTGGCGAACAAAGGCGCGGTGCAGCTGCGATACCCGTACGCCATGTGGCTCAACAACAACAATACTGGCTTCGTCGGCGTGACGATACCCTTCCAAGCCTCGTTTGAGCTCAACTGGAAGATGTAGGCGGGCAAGGCCTGCAGGTGGCGAGGCCTGCAGGCACGCAGGCGCAGGCATACAAACGGCTCCGCGAGACAATGTCCACGGAGCCGTTTCTAGTGAATCCACAATGAGCACGCGCGCACGCTTTACCCTTTTTGGAATTCTCGGCGCACATGTTCTGCTAACCGTTTGGCTCAGTGCCGTTCTCAACATCTGGGTAGACGAAGCGTACACGTTGTACACCACCTCGTTGAGCCTTGGAGAAACTGCGCGTCATGCGCTCACGTGGGAGGTACAGCCGCCACTCTATTTTGTGTTGATCAACCTTTGGCGTCATCTCGGCAGCGGAATATTCTTCGTCCGGTTGTTTTCGGTCATCGCTGTTGCAGTGGGCGTGTACATCGCAGGCCTGGTTGCAAGCAGCTACGTCTCGGAGCGCAGTAGGGCGTGGGTGATGGCCGTCGTCGCGTTCAATCCATTTGTCGTCGCAAGCGCCATTGAGGCGCGAGTTTACGGGCTTGTCTTCTTGTGGTCGGCGTTCCTTATGTGGTTGTTCCACCTCGCCTACCTGCGGTCACGAGCCACCGCTGCCCCGCGGATCGGATTTGCACTCGTTGCCGCGGCAGCGCTGTACACGCAATACTATACGGGGTTTTTGCTCCCCGGATTTGCCGGTGTTCTCCTCTTCCAAAGGCGTTGGCGTGATCTCGCGGTGTTTGTCGGTTGGATGGCGCTCGTCGGAGTCAGCTTCATTCCAGTCGCTGTCTATGTCCGCTCTGAGATTGCAACGAACACCATGAGTTTCGCCAACCCAAGCGGGTTTTTTGCCAACCTTATTCACGCTGCGCAAATTCTGACGCTGGACTTGCTGGCGGCTGACTGGGCGGGATACACGGCGCGTCACGTCGTGTATGCCGTTGTGGCCGTGCTCCTTGTGGTAATTCTCTGGCGCTCTGACAAAGCATCACTCAAGAGCGTTGTGGTGGACCCCGCAACTATACTAGTCGTCGCGGTTATTCTTTTCAGCGCAGCTGTAACAATCGCGCACCAGCCGATATCGAGCCACTACCTAGCCGCCTTTCATCTCCCCGCATTCATTGTTCTGTTCGGTTTGCTCGGTTCATTGCGGGGCGGCGCAGGGCAGCGTGCTATCGCGATAGCGGCGGCGGCACTTGTTATCGTGAACGGGTTATCAGTCGCCTACGACTACCGGACCCTGGCGAAGTACGGAGACTGGTCACGAGTGGCATCGTTCATATCGGTGCGCGAGTCGAATAAGCAACGCGTCGTTGTGTTTGATGCCCAGTCGGCCTTGCCGCTCGCCTATTATTACCGAGGTAAGAACTCGATTATACCGCTGCCCCACACGATGCGGTTTGATCGTTACGATCTACACGACAATGCCCTCCACGACCAGTCAGAAGTTGCCCGTGCTCTTGGGTATACGCCGGGAGCGAGCACCGAGCTGTGGCTAGTGACGTCGGATGGGTGCCGCCGTGTGCCAGTAAATTTCCGCTGCGAACTGCTCGAAGACTTCGTGGCGCGCAATTACGAGACAACGCTCGATCAGCACTTCTATGGTACGCGCGTGCGCTTGCTCCGTGAGAAGCACCTATGATAACATTTCCGCCCAATGTTGAACAAATCGTGGATTCAGTCTACCCCGTTTCTCGGCAGATGCTAGCAAATGAGCTCGCGAGTATCGAGCGACCGCTATATTTTATTTTCATCGCGTTTGAGCTGGCGTTCTTGTTGTGGTTCTATTACAGCGGGCTGTCGGCTCGGTTGCGCACGAGGCTGGAATCCACAATAGCGAGTCCCTTTCTGCGCGCGGCGGTCGTCGTTGCAAGCGTTTTCGTCGGGTTATCGATTGTTTTGCTGCCACTCACGTTCTACGCCGGTTTTGTTCTGCCACATGAATTCGGATTGAGCGAGGAGACGGTCGGACGCTGGATTCGCGACTGGTCCGTTGGCCTCGCAGTAAGCGGGGTGATCGCCGCCATCGTCGGAGCGCTCTTCCTCCGCATTGTCGCTCGTTTTCGGGCGTGGCCCGCAATCGCAGCAGCCGGCGCTGCTGCGCTCCTCATTTTCGGTAGCGCAATTTATCCGGTCTTTATCGCTCCGCTTTTCAATAAGTTTACGCCGCTGCAGCCATCGCCTCTCACCAGAGCCATCCTCAAGCTTGCTGTGCAGCAAGGCATCGACGCATCGGTCGTCTATGAGTACAACATGAGCCTGCAAACACGCGAAGCAAACGCCTACGTTGCAGGCCTTGGCAAGACGGAGCGCATCGCGGTCGGCGACAACTTGCTGCGGGGCATGCGCCCGGACGAAGTGCTGTACGTCATGGCACATGAGATCGGCCATTACAAACTGGGCCACCTGTGGCTGGGAACTTTTGAGGCATGGATTGGGTCCGTGCTGGCCATCGTGCTCATTGCGACGGCGGGCGCGCGGCTCGTCGACAGAAACCCGGCGCTCGCCCGCGACCTTTCTGACCCGGCGGCAGTGGCGCTTGTAGTAGCCTTGGTCGTCGCCTTTCAGGTGGTGACCGCACCCGTCGCCAACGCACTATCGCGCAATATCGAGCACGCTGCGGACGTCTTTGCAGCCGAACACACGCATTTAGGGGATGCAGGAGTGCGCGCCCAGGCCCGACTGGCGTCCATGGATTTGTCGCCGCTGCACCCGAGCCCGCTCGCCGTATGGTATTTCTACACCCACCCGCCCTCCGATGAGCGTATTATGGACGCCGCCCGGGCCGCTGGCCTTGCACGCTAATGCTGACCCGCTGCCCGGCACACGACGTCAAAGCTGGGCCCTGCCCTGCTTGACAGTATTTCCACCAAGGTGCTAGGATTTTCCACATACTAGAAGCTTTTTAGGAAGTCAGGCCCCTGTCGGATGGACAAAACGAGCGGCGACTCTAACGGGGAAAGCCCGCGCCGCGAGCGTGGCGGCGGCGTCCAGTCCGTTGAGCGAACCCTCGACATTCTCGAAGCGCTCGTCGAACTTGGATCAGAGGTTGGTCTCGTGGAGATCAGCCAGGCTGTCTCGTTGCCGCTCGCAACCGTGCACCGCTTGCTTGGGACACTCATTCAGCGCGGATACGTAAAGCAGAATCGTCAGAACCGCAAGTACGCGTTGGGATTCCGGGCCTTACAAATGGGCAGCGATATGCGCCAGCGCTTTAGTCTGCGCCTCGAAGCCCGGCCTTTTTTGCAACGGCTCATGCAGCGCAGCGGTGAAAGTGCCAATCTTGCCGTGCTCGATGACGGTGAAATCGTGTACATCGACCAGGCCCAATCCTCACGTATTCTCCGCATGTTTACGCAAATCGGGAACCGATTGCCGGCCCACTCGACCGGGAGCGGCAAAGTCATGCTCGCGTTCTCGCCCTCGGAAGTCACGGAAGGTATTGTCCGCCGCCATGGGCTGCAGGTGCGGACACCGCGCACCATCATCGACATGGATGCTTTTCGCGGAGAGCTTGAGCGAATTCGCCAGCGCGGCTACGCGGTGGACGATGAAGAGCAAGAAGAGGGCGTTCGCTGCATCGCAGTACCGGTGCGCGACGAGTCCGGGCAAGTAATCGCAAGCCTGAGTGTTTCTGGGCCAGTCACCCGGCTGGACGATCGGCGCGTACAAAGCGTCATTCCCGAAGTGCTCGAATGCGGCAACAAGTTGTCTGCACGGCTCGGGTTTAAAGGCGAGGCTGTCACCGTCTCTTAGTAAGCGCTGAACTATTCGCGATTCAGAGATCGCTCTTTACGGTTCGGTCCACTCTTGTAATTGAATCTGCTTCGACCGTGCGCCGTATCACTCATCGCCGTCGGCGGTTGGCGTCCGTGCCCGCGGTGGATATAATGACAATAACATATGAAAGAAGTCCGGCCAGCTGGTGGTGGTGGTTCTCCATCCGACCGCGCGACAGCAGCGGTTGTTCACTATTTCATGGCCGATCCGCTCCGATCCACGCGCGCCGAACGCATTGCGTCCGATCTCGGCATGCCCGCTTCGGCTGTGCAGCTGATATTGGATCGTCTTGTGGTGATCGGTGTACTCGAGCGGCGCAGCAACGACGGTGCGCAGCCCCCCGTATACGTCTCGCGCATAGCAGATCAGTTCCTCGACGTCATTGAGCGCTTGACCAACTTCTTTAACCAGCACCTCGAAGATATTACTGTCTCGCCAGAACGCGCCCAGCTTGTGACCGGCGAGACGCCGCCAGTCGCAGATCGGGACGGGGTGCACGCGCTCCGGGCACGCCTGGCTAGCGTGGAGGCCGCAAACGCGCTGCTCCAGCGCAAAAATTTCGAGTTGTCGTTCCTCTACGAAGCAAGCTTGCTGCTTGCGAGCTCCATCGATCTCTCGACGCTTGGACAAACTGTGGTCAACGCTGTCGTCAACGCTTCGCGCTTCAAGATCCGTCGTTGCTTCGTCGCGCTCGCGGACGGCGATGCCTTCCTCTACCATGCGGGTCACGGCATCGACCCGCTCGATGCGGAGCAGTTCATGTTCCGCTACCGTGCACGGCTGCGCCAGTGCCTTGAGCGCGGGGAAGTGGTCGCCACCCGCGCAGAGACCCCGGAGGATGAGCCCGGGAACGACGCCGCCACGTGTGTCATTATTCCGATGCGTTCGCATTCGCCCGAACGCGGATACGGCTGCATCGTCATAACCGAGATGGAAGAAGGCGGCCTCACGGGCGATGACTTGCGCACGCTCACGCAACTCGCCGAACTGGCGGGCCGAAGCCTGGCAAACGCTTCACTCTATAGCAGAAGCGTCGAGCTCGGCATGACAGATTCGCTCACCGGGGTTCTCAACCGGCGCTACCTCGACCGGCGATTGGCTGACGAGGTCAAGCGGGCACAACGTGGCGGCGGACAGCTTTCCGTCCTCATCGTCGACCTTGATCTCTTCAAATCCGTGAATGACCGATACGGGCACCTCGAGGGTGACCGACTCCTGCAAGCCGTCGCGCGCACGATCGGCGCATCGGTGCGCGATATCGACGTGGTCACGCGTTTTGGCGGTGAGGAATTCGCCGTCATCTTGCCGGGCGCAAGCGAAAACGACGCGTATGTCGTTGCCGAGCGTATCCGTCGAGCCATCGAGGTCATGGATTACACGAGCATGACTCACGGTTACATTCCGATCACGTTATCCGGGGGCATCGCCGCCTTGAATAGCGCAATCCACACACCAGCGCAGCTTATCGGCGTCGCTGACCGCCGTCTGCTCGAAGCAAAGCGCACGGGTCGCAACAAGACCGTGTCCGGCGAGAAGTATCTCGTCTCGGGAATGTAGGAGCGGGACCAAAACCAAACCCGGCGAACGAAGGTTCCGATGTCCGTCAACGTGCGACTAGCACGCGGCGAAGACCAGGCTTTTATTGAAGCGCTGGGTCTCCAGACCGCGTTGGAAACGGTGTCGCCGGCTCGAGCCGTTACTAAACACGACGCCGATCAGGCACTTAAGCGCCTCCTGGCATTTTGCCGCGATCGCGCAGGCACGGTCTTTTTTGTCGCGGAAATCGGCGGCCAGCGTTCGGGTTTTCTCATTTTACTCACCGATGTGCCTGACGAAGTGACGCACATGCGCCAGGCGTTTGTCGCCTATCTTGCAGTGCGCAGCGAAGACCGCGGACACGGCGTTGGACGAGCACTCATTCAGGCCGCCATCGCGGAGGGGCGGCGGCGCAACCTGCCGCACATCAGTCTCATGGTAAGTGCGAACAATGTCACGGCTCGCGCGCTCTATGAAAGCGAGCACTTTATGCACGATCGGATCCTAATGTGCCGTCCGATCGACACTGCGGAAGCATCGTGATCCAACCGCAACCGGCGGTTCCAGCATCGTGGCGCACTCTCGCGCGGCCGCTGATGTTTATCGTTCTCGTCGTCGTTGCCATCGCTATCTTGCGTCGCATTCCGCTGACCATCGAGGTGTTCATCGTCGCGACGCTCATCGCATACGGAATCAATCCACTCATTCGGGTGATGGCAAAACGCATGCCGCGCCCGATTGTCATCCTCATCGTCTACACGACGTTCCTCCTGTTGCTCCTGGTCGGCGCATTTGTCGTGGTCCCAACGGCCATCGACCAGCTCCAGACGCTGTACAACAATAGCGGCAATTACCTCACTACCGCGCAGCAATTCGTCGATAGACAAGAAGTCGTCATCAACAAGAAATTCGGCGGCCACATGTTGCCGCCGCAGCTCAAAAATCTGGAAGACACCGCCGTGAGCCGCCTCTCCGACTTCCTCCAGACAGCGCTGTCGAGTGTCGGCGTCCTTGTCGTGTCCTTGATTAACGCGGTCGTCGTCGGCGTTACGGCAATTGTTCTATCGTATTATTTGCTTGTGAACGCATTTGCAATCCGAGAGACGTTTCTAGGGCTGTTCCCGGAACGAAGTCAGGAGAGCGCTCGTTTCTTTGCAAGCGAGGTCGGCCGAGTCTTCGGCGGCTTTGTCGGCGGCCAGATCGTTCTGTCCGCCTTTAGCGGTCTGTTCACATTCTTTGGTCTCGAGTTGGTCGGCTCGGCCTATGCCCTGCTGCTGGCCATACTCACCGGGCTTCTCTACGCAATCCCTTACCTGGGCATCTTCGCCGCGGTCGTTGTCGGCATTTTGTTGGGCTTGCTGCAAGGCTGGCAAGTCGCGGTCTGGACTGCCATCGTCATCGTAATTGTCACGAAGTTCGCAGACATCGTGCTCGTCCCCAAAGTTATGTCGGAGAGCGTCGGCGTGTCGCCAATGGGCATCATCTTTGCCGTGTTTGCCGGCGGCGAACTGTTCGGCCTGTGGGGACTCATCCTCGCGATTCCGGCAACTGCGCTCTTTAAGTGCCTGTGGGGCGTGTGGCTCTATCCGTGGCTGATGGGCAAGCCCGCGATCGTCGCGGCGGATGAGCTCACGCCAACAAAGGTTCCGCTCGCGAAAGTCGCCAGCGAAACGCTTCTTTAGATTCTTGGTAGTTCAGTCGCCGTCGGGAGGCGCGCTTTCCGGCGGCTGGTTTAGCGGTGGAGGTCCAGCGGCGATGGGCACAAACGCGCCAGGCGTCTGGGTGAAGTCGAAGCAATCAGCGAGGTCGTCGGCTCGAGCGTCAGTGTATCCTAGAGTTCCAAGCCCATAGGTGGATTCGACAAAGTGTATGATGCTTCCAAACTCGTGCTGAACGTATGACACGTACCCGCGCTTGGCGTACGGAGATACAACGATCAGCGGCACGCGGAATCCCATTTCATAAGAACCGTAAATGGGTGGAGGCACGTGGTCGTACCAGCCTCCCCAATCATCCCACGTAATGAAAATCGCTGTGTCACGCCAATACGGACTCTGCCCAACGGCGTTGACGACCGCTGCGACAAAGTCGGGTCCAGATCCATCGGTGACCAGCGCATGGTCCGACGAACGTGCCGTTGGAATCACCCAGGAAACGCCGGACAGTTGACCGCTGGCAATGTCGGTCAGAATCTTTGCTCCTGGTGATGTGACATTGCTCCAGTCGGGGCCAAAGCGAATGTGCTGGATGGCGTCAGGACCGGACCAAAGTCCGCCGTATGTCATGGCATCATAGTAACGCCAAGACACACCGTGCGCGTCGAGCAGATCGAAGAGTGTCGGATGATCGAAGCAGGGACGGAGCTGCGTTTGCTCGCTTCCCACTGGATCGATCATCCTCACGAGGGAAAGCGAAGACCCATCGCAGTTTAACAGATTGGAAGCGTAATGAGGATTCTCGGCTGCAAGCAACGCGCTTCCGACGGCATCCGTCGATGTTCCGGCAATGATGTACTGGTGCGCCGGAAAACTGGGGCCCTGGTTCGTTTGAAAAGTCCGATCGCCAAACGTGTACTGCTTAGCCAGCGCGAAATACGGCTTTGCTTCCGAAGGTGGCACGTAGCCAAAGGGCGTGACGGTGCTGCAGTTTTGTCTCGGGCACGAGGTAGGTTCGAGATCCCAGCCGTTCATTTGGCCGCCGCGATAGGCGAGAAGAAATGTGGGGTGACTATGGTTTATATCGTAGGGAGCCGTCAAGCTGACCGGCACCAACGGCACGGTTTGGCCGTGCGAGTTGATTCCCAAGGACGCGATATCCGCTCCGGGCAAGCCGTGGAACAGGTTGTCGGGGGTGCGATTTTCTTGGAAAATGATGATGACGTGGTGGATCTTGGTGGATATCGGTGGTGGTGGCGGATCGAGCGTCGCGCTGCCCCCACCTGAGCACCCCACTAGAAGTGCCGCAATTGCAGCCGCGCTAACCAGGCGCACGGGTTGCATAGTTAGCCTCTTCCCCGTCTTCGCTCCGATAAACCGGAAGACGATTCTAGCCCCACCGACTGAGAAAATAGTGAAGAGTATATGTCTAGTCTGTGAACGGACGAGTTAGCTTATAAGTTACATGGAGTCGGGAGCCGAGACACCGATGAGTTCGAGCGCCGAAGCAAGCACGGTTTTCGTTGCAAGACAGAGCGACAGCCGAGCGCTGGTGGTTGCATCATCATCGCCGAGAACCACGCAAGTGGTATAGAATGCGTGGAAGTCCGTTGCCACGCTGTGCGCATATTCCGCTAAACGATGAGGCGCCCGCGCTTCTGCGGCACTTGATACGGTCCTGCTGAAGTCGGCGAGCCGTCGAGTGAGCGCGATTTCGCCCGGATGACCGAGTTTGCAGACGTCGAGCCCTTGCCTGGCGCGCTCGACGAGCGCCTCACGCCCCTCGGCAGCCTTTCGCAGAATCGATGCAATGCGCGCGTGCCCATACTGGACGTAATAGACCGGATTCTTCGCCGACTGCTCAACCGCCAGCTCCAGATCGAATACCAAATGTGACTCGGGCGCCCGGTCGATAAAAAAGAAGCGCGCGGCGTCGACGCCCACCTGGTCTATCACCTCGCGTAAGGTGATGAGGTCCCCAGCGCGCTTGCTCATCGTCAGCGTCTCGCCGCCGCGTTTGAACGTTACGTGTTGTGCCAAAAGCACTTCAAGGCTTCCAGGATGGCCAAGCGCAGCCACGAGTGCCGAGAGACGCGCGATGTACCCGTGGTGATCAGGACCTAGGATGTCAATAAGGTAGCGATTGCCTCGCCGAAGCTTGTCCGCGTGATACGCTGCATCGGCCGCGAGGTAGGTCGGACGTCCGTCGTTGCGTATCAGGACGCGATCCTTGTCATCACCAAACGTCGTCGAGCGCAGCCAGACGGCGCCGTCTTTTTCATAGACGTGTCCGCCGGCACGCAACTCCTCGATCGCTTTCTCAATCGCTCCCGACTCGTGCAGCGTCGCTTCTGAGGTCCAATGGTCGAAGCGGACGCGGAATCGTTCAAGGTCGTCGCGCTGCTCGTCCACGATGAGATCCCGTGCGAAGCGTCCGAGCACTTTGCGTCGCTCTTCTACAGGCACGTGCAGCCATCGGTCACCATCACGTGCTAGAAGTGCACGCGCGAGATCGATAAGATATTCGCCGGCGTATGCGTTCTCCGGCATCGGGGTCTCAATGCCAAGCAGGGTTGCGTAGCGCGCGTAGAGCGAATCCGCGAGCATGTCGAGCTGCGTGCCTGCGTCATTGACGTAGGTTTCCGATTCTACTTTGCAGCCTGCGAAGCGGAGCATCGCGACAAGCGTCGCCCCGAGCGCGCTCGAACGACCCTGAACGACGACGAGCGGGCCCGTTGGATTCGCGGAGACGAACTCAACGAGCATCGGGCCGGCAGATGCAAGTGTGTCAGATTTGCCATAATCGGACCCAAGTCGCAGCACATCGAGGACGACATCGCCCCAAAAATTGGGGGCCATGGTGATGTTCACAAAGCCTGGCTTGACCGCTTCAATGCGCGCGACACCGGCCAGGTTCGATGAGCCCTCCCCGGCGATGGCCTGCGCGATTTCAAGCGGGTTACGTTTCCAGGCTTTGGCCGCGGCGAGAGCAACCGCAGTCGCGAAATCTCCATGCGCGACGTCACGCGTGGGCGCGAGGACAACACGAAGGGCCTCGCCGTTCTCAGCCTTCCACGATGCTGCAAGCCGGCTCAACCGGCTGTTGAGCTCGCTCGTGACTGCGTCGAGAACTTCGTTGTACCGCTGCGGCATCGCATCTATGTTGGCGCGCCTGGCATTCGCCCCCTTGGAATGCGTGATATGGTTTCCATGGACGAACTTGAGCTCGGCTACCTGCTCGCGGTGAGTGCCGCCGCAGTTTGGACACCACGGCCCCTCGTGGCGATGCTCGCAACGCTCGGCAGCCCGCAAGCGCTCGTCGAATACGCCAAAGCAGCATCATTGGAAACTCCGCCTGCCTGCGAGCTGCTCAGCGCCGAGGCGCTCGATCGTGTGGCAGCAGTCGATGAACACGTTGCGCGCGCTGCGCTGAGAGACGCGCGCGAGCTCGGCTTTGAGTTTGTCACGCGTGCAGACCCGCGCTATCCACGCCGCTTGTGCGATTTGTGCGATGCCCCGCCCGTACTCTACTATCGCGGAAACATCGATTCACTCAAAGGGCGAGCCATCGCGGTCGTCGGCAGCCGCGGAGCAACGCCGTATGGCCGCTCGATGGCGCAAGCAGTCGCGGCCGATTTCGCGGCGTATGGCGTTACCGTGGTTTCGGGCCTGGCGCGCGGTATTGATGCCGCAGCGCATCGTGGATCGATACGGCAGCAGGCACCAACTGCTGCGGTCATAGGATCCGGATTAGGTGCGCTCTACCCACCTTATCACAGCCGGCTGGCAGATGAGATCGTCGCCGCCGGTGGCGCCGTCATTTCTGAATTTCCCGTCAAGATGCAAGCGAGGCCGCATCACTTTCCCATGCGCAATCGGCTTGTTGCTGCGCTCGCAGATGCGACGTTCGTCATCGAAGCGGGGATCAAGAGCGGCGCACTCATCACGGCTCGACTTGCATGCGAACTCGGCCGTCACGTGTTCGCCTTGCCAGGTGATGTCGGGCGTTCAACGAGCGAGGGGTCTAATGGCCTCATCAAAGACGGAGTAGCGCTCGCCACGGGAGCAGCTGACATTGCAAGCGTGCTGGGCTGGAGCATTATGCTCGCATCGAACGGAGGGAACGATCTCAATAACGCGCTGCTCGTCGCGCTTGCACCAGGCGGCAGTCCGATTGACGAGGTCTGCGCTAAGACAGGCTTGGATTCAGCGACTGTCTCGGCACAATTGACGATGCTTGAGATGCAGGGTCTTGCCGAACGCCACCCCGGCGGGCTCTACGTGGCGGTGCGTGCAGCTTGTGCAGCGAAGGCTCCCCTGGATGAACGTTGAGATCATCGCGGTTGACAAGCTTCGGGAATCCTACATCCGCGACGGCTGTAGGCTTTACGAAAAACGTCTGCGGCCCCTTATGCCGGTCTCAGTTCACGAAGTGCGACCATCGACTGCCCGCGACGGGCTTGATAAAGAGGGTGCGAGTATCTTGCGTCACGTGCGAGATGATGACATTGCGTGGGCGCTCGACGCAAGCGGCCGATCCCTCTCGTCCACCGATCTCGCACGCAAGATAAGCGACATAGAACGTTCAGGCCGCCGGCGGCTCGCGCTTGCCATAGGTGGCGCGCACGGGCTCTCGCAAGCAGTGATCAAACGCGCGAATTTTGTCTGGTCACTTTCGGCGTTGACGTTCTTGCACGAGATGGCGAGGTTAATCGTGCTCGAGCAGCTCTATCGGGCGGTCAAAATCAATCGCGGTGAACCGTACCACTTGTAATCGCGGTGCAAAAATGAGGGTGCACGGCGCCGAGCGACGAACTTCGGAAAATGCATCTCACCGCGACAGCTGATTATGCTCTCCGCGCTGTTATCGAAATTGCCGAAGCTCATCCCAAACACATCACTGCTCAGCAAATCTCAGAAACGCAAGATATTCCCCTCAAGTTCATTGAGAACATACTCGCGACACTTAAGCACGCCGGAGTTGTGAGCGCCAAGCGTGGTGTTGAGGGAGGCTACTGGTTAGCCCGACCTGCCAGCAAAATTACGCTCGCGGACATCATTCGTGCTGTCGAAGGGCCGCTGGCAAATGTTCGGGGGACAAGACCTGAGCACGTCAAGTACCACGGTGCCGCTCGCCCTTTGCGCGACGTCTGGGTAGCCTTGCGGGTCAACTTGCGCGGCGTCCTTGAGGCCGTGACGATCGAGCACATTGTCACGGGCAAACTGCCGGCCGTGATTTCCAGGTTAAACCGCCGTCGGGAAGCGTGGCTCTCCCATTAGAATCTAGGCTCCCAGGAATCGTACTCCAGCTGCGTGCGACTGGACTTGAATTCAAATGGCGCAAACGAGAACGTCCGGTCACCGTATCGCTGCCGAAGCGATAACCCCCTATACGGGCCGCTCGAAGGTACTCGGTTAAAATAATACCAGCCGTCAAGATCGAACTCGGCCGCGATCCATTCGTTTTCATGACCATGGCAACAAAGGCTATCAAATTAATAGGGAATTGGCAAATGGGACCAGGGCTCGGTACGCTCGCGAGGCCCAGTCGATGCGCCTAAGGAGGCTGAGGTCAAAAGCCCCTTTTATTTATCGACAATATAGCTTAATGTCATCGTACGATGGATTATCATATCGCTTTGGGTGGGCTGATTGTCGGCATCCTTGTCGGATTGTCCGGCGTCGGCGGCGGCTCGCTCATGATGCCCGTTTTAGTATTGTTCTTCGGTGTTTCTCCTCTCGTCGCCGTTGGCACTGATCTTGCGTACAGCGTACCGACAAAAATCTTGGGCGCAATTGTGCACCAGAGACAGCACACGGTCAACCTCAAACTCGTGCTGTTGCTATGTATCGGCGGGGTTCCCGGAGCGATAATCGGGATCTTGAGCCTGTCTTATCTCAAAGCCCACATAAGCTTGGAAGAGTTAAACGCACTGCTGCGCCACATCATCGGAGCATTGTTGATCGCCATAGCTCTAACCATCATCGGCATACAACTTCTTTCGAAAAAGCCTCCGCTAAATTGGGTGCCACTGCGGCCTCGAGCTCACATCGTCGTCCTCGTTGCCGCCCTTGTCGGATTTTTGGTGAGCATAACCTCAATCGGTGCGGGCTCCATCACATTAACTGCGCTAGTGCTGATTCTGCCGCGAATGCGGCTGCAAGATCTTGTTGGCTCGGATATAGCATTTGCGGCAATTATCGTTCCGATTGCAGCACTCGGACACTTCAGCCTGGGCAGCGTCAACGTGCCCATGACGCTGAGTCTGCTTGTCGGCTCCCTCCCCGGAGTGTTCATCGGTAGCCGGCTGTGCGCTACTTTGCCCGTGAAGTATCTTCGTCCAGCGCTTGCAGGCGTTATGGCGCTTGCTGGGACTCGGCTGCTGTAAAACTCGATCTAGAGGTGGTCGAAGACACCATCGAGCGTTTCGACTCTCGGTGCACGCGAAAACGTTGGGTGGCGGCCTTGGCGGTCGAGCAGCAGCGCGCGAAGACCTGCGCTGAGCGCTCCATCAACATCATGCTCCGGTGAATCGCCGACGTGTAGCGCCGCGCCGCGCTCGACATCAGCCCGGCGCAATGCTTCGTCGAAAATCCGCGCATGCGGCTTTTCATATCCAAGACGCGCTGAATCGAGTACGAAATCGAACGACTCGAGGAGTCCCACTCGATGCATGACCTCTTCCAAGTCGCCCGACCAATTTGAGATGATGCCGAGGCGTACCCCATTCTGGCGTAGCTTGTGCAGCACGCCGTGAACTTCGTCGTAGATGCGCCAGCTAATAGAAGCGCTAAAACGGCGGTATACGAGCTCCGCTTTCTCGGCATCGCCCGAGCCACGGGCGCACACCGACAATAAAATGCGATTGTAGTCGGTCCAGAAACGGTCCATCGCCTCCTGCGAAAACGGGACCGGCACTTGGCCGGGATGACGTGGTGCGAGCATCGCGTTCGCACGCTCAACGCCTTCGGCAAATCGCGCGTGATCGAGTTCGATGCCGAGCTCGCCGCAAACGCGGAGGAAGATGGTAGGCTGGTCAGGATCCATGCACAGGAGCGTATAGCCCGCGTCGAAGAAGACCGCTTGCGTGTTGCGCTTCATAGAAAACGCCTTCCCCTTCGAAACGTCGCTTCGCGCTCCTGCGCTAGCGGAGCGATAGGTCATGCTGTGCCCCTCCTGCCGCAGCGACGATACGCGCGTCATCGACAGCCGTGACGACGAAAATGCCGTGCGCCGCCGCCGCGAATGTCAATCATGTAAGCATCGTTTCACGACATACGAGCGGGCCGAAGCACCGCGACTCTTCGTGGCGAAAAAAGACGGACGGCGTGAAGCGTACAATCGTGACAAAGTGCTCGGCGGATTGCGCAAGGCTTCAGAAAAGCGACCGGTCTCAGAGGCGGCGATCCAAGAAATTGCGGACCGTGTCGAGCGCGAGCTCTACGCTCGCGGCGAGAGCGAGGTGCAGTCGACGGTTGTCGGTGATCTCGTGATGACGGAGCTGCGCGGTCTCGACAAGGTGGCGTATATACGCTTCGCATCGGTCTACCGCTCATTTGCCGACCTCAACTCGTTTCAGGAAGAGCTCGCGCAACTCTTGGCCAAGAGCGAATGAGTCCATCTGTGACGATCGATCTCCACGTGCTGCCAGAGGGCGAAGGATTGCCGCTGCCCGCGTACATGACCCATGGCAGCGCCGGCTGCGATCTTTATGCTGCGATTCATGATGAGAAGATACTGCAGCCCGGCGAACGTGCGCTTATCCCCGCGGGGTTTTGCATGGCTTTGCCGGAGGGTTTCGAAGCGCAGATTCGCCCGCGCAGCGGGCTTGCGGTGAAGCACGGCGTGACCTGCTTAAACACGCCGGGCACCATCGATGCCGACTATCGAGGACCCGTCTGCGTGTTGCTCATTAATCTCGGTGATGCTCCATTCACAGTACGGCGCGGCGACCGCATCGCGCAGATGCTCGTATCGCGCGTTGAACGTGCAGAGTTTCGTGAGACCGAACGATTAGACGTAACGTTGCGCGCGGCCGGCGGTTTTGGTTCGACTGGGTCGCGCGGCTAGGACGCGATGCGCAGCCTGATCGTCGGCGCCGGCGCCATTGGGCAATTCTGCGCTGCGCGACTTGCGCAAGGCGGATCCGACGTCGTCATCATGGGTCGTCCTCAACAAGCGGAGGCGATCAACGCCAAAGGCATCGAGCTGCGAGTGAACGGTAGCGCATCGACGCTTCACATGCACGCAGTTGCCGACGCTACTGATGGTGTTCTGCGCGATCCATTCGAGCTAGTGATCGTTGCGGTAAAGGCATATTCAACTACCGACGCTGTGCGGACTATAGCTGACATTCCGGCAAGCCGAGATGCGTCGATTCTCACCGTCCAAAACGGACTCGGCAACGAGGAAGTTCTTGCAGAAGCATTTGGTGCAGAACGGATCGTCGCGGGTGCCTTGACCGTCGCGGTCGATCGTCTCAGCACAACCTCCATCGCGGCATCGAACAAGGGCGGCTTAACCGTCGCGCCGGTGGGGTCGAATCCGCACAACTGGATCATCGCAGCATTCAATGAGTCCGGCATGACGGTCCGAGCGGCTGCAAAGTGGCAGGAGCTCAAGTGGTCGAAACTGCTGATTAATATTTTGGGGAACGGCATGTGTGCTGCTCTCGATTGGCTGCCGGAGCAAGTGTACGCCGATCGGACTGCCTTTGCAGTCGAGCGTCAGTGCTTGCTCGAGGCGCTCAAGGTGATGTCGCAGTTGGACCTCGCTGCGATAAACTTGGTTGACTTTCCGACCACATTGTTGGCTGCGTCTGCAAAGACGCTGCCGGCCGACGTTCTTCGCGTGGTGCTCGGCAACCGCGTTGCACGCGGGCGCGGAGGCAAGTTGCCGTCATTGCTTATGGACTTACGCGCGCACCGACCCCAAACTGAGGTGATAGCGCTCAACGGCGCGGTTGCAGCTCACGCCGCACGCGCAGGCATAGAAGCCTTGGCAAACGCCAAAATTGCCGAGGTCGTCGGCGGCATTGCGTCCGGGAAGCTGAACTGGGATGACTACCGTGGGCACCCCGAACGTCTCACGACTACAAGCTCGCGACCGCGCTAGACTGTGCAGCGGGGCAACTCTCGTTGAGCAGACATTCGCTGCAGCGAGGGTCAGAGCGGCAAGGCCCAACACCAGCAAAGATCGCGAGGGCGGCCTCGATCGCATACGCATCTTTGCTCGTCGCTTCCGCCAGCGTGCCAACGAATAGCTGCACCTCGGGTCCGCCCACATCGGCATTTAGTAAACCGAGGCGGGTGAGTGCACGACGCACGCCTGGGTGGCAGAGGGCAGTAAAGAAGCCCCAGCGCTTGAGAAGCAGTCTCGCAGTCGGTTCGCCCAAACGGCAGAAGTCTTCTTGCAGGAGGTTCACCAACTTCGGCCAGCCGCTCAAGGCGTCGTCCCCGGCGCCAATGTGTGCAATTCGCCCCAAGTAGCTCTTATCTGCTGCTACGAGGGTTTGCCAGCGCTGCGCATTCTCGATGCATGCTTCGATCTTGGACCGGTTTCGGATGATCGGCTCGTGCAGGAGCTTACTGACGTGGTTCTCGTCGATTCGCGCGACAGATTCTGGCGCGAATTGGCAAAAGGCAGCATCGAGGGCTTCCCGATGGTTCTCGACGACATCGAAGCCTAAGCCCTGCGCGAAGATCACGTAGCATAATTTCGCGAATGCGGCCTGGTCATTGGATGGGGCCTCATGGATGGCGACGTATCGACGAACACGAGCAGCCACCTCGTCACCTCCCAGAGCGGCGGTATTTGAACGTTCGATCACCTGTAAGTGGCCGATTGCCTTTCTTACTGCGGAACGGGCGCCGTTCTTACGACTCTTCATGAGCATGTCTCCAGCAAACGATGCGCGGCATCGCGCCATGTAATCTAGGTAGGTTGGCATCTGCTGAGGTTTAATGCGACAGATGCGGAAGACGGGGCGCCAGCGAACGCCAAGGGCTCCCACTCGCAGCGCTAGTAGACTAACCGTCCGACGAGCGTAGCGTCGCGATTGCGACCGTGACACCGTTCGTACGATGGCTCGCACACCGCTCGGCGTAGCGCACGCATCGACCACCGCGATATGAGTTGCGCTTCCCGCAGCGTGGGCCGTATCCTCAGCGACCGCGCGCAAGCGGCGATCTAAGATGTTGCGAAGTCGAACCGTGTCCAATGCGACGAACCACAAATGATCCAACCTTGCCGGCTCTTATCACGACAAATCGGTTGAGAGTCCAGAAATAAGAAGCGGACCCCAAAAGGGGTCCGCTTATAGCGTCGCGTCAATAATGCGCTCTATTGGATAGAGTTAGGCTCTAACTGGGCGTGGGCTGCGTCCTTCTTCCAAGTCGAGAAGACCTGGCCAGGTGACGACATCAGTTCGACTTGGATCCAGCTGATTGCGCAGCTTGAGAAAACGAGCTTCACTGTCGGAATTCGGTGCCGGTGCGTCTGCGAGAAATTCCTCATTAAACGCGTTGATCTCAGCTGGCGTCTTCTTGGTAAGGAACGTTGTGCGCACCCAGTCTTCGAGTTGAGCGTCGTTGAGCTCACGGGCTTTCTTCGCAAATTCTGCTTGGTCGACTCCGAGAAATGTGAAGACTTCTCTATCGAGCGGGCAATCGTAATGATACTCGCCCAGCGTGCCTGCGTTGAAGGCGCGGGCTTTATCAATGGTGCGAGGGAGCATCACAATGTCCGCCATTTTTTGCTTCGGACTGCGGGGGTAAGTTTTGGTAAGGTCCATGTTGAACAAAATCTCTCCTGAAAAAATCAGCGCCAAACGCGCTTGAGGACATTATACCCCCTAACGAGCCGAAACAAAAATAGGTTCATCAGAGGTAGACGCTATCTCGCAAGTGCCGCGCTATCTTCGGAGATATCACAGCGCAAGAAGCGAGCGGTCCAGGCTTCGATAGCCAATGGCCTCGGCAAGGTGAGCGCTCCTGATGCCTTCGGAGTCAGCAAGATCTGCGATCGTGCGAGCCACGCGCAGAATACGGTCGTGGGCGCGGGCTGAAAGATGAAGCTTCGCGACGCCCGATGCCAGCAGCGCGCGACCCGTGTCGTCGAGCGCACAGAAGTCGCGCAGCCGCTTTACCGGCATCACGGCGTTGCAGCCTTCGCCGCCGAGACGCTCACGCTGCCGCCTCCGCGCTGCCTCGACACGTGCTCGCACTGCCGACGAAGACTCTGCACGTCCTGAATGGGCGAGATCGTCATAGGGCAGTCGCGGCACCTCGACATGGATATCAATGCGGTCGAGCAGCGGGCCCGAGAGCTTTGAAAGATATTTGCGGACGGCGTGAGGAGAACAGGTGCAGCCTCGGACGCGGTCTCCACTGTAGCCACATGGACACGGGTTCAAGCTGGCGACGAGCATGAAGCCTGCCGGGTAGGTGACTGTGCCCGATGCCCGGCAGACGGTGACGCAGTTGTCCTCCAAAGGTTGGCGCAGCACTTCGAGTGCGTGGCGCGGAAATTCGGGCAACTCGTCCAAAAAGAGAACACCGCAGTGGGCGAGAGAGACTTCACCGGGCCGCGGTGCGGCGCCGCCGCCCACGAGAGCGGTTGCGCTCACCGTGTGATGCGGTGCTCGAAAAGGGCGCGTGGTCACGAGACGCGATTTGTGACGCAGCAAGCCGCTGACACTGTAGAGCTTCGTGACTTCCAGCGTTTCGCTGCGCGTCATTGCCGGCAGAATCGAAGGGACCCGTCTCGCGAGCATCGTCTTTCCGCTGCCAGGCGCGCCAATCATAAGAAGATTGTGCCCGCCCGCGGCCGCAACTTCCATCGCGCGCTTCGCCCGCTCTTGCCCACGCACGTCCTCAAGGTCCTCGGCATAGCGAAACGCATCAACTTCAACCGGCTGCGACACGCTTTCGCTACGAAGAGCAACATCACTCAGGCCGAGCGCAACCTGCACGGCCTGGGGCAAGGTGCGCACGGGATACAGCGTCAGTCCCTCAACGAGCGCGGCTTCTGCAAGATTATCCGCAGGTAGAAGCAATCGTGAGAAACCAGCTCGCTTGAGTCCGATTGCGGCCGGCAACACGCCGCCCACAGGCTTGACCGCACCGTCGAGCGCGAGCTCTCCCAAACATACGATGTCAGACAAGCGCGAGGCATCGATCTGTTGATCCATCGCGAGTATCGTGAGAGCAAGCGCAACGTCGAAGCTTGCGCCTTCTTTACGGATATTCGCCGGCGCTAAATTGACGACGACCTTGTATGTTGGAAACAGAAAACCGCACGATCGAACCGCAGCGTTGACCCGTTCTCGAGATTCTAGTATCGCGCGATCTGCGAGCCCAACAATGTGAATGCCGCACTCGGTGGTTGGCACGCCAACTACCTCGACGCGCACCAAGTACGCGTCGATGCCTCGAAGCGCCGCGGAATACCCAATCGCTAACATCGAGGTTCTGTATCACGCGTTGTAGTACCCTATGCAAGATAGGAGTACGCGATATGGCTGTCTGTACTCACCTCGACCACATCAAGAACGTGAAGCCGCGCACCCCGCAGGGCTGCGAAGAATGCCTCAAGATTGGCGCCACGTGGGTGCACCTGCGCCTGTGTCTCGAATGCGGTCACGTGGGGTGCTGTGACTCGTCGCCGAACAAGCACGCGACAAAGCACTTTCACGCAACGAAGCACCCGATAATCCGATCCTTCCAGCCCGGTGAGAACTGGAAATGGTGCTTCATCGACGAGGTCGGGTGGGAGTAGTGGTCTAGATGAGAAAGCTTAATTGATTTAACTGCAAGTTAAGTAATGGGGCAAAATCTATACACATATCCACACCGGAACGCCAAATCAATGTGGATAGGGTTCAAAAACAGAAGCGGCGGACCGCTTAAGTGCCCTGACGTTCGGCTTGATGAACGACTCCAGGAACGCCCGACTTAACGTCGCAACGACCTACTCTAATGTAGCAACGGACTTTTAGGTCCGTTCTGGGAGGGACGAGTTGAAAAGAACTTCGGCAACGCTCTTTATCGCCGCCATAGTCACCGCGCTTGTAGGTTGCACGCAAAATCAAAATGGCGCGCCCTCCGGCCAGGGCAGTCAGGCAGGGGGTACCGCAACAAAAACCATCGGAGTCACGATTCAAGATCTGCAAGCGCAGTTCTACGAGGCAATGCAGCAAGGCATGAAAGACGAGGCTGCCAAGTACGGATACAAGATCACATTTACCGATGCTAATCGCGATCAGGCTCGCCAGACCTCTCAGGTTGAGGACTTCATAAGCCAGCACGTCGACGCGATTATCCTCACGCCAGTCGACTCCAAGGCGGTTGGGCCCGCGATCGTCGAGGCGAACAACGCGAATGTACCAGTCTTTACTGCAGACATCGCGAGCACGTCATCAAAAGGCGTTGTCGTCTCTCACGTCGCTTCCGATAACGTGCAGGGAGGTCGCGTGGGAGCCGATCTGCTCTGCAAAGCGCTCGGCGGTCAAGGTACAGTAGCGATCATCGACCAGCCCGAAGTGACATCCGTCCAAGACCGCGTGAAGGGATTCCGCCAAGAGCTCGCGGCGAAATGTCCGAATGTGAAAATCGTCGCCGATCAAACCGCGGGCGGCGACCGCGTACGGGCAGCGACGGTCATGGATAATCTGCTTCAGACCTATCCAAACTTGAACGGAGTTTTTGGCATCAATGACGATTCAGCCCTCGGCGCGCTCCAGTCGGTCAAGTCCGCCGGCAAGCTTGGAACGATTAAGATCGTCGGGTACGACGCAACGCCGGAAGCACGCAAGGCGATTGACCCCGGGCAGATGGTGGGCGATCCGGAGCAGCACCCCGATCAAATCGGCAAGCTTACGATCGATCAGATTCACCTCTACTTGAGCGGCAAAAAGCCCGCGAAGTACATTCCAGTGCCTGTTGGTTCATACACCGGTAAGAAGAGCTAGACATTCGTGACCAACACAGGAGCGCCACAGGGAGCCGATGCGCTCACTGGCGCTCCTTTTCTCGAGATGCGCGGCATCTCGAAGGCATACCCCGGCGTGCAGGCGTTAGACGACGTCAGCTTTGACGTGCGCGCGGGCGAAGTACATGCACTGGTCGGTGAGAATGGAGCAGGCAAGTCTACCTTTGTAAAGATATTGGCGGGCGCGGTTCGTGCGGACGTAGGCGAGTTGCGCATCCAGGGTAAGCCTGTCACGATCGTCTCACCGCGGCAAGCCGAAGCGCTCGGCATAGTTGTTATTTATCAAGAGTTTAATCTCGTTCCGTACCTTTCCGTGGCAGAGAACATCATGTTGGGTCGCGAGCCGACGCGCGGATTAGGAGTGGACTGGAAGGCGTTGCGCGCGCGCGCCGCCGAGGTGCTCGCACGGCTCGGAGTTGAGCTGCCGCTGACAACGGAAGTTCGACGGCTATCTGTCGCGCAGCAACAGATGGTTGAGATTGCGAAGGCACTCTCTACAAGCGCGCGAGTCATCTTCATGGATGAGCCCTCGGCAGCACTAACAGAGAACGAAGTGCTGAAACTCTTCGCCGTTATTCGCGCGCTTCGGCGCGACGGCGTCGCAATTGTATATATCTCGCACCGCCTGGAAGAGGTATTTCAGATCGCCGACCGCATCACCGTATTTCGCGACGGCAGGCTTGTCAAGACCGACGTGGCCGCAAACTTCACGCCTGACGACGTTATCCGGCTGATGGTCGGCCGCAGTCTTGCTGCCCATTTTCCAGTGCTCCCTCCGGATAGACCACATGAGCGGCCGCTGCTTTCGGTGCGAAATCTGACAATGCCAGATCGCATCGAAAATGTCTCGCTCGACGTATATCCTGGAGAAATCGTTGGACTCGCCGGATTAGTCGGTTCGGGCAGAACGTCACTTTTGCGGGGCATTTTCGGTGCAGATCCATATACGTCTGGGACTGTCGAGCTCGACGGACAGCCGTTGCCCAAGCGGGGACCGCATGAAAGCATTGCTGATGGTTTAGCGCTCGTGACTGAGGATCGCAAAAATCAAGGGCTTGTTCTCGGGATGAGCGTGCGCGAAAATGTCACGCTGCCGCATCTCGAACTGTTTTCACACCTTGGCCGCGTCGATCGAGGCCGTGAAGCGCGCGCCGTTGGAAAGCTCGCAGATGAGCTGCACATTCGTACACCTACGCTCGAACAGCTCGTCAGAAACCTCTCCGGCGGTAACCAGCAAAAGGTCGTGCTGGCGAAATGGCTGCTCAAAAGCGCTAAGGTCATCTGTTTTGATGAACCTACGCGCGGCATCGACGTCGGAGCCAAGGCCGAAATCTACGAGCTCATGGTCCAATTGGCGCAATCCGGCACCGGTATTTTGATGGCATCGTCAGAATTGCCCGAAGTGCTTGGCATGTCAATGCGCATCGGAGTCATGCATAATGGCCGGCTCGTTCACGTCTTTAATCGCGGCGAGGCGACGCAAGAGGCCATCATTCGTTACGCTACTGGCACGGTGGCTGCCTGAACATGGCGCAAGAGCCGCAAATCGCCGCTGAAGCCGAATCGCAAGCCGCGGTCGTTGCGGCCGGCAAACGCCGTGCAGCATTGCTGCGAACGGTCGGCCTTGTGGTTGGGCTCACTGTGCTCTTGACCGTTCTCAATGCCGCCACTCACGGAGACTTCCTACGCCCCGGTAACATGATCAACGTTCTGCGTCAGATTGCGGTGAATGCGATTTTGGCAACAGGTCAAACGTTCGTCATCATCACGGCGGGTATTGATCTCTCTGTCGGCTCGCTCATCGCGCTCACCGGGGTTCTCATGGCCGGTGTGATGGTCGGTCATCCCAATGTTGCGGTCGGGTTTACGCTAGCACTGCTCATCGGTATCGGCACCGGGGGTCTGGCCGGTCTTGTCAACGGATTGCCGGTCGTGAGGTTCGGGCTGCCCCCATTCATAACCACGCTCGCCATGCTCGAGATCGCGCGCGGCCTCGCGTTTATGTACACGAAAGGCCAACCAATTGAGATCGACAACCCGGTGTTCAATTTTATCGGCGGTGGATTTGTTTTGCCTGGATTAGGCCGGCTCTTCAATATACCCGGAGTACCTATGCCGGTCATCGTCATGCTCTTCGTCGTGTTGGCCGGGAGCTATCTGCTGACACAGACGCGGTTCGGCCGATACGTGTATGCAATTGGTGGCAACGAAGAAGCTGCGCGTTTGTCAGGCGTGAATGTGTTCGGCGTCAAGCTCATGGTATATGTGATCTCCGGCGCGCTCGCCGGCCTCGCGAGCCTGTTGCTCGCCGCCCGCCTCAACTCGGGGATACCGCAGTCCGGCCAGGGTTATGAGCTGCAGAGCATTGCAGCGGTGGTTGTCGGTGGCACCTCACTGATGGGGGGCAGGGGCTCTATTGGCGGCACATTTGTCGGGGCGCTGCTCATTGGCGTCTTGTATAACATCATGAACCTCCTTAATGTGCAGTCCTACGCGCAGGAAGTAGTCCTTGGAGCGGTGATACTTATTGCAGTGCTCCTGGATCAGCTACGAAGACAGTACCTCGTTAAATGACGGAAGAAGCCTGGGAACGGGTCGACCCCTTGGTCGCACGTTGGAAAAAATTTACGGTTTCCGACGATGGCGATCGGGTGGCGGCGGTGGAGCACTCCCCTACCTCCGAGCTGCAGCGCTATTTAAAGGAAGTCGACGAGGTGCGAGCCGACTTCGACGTCTTTGTGACCGCGCTCGAGAAGAAGTATGGGGTATTTGAAACAGGTGACATTGGAGCGGATCTAGCTCCTGATGAGCGCGATGCTCATCGCCATCAAGCGTTGCTTGCATTGCGCCAAGCATATGATGAAGCAAATGCCGAGATTGAGGACAGAGAACTAGCTGGCGAAGCCTGAGCCGTCTCTAGACCTAATCTAGACGAATCAATTAGAGCGAACGCTCGCACGCTTCTCATTAGGACCCTAGACCCAGACCGGAAGGTCGACTCAGGCCCGTTTACCCCGCACGCTCGGGCGGTAGAGTTCTATCGGTGAATGGTTGGTTCCCGATACAATGTCGGGTATGACGGCGGGTTCGGGGAACCCGGACGGTCGCGTCCGCGTTGCCTATTTCGATGATCAACTACTGTTCCGGGAAGCGCTCGTGAGCGTGCTCGAGGACAATGGAGCTATTACGGTCGTGCACAGCAGCGGACACGGAAACCAGGACATGCGGTCACTATTAGACGTCCCAGTCTCGGCGCTTCTCGTCGCCCTTGACGCGCAGACAAACGACCCCATGGCGACCGTTCGTGAGGCTCGCCATGTGGTGCCAGAGCTTCCGATGTGCGCGCTCGTCGCGGTCGACCGGCTCGATCGGGCTCGCGAGGCCATCGCTGCGGGTTGTAAGGGTGCCGTCAGTACGAGCGCTACGCTGAACATGCTCGTCGCCGCTCTCGAGAATCTGTCGCGCGGCCAAGCGTATGTTGATCCAACGCTCGGTGGTCGTCTGCTCGCCAAGACGGTGGGAAAGACTACGGTGCGGGGCAATGGCAAGAATGAACCTTCGTCAGAGTTCAAGCCGAACGTCACCGAAATAGCAAAGAATTGATGGGTCAAAAAATTGTGAACGAAAAAAATCTCGTGAAACATGTCGCCAGAGTTGGAGCCGCATTTGCTTGTGCGCTGATCTTTGCCGCTTCGTGGCGTGTCGCGCAGGCTGATAACACTTATCGGCTCCACAGCGGCGACCAGATCACCGTCACCGTATATGGCGAACAAGGGCTAACAGGGCCACAAACCGTGTTGCCCGACGGCTCAATTGGCATGCCGCTGGTGGGAAAAGTGCGCGTGAGCGGACAGACGCCCGACCAGGCGGCTCAAACGATAGGCTACGCGCTGCAAAAGTACGTGCGGCACCCTGTTGTCACCGTTGCGGTCACGCAACAGGGTCCGCTTAACGTCCTGGTCCTCGGTAACGTCAAGACTCCCGGCAAGTATGCTTTGCAACCCGCGGGTAGCATGCTCACTGATGCGATCGCAGCCGCTGGCGGTGTAGGCCCGGTTGACGGCCCGTATCCAGATGCTCGTATCGCCGCATCAAATGGCTCCAGTGCGCAGGCGATATCGCTGGAAAAACTGCTGCACGATGGCGATCTGTCAAAGAATATTCCGTTACAGGACGGTGAGGTCGTATATATTCCTTCACCGGCTACATTTAATGTCTACGTAGGCGGTGCAGTCGATCATCCTGGCGAGATTCCCCTCAACGAAGGGGATAATATAGCCATCGCAATTATCAAAGCTGGTAATGGCGCAAACACCAATGGCGACTACAATAATGTCAAGGTCGTCAGGACATTAGCGAGCGGGCAGAAGCAGACGTACACGTTTGATATGTACAAGCTGATTAACGACAATAAGCTTGGCGAATTCCCCATGCAAAAAGGGGACATTGTATATGTTCCGTCCATGAATCAAAACAGAAAACCCGCGAGCTTTATTGGGTCGACATTCTTCTACTTAACAGCCGGTCTGCGCGCTTTATTTACACACTTCTAGGGGAGAGAGAAACACGACACATGTCTAGGCACATAAAAACACTTCCGTTCTTCGCAGCGCTTATTGCCGCCGCTATTCTCGCAGCATGTGGTGGTGGTGGTGGTGGCTCCGGCATCAACCCCCCGCCGCCTGGTTCCTCACCGACCCCAGCTGCTTCGCCGGAGGTCGTCGGCACGTTAAACGTTGTTATCGGAGGTGGCAGCTATTCGACTGCTCTGTACGGCCCGGCCGGAACGGTTGGCGTCGATTTTTCATGCGGGTGCACAGCTGTTGCCGGATCGGGCACGACAGATGGCAGTGGAAACTTCACTCTCACCGCAGTTTCGACACCAGTACCTCAGCCAAATCCCATGTACACGATCGTGCCGAGCCGCAACTATCTTGAAGTCGGAAGTCCCACGAGCGGAACTCAGGCGTGGACAATGATATTCGCAGGCTCACGCCCCAGTCACGATCAGTATCTAAATCCGGGTAACCAGCTCGTGTCGGCGTCTAGCGATGTCTATAGCGCGGCGGTTGCCTTGTACATTTTCAAGTATTCGAGCAGCAGCAGTGTTGCATACGATGATTACAATTTCAACACCTTGGTGACTTGGTATAACAAACTTAAGAACAGCGTTCCGACCGCTCCAACAGCTGCGGAAACGACGTTGCTCACGGATATCTTCAATGAAAGCAAGCTCGGACACGTGCTGTGGCCCACCGCCCCAGGTTGGAGGCCAGCTCAGAGCACGAACGCCAAGATCTCTACTGATCTAACAGCGGTGAATGCTGGCGGCACTGGAGCAGACCCACAATTGCCAACGCCATGTCCTGGCGGTGCGAGCGGTTGCACAGGCACTCCGAATCCATAAGGATAGAAACATAATGTACTTCGGCCCTGCACTGAGCTCACGCCAACAATACCAGCTGCCGTCAGGCTACCCGCCGGCTCCAACCGAGCCGTCGGGGGAGATTGATATTTCATCGATTGTTGGAACGCTCTTGCGCCGCAGGCGGGCGCTCTTTGCCATATTCATCGGCTTCTTGAGCTTGGTTATTTTGTGGACGTTGCTCACACCGAAGTCGTACACCGCGACAACAAAGCTGATCGCCGGCGGCGGGGGGTCGGGCGCATCACGTGGTGGCGATACAGCGCTGCCTTTGCTCAACGCGCTGCTCGCGGCTAGCACTGCGCAGTCACCAGAAACGTACGTTGCCCTGATTCAACAAGACCCCGTAGTAAACCAGGTTATCCGAAATCTCAACCTCAAAACGAGTGTCGATCAATTGTCCAATCAAATCTCTGTCAAGCCAGTGACGAACACATCAATCATCGAGCTTTCTGCCACGTGGCGTGACCGTGATGCTGCTGCTCAGATTGCCAATGAGTTCGCCAATGTTTTCATTAGTAGGGAGCGCGACTTGATTGCGGGGCAAGCGAGCTCCGCAATCGACTTCCTAACGAAAGAGCTTCCGTCCGCAGAGATGCGGATGCGCGCAGAAGACAAAAATCTTGCGAATTTTCAGGCCGCACATCCGAGCGTGTACATTAGCCTAACGGAGGTTAATGGCGTCAGTAGCGTGCAAGAGAGCGCCGTCTCGGCTGCGCAGCAGAAATACGCCCAGGCCAAAGTTGATGCAGAGCAGGCGCAGGCGCAGCTCGCCAGTGTGACAGCCCAGATGACATCCTTAAGCCCAACAATCAACGGCTCGCAAAATGTCGCAGAGAACCCGGTCGTCGGGCAATTGCAGACCCAGCTGGCGCAGGTTGAGGTGCAGTTGGAGTCGGCTCGCAAACAGTACACCGATCAACATCCAACAGTTCTCGCGCTCATGGAACAAAAGACTCAACTCGAACGTGAGATCAGGAACCAGCCTGCAACGATCGTGTCGGGCAACAATATCGTTCCAAACCCGTTGTATCAGCAGCTTAACCAGCAAGCTGCGGCGTTGCGTTCTCAGATCGCCGGAGATCAGGGTCAGATCAAAACGCTCGACGTCGAACTCGGTCGCATGAGCGGACCACAGGGCTCGCTTCCAACCCTGACTATGGAGGTCGCCAACTTGCAGCGCAAGGCGAAAATGGCGGAGGACGTCTATTCAGCACTGCAGCAAAAATACAACGAGGCCATAGTTGCCAAGACGACTGCTCTCAGCGACGTTTCGATAACGCAGCCGGCATCAGCTGGTAGCGCATCCGTAAAGCCGAATTGGAGGCTCAATCTGCTGCTCGGCATGGTGCTTGGCCTTGTGCTGGCGGTTAGTGGCGTATTTGTGATCGAATTCTTCGACAATACCTTCAAGGACGAGCAGGATGTGCAACGCGCGCTTCCCTTGCCGGTGTTGACGTCGGTTCCGCAGCTCACTGCAACTTCGCCTAACAAGTTGCCATGGCTACGCGCCCTTACTGTTGAGTCATTTCTCCAACTCGTAACTGCTTTACGCTATTCCTCGGACAGGCCGCTCAGGACGCTTGTGATTACGAGCCCGAACCAAGGCGATGGCAAATCGACGATCGCGATGAGCACTGCCATCGCAATGGCGGAAGTTGAACCCAAAGTCATTCTGATTGACGCCGATCTCCGCAGGCCGACGCTGCATGATAAACTCGGGCTCGCCGCCGAGCCCGGTTTGACGGATTATCTTGTTGGTCAAGTATCATTGAGAGACGCTATTCAGCCAACAAAATATGATGGCTTGTACGTTATGAGCAGTGGTGCGCATGTGCCGAACCCAGTGAAGCTCATCCATTCACCACGCCTCGACGAGCTCATTACTGAGTTGCTTAAGGAGTATCGCGCGGTCATCTTTGATACTCCAGCCTTGCTGCCAGTTTATGATGCTGCGGTGCTGAGCTCTAAGGTCGATGGGACGGTCCTGGTTCTCGCAGCGGGGATGACGGATATGCCTTCAACGAAGAAGGCAATCCAGCGGCTGAGCGGGGTCCAAGGCGTGAATATGCTAGGCATCGTCTTGAATCGCACGACCCCTTCCAATGGATACGCAGCGTACTATCTGAGCACCGATAGTCCTACACAGCTGCCGCACGAGAACGGGGTTGCATCCCCAACATGATTACACGACTGACCGGCGGGGCCTTATGAAAACGCAAGCGAGACTCTCATTGGCGACTCGTCTCGGCGCTGGCCAAATCGCGCTGCAGGTCTTGCTCGTGCTTGGTGCGAGCGAGCTTGCATTTGCAATCGTGGACGGACCAGCGTCCGGTTTTCACGTGGTGGCGGCGCTCGCGTTGACAACGATCTTCACACTGAGCCTCATAAGCTTAGGAGCAGTGCAGCCAAAGACCGGCATGGAAGTGGATGCGCGAGATCTAGCCAGCATCCTACTCGGCGCTGGCCTTGGTGGCATCGCGGCTGTGGCGCTTTGGTACTTTCTTCCATCCGCTGCAGGTCTTGAACTGGGGCCCATCTTTGTTGCGTCATCAATCATTGTGCTCTTCGGGGTTGTGCTGCGCCTAGCCCAGTCAGAGATAGCAAGGATTAGGAGCGAGCGCCGGCCTGACGCAGAGAGGACGATCGTCGTCGGATCCGGCAAGGCGGCAACGTCCCTCGTTAGGCTGATCCAAGAAAATCACAACTTCAAATATGCTGTTGTTGGCTGCGTCGATGACGAGATTCTCTCTCCCCGGATTGCGAACAAGTCAATTCTTGGGTCTATTAATGATTTACCGGATCTGATCTCCAAATACAAGATTGGCTGCGTCATCATAGCGATTCCATCTGCGTCTGCATCGCTCATCAAGCGCATTATGGAAAGCTGCGCAAAAGACTTGGGACCAGAGGGGGTAGCTCCGGCTGTTAAAATCCTGCCCGGCGTTCTCGAGCTCCTCAATGACGGCATGCGAGTCTCGCGCATCCGCCCCGTTCAGCCGGAGGATTTGCTCCCTCGAGATCCCGTCAAGGTGGATCTCGAAGAGATCGTCCCTCACGTCGAAAATCGCGTCATCTTGGTTACTGGCGCCGGCGGTTCCATTGGGAGCGAGCTTTGCAGGCAGATAGTCGGTCTGAAGCCCAGTTTGTTGCTGTTGTTGGGACATGGCGAGAATAGCCTATTCGCCATCGAGGAAGAGCTGAAGTTGAAGTTCGGTTTCCATCGCACAAAGATCATTTTGGCTGATGTGGCGGATGCAGCACGTATCAGGAACGTCTTTTCAAAATATCGTCCACATGTCGTGTTTCATGCGGCAGCCCACAAACATGTGCCGATCGTTGAAGCCAATATGTGCGAGGCGGTGCGCAACAACGTTCTAGGGACGCATGTGGTTGCGCTCGCCGCGGCCGCAGCCGGAGCGGCGAAATTCGTGCTGTTGTCGACCGATAAGGCAGTCAATCCTACGAGTGTTATGGGCGCGACCAAACGCCTATCGGAGATCATCTCGCAGTCCTTCGTCAATCAGACCGGAACCGAGTTCGTCACGGTTCGATTTGGTAACGTATTAGAAAGTCGCGGGAGCGTTATCCCAATCTTCAAGAAACAAATCGAGAATGGGGGACCCGTGACAGTTACGCACCGGGAGATGCAGCGTTACTTCATGACGATTCCCGAGGCTGTTTCACTCGTGCTTCAAGCTATGGCGATCGGTCGTGATGGGCAAGTTCTCGTCCTCGATATGGGCAAGCCGGTTAACATCCTCAAGCTGGCCGAAACACTCATTACTCTCTCTGGCCTGACCCCGTATCGCGACATTGACATTGTTGAGACGGGCATCCGACCGGGAGAGAAGCTGTTCGAAGAGATTCTTACGAGCCACGAGGGGTTGTCTACCACAAGTCACGCTCGGCTATTCATCGCTCAACAGGAGCGTGTTGCCTATGATACGCTAGCGCTAGGGCTGCGAGCGCTCGAATCTGCGGCGCGCACGGGAGACGAGACCGCCATCATTGACGTCCTTCGTAACTTTGTCAAATCATATCAACCTGGGCCGCACTTGCAAGAGGAACGGCCGAACGGCAAAGTCTCTCATCTTGAGCCACTAATAGAGCCGGCACATGCGAACAGGATCCCCGCCGGTGACGGTAATGGTCGCACTGATAGAGTTGTAACAATAGATTCATCGCACTCGCGAGCGCCCGACAGCTCGCTTCCCGCTGGAGCAACAAGTCCATAATCATGTCCATGACACAAGTAGGCCCTGATCTTCGTGACTCCAGCCATGAGATAGCGCTGAGAGAAAAGATAAACACACACACAGCGGTAGTTGGTGTCATCGGCATCGGGTACGTTGGACTGCCTCTCGCTGTCGAGAAGGCAAAAGTCGGCTATCAGGTCATCGGCTATGATCGCAATGCCATTCGAGTGGCTCAGGTCAATCAGGGGTCGAACTACATTCGCGATGTTGTGGACGACGAGCTCGCGCGCGTGGTTGCTTCCGAAAAGCTTAGCGCGACTACCGACTTTTCGTCGCTTGGCTCGTGTGATGTTCTCGTGATCTGCGTCCCAACGCCCCTAACTATCAATAAGGACCCCGACACTTCGTATATCCGAAGCGTCGGAGCGGAAATAGCGCGGCGATTGCGCCCAGGCCAGCTGATCTCTCTGGAGAGCACGACCTACCCCGGCACGACTGAGGAAATATTGCTGCCGCAGTTCGCCGCGACAGGGCTCGTGGTTGGCCGCGACTACTTCCTTGCCTATTCCCCAGAACGCGTCGACCCCGGCAACAAACGTTACACGACCAAAAACACGAACAAAGTGGTGGGTGGCGTCACTAGCACATGCTTAAGTGTCGCAACCGCATTCTACGAACAGACAATCATTGATGTATTGCCCGTCAGCAGCCCTCGCGTTGCTGAAATGACAAAGGTTTTCGAAAACACGTTTAGAGCTGTGAATATCGCTCTCGTTAATGAGATGGCGTTGCTCTGCGACCGCATGAAGATCGATATTTGGGAAGTGATGGACGCGGCGGCAACCAAGCCATTTGGCATCATGCGCTTCAACCCGGGTCCTGGCGTCGGAGGGCACTGCATCCCCCTTGATCCTTTCTATCTTGCCTGGAAAGCCCGCCAATATGATTTCCACACTCGATTTATCGAACTCGCGGGCGAGATCAACAACCTGATGCCATATTTTGTGCGTGAGAAGGTCGGGCGAGCGCTTAATATGCGTGGTCTGCCGCTCAAAGGGGCGAAGATCCTGATGCTCGGTATGTCATACAAGAAAGATATTCCGGACTGGCGCGAATCGCCGGCACTGAAAATTCTCGACCTGCTCATGCAGGATGGAGCAGTCATCGACTACCACGACCCCTACGTGCCGAGTTTCCAAGACGAACACGGACGCGTGCGTCACTCGATTCCCATGACCACACAAGCGATCTCGGGAGCCGACTGCGTTCTTATCACGACAGACCACAGCCAAACCGACTGGGACTTTGTCGTTCGCAATGCTCGCCTTGTCGTCGATACAAGGAACGCCACGAGGAACGCCTCGAGCAACCGAGACAATATCGTCCTTTTGTGATGGTTCTATGACGAAACACTCTGTTCGAATCGGCGTCATCGGCGCAGGTTATTGGGGTCCCAAGCTCATCCGCAATTGCGCAGAGCTTGGCGTGCTCGACAGTATCTGCGATATTGATGAAGCGGCTCTGGAGGCCGCTCATCGATTATATCCATCGGTTACCGTAACGACGATGCTGTCCGACTTTCTTTCGCGGCCAATGGATGCGGTGATCATATCGGCGCCCGCCAACCTTCACGCCGAGATAGCCCTGGAGGCGATCGCTGCCGGTAAGCACGTTTTTGTTGAAAAACCACTTGCGCTCAGCGTCACCGAAGGCAATCAAGTCGAAAGAGCGGCGAGCAAGGCCGGCTTGATAGTGTTCGTCGGCCATTTGGTTCTTTATCACCCCGCCGTCAAAAAAATACGTTCCATGATAGCCGAAGGTGTTATCGGGGACATCTGGCATGTGCGGTCGCGTCGTCTGAGCCTGGGCAAACTTCGAACTCACGAAAACGTGTGGTGGAGTTTCGCGCCGCACGACGTTGCGCTGATGATTGCGATCTTTGGAGAAGAACCCCTTGGAGCAACCTCAGCTCACACCCACGGTAGAGGAACTTCAAATAGCGACGTTGCCTACGCCGATTTCGAGTTTTCTCGCGGGCGATCCGCCCACATCGAAGTCTCCTGGTTGGACCCCGACAAATCTGCGCGGCTTGATGTCTTCGGCCGATACGGAGTCTTAACACTTGAGGAATCAAGAAGAGAAGCACGGCTTACGCTGAAGCCGTTCACAATTTCCACGGATGAATATGACAAGCCGATTGTGATGCCAGGTCAGGAACAAAGGATCAACATTGACAGTAGGGAGCCACTGCAAATTGAGCTTGGGGCCTTCATAGATTGGATCGCTAGTGGCAAACCCGCCGAAACTGATGCTCGTCAGGGCGTCGCCGTGTTGCGTGCACTAGCTATGGCAGACGAAAAGGCGAGTCAACAGGTCGTTCAAGAGGTGACAACATGAAGGTTGCACCTGAGCAAGGCTACATCGCGCACGAGTCAGCGATTGTGGATGCACCGTGTGATATAGGAGCTGGCACGAAGATTTGGCATTTCTCGCATATTATGGCGCATGCTACCATTGGAACCGGATGTTCTATAGGCCAAAACGTTTTTGTGGCGTCAAGAGTGCGAATTGGTAACAATGTAAAGATACAAAACAACGTCTCGGTGTACGAGGGCGTTGAGCTGGAAGACGATGTCTTTTGCGGTCCGAGCATGGTCTTCACGAACGTCAGTACCCCGCGCTCAGGCTATCCTCGCAACCGGCCTGAGGACTATGAACGGACGCTCGTGAAGCGCGGGGTCAGCATAGGTGCAAACGCGACCGTCGTTTGTGGCCATACGGTGGGCGAATACGCGTTCATCGGTGCAGGCGCGGTCGTGACCAAAGATGTGCCTCCGCATGCAGTCGTCGTTGGCAATCCCGCCCGTATTCGCGGTTATGCGTGTAAGTGCGGTGAAGTGCTTAAGTTCGAGAAAGATTCAGCCCGGTGCGCAACTTGCCGCCTCGCATGGGTAAAATCTGGAGAAACAATCAATGAGGTAGCCGTCCTATGATTCCTATGGTCGACCTCGTTGTTCAATATCATTCAATCAAGACAGAAATTGATGGCGCTATCCATTCCGTGCTTGAGGGCGGAGTCTTTGTCATGGGGCCAAACGTTCATACCTTCGAATCCGAGGTTGCCAAATACCTGGGTACACCCCATGCCATCGCGCTCAATTCGGGAACAGACGCCCTACATCTCGCATTGAGAGCTCTAGGCATCGGGCCGGGTGATGAGGTTATTACTAGTGCGTTTACTTTTGCCGCTACGACAGAAGCTATTGGCATTGTTGGCGCTGTGCCTGTGTTTGTCGATATCGACCCTGAGACGTTTACTATCGATCCCAAACGGATCGAAGCAGCTATAACGAAGCGCACCAAAGCCATCCTGCCGGTTCACTTGTATGGGGCTCCGGCCGCAATGGAGGCCATTGTGCGTATCGCCGACATCCACAAGTTGCGAGTCATCGAAGACTGTGCGCAAGCTATCGGCGCAGAGATCAACGGCCGAAAAGTCGGGACCATTGGCGACGTGGGCTGTTTCAGCTTCTTTCCAAGCAAGAATCTCGGGGCTTATGGCGACGGCGGCATGGCGGTAACGGCCAATACTGCTCTCGCCGACCGCATCGCGGCCTTGCGGATACATGGCGGCAGGCAGATGTATCACCACACGGAGTTAGGCGTTAACAGCCGGTTGGATGAAATACAAGCTGCCATATTACGCGTAAAACTAAGGCACCTCGAGGAGTGGATCGAGGGTCGCCGTGCCGTTGCTAGGCGTTATACAGAGACGTTGCAGGCAGAGCCTGGAGTCAAAGTGCCATTGGAATCGACCGGCCAACACCACGTGTATCACCAATACACAGTACGTCTGCAAAATCGCGATGAAGTCGAACACCGCCTCAGAGAAAATGGTGTGCAAACAAAGGTATATTACCCCATTCCGCTACACCGCCAGCCTGTCAACCTCATATATTCGTCAGCGGTAAATTCGCTACCGTATACAGAGGCTGCTACTCGCGAGGTGCTGTCGTTGCCGATGTACCCGGAGCTCCCAGTTGAAGATCAAAATCGTGTGATTAAGGCTGTGCGAGAAGCCCTCAGGAGCTTCGCGACCGCATGAAGATCGTGAGCATCGTCGGAGCCCGACCACAGTTTGTTAAGGCAGCCTTAGTGAGCGTTGAGGTTAGGCGGCGCGGGCTGCGCGAAATCCTCGTGCATACGGGGCAGCACTATGACCATGAGATGTCACAGATTTTCTTCGATCAGTTGACGCTGCCTGCACCTGCGTTCTCCTTGGGAGTTGGATCCGGGACGCACGCAAGCCAAACCGCCGAGATGATGAACCGCCTTGAGCCCGTGATCGCCGGCGAGCGCCCAGATTGGGTCTTGATCTACGGAGATACGAATACAACGCTCGCAGGGGCGTTAGTTGCGAGCAAACTCAGTGTGCCCTTGGCGCATGTTGAAGCTGGGCTTCGCTCGTTCAACAAGGCGATGCCCGAAGAAATCAATCGAATTGTCGCAGACCACGTTTCAGACATTCTCCTTGTTCCCCACAGACGAGCTGCTAGCCAATTGTCGAGCGAAGGTATTACCAAGGGAGTTCACATCGTTGGTGATCTCATGGTAGACTCCGTGATGCGTCTTGTTCAGAATGGGTGCGATGGGACGCAACTGCTCGACCGCTTTGGTGTCACGTCCAAAAAGTATGCCGTAGCAACTATACACAGGACAGCAAATACCGACGATCGAGGCTCATTTTCCCGGATCATTCGGGGCCTACGGCAAATTCCTATGCGCGTGGTTTTTCCTATCCACCCGCGGAGCGCCTCACTCGCAAAACATGAGTCCGTAGGACAGCAAGGCGACAACATAATCGCTTCCAAACCGTTGGGATATGCGGATATGATAACTCTTCAGCGACACGCACGTGTAATTCTGACCGACTCCGGAGGGATGCAAAAGGAAGCGCTCGTGTTGCGGGTGCCGTGCGTTACTCTCAGAAATGAAACCGAGTGGGTCGAAACGCTCGAAAATGGCTGGAACGTGTTGGCTGGCACGGACCCAGATACCATATCGCTACTTGCGCAGCGTAGGGAGCCCACAAACCCACCGAAAAACCACTACGGAGATGGCACCACGGCCGCTCATATCGTCGACGCTTTGCAAGATTCAATACAAGAACTTGGTCACTCTGTCGAGAGAGACTTGTCTTCGGTTTATAAATGATAGGCTATACGTCGATCGCTCGTTTGAATCTAAAATGGCCTCTTGTCGCCTTTTTGCTCATTGCGATCATGGCTGGTGCTGTCTTTATGCTCAACACGGGATCGAAGACGGGGATCGCCCTTGGCATTGCGCTTATAGTGAGCCCTGTGGCAACCTACCTAGCCATCAGGCAACCGATTCTGTTTCCCTTTGGATTGTACGTCGTCCTGATACCCTTCGATCATCTTCTCCTACTGCCACAATTCGGGACCCTCACGAGATTATTGGCGATTGCTTCCGGAGCAGCACTGGCATTATCGTTGGTAAGAAAGAAGCAATTCTTCGCGCCTGGATGGTCCCTCGCAATTTGGGGGATGTTTGTGCTTTGGGCAGCAGCCTCATTCATCTGGGCCATTGATGTCTCTCCCCGTTCGGTTAGCGGCTTCGCTACCCTTTTGCAACTGTTCTTGCTGTTCGCCGTGCTATCTCTCACGCGAGTAAACGATCAGAACCTAAAGCTACTGTTGTTCTGTGTCATTTTGGGAGCACTTGCGGCCGCAGCGTTTGGCCTTTATTTGTTCCATGGCGGTGGCCAATCTGTCTACGCGGGACGGCTCTTCCTCAATGTTGGATCCGGTCCCGCGCCGTTGGGCGAACACGCCGAGGGTTCTATCAATCCAAATGAATTTGCGGCGGCAATGCTGCTTCCTATCGCTCTTGCGCTCATGAAATTCCTAGAATCCCCGCGCGTATTACAAAAACTCACGTGGTCGCTCGCCTTACTGGTCTTGTTGGGCGGAATCGTAGTGAGCGGATCACGCGGCAGTCTCTTGGCTGTGGCGGCATTGGTTCCGTTCTTCTTTTGGAAAACTAGATACAAAGGCCAGCTACTTGCGCTATCGACGTTGGTGGGTATCGGGAGCATTTTCGTATCGTCGATCTGGGAGAGGTTCTCCACCGCCCTGTCGAGCGGAGGCGCCGGCCGGCTTGAGATCTGGATCGTGGGCGTAGCCGCGTTTAAGAAGTACTGGCTGCTAGGCGCAGGCAATGGAGAGTTTGCGGACGCCTACAACAGGGCCTACATTTCGGTGTTCCAACAAATCAGTGCTCATTGGTCGAGGGCTCCGCATAACATTGTCCTCGGGACGGCGGTTGAACTTGGCGTCATTGGGCTGATTCTTTTGACCCTCGCTTTGTTCAGTCAATACAAAATGCTTGATGCAGTTATCCGGCGCGATCCGTTTAACAATACTGCGGTGGCGCTGCAGGGTGCGCTCGTGAGTCTACTTGTAGCAAGCCAGTTTTTGGATAGCATAACGACAAAATACACTTGGTTGCTATTTTCGATCATCATGTTAACGAGTGCGCACACCTTTCAGAATCGAACGCACTCCAATGCTTTGGCGGCAGACCATGTTTACGCGCCGTTGCAATCATCAGAGTACGGTGTACATCCAGCTGCGAGCAAAAAGGCTTATATTCTGAGGAGTTAAACGTGAGAGAGAGCTTCCTCCCCTATTTTCGCCCGACAATCGAAGCCGATGACATTGAAGCAGTTGTTGCTTCCATGCGCCGTGATTGGCTCACCACGGGACCAATGGTCGCACAATTCGAAAAAGAGTTTGCGCAAGCCAGCGGCGTCAAACATGCCATCGCGCTGAATAGCTGTACATCTGCGCTACATCTCGGTTTGATTGCGCTCGACGTTTCCCCGGGCGATGAAGTTATAATGCCGTCGCTGACTTTTGTTGCCGGAGCCCATTGCGTGCGGCAACTTGGCGGAAAACCGGTTTTCTGCGATATCGACCCAGCTACCTTATGCGTTAATCCCGAAACGCTCCTAGCAGTCATAACCAAGCGCACGAAGGTAATTATCCCGATGCAGTTCGGTGGCAGACCCGTTGGTATTGAGAGCATTGTGGATCTGGCACACACGCGTGGTATAGCAGTCCTCGAGGACGCCGCTCACGCGGTGGGCACTCTTGACAATGGGCAATGGCCTGGCCGAACGTCAGATGCGGCAGCTTTCAGCTTTTACGCGACGAAGAACATTACGTCAGCCGAAGGCGGGATGCTGGTCACCAACAGAGACGACCTTGCGGAGCGCGTCCGCGTCCTTTCCTTGCATGGCATGAATCGTGACGCTTGGAAGCGCTATCAAGAGGGCGGCACTTGGCGGTATGACGTCGTGGCAACCGGCTACAAGGACAATATGCCCGACATGCTCGCCGCTCTGGGAATCTCGCAGCTCAGAAAACTCGACACCTTGCAGCGTCGGCGCGAAGCATTAGCAAAACGCTACTTAGAGGGCCTCCACAGCGTACCGGGCATTCGCGCGGCCTCACGCTTTTCCGACCACCCAAATCGACATAGCTGGTGCGTCTTTGCGATACTTGTTGAAGAGGTTGAGGCGGGAATAAGCAGGGACGCTCTCATTGAGGGCCTGCGTGAACGCAACATAGGAACGAGCGTTCATTTCATCCCAACCCACCTATTCAAGGCGTACGGTGCTATAACACAAACGCCACTTCCGAACACTGAACGGTTGTGGAAACAGTTGATCTCACTCCCGCTGTACCCTGCCATGTCCTTCTCCGACGTTGATGACGTGCTTACGGCCATACGGGAACTGGTGCCCTCGGGGAGCGGCGTGCTCTCACCGATAGCATGACTACGTATCTTGTGACCGGCGCAGCCGGCTTCATTGGTTCAGCCGTGGTACGTGCTCTCCTTGACCGCGGACACAACGTGCGGGCACTCGACAACTTATCTACGGGAAATCTGGTCAATCTGGAAGGTGTTCTAGGTCGCATAGATTTTCGCAAAGTAGACATAAACGATGCTGGTTTGTTGCGCGACTGTTGTATCGGAGTCGATTGCATCCTCCATCAAGCTGCGATCCCCTCTGTCCCCAAATCGATTGCAGACCCACTCACCAGCCACAAAGCGAACGTTGATGGGACACTTCAGGTGTTACTCGCAGCGCGCGACGCTGCCGTTCGGCGCGTTGTGTATGCTTCCTCATCGTCAATATACGGGGATACTCCAGTGTTGCCAAAAAAAGAGGACATGTGTCCGAACCCTATTTCCCCGTATTCTGTGCAGAAACTATCGGGCGAGCTATACATGGCATCGTTTCATCGCGTATACGGCCTTGAAACTGTGGCGTTACGGTATTTCAACGTTTTCGGTCCATGGCAAAACGCAAACAGCCAGTATTCCGGGGTTTTGGCGAAGTTCGTAACACTTATGCTGAAGGGGGAAGCACCAACAATTTTTGGCGATGGTAAGCAAAGCAGGGACTACACTTACGTCGACAACGTTGTGCTCGCCAACATACTTGCCGCAGAAGCACCGGCACAGAGCGTCGCGGGCAAGGCATTCAACGTCGCAACGGGAGAGCGTTTTGACCTGAATGAGGTAGTAGCGGCGCTGAGGTCGTTGACGCAGTACTCCGGAGCTGTAATTCACGGGGCACCTCGTGCGGGTGATGTCAAGCACTCTCTCGCGGACATCACCGCGGCAAGGGAAGCCTTTGGGTATCGGCCTGTCGTTGAGTTTCGAGAAGGGCTCCGACGCACAGTGCAGTGGTATCGCGAGCAGATCGCTACGGCGGCGAACTTATCCGCCACCGCCAACTAGCCGACATGTGCGGAATAGCCGGTGGGGCCGGCGACATAGATCACGCGCGATTGGTGTCGTCTGCCCGTCGAATGGCGTCCAGCTTATCGCGTCGAGGTCCTGATTCCGAGGGTATCGAGACCTGGGACCGCGCGGTTCTGAGCCACAGGCGCCTGGCGGTCTTCGACGTGAGCCCTGCAGGCGCGCAGCCGATGCTCTCCGATGATCGGAACGTCGGAGTTGTCTTTAACGGAGCGATCTATAATTTTCATGACCTTAGGAGCGAGCTGGAGAAGCTTGGGTTTCGGTTTCACACCAGGACGGACACCGAGGTGTTGGTACATGGTTATCGCGCTTGGGGCATCGACAAGCTCGTTTCCAAGCTGCACGGAATGTTCGCTTTCGGATTGTGGGACGACTCGCATCAGAAACTCTTCCTCGTTCGTGACCGGCTTGGAGTCAAGCCACTACTCTACGTACTCGGTGACCGTTGGATCGCGTTTGCGTCCACGGCAAGCGCATTGCTCGCTGGCGGATTTGTCAATGATATCGATGACCATGCAGTCGCGGAGTTTCTCGAGTTTGGTTTCATCACGGACGACCGGAGTATTTATCGCGCCGCGCGAAAGGTGCCGGCTGCTCACATCGTTGAGTGGACGAATGGAAAAATCAGTTTGCGGGAGTACTGGCAGCCTTCTCAGGTGCAAAAAACCCGAGAACTGACCTTTGAAGACGCCATTCGGGAGACCGAACGCCTCCTTCTTCGCGCCGTGGAAATGCGGCTGCAAGCCGACGTACCCGTTGGTGCGCTCCTCAGCGGAGGGATCGATTCGAGTCTAGTTTGCTGGGCTATCAGGCAGTTGGGCGGAAACGTAACTGCGTTTACCGTCAGCACGCCGGGCGACCCTTGGGACGAATCAACCGACGCTCGGGCGACGGCGGCTGAGTTGGGAATTAATCATCGGGTACTGCAAGTGAGCGCTGAAGAGTCGCCCGATATGAGGGAGCTGATTTCAGCCTACGGGGAGCCGTTTGCTTGTTCGTCTGCCCTAGGAATGCTCAGAGTTTCTCGCGCCGTGAGGCAAGAAGCAACCGTTCTTCTTACGGGCGAGGGTGGAGATGATGTATTCCTTGGCTACGTGGTTCATCCGCGCTTATTCTTGGCGCAACGAATCGCCCAAACAATACCTCAGGCTGCTGCACCTGTCTGGGCGAGACTGCGTCCGCTCGTGCCGAAGCGAGGTTCGCTAAGAAGGGCAGTGCATTTCATTGATTATGCCACAGGCGGTCTGGGGGCAGTTGTTCGCGTCCGCCCAGGTTTGCCATGGTATCGCGAGAACGGTTTCTTGGGAGATCGCCTCGCTTCAAGAGTTTTCGATCACCGTCGCGTGCCGTGGTCTTCCGGGTCGCCGCGCCGCGTTTTTGACGAGTTCCTTGAATTCCATAGAAAAACCAGCTTCGTTGGCGAGTATATGACAAAGGTCGACGGAGCCACCATGTACTACGGGCTGGAAGCGCGAGCACCATTTCTTGACCAAGACCTGTGGGCCTTTGCCTCTTCTCTACCCTACGGGCTACGATTGCACCGCGGAAGATTAAAGGCGACCTTGCGCGAGATTGCGCGCCGCCGAATCGGCGAACGGGTAGCACGCTTGCCGAAGCGAGGGTTCGGCATTCCAGTTCAGCGCTGGATTACTGCGGGCTGGCGCGAGGATGTCGAAGTAACGTTCCGCAACTCCGCATTGGAGCGAGAAGGCTGGATTCATTCGCAACCGGTTCTCAAACTACTGGATCGCTTCGGACAGGGTCAGACGGCGCCGGCGCAACTTTGGTATCTGTACGTACTCGAATCGTGGATGAGAAAAGCAACCGAAATGAGGCGCGAGGCAGCATGCGCGTCCTTGTAGTCGCCAACAACTTTCCTAGTCCGCGGAACTCAGTCGCAGGGATATTCATTCTTCGCCGGCTGATTGCGCTCCGTGAGCTCGGGCATGAGTTTAGAGTGGTCAGGATTGTGCCCTTTGCCCCACCGATAGGCGCAAAATGGCGCTCTTATCATGCGATTCCCGACGTGGAAACTGTGCAAGGGTTTTCAGTGCGAACTTTACGTGCGATAATTCCGCCTCGCATGCTAGGCATGGAGTACGTAGCCGCTCAGCTTAAGCGTGCCCTACAAAGAGAAATTAATCGCTTTCACCCCGACCTTGTGCACGCAAGTTTTCTTGTTCCATGCGGCCAGCTCGCGGTCCGTCAACCTCTCCGTTCGATTGTCACGACCCACGGGGGGGACGGATATGCTGTTCCGTTTTCTCGTCCAGGCTTGTACCGCGCGTGTCGGGAGGCGTTGGAAAAGGCGACGCGGGTCACCGCGGTCAGCGATTCACTCAGGCAACGGATACAAGAAATTGTTCCGCGAGAAGTGCGAGTCATTTGGAATGGGGCAGATGAACAATTATTTTATCCCCGCGACTTACCACTATCTCGCCAAAGACTTGGCTTGCCCCTTGATCGCTTCATTGTGGCCTATGCGGGACCAATAGCACGGGGAAAGGGGTTGTTTGACCTTGTACGAGCGACGGCACAAATAGAAAGTGAATACCGGCCGATCATTCTTTTTGCGGGAGCTGGACCAGACAAGAAGGCATTGCTCGCTGAAGCCGAGCACGCGGCGGTAGATGCCCGTTTTCTTGGACTTTTGCCTCAAAACGGCGTTGCGGAGTTGTTTGGAGCTGTAGATGCTGTTGCCTTCCCAAGCCACAACGAAGGTCTGCCAAAGGTCGTGTGTGAGGCCATGCTCTCGCAACGGGTCGTCCTGGCAACCGCGGTTGGCGGTATCCCTGAAGTAATTAGAGTAAACCGCACTGGAATGCTCGTTTCACCTCATGCGCCTGACGAGTTGGCGATGCGTCTGAAGGAACTGCTCGCTGATGCTCAACAAAGGCAGACCCTTGCTAGAGCCGCCCGATCCTTTGCACTAAAGCATTTGACATGGCGCGTAGCCGCCCGAGGGTATGACGAACTGTATCATGAGGTCCTCAGCGAACCAGGCTCTGCGATAATCTAGCCAACTAACGCAAACTCGCTACTCAGTGTTTTGCGTAGGTCCAAACGTCCAAGCCAACGCGAACGATGGTCTCATGACATATACCTTGGACGCGGTTCCCCACGAAGCAGTCTTATGTCCGCTTCCCAGTCGTAGTCACTCTCACCAGCCAAATAATCCAATATCCGGAGATAGAGCTGCGCATCCGTGCCTACCAGGCTCGAATTATGCCATAACAGCGTAAATACTCCGCCCACTAAGGCACAGCTTCGAACAAGCTTTTGTACAATTTGGAGACTCTCTTCAAGGTCGAGCTTCATATATCCAATGAGCGTCCCATCCATTACTATGAGTGGGATTTCGAGAAGAGCTGATTGGCGATCCGATTCCAGCAACCAAGGAAAGTACGGAAAGCAAGTACCAGCCCGAAAGCCAACATGATCTGCGTAGCCCACGCTGCTATCATAGGCAAGTCCACAACCCTCCCATTCCACCCACGTGCGTGGACACCAGCGCAGGTAGTGCTGACGGCCTCCAATATGTTTGTAGCCAACCACATTCCGAACATGCTCCACTTCCTGCTGGAGCTTTGTCGGCGATTCAAAGGTATCGTAGCTTGGATGCACCCCCAACTCGATCCCACGTTCGCGACACCATGTTATCACGTTGGCGACCCGCGGGTCGTTGAGATCATAGCCCGTGTCAAACGGGCCGGGGGGAGAAGCCTTCCAGTAAACGGCAGGGCAAATATTTCGATCCAAAGAGTGGCGGCAAATCGCTCTTACGAAGTTAAGATACCCGGGCTCAACGGGAAGAGCGAGGCTAAGAAAATCCCTTGCACACGCTAGCGGGGCGCGCCGCAAGAGCAGATGGCCTAGCGCCGACCGTAGGCTGAACGGTATTCCGAGCTGATCTACATCGTGAGTGACCTTTATCCGCAACTTTGCAGGTTCTGGATTCCACCCAGGGGTCAAACGTAAGAGGATCTGCTGGAATCCAAGTCCGTATTCGTCGACAATTGGTCGATTAAGAAAACCATGAGCCTTTGCGAGAGAAGCGGAAGCAGGGAAACGTCCGTGTTCATCCTTTTCTATTGGTTGCAGCTCTTCGAAGCGCGACAAAGTCAGAACAATCGACGCGAGCAGGTCTTCGGTGCATTCAAACGTTTGCGGACCCACTTGGTCGAAGAGAGGCTGCCCAGGTCTTGATTCTTTGGAGCAGAAAGGTACGATGAAATCCGGCACCAATCTAGCGGCGGGTACGTGGGCTAATCCATTCCAAGCTTTGCACACCACGAGGGAACGATGACTTTGCTCGTCGGAATTCATGGGAAACCGTACACAACCAACCGTATCTGAGCCGGGTCGCACGACAATTGTGCTTCCATCGAATTCTGAATTCCAGCTCTCAAAGAGCTCGCGTGTCACGCCAGCACGCCGGCTAAGTTCCCAGAGACCGTACAGACGAGCCTCACGCGAGATCCTACAGTTTGGGTAATTGAGGACGTTCATGCACCAAAGCTCATTGAAACGGCTGCCTGTCTATGCTCCTACCGCGTCAATCTCGCGCAATACTTGTAAGTTGAATTCCGTGTAGAAGGAACGGCGTGGGGTTGACATGGGTTCCCCTTTGTGGGAGGAATCCTGACATAACTCGTTGTCGCAACTCCATGCGCACTGTCTTAGCCTGTGTATTTCCGCCGCCGTCTTTGCCAAAGTAAACTGATAAGACACATTACGTGGCGTCGGCAAATCGATAAACGATGGGGGTAGCCAATCTGACCCGTTTAAGCGCCGACCTCCCCAACAGATAGAAACCATGGCGCCAAACCCTCGAGTGGGCGCCGGGATCATGCAATGCGCTCGCCCAACGCCGAGCGGTATCGCCAAAGATGCGACTTCCAACCATGGCCGAATACACTTCAAGCTGTGCAACGTGACCTTGGTGATACCACAATGAAGCCAGCGGCCGTACCCCCCAATCATCTATCCCCAGGTTATAGTAGGACCATCCGTCAGCATCAAAGTGCCCAAGCCACTCCTCTAGAGTCTTCACCGCTGAGTTGTGGAGGTTTGCAAGTTTCTCGTCGGCTATGCCAGACTGGCATGCCTCCCATACGCCAAAGGCCGCGTAGATGTGACCGTTTAGAATGTGGCAAAAGGCTGGCACCGCTACCTCCTCAAAAAAAACCCTGCCGTCGCGAATATACGACGCACCGCCCGCCAAAATGTCTCTTCGTAGTGGTCCCAATGCTGCAAGTGCCGCAATTTTATAGTCTTCATTTCCCGTCAATGCCCAGGCACGGAGTAGCACTGAGGCGGCTTCCCCCTGCGCCATACCCGAAAGCCACCCTGAATTCGCCGAATATGTTCGATTTGGTTGGAGGTAGCGGTATCCTCCATCCTCCCCTTGTGCGCTTATCAGATATTTGGCCTGATCAATAAAGATTTGCTGAGCCTCTTTCGAACCTTCACAAAGCTTATCGTATTGATAAAGAGCGAACTGCGCGATCCGAACGAAATTGTATAGGCCACCGTAGGTGAGCACCCCGTTGCTATCTAGTCGGTCGTTTTCCCAACCCTCGCCGTGCGGAGACGATCGAGGAGACCATTGTAGGTAATACGGCTGCCGTAAGTCGCCCGAGGGCAGCCGAAACTTTCGTGTCATTTCCCATCGGAATGGCAATGTTTTCATCACCAATCCCTGGAAATCGGCAATCCTTCTCACGCTCACAGCATTGTTTGGTTACGCAGCAAGAGACCAGTAGTTCCAGAAAAACTCATGATCCGATAGGCGCGGCGAAACGTGGATGCGTGCTGGATCTTACTTTCCGCTCTAACGCTTGTGCTAGCACCTGTTCCCGTTTACGCAAACGTTACCCGCGGTACCGATTTCGGATTCTGAGGCTCGAACGCCTGTTTTTAAGGGCATAAGCAAACAGGTCCAGTCCAATTCAGATTCGATGTACATTCGCCTGGGGTAAGGATACGCTTCCAGAATTAATCGAACCCCCAGGCCCGGCTTGACCTTGACAGAGATAGTATCTGCGTGATCATTGACACACATGCGGCGCCACCCGTTCTTTAGGACTCGTATCCATGAATTGGGTGACAACCGGCATAGAGGACGCCCATATCAATCAATATGATGACAAAGTGCTGTCATCAAGGCTTGTTAGGATACTCACGGCGGCGGTTGCACTCTGGCAACGAAACAACTCTGTAAGAGCGAACATCAACTTTGGTGCACTCGCCGCCTTGTTATGCTGCTCTTGTTTCGCGGCTGGTTGCGGCGGCTCATCGGCTGGAATCAGCTCAGGCGTCCCCAACAATTCCATTAAGGATGTAAGACCGACAACCACTCCTGGTGCGAGCGCCACGCCAAGCTCGCAACCAACGCTTTCGCCAACGCCAGCTTCAACCACAAGTGCGTCGCCGCATCCCTCTCCCACCGCGAGCGCGACTTCCAGCTCCACCCCAAGCGCACCACCTACGCCCACACCGACGCCGTCTCCGAGCCCAAGTCATTTACCTACGCCAACGCCGACACCACATGCAAGCCCAACACCTGTGCCAACGTCGACGCCGCATCCGAGCCCGACGCCCACGCCGCATCCAAGCCCATCGCCCACGCCAACAATAGGTACGACCCACGTGCTCACGTTTGGGTACCTCGGTGGGTCCTACGGAACCCACAAGGTTACGTGGTCCCAAGCTGCTCCGTACCTGTCATGGGCCGAGACGAACACTGCCGATTCGATCGGTATTCACGCAGCCGGTATAAAGACGATATTTTATAGCGACCCAAATGTAGTCCAGACCACCGATCCGCTCTATCACAGTCCGGAGAGCGCGTTCGCGCATGATTGCGCTGGTAACCGAACCTACACGTACTTTAAGGGCATATTGCAATACGTCATGAATCCAGCAACTTCGACGTTGCGGTCAAGCTTCGCGTCCTTGGTTGTCAATCCCACGTTGGAGAGTGGTAGATTCGACGCGGTGTTTGAGGATAGCGCTGCGCCATTATCTATGTATGACCTGTTCACGTTCCACAATCTACCCTGCGGTTACACCGATCCCGCGTGGATCGTTGGCGATGCTGGCATGGAAGGCAGCCTTCCGATACCCGTTATCTTCAACGGCTTATCGGGACTGAGTCCTTATGGGGGATATGGGATAAGCTTGTCAGTTGGACTGTTTGTCAACGCTACAACCATAGGCGGCACATTCGAGCATTGCTATACGCAAGATTCGTTAAGCGAGCGCAAATTTTACGACGACCATTGGCGAGGCGTTCAGAATACGGAAATCTATGTGGGGGCACTGGGGCGTTACTTCGTGTGCGACCCTACAGATGAATTCGCGACCGCCGGGTCGGCTCGTCAGATAGATGACCGTCTGTATTCATATGCGAGCTTCTTGTTGACGTACGATCCAAACACAAGCATTTTGTGGGAGCGATATCCGACGGGCCCAAGCGGCTTTCCGGTTAACCCAGAGTCGCTTTTGGTTCCTGAGCTTCCCGTGATTCCCGCGCCGACCTCAATTACGGGGCTACGGCTTTCAACCGGAGCCTACGGTCGTGAGTACCGGGCTTGTTATGTCGGCGGAGTGCTCATTGGAAAATGCGCGGTCGTCGTCAACCCGAGTTATTACTACTCTCGCGCATTCCCATATGCGGGGTACAACCACACCCTCGTGCTCAGTGGCTCGGATCTACTAGACGGAGGCACAATCTCGACGAACGGTCCTCCACCCCCTGCGACGCTTCCCCCCATGGAAGCTGAGATCGTATTTCAGTAGACCCACGGTGGCCGTGGAAGAGAATGTAAGTGGTCTCTTAAGCGTCTGCAGATGTGTGCGGCCACAACTTGGAGCTTGGCGTACTCTCTCTAGTCGGTGATGCATTCGGATCTTCGAGCTACGGATGCTGTTTGCTCTTGACTGACCAAGCTCCGTAGCCAATTTGCAACGATTGCGCTCCAATCGAATTCGCGAACGGCCAATTCGCGGGCGTTCCGCGACATTAGGTCGCGCATTTCCGGCTGTTCGCAAATATTGCGTACTGATGCGGACAAAGCGGCGGCATCCTCTGGGGGTGTAACGATGCCAGCCTCATGCGAACGAATAAGCTCACCAGCCTCACCTTCACCGCAGTACAATACCGGTACGCCCGATGCGAGTGAAGCAAAAATCTTGGATGGTCGGGCGCTTTTGAATAAGTCCCTCTTTACGAGGGGAACGATGGACGCTGTCGCGAGTGAGAAGAGTCTTGGCATGACCTGCAGCGGTTGTGCGTCCATAAAACGGACATTGTCCAACCTTCTCGCTCTGGCAAGCTCGATGAGCGCTTTTTTCGTGTGACCTTCGCCTACTAGTAGGAATACGATATTCAACTCCCGCAGAGCCGCTGCGCAATCAATGACGATCCCCAAACCCTGAGCTGCACCAAACGTACCGGCATAGAGAATCGTTTTTTTCCCGACAAGGTCTAGATTCTGTAGAAAGGCTTTGTCCGGCGGGCGAGGGAAAAAAAGATCCGTGTCAACGCCATTCGGCAGAAAGAGAAGCTTCGAAGCCGGGACTCCCTTCGTGTCACGTAGAGTGTTGAGTATGCCGTTGGTTGCTGCGTTTACGAAACTAGACTTCCGGTAGATCCAGCGCTCCAGGTGCTCTGCCATATCGTAAACCCAGCCAGGAGAGAGAACTCCGAGCTCGCGGACCGAATCCGGCCAGAGATCCGCAACGTTAAAGATAATGGGGGCGCGCTTTACGCGGGCATAAAGCCAGGCGGAAACTCCCAAAAAGAGAGGTGGCGACTCGACAAAGATGTAGTCAGGCCTTGATGATGTGAAGAGTCCTATGAGGCTACTACACGAGAAGGAGAGATAGTTTAAGAGACGAGGGAAACCGGTCCCGGACGCTGCGAACGCCCAGGTGCGCGTAACAGTCGCTCCATTGCTGATCTCCCTGGTGAAGATCTTGCGCTCGTAACCAGGGTACATTCTGCCGATGAGGTGATGCGGAATTGCGGTCACAATTTCGACTCGGTGGTTCAGCTTCACGAGTTCGGCAGCTAAGGCCGCCAGACGAACCTGTGGAGCCCCAATCTCAGGTGGGTAGTACTGTGTTAGAATCAAAAAGCGCATAGCGAAAACGAGGTAAAAGAATGGGTCGGACAGCAATCGCGTTCACAGTCATCTGTATGCTGCTTCTCGCCGCTGCGAAAATTACCATGCATCGCGAGGCGTACGGTGCTGAAATAACTAGCGATATGCAATCTGGGGTACCTTCTTGGTATCGCAAGAAGCTGGCGACAGGGCACGTCAAGGTCGCGGGCGCTGCAAGCATTTCTGTAGCAACCAATCTTACCAGCACACTGGTAATAACAGATCCTCGTGTGGCACCACTCATATTGTCTACATATGAAATCGACGGAAACGGGAGCAATGGCCCCGTCGGTAGCATCCAGCCAGGCGTAGCCATATGGAACCTAATTCGAGGTGAAGTCGTTCAAGGCCAAATCAACATGCCACCAAATGGCAACTTCAACGTCTCAAGATCGAACGCAGGGCACGACGCCGCGTACATAATCGACCTCGGTACAGGCGGCATCATGATTGCGTACGGCGCCATGAGCACCTATGCCAGCTACAAACCCCCAGCAGCCAATGCATGCCTCAAAACCTTCTATTGCATGCCGTTCAAGATAGCTGGCACTAATGCAGGTTCCGCAGCGTCTATCTTAGAGGCGCTGATCTCAAGCCCTGAATATCACCTCCCTAGCATAGGTCTCAGCGAAGCCTCTTTCGCTTCGCAAGGGGGCACAACTGCAATCTTCGGCCAGGAGCAGACGGACAGCCCATACGGCCAATCTGGAGCCCAAGGCTATGTCGTGTACCACGCCACCGGACCAGCGCGAGGCTATTTTGACACCCTTGGTGGTCCGTGGGACTTTCGCGAGCCGCTGGTCACTGTCCGCGACGGGCTGCAGACCATTACGCTTGCGCCCAAGGATAATGCCTACTTCGAATTTGCCGTGCGCTCGGTTGACGCGAGCCAGCACAGTGGCAAGATCTCGATATTGATGAACAACTCAGAATGCGCCCTAACTGGCAGTCTGGGAGCCTCCCCGGCGGAAGTCGCCGCAAGCTATGTCCGCTACTTCAATGAAAGCAATGACGCCGGTTGTATCGCGTTGCGTCGAACACTGAGAGCTGTGCACCCGGTTTATGAGGCCTACGAAACGCAAGCCGGTTCAGTCATCGGCTTTGATCTGAGACAGGGTGACGTGACGCGTCTACCTCCTCCACCAACGGCGGGCCGCGGTCTGTACTGCGACGGACAAGCTATTACTTGTGGAACCTCTCGTAGCAGCGTGGCCAACGCTTCTCTTGACCTCAGGGATCTTGGTTTCGGTGGGCACAGACACTTCTTGTTCGGTGGCGTGCTGCAGTTAGGGAAATATTTCTACGCACTCATGGATGTTCAACAGGTTACGCAAAGCTGGTACGGGGCCGGACATAACAGCCTTGCGACCGCCCTTGCGTGTTTCCGATCAACCGGGCCGCATCCGGCAATTTGGACGTGGACTGACTGCTCGGGAGGCAACCCTTTTGACGTCGCACCGGGTATGAGACCCATTTATCGCTTGGGAACTGGAGCTCGCTCCGCTTCATATCCTTATAGTCCGTACCTTATCAAGCCCCCCGCTTCGGGATACCCTGGATTCATGCTTCCATTCGTGTATGATTTCAGCATGGAGGCCCAGCCGCAATACACTGCCACTCACGGCGGAGCTCGATACTGGCCGGTAGTTTCCGCAGAAACGGCCGTGCTCGACGGGTCGGATCATGTTTGGATTGCGTATCAGTGCTTTGATACTGAAGGGGACCTTTCAATCTGCTATTTAGAGTACAATGGAAGGACAGGTAAAACCGATAAGATCGGCTTTGTTGATAGGCCTAACTCAGGTGGTTCTCTTGCCTCACTCGGTTTCGTTAGAAACACCTCAAGGGGTCTCGTATTGGGAGCGCTGGTGGGGAACGGACCGAAATGGGGCTGCTCCAACGGTCCATGCGCTATCGAGTATCGCCTGCGGCCACGCGTGCGGACGTGGCAAAAGTCGATCTTGCATTCGTTCGGGGGGAAGAATTTTGCGAATGCGCCTGGTGTCGTAGCGCAAAGCGACGATGGAATGCACCTGCTGTTTCAATCAGAGTACGATGTTACGGGCGACCAATCAATTGGAATCTACGATGTCTATTACGAATCGGGGCAATAAGCAGCGATGGGCTCTGAGGTCTCCAAGCAGCCCGATAGACCCGTGGCTATTGGTTGTGAAGGATTAGCCGGTAAAGACCAACGAGGCGGTCGAATTCAGTGGCGAAATCAAAAGACCGCCCCGCTTCTCGCGCGTTGGTAGCCAAGCGGCCATGCAACGCGTTATCGGTCAGCAACTTGGCTATCGCGTCGGCGTGGGCCGCGGGATCTTCAGGCGGCACGAGTAGTCCGGCCTCGGCTTTGTTGATGATAGCGCTGATTTCGCCGAGCCCGGTCGCCACCGACGGCAGCCCAAACCGCAGGTATTCGAACAGTTTGTTCGGTGTCCCACGTGAATTGTTTGCGGTGTTCGCCAATGGGATGTATCCGATTCTGGAATGTGCGAGCCAACGCAGTGACTCGACGAATGGTACCTGACCCCGCAGTTCAATTCCCGCCCTCTTTGCGCGATCGAGCAGCGTGGCACGCTCCGCGGGTTGGTACTCCGACAAATCTATCTCCCCGAGCGTGACGATAGGGGTCGCAATACCCCGCTGCCTGAGTAGCTCAGCTGCAGTGACCATGGTGTCGAATCCCCTGAGTTTTGACGCGCCCCCGGTATGAATTACATAGTCCCCGCACATTGGGCGCGGCGCGATCCGCGCGTGTGTCCTTTCCGCTTCCGTAATGAGCGGGTAATTGCGGACCAACGCTATTCGAGATTCATCAAGAAACTTCGAAAAATGGGCTTTCATGATAGGGCTCACAATGACGACACCGGCAAGTCTGGGTACCACGACGCGCTCAATAGTTGAATAAAGCTCTCTTGCGAGACCGCGGAGCGCCCTAGGAATCCAATGCGATTCACTAATGCGATCATAATAGAACTCATGGACGTCGTAGACGACACGGCGTCGTAGAACAGCAGCCAAACCTCCGACCAAGAGTAGCTCTGGGTCGTGTATATGGACGATGCCCCGTTGAGCAACTATGTAGCGTAAAGCTCGCAAGTTACGCAGGAGCCGCCTTGCTCTGGATCCGCCAGAAGCCCCAAGCGGCAGCAGTTTGACTCCATCGCTAGATTCAACAGATTCAACCGTTGTTGCTAGTTGCACATCGAAGCCGGCAGCAGCCAGAGAACGGCATTCTTTGAAAAAGATTCTCGTGTCGTACGGGCGGTGCACCGTTGACACGTGTAGGATCCGTTTTTTCACGCTAAGGACCGAGCTCACCGTAGCTTCTTTGCATTGAAAACGGCTTCCCGTTCGATCGTCTGCAGGAATCACAGCTCGCTGGACGAGCTTCATGCCGTGACGCACTTCTCATCCGCGCGGCGATGTGATGTTTACAACTGCAAAAGCGCTCAAGTATAACTTGAATAGTAAAAGCATTCTCCAGGCGGGAGCTCACGCAACCAGGCGACACCTCTGTTTGATGCATTGTTCACTGTTTGCCTTTATGGTACTCGACTTGACGCAGACACTCATTACCTAGACTGAGGTTGAAATCGCTATTTTTGGCGGACATATTCGCTGGGCTTGGTGTTATATTTACCAATTCGCTGCGTGAGCTTGTCGGCCTAGCACGTTCTTACGAGCGGTGTCGAAAGTACCGTTATTTTAAACGGCCTATCTGGTGGCAACCCTATAAAAGGGGTACGGGATTAGCCTGCCAGGGCTATGTACAACTTGACCTCCAACCGTGCTGCATTCAAGCGTTGTTATACGCAAGATGCGTTAACCTCAACCTATTTCGTGATGTCTAGTGGCGAGTCACGGAGAATACGGAAAACTTCATTCGTCAATTGCGGTGTTGTTGCGCGTGTGAACCAACTCACCGGACCGGCTCTCAGCCGTTGACGCGTGTACTCATTGCCTACTTATAGAGAAGACCCTGGGTCGTCCTCATCGTAAGGCCGATCAGACAGCACGTCTGATCGGCTATATCAGTGCGCGAACATTTTGCACGAATCCGACTAAGTGCCGCGCCCCGCTTGATGGCAACGACCCAAATCCACTCTTGATGTTATCAGGGTGTCGGTGCTCACCTTTAGATGCTTATCTGCCCCCCAGGCAAGCGCAAGAAATGTAAGATTTCTACTAGACAACTTGCCAGAAATAGTTATAATCTTATAGAAGCGTCAGCTTTGAACTGTTTGTAAAAGCTACGCCGAATCCACGTATTAGTGGAGCGGGGGAACCAGGCTTCAACGTGGGGTGAATCCGCTTTGCGGAGGCGCTATCTTTCGGCGCTAACCCGACAGCTAACCTCGTAGGCGTCAAAAGGAAAGAGTAGCATTGAAGCATCGCGGCTACGAGAGCTTTTTTGTTGCATTCTCAGATATATCTTTGCGGGCTGTGCGACCACCCCTACTATCGGGCGGCCGTAGAGCCCATTCCGATTCCTCAGTTGCGACTTCGTTTCGCAGTCTAACTCTGAGGAACTCGCAACGTTGGCGTGACAAACCGTTGCTGATGGTCCGTTGTGTGGACCATTTGGGCGTGATGTGCTTCCCAAGGAGCCGCGCAGTGAGCCTTGCCATAGCCAAGACTTTGCGGTCAAAGTTTAATGGAGATTGATTACAGTTGTCGCAGGCTTGTCAACTTATCAAACAAGCTTGTGTGGCAGCTGGTTCCCAAGTTCAAGCGTGCGTGAGGAACAGCAAAATGATTTCGATGCAAAGGTTGGCGATTTGGTTCGCCCTCGGATTTATTCTCACGGTCACAGTTTACACCCCGACGTTTGCAAGCACGTATCTAGCTGGCCAGATAGTGGGTACCGGGCGTTCAGAGGTAGAGATGCAAACTGGGTATCCACATGGCAACGTGTACGTTTTTGCATCGCCCACAACAATTATCTATTACGATGGCTTCGCCATGAGAACCGGGATTCACGCCACCGCCACCGGCTCCTGGAATGCTAATGGATCTTTCAGTGCAAGTCAGATCGTGTTAACGGGCATATCTCCCACGTTCCAGCACGTTTTAACGTTTGGGTACCTGGGGGGGGACTACGGGACCCACAAAGTTACGTGGTCCCAAGCTGCTCCGTACCTGTCATGGGCCGAGACGACCGCCGCCGATTCGATCGGAATTCACGCGGCGGGTATAAAAACAATATTCTATAGCGACCCGAATTTCGTTCAGACCAACGACCCGCTCTATCACAGTCCGGAGAGCGCGTTTGCGCATGATTGCCTTGGTCATCGAACCTACTATTACGAACACTCTGGCGCGCCGTTGCAATACGTAATGAATCCGGCGTCCTCAACGTTGCGGTCAAGTTTCGCGTCCTTGGTGGTCAATCCGACGATGGCGAGTGGTACATTCGACGCGCTGTTTGAGGATACGGCTGCGCCACTATCTATGTATGCCCTGTCGTTGTTCCACAATCAACCCTGCGGTTACACCGATCCCGCGTGGCTCGTTGGCGATGCTGGCATGGAAGGCAGCCTTCCGATACCCGTTATCTTCAACGGCTTGTCGGGGCTGAGTCCTTATGGGGGATATGGGATAAGCTTGTCAGTTGGATTGTTCGCAAATGCAACGACCATAGGCGGCACATTTGAGCATTGCTATACGCAAAATTCGTCAAGCTCGAACAAATATTATGACGACCACTGGCGAGCCGTCGAGAATACGGAGATCTATGTCGCGCGGCTGCAGCGTTACTTCGTCTGCGACCCCTCGGATAATTTTGCGCCTGCCGGGTCGTCTCGGCAGATCGATGATCGCCTGTATTCGTATGCGAGTTTCTTGTTGACGTACGATCCAAACACAAGCATTTTGTGGGACCGATATCCGACAGGCCCAAGCGGCTTTCCGGTTAACCCAGAGTCGCTTTTGGTCGCTGAGCTTCCTGTGATTCCCACGCCGACCACAATTACGGGGCTACGGCTTTCAACCGGAGTCTACGGTCGTGAATATCGGGCGTGTTATGTCGGCGGAGTGCTCATTGGAAGATGTGCAGCGGTCGTCAACCCGAGTTATTACACCTCCCACGCATTCCCATACGCGGGGTACAGACACACACTCGTGCTCAGTGGGTCGGGCCTGCTAGACGGAGGCACAATCTTGACGAACGGTCTGCCACCCCGAGCGACGCTTCCCCCCATGGAAGCTGAGATCGTATTCCAATAGGCCAATACACTGCAGTGAGAGGAACACTGTGGTCTTTACAGGTGCGCCATTCTCAAGTTGCCGGGAGACCTGTAACGTTCCTTTTGATCGCGGTAGCCAGATTATTCCGCGCGGATAAGTGGAGACCAAAATTCCTCTCGAGCACGCCGACACTGTGGCGTCAAACTCCCTGATGGAATACCATTTCAGTTGCGGTCTTAACTAGTATTGTGAGATCGAGGAGCAGAGACCACTGCTTGATATAAAACAGGTCGTAAGCCAAGACCTCGTTGATGTCATCGGGACTGAGATTGCGTCGCATGTTTACCTGCGCCCAACCACTTATACCCGGTAAAGCGAGTCTGCGTGCGTCATACAATGGCACTTTTTGGGCAAATGCCTGCTCGAATTCCAACATCTCAGGTCTTGGCCCTACAAGTGACATCTCGCCGCGTAATACGTTGAGCAGTTGGGGTAGCTCGTCTATGCTAAATCGCCGCAGGACGCCGCCAACGCTCGTGATCCGCCTATCTCCCGGGTGAACCCATTGCGACCCTGAGTTGCGCCGCATCGTTCTAAACTTAAGAACTTGAAACACGCGGCCGTCCCTACCGACGCGCTCTTGTCGGAACAAAATCGGCAACCCAGATCCCAAGAAAATAAACAGCGCAGCAACCAGCATTATCGGCGAACTTAGTAGCAGGCCGATTAATGCGAAGGTGAAATCAAAGGTGCGTTTGACTAAGCGAGCGGAAGGCTTACTAATCTTGAGTATCGTTGATTTGAAGCCAGTGTTTTGTCGCCTCCGTAACACCTTCTCATCGGTGAGACGTTCTTGCCTTTGTAGGAAGGCCTGCCAGGCTGTGTGAATGATAGACCGAGCGGTCCCCACGAGAAGAACGGCGATCCCAAGAGTGAGCAATAGAGCGGTCCGAGACTGTAGCAGCGATGAGACAACATTATAGAATATGAATTGAGGAATGAAGCCCAAAACCAGCGCCACAAGTGCAAAATAGTATTCGTCTCGCGGAGTCGGCGCTAGCGATTGTCTGTATAATCCGCATAAGAAAAAAGTTGTTATCGAAGAAAAGACGAACAAGATCGACAAAGGGAAAAATGTATCTGTTAAAACGTGAATATTCCGTTCATGGTCGACAAGAGAGGCAGCGATAAAGCTAGCGGCAAACATCATCGCCGCGTCATTAGCTACAAGGAGCCATCGCCAAGCTAACGTGTACTCCGCTGGTGACTTGCAAGGTGGGACGTAAATCGAATTCAAGGAGGACATCGCGACATCGCAGTTGATCGTCACGCGTTGTTGATTACTCATGTAACTGCCCAGAGTATTGCGACTAAGAGACGCGCCCGGGGGTTCGAAAGGCCTACGGTAGACTATCTGGAGCTCCACGTTTGAGTGGAATGGGAGAGAATCTTCTTCGCGGTTTCAATTCTGAAGTATGTACATAGTGGAGACCCCTCGGATTCTAGACGCCGAGTGCGCCAATTTCGGGGTCGTTTTTTGGAGCTGGGCGCCGGCACATCGGCGACTGAGCTCGGCCGCAAACACGGTGTGCATGCCATTACGATCAGCGCCTGGCGTTCGAAGTACGCCAGCCTGGAAGCGATTTGATGCGCCTCAAGCAGTTAGAAGACGAGGGTAATCGCAAAGACCGCGTCATTGCCAAGCTAACGCTCGAGGCGGAAGCGATGCGGGACCTCATCCAAAAAAAGGCTGGGGCTCTCGCAGCGGCAAGCCGCGGTGAGAACGTTGCAGACGCGAGGCCTTTCGATGGTGCGGGCGTGCGCGTTGATATGCCGAAAACGCAAATCTGAAGGCACCAGTGTTTACTTGAACCTACCGCACCGCCCAACTCAACTCGCCGAAGCTGTGCTGCCAGATTTATGCACCTGTATCTCTAAGAGAGTTTGTGATTTGCAGCTGTTTCTAGTGATGCGTTCTCGACACCAATTCAGGCTCCGTGTCAATTCCGAGAGCTCGCCCTCCCTGCCTGTTGGCCACTCCCATACGGATCTCGAGAGGCGCCTAGTTACAAATTCGCTAGGGTCAATTCCAACGATGCCTACCTACTGCTCAAAGCCGACAGTTGCTTCACGCCGCTGCCTTGATTACCTGTCCCTTTCGAACCCGGTTAGTGCGCTGTAATGGTATACTCAGGGATTGAAGACTCGGTTCTTGAAGTCCCAATCAGGAATGAAGAATCTCCTCTTTGTAACATCCTATGTACCGCCGCGGCCCGGCATCGCAACAAATCGCTGTTCACAACTCCTCCAGCGTTTGCCTGAATTGGGATGGGACGTCGTTACCGTGACCACAGCGTTCCCAGGCAGAGGTTCCGACGACCCCGCAATCATCCAAACCCGACAGCTTGACTTGAAAGGTGCACTGCGGCGGCTTATGGGCGTCGGCGATCGCTCGACTCAAGAGGCCCTGGCGGTTGCGGATGCGGTATCGGGAACCCGGGTGATGGCGAAGAGAATCGTCAACTTCGCATACGCTGTGACCGCCTACCCCGATCCTGAGATTGGCTGGCTGCCTTACGGGACTGCGGCTGTTAAACGGCTGGTAAAGAAGAATCGCTTCGACGTAGTACTCTCGTCCTCTTTGCCGGTGACCAGTCACTTCATCGTCGCTCTTTCGGCAGCGAGGCGGCTGCCATGGGTAGCAGATTTGCGCGATCTTTGGAGCCAAAATCACTACCTTGTGACCTCTCGAGCGCGCGCCACAGTAGACCGGTTCCTAGAGCGATTGACTCTAAAGAACGCGTCCGCGTTGACGACGGTTTCGCAACCACTCGCCAATAAATTGATGGAGCTCTTTCCGACCAAGCCCATCTATTCGGTGCCCAACGCTTTCGACGAAGACGACTGGCGTGATATCCAATTTGGGCGCGAAAATCGGTGTACGATAGTGTATACGGGCCAGTTCACCGAAGGACGGCGCGATCCACGCCTGTTGTTCTCCGCTATATCGGATCTCGTAGCTTTGGGTTCGATTGATAGCAGGTCGCTCGCTGTCGACTTATACACCACACCCTACGCATGGCTCCGCAGGATGATAGCGCATTACGGGCTGGCTGACATAGTGCATTTGAAAGGTGTCTTGCCAAGAAGAGAAGTCATGGCCGCACAACGGCGCGCTGACGCCTTGCTTGTTGCTTTGTGGGATCATCCCGCCGAGGAGGGTGTATATACGGGAAAGCTCTTCGAGTACATAGGTAGCGAGCGTCCGATCCTTGCCTTCGGTGGTCCGCAAAAGAGCGTCGTAGAGGATCTGTTGGTAGAGACAGGCTACGGCTGGCGCTGCCGAGATTTTGCTTCTATTCGCTGCATTTTACTTAAAATCATAGGCATGCATAAACAGGGAATACATAAGCGACTTGATCTAGCCAAAGCAAGACACTTCAGTAGCCAAGCCATGGCGCAGAAGTTCTCGGCAATTTTGGAAATGGCGGTGCGGCATCAGTTTGATAACCATCGGCCTACATCTCCAGCCTAGACGGCGCGCAGTGGGGAGCGTGTTATCACAACAGGGTTTCGAGACGTGCGTTTCTGCTCGTTGTAAATGGCACGACGTTCGACCGATCGCTATTGCATGAAATGCTGCTCGATAATCGCTTGGAAATCCATCACATTGAACAGGCGGGCGTAGCGCGTGTTCAGCGCCTTGGCCGCTCGTTAGGAGTGAGTTTTCACATTTCTCGATGATGACGATAAATATTTGCCCGATGCTCTGCGGCTGCGTGTACAACCGATGATCGAGGACAAGAAGATTGACGTTGTCGCTACAAATGGCTTTAAGTTTACGGCCGGAAGAGACGTGTGCTGCTTTACAAAGACGTCAGAGTTTTCGTAAAGACCCGTTGGCAGCCGTCCTCGCTAGAGGCAAATTGGCTCGCATCGTGCGGCGGTGCTTTTCGATCTGAGCGAGTCGGCATCGAGTACTTCAACGACGCAACAAACTACTACGGACATTATTGAATTCTGGTCGCCCGCTTTAAGCGATTATCCACCTATACACCCTCGGCAAATTGGCGTAAGAGCATCGAGACGCTTGCGGTGCCCTTGCCTGTATTGTCTGAACAGTGGCGCGTTCCAAATGTCGCGAAGTGAGTTATCGTGGATATCTCCCACAATAAGGCCCTCAGGGATACTGGTTTGCTGTTGCGACAACTCACAGAGCGGGACTCGTCCATTGTAGTGCATGATCATATGCTTTTCCGGAATAGCGCACCGGGGGACCATGCCGACTTTCTGGCGATGCGGGAAAACATCCGGGTCGTTTCCGTGCGTGTAATCATTGTAGGTATTGAGGCATAACCGTGTCTGCATACTGCGACCAAAATCGGAGAATATCTCTTTCGCTCCGCCTTTCGGAAGGTCGGATCATCGCTCGAATATTGACTACTGTGGGTGAGTTAAGTGCCCGCTTCATAGAGCTGATCAAGTTAAGATTGCGAACCAAGCGTTCGAAGTTGCCACCAATGCGCGAGCGCTCGTAGCCATCCTTATTGAGGGAGTCCGCCGAAATTTCGAGCAGGCGAACGGGCGCGCTTAGGAACGCGCGCACCACTGATTCTGTGAGCCGTTGTGCATTTGTAACCATCTGCAAGTATGAGCAGGCCGTTCCGAGACGCTTAACCATGGCGCAGAAGTTTGGGTGCAGTGTGGGCTCCCCGTTGCCAACGATTCGAAGGCGGGGTATGGGAAACTCTTTTAGTTGGTTAATGAGCACAGTAAATGTGGAATCGTCCATAAAGCCACGAGTGCGAATGCCAAGCGGGCTCGTGCAGTAATTGCATCGCAAATTGCAATGGTTGGTGAATTCGATGGTCAGATTGGCCGGCCGATCGAACGTATCTGGGATCAAGAACGTGAAATGGGTGCGGAGCATGGTCAAGGGCGAGATATGACCAAATGCGCTTAACGCAACCCTGCTATAATAATAAAAGCGGTAAGCGAGCCTTGCAACCCTGCGCGTGTTGTCGTAGACGGGCGCCCCGTTGCTAGACTCTGTAAATGCTGAAAGTAGGCGGCGCATTGCTCTTTCCGTCGTATCCGACTGATGGTACTGTAGCACCGCCAATCCAGGAAATGGTAGGGACCTTTTGACCAAGCAGCGCATACTGCACGTGACCACGGCGCATCAACCTCGCGACGTTCGAATTTATCACAAAGAAGTCGTTGGGCTGTTATCGCACGGGTATCGCGTTGTATTGGCTACCGCTACTGATCGTGCCCTTACTGAGGACGCGGTTGAGTTTGTTCCTCTAGGTGCTACCGGCGGCTCGCGCTGGCGTCGCGTCCCAAGGAATTTTCGGGCTCTCGCAGCTATGTTGAATGGCAAAAATACCCTTGTGCATATACACGATCCCGAACTCCTAATCACAAGCATAGTCCCGTTGTTGTTAGGTCAGCGGATTGTGTACGATGTCCACGAGTTCTATTACGAACGCCTATTGCAATCTGAGTGGGTTCCCAAGCCAGCCCGCCGCTTTGTGGCAGAATTATACGCTTTTCTGGAGCGAACCGTGATCCCGTCCCTTGCAGGGCTAGTAGTAGTTACACCCGATATGTACGAGCGGTATAAGAAACTCTTTCCCGCGTGCCGACTCGCATTAGTTCGGAACTTACCTCAGATTAGCGCGCGCGAAATCGACCGGGCTCGAGCACGCCCACGGCCAATCGAGGAGCGATATGTCTTACATACCGGAGGGGCAAGCGTTACCAAGGCATTCGAAACACTCGTTTCAATGGCGGAGTTTCTTGCGTCGACACGCAATGACGTAACAATTGTAAACTTTGGACCTCAAGATTTGAGTGGTTATCCTAGCAAGCAACGACAGTCGCTCCTCGCTCGAGCCCGTGCCGCGAACATGCAACTCAGGGGGCTTATACCGTACGGCGAACTTCTGCCATGGATCGCCCACGCAGAGATTGGGTACATTGGGCAGGCCGATACTGATAACGAGCGACTCGGCTTATCCACAAAATTTTTCGAGTATCTCTGTTTTGGAAAAACCCGTCGTGGTGTCCGCGGTGGGTCTGACCGCAGCCCTTGCCAACAAAACTGGAACAGGTATTGTTGCTGACCCTACGGATGGGTTCGCTCACGCTTATGCTGTGATGCGGCTGCTTGATGATAAGCAGCTGTACCAGTCAATCGTCGAATCTGGATTACGATTGGCTGCTGAGTACTCGTTCGATACTGAACGTGCGGAACTCATACGTCTCTATCGCGCTATCGGTGTTGAACCTCTAGTCACCGGCGAGCGGGGGCCAGCCTCCTAAACAAAAAACGAAATGACTTTTTTGCGGCCATTTCGCCTCAGCTTTCGTGCTGGTCTACTTGTTCAGGGCGCCTCTTGGCGCTACGGCCATGCACGGTAGGCGGCCAATACTGCCTCACGTCACCAGGAAGTAATGTCAAGCTGTTACCGGTCAGAGTTCTTATCTCGTTCGGCAATGGTACAGTAGTTCTAAGTCGTTTCTCGATTTCGAACTTGCGTTACGGAGCCGTCTGACGGGGGGGCGATGAAACCAAAACTTCGCCTGATGAACCCATCTCGGGGCTATCGAAAGCCTTGGTTGCAGATAGAGCTCTGGTGCGAGGCGTGCTGCGACTCAAGGTTGCACTTTCCCAAGCCAACACAATGTTACGAGTGCAAACAGCTCGATTGTAGCTATTCATGATGAATTTTGATGCATCTGCTTGTGGCCTGAGCGAACCGGCCTCGTGAAGACTAAGCAGCTCCTCAATCCCACAAAATGTTTGTTCCAGAGTGTTTACTTGTTTGACAAAGGGAAACTTTTTTGTCCAGAGCACATGCCTACCCAGCGCGAGCGCTTCGAGAACCATTAGAGAGAGGCCATCGCGAGGCGTAAATCTTAACAGTGCTGAACACCTTGTGTAAACTTCTTCCAGAGAGTAGCACCACCCTAAATTCTCGACGGCAGATCCTGGCGGGGCAGCAACTGTCCCACCTCCTACGATGAGAAACCTAATTGGCCGGCCACCAAACGCGCGTATTACGGCTTCAAGCTCTCTGCTTCCATAGAAATCAGGTCGTGAAACCGGAAGATAAGTAAGAAGGGTGAATTCAGAGGGCAACGGTGGCAGAGAGTTTATCGGCGATAGTCTTGGAGGAAGCGGTACTATCTCAGCGTGGATATCGAGGTTCCGCAGCTCCTCGACCTCCCATTGCACCTCAGTTAAGTGGGAAATAGACGGATCCCGCAGCGCCTTAACCAGTTCGCTTCTGTGCCTCGCAATCGCAATATCCGTACCAACCCAGTGCATGACACGCGGTTTCCGAAACATGCGTGAAATTATTTTTGCAAATCGGCCAATCTGAGGTGTTCCCACAGTGTACAAGAGGTCACTCTTCGCAAGCAGATAGAGAGAAGAGGCTATCGCATATTTCGTGTCAAGTTGAAATACCTGGGCATTCCAATCGGTTTGCATATGATTGTTTAAGCTCGCGACGTCCGTGACAAAGAGATCGTGCCCCAGGATGATGACTCTGCGCGGGCGCGCGCGCCGTTCTGCGTTTTCGGCCACTACCTGATTGAGGAAGCGCTCCAATCCAGCGTTAACCTCGTGCTCTTCGTAGGCTTCCGAAATATACTTGATGCCATCGGTGTTTAGAGAGAGTCGGGCAGCTAGGTGGCATTCACGGAGCCGTTTCAAATAGCTTAAGGTATCTTTAGCCGTAGCTACACATCTTACTCCCGGAATTTCGTGCTTCCACGCCACGTATCGTCCTCGAGCAAGGGCCTCAAGCACAACTAGCGACATCCCGTCGTGCTCCGTGGCCCGCAGTAGGACCACAGAATCATCAATGATTGGTTTAATATCTCTCATCCACCCGAGAAACCGAATGTTTGGCGGCGCTTGTGGATCAGGACCACCGGCGCCGATTACTGAGATTGTCACATCTGGCAGGCCGCGAGCGACCTCATAGACGTGAGACCTACCATAGAAATCTCGACGTGGCTCCGGAAGGTAAGTAAAAACTCCAAAATGCTCCTTGGGTAGCTCGGCACCGAGGTAAGGACGTACGCCGATAATGGGAATATATTGGGCGCTTATGCCGGCATCTTTCAGTTCATCCACGAGCCACGGGGCGACCGCGATATGAACTAGCTCGGACCGTTGGGCGTAACTTGTTTGACCTTCTTTGCCGCGCATGACATCCGACCCAGCCCAGATGACCAAAACAGGAAGTCTGCGTATACGAGCAGCGGCGAGGAGCATCGGGTGCGGTCCAGTGCCAGCAAAACTTATCAGCGCCTCGGCTGTGCCGAGGTTGCAGAGCGCAAGTAGTAGGCCCGTTTTTGTGGAGGGGTAGGCGCAAAATCGCCACGATCTTGAATTCTCATTCATCCGTTTGCAAAGCACATCGACGTGATAGTCGAAGCCAACGACCACAGCTTTGCGCACTCTTGGAGGTTCTTGGGAAAATCGTGTCATGCTAACCCCCCCGGGGGATTTCTAAGTTGCTGGTGCACTGCGGACCAACCTTTACCAATCCTATCCGTCATTAGCCCGAGGATCATTTCCACGACATGTTTCTAGGTCTTTTGGACCTTGCCTTGCATCCTCGGTCTGAGCGAGTAGCGCAGTGCGGTGGAGGTTGCGGGGATGGCGGGCAACTCTGGCCAGCACGTCGTATCGGATGCCTACTCCCTCCTAGGGCGACCTAGTAAGAAACTTGTGATGCTCGAGAGGATGTTACACGTATTATCCAGCTAGCCTCAGAGCGCGTGCTGCGTGACAAATAGAACTTCAAAAATTGCCCGTGATACAGCCCGCACAGTCGCGGTCTCTGTGATTAGCACCGGGTTAGCTATCATCACAGGTGTCATCGTCGCGAAGACCTTGGGTCCGCTTGGCAAAGGTGTGTTCTCAAGCGTGCAGTTAGTGCAGGGCGGGGTGGCCGCTGGCACGGCCGGTGCAGGCGCCGCTATCACATATTTCTTGGCAAAACAAGGGCGAAGCGTAGGAAGCCTAATGGGAGCTTTGAGTGCCCTGCTCGTCATCATTTCCCTAATATCGTGGTGCCTTCTGGGATTATGGGGTCTAAAATTTGGCTTCACAACAGCTGTCTACATCGTCGCTCTTGTTGTGCCTGCATCTATCGTCATCTCGTGGCAGGGTTACTACTACATCGGAACTGACAACGTTAGAAAGCTCAACCTGCAGACGATGCGGATGGCAATAGCTCTACTCCTCAGCGTGGTCATCCTGGTTGCAATTTTGCATCTTGGGATTGCCGGACTTCTCGCCGGATGGTGCATATGTATTTACGCGCTTGCTGGGGTTGTTGTCGGAGATGCAATCAAGACTGCCCAAGGCTTGCAGCGACTCAATTTTGGCAGCGATTTTAAGGTGCTTGTTCGTTTTGGCTCTCGATCAGCTTTAGATGGTCTAATGGGGTTTCTTAACTACCGAATTGACTCCATCATACTTCTAGGGTTCTTGGGCATAGCCGGTTTCGGTATTTACTCGATCGCAGTTTCAGCTGGCGAAATGCTATTCGTCGTGTCTCGTGCCCTTAGTACAGCCGTTTCCCACGACATTAGTATTTTGGGCTTCAACGCGTCTGCGGCCATGGCTGCGAAAGCTTCGCGCAGTGTCACATTCGCAATGCTCGTCCTTTCGATCCCGCTACTTGCGCTGGCCCCGCTACTAATACACCTACTTTATGGGGCGCGTTTCTTGCCTGCCGCCTCTGCGCTGCGTATCCTTTTACCAGGCGTGATACTAGTCGCTTCGGGCGGACCTATCGGATCCTTCTTCGCATACCAACTGGGTCGGCCGATCATCATGGTCTACTTTTTGTTGGCGTCAATAATTCTTCAGGCGGGCCTGTGCCTAGTGCTAGTGCCTAAACTTGGCCTGAACGGAGCTGCTATCGCATCGTCTGGAACCTATCTCGCCGGCGCAGCTATGCGCACTATTTATTTTTGCAGAATCACAAAACTTTCTCCGTTCGCGCTATGGATCGCGCACTCGAGTGACCTAGCCACATTCAAGAACCTCGTAAAAAGCCTCGTGCAATCCTTCGGCCTTTCTGTCAACGAACCGCTGCCGTAGGTCCTTTGGACCGTAAGCGCAGAACTTTTGACGGGACAAGAGAGCGAGGAGCATGACTAACTGGTGAAACGTGAGGAACGACATGAAATGCAACCAGAAATCATAAAGACGGCAAGTGCAGTGAGCCCTTACCGCGTGATTTTCGCCTCCGCAAATCACCTCCCACATGTCGGGGGCAACGAGATTACAACCGATCAACTCGCTCGTCGCCTAACAGCGCGCGGCCACGCTTTGGCAATATTGACCGGTGTATTCCCATGGTCGGGGCGAAGGTCATTGCCAGAGAGAGTGCTCCGACGACTGCTTAAACTAGTGCGAAGAGATGCGCCGCTGATTGATAACCGATTCCCATACAAGGTCTACCGCGCATTGGATCCGGCTCGATCGTTCGGTATAGTTCGCGATCACTTCCGACCCGATGTACTAATCATAAACGCCGGAGTGGAAAGTTTCTCTTACCCGATGATCCACGCTGCAGGCACAGTCCCAACTATAGTATACCTTCATGGCGGCAAAGCTCTTCAGCTGCTCCAACGCTCGGATTTTCGCGCGAATCTTACATTGACAGTTGCGCCCCATCTAAAGCTCGCTGCTGCTGAGCTAGGATATGACGCCGCTGTAATTCCTCCGCTCATCGACACCGATGTGTACACACCTCATAGTAACCGACGGGTTGTGTTGTTCGTGAATCCAATTCCCCAAAAGGGCGTAGAAACCGCATGGGGTCTGGCTGCTGCGCGCCCCGATATTCCATTCATCTTCCTGGAATCGTGGCAGCTCGATAGTCGTACGCTTGCGCAGTTACGTAACCGTAGTCGGCTTCACACGAATGTCCAAATCCGGCGAGCGGTGTCAGATCCTAGTCGTGTCTACGCGGAGGCACGAATATTACTCGCGCCTTATCCCGCAAACGAAGGCTCGCCTCGCGTCATCGCCGAAGCGCAAACGCAAGGTATTCCTGTCATAGCTACTGACGTTCCCAGCCTCAGGTTCGCTGCTGGAGACGGCGCCGTATTCGTCAAGGACGGAGCCCCAATTTCGGATTGGGTGGCAGCTCTAGGCCAATTGTGGGACGACGAAAAGCGGTATGAGCGCTCTGCGGAAGCTGCACGTAGATACGCGACTCGACCTGACGTTCTTCCAGCGCACATAATCCAGCAATTCGAACAAGCGATCGCGGCCGCCATTGCGGCTAAACATCTCGAGCTCGTGCGGTTACCTAGTATTGTGGGACGATAATGAAATCTCGGCTGAAAGATGTCCTCAAGGCGGTTCCCGGCGCGAAATGGTTGGTGCGTCGCGTGCGATCTTACGTTGGGCACCAGCCCGCAGATATGCAGGGGCCCAAGGGCATTGAAGCGTTAGGCCACCAGGTTTATGTTGGCGGGCTTTGGGAGGAAATCGGGAAACTCCAGTTCGATTTTCTGGTTAGCGAAGGGCTCCGACCGCATCACCATATGCTAGATATTGCGTGTGGGAGTTTGAGGGCGGGTATTCACTTTATTCCTTATCTCGAGCGCGGCCACTATTTGGGCATAGAAAAGGAAGAGGGGCTTATTCGCGCTGGTATCGAGAACGAGCTGGGAACCGAGCGGTACATCGATAAGAAGCCGGAATTTGTGATCTCGAGCCATTTTGAATTTCTAAAGTTTACCTCTCGGCCCGACTATGCACTCGCCCAGTCACTTTTTACCCACCTAACCACACCGCTCATTAAAGAGTGTTTTAGCAAGCTTCGCAAAGTAATCACGGAACGCGGAGTCTTCTACGCAACGTTTAACGAGGTACCGTCCGAAGTCATCAATCCAGACGAGCCACATGATCATGCTCTCTTTTGGTACACGAGGCAACAGATGGTGGACTTTGGCTCTGAGGCTAACTGGCGCGGAGAGTACGTCGGCGATTGGGGTCACCCGCGGAATCAAAAGATGATGCGTTACCGACCGGTACTGTGAAACCAAACCCCTTTTACGCTGGCTCGAGGTCATTTTCGTCAAGGGTTGAGCGAAGGTTGAAATTATTCGTTCACTCGCTCTACGTTGATTATCAATCTGATCACAAAAAGTCTGTCTTGCTTTGCGGCGCACCCAGAAGCGGCACCACGTGGTTAGCCGAGGTAATTAACCACGCACAGGACTACCGGCTTCTGTATGAACCCTTCAACAACGACATGGTGCCACTTTGCGCTGGTTTCTCGGAGCGCCAATACTTGCGACCCGACGATGACAATCCGAACTATCTGGAACCAGCGAAGGTGATCTTTACAGGCCGAGCGAGAGACGCCTGGATAGATCAATATAATCGGCCCGGCTTTGCGCGAAGACGTTTGATTAAAGATGTTCGGTCAACGCTGATGCTTAAGTGGATACGTAATCATTTTCCAGGGATGAAGATAATATTCGTCGTTCGGCATCCGTGCGCTGTAGCAGTTTCTCGAACCAAACTCGGCTGGCGGTCAATCTGGCGGGAAACATTCTTCGATCAGCAGGATCTCATGACGGACTATATCACCCCGTTTCGGGATACAATCGAAGCTGCGCAGAGTCCCTTTCAGCGGCACATAGTCGACTGGTGCGTAGAAAACTTTGTGCCGTTTTCACAACTAAACCCGGATGACGTCTATGTTGCATTCTATGAGAATCTTTGCGCCAACCCCACGGCTGAACTGCGGACGCTCTTCCAATTCCTCGGGCTGCCATTTGGCAGACCGGTACTAAAGCGAGCGAACAGGCCGTCGATCACGGCGCGCGTGAAGGGTGACCAAAGTGCAGTTTTAGGCGGCGAAAATCTCGTCGAGACATGGCGCAAGCACGTCACTGACGACGAGTTGGAGTATGCTAAGAGAACAACGACCTTATTTGGGCTTAGTCAAATTTATTGTGATGAGTCCCTTGCTGATGCTGGGAAGGCGAATGAGCTCTTGCGGAAGTCTTCCACCCGGCTGGCGACCAGCGCTTCCTAACGCTACCTTGCTATTTGAAACTGAACTGGGATTGAACAAACTTGACGAACCTGTAAACTGGCCGCTGCAAATGAATGGTGGAATACGGAATTTCGGTTGCGCCGAGATAGCGCTTGAACTTCAGAACGTTTGGAAGGCCTTGACTCGCTCCGAGGTTCAGCCACCTAACGTTACGGGCAGCAGCCGCAAGAATAATGGCCACCGCCAGAGCGTTGTTGGCGCGCAGGACTCCGTAATCCGGTGCGGTCGCAGCCGACCAAAAGAAAGCTTCCTCGAGACCATATAACACAACTCCGCCGGCGATAGCCTTCCCGTCAAATCGGGCCAACCATATCTCGACATCGTTGCCTCCCTCGTTTACAAGAGACAACAGGAGTTCTTTCCGGATTGTAGGTCGCTCGAGTCCCCACTTTGCGGCGGCTTGGCATAGGATGTCGTAGTACGTTTCGACAGCCGCTTGCCCGTGCTCTACAGCGCAAACAACCCCTTTGCGTTGTGCTTGAGCTGCCATCCGTCGGCTAGAGCCCTCCATCGAGTTGAGAGCAGCCTCTGCACCGTGTGAGAGATCTACCACTGAAGTCTCATAGCCGATGGATTCCTTAGAAAAGAGAGAAGCCTGTGGTCCAAGTGGCCAGAGAGTTAGTTCAACGCTGTCGGTGTGACGCCTGAGATGGCGAATTACTTCATCTATCGCGGGTTGCTGTGCGAGCGGGCCAGTTTGTGTGGCGATTGCTGTGTAAGCACCGAATGGCATGCCAACAAGGACTCGCAATCGAAGCTTTCCTCCGGATACCCGAAGCAAAGGCACGATGACTGATTGCGCAGTGTCCAGCGTATACTTAAGAGGGTAGATATGATATTGGGGGTTACTTTCGCAAACGGCACGCGACCAAGCCGGACTAGCGAAAAACGTAGGCGCCCCATGCAACTCATAGAAAGCCCTCCAATCATCTAACGAAAGAATGTCGGCTCTTGTCACTGGTCAGCCTTGTTACGACTCGCGCAGCTGGGCGCCAAGCGCTACAGCGCAGTCGCCGCTGTCAAGATAGAGCCGACCCCCTCCTCGCTCCCAGGGCCTTGCCGCGAGCAGCGCGGATACCACGGCACGCGATGCGGGCGACTTGTTCAACGTGTAGAAGTGAATGCCGGGGACTCCGGCACTGAGCAAGTCGACGCATTGTAGCGTGGCGTAAGCAACCCCAAGATCCAAGATTGCCTCGGGTTGATTCTTGCGAGATTCGAGTTCCGCCTTAAGCCGTTCGGGTATTGTCGCTCCACACATGGTTGTGAACCGCTCGACCTGGTCGGCGTTGGTTATCGGCATGATGCCTGGGATGATTGGGACCTCGATGCCGACTCGGCGCGCACGTTCGACGAACCCATAGTACTTCTCGTTGTCGAAAAAGAGTTGTGTTATTAAGAATCGTGCGCCTGCCTCAACCTTTGCGCGGAGGAACTCAAGATCGGAAGCAAGATCTACTGCCTCGATATGCTTTTCAGGATAGCACGCGCCACCAACGCAGAATTGAAATTCCGATGATACGAGGTCGACAAGCTGAGACGCATGAGCCAGGCCGTCGCATTGAGGTATGAATGCACTCGAGCCGCGAGGCGGATCTCCGCGTAAGGCGAGCACATTCTCGATGCCTGCATCCCGAATCTCACCCAAAACGTTGCGCAGCTCGTTCGTCGACGCGGCTACACAGGTAAGGTGAGCCATCGCCTCCAGTCCCAGATCGCGCTTAAGAGCTTTGACGACCTCGATTGTTCTCGTTCGAGTGCTGCCGCCAGCTCCGTAGGTAACCGACACAAAAGCGGGCTGCAACGGTACTAGCGTGGACGCCGTTTCCATGAGCGCGGCAACTCCCTCGTCGCTCTTCGGGGGAAAGAATTCGAACGAAAACGAGGGTCTATCTTTCGCCAGGATATCGGTGATTTTCAAACATCCCTCGAAACTGCCGCCTCATAGCTGCCAAGTTGACGCCGGTATGTCAATATTCAGCTTCAGGCTAGAATCTACTACGTGCCGAACGACCTTGTTTTCTGCGAACTCGTAGTATTCGATTGGCAACCAGTTCGGGGCAAGGATGTACACTTCTTTGGAGACGTCGTTGTTGGGCTTTAGCGGATCGAGCTTTACGACCAACACGATTCTGCCAGCAACCTTGGTGACGTGCTCGACGCTGGGGTCAAGTGACTCCAAATGGGCGATTAATGAGCCGAAATTCGCCTCCGTTATGGTGCTGCCACGGAGGTCGGTTGCAAACTTACTGTGGATTCCGACGTTGAGTCTAATAATTGAGAGAAAGCCGCCTTGGTGTCCCCTCACTTTATCCCCGCCATTCCAAACGGCGACACTGCCGCGGCCGTCGCCGGCGACAATGTCAACGCGAGTTTGCGTGGGCCTCTCAAATCGCACAAGGTAGGTGCGGTCCTGGATGCTATTCCCTTTTGCTTCGTGAACGGTCGCCGTGCACTCGTACGTGTGGACAGATTGCCACGTCGCCTTCATCTTGGCGATCGTATCTCGAACGCTCAGCTTAGGGTCGGCTTGACTTGGATTTGCAAGTGCACGGTCTGCGCAGAGCGATAGAGCTGCTCCGGCTATCAGAGACAGTGCAACAAAATGTTTCATTTGCCTTTCGCGCGAGGCGGGGGCGTCGGACCTAGATTGAACATGCTCTCCATATCGGTCACACTCGACACGCCAATAAGAACATCGGTTTCAGTCTGTCCCAGTACGTATTCTATTGCTTGCCCCATGGGCGCGCCCGCATAACGATGTTCTCTATACGTACCCATAACGATAAGGCTCGCGTTTTCCTCACGGGCCGCCGCAATGACAGCCGGGCCTGCCTGGCGATCTCGGATTGTCCTCGTATTGATTTCCAGCCCCGCTTTGCGCCCGATCGCTTCCGCCGCCGTTAGTACTTCGAGCGCCGCCCGTTCCTCTTGGGGCAGTTCGGCGTCGATGGGGAGCGTAAGTGGGACTTCGATGATGTAGATCGCGACAAGCTGGGCTTGCCGACCCTTCGCCATCCGCACAGCCAAAGCCATGAGTACTTCAGAATGGATGTGACTGGAAAAGACCACAAGAATGACGCCTGTGATCTCTTGGGCTTGCTCTGCAGCGTGCGCTGCTATCATCTCAGTGCGACTCGAAGGGGCGTGCAGCATCGTGTACAAGGTCGAGCTAATGGCGGCGATGATCGCAACGCCAAGAATGGTGCCGAGCGGATCCACTGTTACCACGTTATGACTTTGCGAAACCTCTCACGGCTTTGAGGAAGATGATTGCGCGCCACACGCCCGCGACCACGAACAGGACAGGCGCGAGAAATCCAATGAGGGTGGCACCTGACATTGGCTCGCTCACCGCTAGGCGGACGAACATGAGGACGCCGAGGCCGGCGATAAGAAACGAGGTTACGATCTTGAGCCGCAACCTGGCCAGCGCTTTCATCTGACAGGTCGACTTCTATTGGAGTCTAAGAGCCCCCCGCCCGGCCCCATGTCATCCAAAGTTCAACATCCGGAAGTCACGGGTAAAAATTAGTCCTTCCGGAAGCAGCTCCGCAGTGCTACGATGAGCGCGAGCGCACCTATTGGTTCGCCTTTTCACGCTTTTGTTGAGGAGTACATTGATGGCGTCTCGCAGCACTCGTGTTATAGCACTGTTTGCCCTTTTGTTTGCGCTGGTTGCCGCCCCGGCCACTGTTTCGGCCAATCAAGCCAAATTCGCTAGCAACCGCGGTTCCGTGATTGGTTCGGTGAGTTTGGGTGCCGAAAAGTATTTTACGGTTAACATGCGCGATGGGTCAACCGCGCGGGACGCAGCGCTCGTCGCAAACTACTTTAGGAAGTTTGGCCTACAAATCTCAGTTTCACCTGACAACAAGATACTTTTTGCCCATGGTACCTACGGTCAAGCAGGTGCGGCGGCAAACACCGGGTTCGTTCGGGTGCAACTCAACGGTGAGCAGTTCAACCGCACCTCGAGGCCTGAAACTTATCCCCCCGCAATTGCCAATCGCATCTTAGCCACGACCATCTATGATGGACCCAGAATGCGCCCACATAACATCATCCGGCCATTCGGCATTCTCGTCGCACCCGGGAGTGGCTATACGCCTGCAAACATTGCGACGTATTACGATTACGGCCCGATCTACAGCGCCGGCTTCAAGGGCACGGGCCGCAAGGTAGCCATTATTTCATGTGGTACCGTTTTGTCCGCCGATGTCTCAGCATACGAATCATTGTTTAGTATCCCGTCAAACCTGCCGACAATCGTTTCTGTCGATGGCGGATCGACGACCCAAGATCTCGAGCCGACACTTGACGTCGAGCGCATCATCGGAACAGCGAATGCAGTCAAGGTTTTTGACTACGTTGTTCCTCTTGACTGCAGTTTCTCACATTTTGCCGATGGTATCGCAAAGGTTGAGGCCGACAACCCCACCATGCATTTCGACTCACTTAACATTTCGTATGGCGCCACGGAAGACTTCTACGATTTTACTGGGTCAGATAGCTTATTGACGGCGCAGCACGCCGATTTGGTTGATATCTTCCCTTCGTGCTGGACGTTCGTCTCTTCAGGTGACAGCGGTTCATTCCCATCGGGTGGGCAGTTCCTAGAAGACGGTGAAGTCACCGTGCAATACCCGGCGTCGGATGATCACGTGATCGCCGTCGGTGGGACGACAGCGTCATCGAAATCCCCAACCCTCATCACTCGCAATAGGGAGTTTGGTTGGGGCGGCAGCGGCGGAGGCGTCAGCGGCAAGTTCGCACTACCCGGATGGCAGGTCGGCTTCCCAGGCCTGGAAAGCACAAGCGGTCGGAACGTGCCGGACGTTGCCTTTGATTCTGACCCCAACACCGGGTACGAGATTGTCTTCACCCCGCCCGGAATGGCGCAAGGTGCTTTCATCGTTGGCGGAACGAGTGCCGCTGCGCCGACTTGGGCTGCGACATTCGCGCTCGTCCAACAAAAGCGCGTTGCCTTAGGCAAGGCGAAACTAGGGCCGCTTGGCGCAAAGTTGTACAGTGCCTCGATGGTTTCTGGGAATTTCTTCGACGTCACAGTCGGCGATAACGGCTTTTATGCCAACAAAGTCGGATATGATGCGGTAACGGGTGTCGGAGTTCCAGATGCCTTCAAGGTCTGGACCTACCTCGCCATCACTACGCCCTAGGAGAACGTTGATGGGCGCCGCTCTCACGGCGCCCAAATTTTTAGCCACGCCTCGGCTTAGATTAGGACACAATCTAGAGAGCGGTGTGTAGTATGTACGCAAATGCGCGAGTGTGTGCGCCAAACAGCTTTCGGAGTTTTTGAATTTCCTTTTCGCGTCGCGGGCTCTCAGGCGCTTCTGTTAAGCCCAGCAATTGATCCAACAATCTCGTCAAGTACCGGATGTCTTCAGGGTCGTCAAGGTCTCGCGACGCCAAGGACTCGTCAAACGTTAACCCTCCGGTTCTGTACCCTGACGTAAAATCGCCGTACATAAGACGGATGAGATCAGAGATATCTGCTCTCAAGCCTCCGTCATCTAGCCAAGCAACGGCTGATTGAAATTGCAATTCCTTAACTGTAAATTGAAAGAGACAGTGGCTGCAGAATATGCTGAGATCTGAAATGTCCCCCACAGTTGCGCGATCGCCGACTTTCTTCCAGTCTGGGATCGCTAGATCGAACAGAAGTGCCTCGACGAGTATGTTAGTCTGCTTTGCAAGTGCCTTCGCTATCCGATTGTATAATTTGGACGAGCTAAAGTATTGATTGTCATTGAATCGCCGTAGTGGGTCTGTCAGCGTTACTTGCCGTAGCATGTTCCGGTGCGCCGATTTCCTCGAAATGATTTCGACCAATCCCTTCATCATAGGTGATTGATCGGGAATGCATCCTCATAACGTTTGCCTGGAAGCCGTGAGCCTTATCACGGGTGATGGGTACAGGACTGGCGCAGCACCGTGGGCGATGCGCCACTCGTTCGCTGCAGCGCTGGTGATTCATATGAGGGATCTTTCTTACCAAACGTAGTATCCAAAGTTCGCAAGCAACACACAATGGATCCCAAGAAGTGTCAACCGCATGGTGTCGGAGGACGCCGGTTGATTTTTGAAAACATACCGTCCGTAGCCGCCAAGGAGGAATACGATGAGGCGGTCGCGTTGTACGCGCAGAAAATTGCTACAAGGGTAACGGCCCTTTACCGAGTCGGCGCGATGACTTTTCCGGGCCTCTCAGACATTGATCTGTTGGTCGTCGTGCCTGGCAGTAAACGCGATAACAACCAGTTCTTTAACGTCTTTTATAGGTTGCCTAACCGCTTTCACCGATTATTTCGCCACCAACCCTCTGTGCTCCCAGAGACGGCGATAGATACCTTCCAACACTCCACTCACTATCGTCCGTTGTTGGTCATTGGTAACAATGTGCTTGGGGACAGACAGGTGCTAGCTACAAGAGAAGAACACTGGTGTAGAGTCTTCCAAGGCTACTGCAATCAAAAAGCCTACCTATCAGGCTGCCAGAAACGAGTGCGCATTGACGCTGGACAGGCTGTCGCCCAGGCAAGTTCCCTGCGATACGTGCTGCGGGACCTGGATGCCGTGCTGTGCACCAGCCACGCAGTTCTCTATGCCAAAGAGATCGATGCTCTGAGGGCGGCGCTATTTGCACGCCCGGCAGAAGGTCCAATGCTGATTGCGGAGATTTGGAACAAGCTGTGCGAGAAGATGCTTTGGCTTCAGACAACCCTGACTGAGCTCTTGCCTTTGCGTGAAAATGAGTCGGTTCAAGACTTTGGCGTTCGGTTTCTTCTGGGTCGTTCTTCATTTGATTCGCTTGACTCGTCTGCAATTCTCTCACGTCGTCAGAGAATCAACTTCTACCATACCGAACTTAGGCGCATGAACTTCTCTTATGGCCACATGTTTCCGGTTGCCGCCTACGATGTCGGATCTCAGCGACACTTCCAATGGCGCTTTGAGAGATATTTCTATCGTACGTATTACAAACTGCGCACAGATCTGGCATTGTAGATGCCCGGACCAAAGTCAGGCAATAGTCTTTGCCGTTTCCAATGACTTCAGGTTTGCTTCAGCCTCTTTAACGTCGGCCGCAAGTCTTTTTTCCCGCAACACCGGCAGCGCCTTGCTCAGATATTCACGAGCTGCTGCCATTTCGCTCGGCAGGGCAATGCCGGTAGCCTTCATCTTGGCACAGTACATGCCACCGAGGCGGGCGTATGTTCGCGCTAGCTCGGTCGGATGCTTTAATGGAGTGAGCATGCCGACGGCAGCTGCATAGTGATCCTCAGCCTCTCTCCACTGCTGCTTGCGCGCGCTCATCATGCCTTGCATCACGCGGCTCAATGCGGCCGTGAAGGTCTTGCTCGTCAGCAAATCACTCTTGAGATAACCACCACTTGATGGATCAGCGGCGGCAGCCGGCTCATCTGTGGCCGCTTTTGTCTTGGTTGTCGAGATCGGCGTATCCGCAGTAGTGGCATGCTCGGCTTCTATGTGTTCACCGTGCGCTTCGCTCGCTGCTTGAGCCGACTTTGCGCTGCTACGGCTGAGTGCGCTCTGAACTGCTCGTAAATCGGTAATCAGTGAACCGGCGTCCGGGTAACGGCGCGCCGGCTCCTTGTCGAGCAGCCGCATGATGATGCGGTCGAGTGACGGTGGAATGTGCGGGTTCAGCAAGCGGGGAGGCCGTGGTCTGTCGTTGACGTGCGCATACATCACGGCGACGAGATCTCCTGACTCCTGCGGAAACGGCAACGTGCCGCACAATAACTCGTACAGTAAAACGCCGACTGAATAAAGGTCACTCGAGCGATCGCCCGATTTGCCCAAGAAGCGCTCCGGGGGAAGATATGCAATGGTGCCGACGATCTCGCCGCTCTGCGTAAGGTTCGACATGTCGCTCATGCGGCGTGCCAGACCAAAATCCATGACCTTGAGAACGTTGTCCTCACCGATCATGAGATTGCCGGGCTTGATGTCGCGATGGATGATCCCTTGTCCGTGCGCGTACTGCAATGCTTCAAGGAGCTGTATGGCAAGCGCGATCGCGTTATCAAAAGAGATTTTTGTGCGATCGGTCTCGCGCATGGTTTTGCCGCGAACAAACTCTAAGATGATGTACGAACGGTTGCGATCCACGCCCACGTCATAGACCGCTACGATGTTAGGATGATTGAGCCGGGCCATGGATTGCGCTTCGAGCAAGAAGCGACGGCATACATCGTCGGATCGCTCTGTGAGAACCTTGACGGCGACCTCGCGCTCGAGGACGTGGTCGACGCCACGATAGACTTCGGCCATGCCACCCTTGCCGATTTTCTCGACGATGCGGTAGCGGTTGGCGAGCACGGTATCAGTTGTAAAATCAATACTCATCAAAATGAAGCAAAAGCAGCCTTCAAATGGGTAATATCGGTGTTTTTGCCTGATTTCATGACAGAAACGACATCGAAGCGTATCCGAGTGAATACCTGTCCACTATAGGCGAGGTATACTTGGGCAGCCTTTCTCACGCGGCTTTGTTTGATGGGGGTCACGGCTTCAATGGGAGCGCCTCGGGCAAGCGAGCGGCGCATCTTGACCTCAACAAAGACCAGCGTTGCCCCGTCGAGGGCGATAAGATCAACTTCGCCCCCGCGACACCGGAAATTGCGCTCGAGAATATGGTAACCGCGATCAGTCAGGTAGTCAGCAGTGGAGCGTTCGCACTCGTTGCCCGATCGCGTGGCAACGCTGACTCGGGAGGGACGGCCCATTAGAGAGCGGCGCTGTCGAGAAGAAAATCGAACGACGGCTGAAGGACCGGTGCAAACGTGCGTCGGTGAATTGGGCTCGGACCGTGCTTGGACAGCGCCACCAGGTGCTCGTACGTTGCGTATCCCTTGTTCTCGCAGAAACCATATTCGGGATACAGCGCGTCGTACTGGCTCATCCACAGATCGCGGAACACTTTAGCAACGATGCTCGCCGCCGCGATCACCGCTGACTTTGCGTCGCCGTCAATAATGGCGTCCTGCGGAAATGGGCACTGCGGTATTTTCACGGCGTCAACAAAGACGCGGCAGGGAGCCACCGTCAGTCCCGAAATCGCACGGCCCATCGCCACCTTCGAAGCCGCGAGTATGTTGAGCCGGTCAATCTCACTTGGGCTGGCCCAGCCGAGCGAAAACGATACCGCGCGAGATCGGATCGCCTCGGCGAGCGCAGCACGGCGAGCTTCGGTGATGATCTTGCTGTCGTTGAGGAATTCAAGGTAGAAAGGCTGATCGGTGACAACCGCGCAAGCGACAACAGGCCCCGCGAGCGGTCCTCGCCCGACCTCATCGACGCCACACACGTAGTGGGCGCCGCTCTTCCATGCATCGCGTTCAAACGAATGGAGCCGGTAAAGCCTGCGTCGTTCCTTGGGTTTCACGGTTGCTCCCCGGCGTGTTCGAATGTGAAGCGGCCAAGCTTCCCAGCCCGAAATTCTCTTAGGAGGGCTCCGGCTGCGTTGCGACGGTCGATTTCGCCGCCGCGGCGGAGCATCCCGCGCTGACGCGAAAAACTCTCCAGATCGACTTTGCCTGCGAGTTCGGGTCGCGCGCGCGCTATCCACGTGGCAAATTGCCCGATCACGTCATCCATATCGAACGCGCTTTCGGGCAAAATTCCACACAGTGCGAGCTGCCAGGCCGTCGTTTTGTTGCTGATCTTCGGTTCCAGCACGCCAGGAGTATCAAGAATGTCAACTCGTTGGTCAAGGGTAATCCACCGGACATGGCGGGTTACGCCGGCTCTGTCTTGCACAACAGTGCGCTTGCGACGAACCAAAGAGTTGATAACCGACGATTTGCCGGTATTTGGAGCACCGACCACCGCAACACGCGTCCGAGCTCGTTTGCCTTTGTACGCAGTCAGAGCCGTCCTGAGAGAGCGTAACGTTGCAGCGTGGGTGGCGGATCCTGCGAATGCTTCGACGCCGCTGTCAGAGATGTTACTCAACCACGCGCGCGTGGCGGCGTCCTCGGCGAGATCCTTTCGGTTAAGAAGCACGAACGTCGGCTTTGATTTCAACCGTTGGTGGAGCTTTGCAGTAGCCGTAGCGCGAGGGAGACGGGCATCGCGCACCTCGAGTACCACATCGATAAGGTCGGCCGCATCCACGACCGCGCGAAGCCCAGCCGCCATATGCCCCGGGAACCACGAGGCCGCAGCACCCCCAGCCTTAGAGGATGCGCTTAACATGCCCAATGGGCCAAATGATAAATACAGCCTTGCCGATGATCGAGGATTCTGGGATGGGTCCGAATGAGCGCGAATCGTCGGACTCGGCGCGATTATCTCCCAAGACGAAAACCGTGCTCGGTTGGACCGAAACGGCATTCATAGACGAATGGTCCGGAATCAGATCGTACGTTTCTTGCAGCGGATGTCCTTGCACGGTGATGGTGCCGTTCGAGAGCGCGACCGTTTCGCCAGGCAAAGCAATCACGCGCTTGAGAAAGATCTTCGCATCGTCACCGTGACCGCGCTCGAAAGCGACGATATCACCGCGGCCGATCGGCGTCCTCGTGAGCACCAATGGTCCAAGCACGACTCCGTACGCCAGGGTGTTGATGAGAACATGATTGCCGCTTTCGATGTTAGGCTGCATGGAGCGCCCCTCGACCTGAGGAACTCTGAAGAAGAAGAGCGATACGAGCGCAGCAAAGACGATCGCCTGAATGAACAAGCGAACAATCGTGCGCAGCGTGCGTCGTAAATGGGCAGTTCGCTCGAGCGCATCGAGCGTCGATGCAATGCCCGAAGTTACCGGCCGTGCCTGTATCGTATGCTCTAGAATTCGTGGCACGGACTAGGGTCTTCAAAACGTTTGCTGTACCGACCTCTCGGATCGAAATATCTTTAAGCATGAAACCGACACTGGACTCGGACCGAAATGGATATCAAGGAATGACATGGGCCGAAAGGTCTCAGCACGGCGGCTTGGTGCTGCGCTCGATCCGGCCGACAAAACGGACGGAAAAATGTTTATATCGATCGCCTTCACCGATTGGCACTGCATGACGCTCTCGGCGACAAACATTTCAAGAAAGCCCTCGACTTCGGTTGCGGTCCTGGACGGTTTCTCAGTCTTCTTGGCGAGCGATCAGCAGAGGTCTACGCTGTTTATCGCACACCCGAAACGCTGGAGATCGCGCAACGAGCCCATCGTTTGCCCAAAACCCAATTCTATTGTCGTGCGACGCGCGTCTTCCGTTTGATGATGGATATTTCGGCCTTATTCTCAGCGTTTACGTGGTGAGCGTGATGCCGCGCGGAGATGTCGCGAACGTCACCAACGAGCTCGGAAGGGTTTGTTCCTCAAGCGGTGCGATGGTCATGATCGAGCAGGTCGATCATTCCCGGCAGCTTGGACCCGCAGCATACCGTCAAATCTTCGACGTCGCCGGCCTTCATGTTGTGAGGGCTGCTCCGATCAGAACCAGCGGATCTCAGTTTATGCGTTGGGCGATGAATCCGCTGCTCCCTAGACTCCTGACAGGTCCACTAGCTCGGGCTGAACTTTCGCGGAGAAAGAACACGCCGTTCCTTGCCGACACGGCTGGGTATTGGGATTATCTGTTTGTCCTGAGAAAAAAGCCTACGACCTGAGCCGAGTTTAATGCAGAAGTTTGAATTGCGTGATCGGCCAAAACACCAGAAATGCGTGGCCCACGAAGTGATCGCGCGGTAATAGCCCCCACAAATGCCCGTCGTTCGAGTCGTTGCGGTTGTCGCCAAGCATCAAATAGTAACCGTTGGGGATTCTATCCGGCGCTTGCCACTCCGACCGCCGCGGAATAATGGCACGTGAGGGGTCAAGCGGCACGCCGTCGACGACGAGGTCGTAATTCTTGATCTCGAGTTCGTAGTCGGGGCGGTGCGACGGCGGAATGTACGGCTCATTCACAAGCTTACCGTTGCGATACACCGATCCGTTATGGATTCGAATCTTATCCCCAGGAGCCGCCATCACGCGTTTGATGAAATCAGTCGTGCCAAGTTCCGAAGGCGGTTCGAAAACTGCGATCTGCTCGTCCTTAGGGTCCTGGAATCGGTATTGGATTTCGTTCGCCAAGAGCACGTCGTGGATGTCGAGCGTGGGTTCCATCGATCCCGAGGGAATCCAAAACGTGCGAACGACAAAATGCATGAGGACGAGTGCAACGACGCCCGCGATAATGAAGGCGTCCAGATACTCCTTAATAACGCTGCGCTGTTTTTCGTTTGGAACAGTCGTGGGCGCAACCCAAATAACCGCTCGCGCGACACCCAAGACGACAAGTATTGCGCCGAGGACGACCGGACTCATCCGATGAGCACTATTTCTTTTCTTTAATGCGCGTGGCTTTGCTGCCGACTCGCTCCTGCAGATAGAAGAGCTTAGCACGACGCACGAGGCCGCGACGCAACACGTCAATCTTCTCGACGCGCGGCGAATGGATGAGGAAGGAGCGCTCGACGCCAACGCCGTGCGCGATGCGTCGCACGGTGAAGCTCTCCATCAAGCCACCGTGCTTGCGCTCCGTAACAATGCCTTCAAACACTTGGATGCGTTCCTTGTTGCCTTCGGTGACGCGGGAATGCACCTTCACGGTGTCACCGGCATCGAATTCTGCAACCTTTTTCTTCTTTTGCGACGCACCGACTAACTGTGTGAGATCCATGACCACTACTCAAACTTTCGAAGCCGCGAAAAAGGCGCCGCCCCCTGCGGGGGTCCGACGCCGCGACCAGCGTGACTAAATAATGTACGTCGATACTATAGCACGCGGCCAAACGTCGGTTCAAGACTATGCTGTCGGAACGGTTCGTTCGCGCTACGAAGGGTTGGAAGGCCCGCGTTGCGGGACGGCCGCGCTAGCGGTCTAGGTTTAGCCTGTCGCGCACTAGTCGCACGCTCGCTCGGAAGAAATCTCTCCGCTGAACCATTACGTAGCGCTTCGAGATAAACTTTTCGAACATGTCGCAATGATAGTCAACGTTTTCTTCGTGGCATTCGTCCGTCGTGACGACCCAGAGCAGGCGGGGAGAGCGGCCGGCGCGGTCGAGAACTGATTGAATCTCTCCCTCATGCCGAAGAATGACGCTGGTGTCGCCTACATTGTTGAAATTGATGGGGTTTGGGACCGCAAGTATTGGGTTTGCTCCTGAATAGTACACCATGAGATTCACAGCGTTTTCGCTCTGGAAAGCGAGAATGGGCTGACCAGGGCGCTCGGAAGCCATGATGTAGTCAGCTACCCTATGCCAGTCTCCCGCCCTTGCCATCGGGCGATAGATCGTGAAGAGGCTCACGGCGCTCCCCACAAGCATCACAATCAACCATCCCGCGAGCACTAGTCTCCGATGGCGCCTAACGGACGCTAGTTGAGCGACGATTGCCAGGATGAACGGAACGAAGAAAATGAAGGCATAACGCTGTCCAAAGGAAGGCTGCCTGGTCACGAACACGATAACCACAAGACAGGTGGCCGAGACGATCGAAATCGCCCATAATGTTATTCGCTCAACGCGTAGTGTGGAAGGCGCCGCGAATATGATTATTACGACAAAAAGGGCAATTCCCAGCGGTACGAGATGCCTGATACCCAACGAGGGTAGCGCGTAGTGAAGCAGCATGAAGTATAAGGAATATACGAGGTCTGGCAAGGTCCTTGTATTAAAGAAGACCGCCGTGCCCTGCGAAATTTGCGACTTTAGAAGGACGGCGATTGGGATCGCGGCAACCGCAACCGGAACCATAGTGAGCAAAAAGCCTTTGAAAGCCTGAAACCGCCGAGTCACGATCAGTGCGATCGCTGCTCCCAGCAGCAAGAAGCCAAGGAAGTACTGCGTATAGACTGCGATTACCGCCAGGGTGGCGTAAAGCACGCGAGCCGGGCGGCGTTCTGCTAGATACCCATCGTAGAACGTCCACAAGAGTAGCGCGCTTAGGAGTCCTGAGAAGGCGTAAACACGGATTTCCTCAGCTGCCCATATCGCGGCGGGATTAAAGGCGACCGCAATAACTGCCACCATTGGGTTAGTGGTCCGTATGTAGCGAGCGGCAAGCGGAGCCACGCAACATACCATCGCGGCCGCGCATATCACCGAAAATAAGCGGGCGAAGAAGACCGAATGATCAATTCCCCGCCAAAGCGTTAAGAGTGCAAAATAAAGCGGGGGCTGAAGTTCAAAATGGATAGCTTGATGGATCGCATATCCAACTGTCTTGCCCGTGGTGTTTAACGTATATGCTTCATCAATCCAAGTATTAAGAATCCAAGCCAACGGAACAGTGATGCAAAGATGCGCGATCAGAGTGATGCCGACGAGCTTACGCACGTGCGGCGTTAGGGATGTGGTTTCAGTCGTCGGCGAGGCTTTTAACACATACTAAATATCGGCAGGCTGCTGGGACAGTACGCGAGCTATGGCTTTCGTTTTAACCTCATGGCAGTATAAAGTGAGCCAAGGCCCAACGTAAATGAGGGCGCATGGACGCGCCGCTCCACGTTGAATGATGAAAGAAGCGAGGGGACGAGGTTCTCGCGTCGCGATCCGTATTCGTCGTGTGCATTCTTGCCGGTCAAGAGCTTCAAACCGAGGTCAACTGCATGCGATCGGCCTGGCATTACGACTATGAGTCGGCCGTCTGGGCGCAAAACGCGCGCCAGCTCTCGCGTAGCGGCGCCAATTTCGTCCACGAATTCGAGCGCGCTGACCGAGACGACGCAGTCGAACATCTCGGCCGCAAACGGCATGGCGGTTACACTGCCACGCGTAAGATAGACAGCTATCCCACGCCGCTCGAGTATTGCGGACACCTGATTCACGTTGTCGTGGATGTCTAGCCCACACAGGGTACGGCAGTGCTTGGATAGCTCCGGTAAGAACACACCGCTGCCGTAGCCGACCTCGAGCAGGCAGCCGACGTTTGAGGGTAGTAGCGCGAGAACGAGCTTGAACCTCAAGCGGGAGATAAAGCCCAAGCCTAGGCGATAGTTCCAGTCCGCATGGTCGACCGGTCCCGTTGCAATGAGCTCGGCAGGTTGGAGCAGTCTGAGAGTCCCTTTGCGCTCGTCAAACGTCAAGGTCGGACCGCCTCTGACGCGTTCTCTTAAGCGCGGTATCCCGGCGCCAGACAGCGATTTGTGCATGGTCCCCACTAAGAAGCACCGGTGGTACGGCTAAACCGCGGAAGATCGCAGGACGGGTGAAATGAGGCCAGTCGAGCCCGCCGTTGGTGAACGACTCGCTTCGCACGCTCTCCGCGCTAATAGCACCAGGCAAGAGGCGCACCGTGGCATCCACAAAAGCCAGGGCCGCGATCTCCCCGCCGGTCAGAACAAAATCGCCCAGCGAGAGTTCTGTCGCTTCGACGAGTCCAAAAAAACGTTCGTCGATCGCTTCGTAGTGGCCGCACACGAGGATGAGCCGGTCAAGTGCTGTGAGATTCTTGGCCACGAGGTGATCGAAGCGCTTGCCCGAGGGCGATGGCACGATCACCGCGCATCCGTCAGGTACCTTGAGCTGCTGACCAAGGAGCGCCTCCATACAGGTGATGAGCGGACCCAAACGCAGAACCATACCGGGACCGCCGCCGTATGGGGCATCATCGGCGCGCTCGCCTGCGGGCACAGAGCGCCACAGGTCGTGCAGCGCGATCTTCACCAAGCCTTTTGCCTGTGCACGGCCAATGATGCTGCCTGTGACAATTGGTTCGAAAAAATCCGGAAACAGTGTGATGACATCTATCTGCATAAGTCTGAGCGCTTTTCGAACGGATCACTTCGGCGACCTCTGCGAGCTGCTACTCGCGCAATGAGCCAATTCGATGACGGAATCGTCGCGTTCGAGCGCGGCGACTTTAACAAAGCGGCCGCGCTCTTCACCGCAGCGATCAGTGATGGAGACAATGTTGCCGCAGCGCTTTCAAAGCGTGGCGTCTGCCGTCTCAAATGGGGCGACAGCGAAGAGGCGGAACGCGATTTTCGCCAGGCCATCGCCGTCGATGACCGGTGCCTCTCGGCAATGGTCAACCTCGGCAACCTGATGCTCGAGCGCGGTAGCTTCGACGATGCGCAGGTGTATTACAACCGCGCACTACGTATCGATGAGACATACGCTTTTGCACACTATAACCTCGGTGTGTTGCATCGCAAGCGGGGCGATCTCGCGGCCAGCATTCGCGAGCTGAGGCTTGCAGCCAAGTATGAGGTCAAGTCAGAATCGATCAAAAAGCGGCTTGCATGGCGCAAAAAGAGGGGCTAGGAACCCGTAGTTTAGGCACATTGGACTATCCGTTTGGTGCGCACGTCCAAGCCCAGTCAGGCCCTATGGAAAGCATTATCTGCTTGTTTCCAGGGAATATCAAGCAGGTTAGCCTTGCGAGGTTTGGGCCTATCGAAAGTCCGGCCTCACGTAATGGAGTTTCGTGTTGATTAAGCCTCACGGTGGCATGCTGGTTGATCGCGTTCGCACTAAGGATGAAGCGCGAGGGCTGCTCGAACAGGCTGGAAGAGCCCCGCGGGTTACGGTTTCGGACCGCACCGTGTGCGATCTCATCTGCATAGCCAACGGAGCATTCTCGCCGCTCGAAGGCTTCCTCAATCGCAACGATTACGAATCGTGCATCGAGTCGATGCGGCTGGCGAGTGGTGTATTCTGGCCAATCCCAATCACGCTGCCGGTTGAAAGTGGCGAACTCGCTTCGCTGCATTTGGATGCTCCCGCAGCCCTCGTAAATTCAAACGGTGACACATTAGCGATCATCGAGATCGAGGATATCTACACGGCTAATCACGAGCTGGAGACGCTCAAGGTGTACGGCACGACAGATAGCAATCACCCCGGCGTCGCGGCCGTACTCGGCGCGCCGCGGACGTATGTCGGCGGAAAAATTTCTCTTCTCAAGATGCCGGCTCCGGAGTTCCCGGAGTATACGCTGACGCCATTCGAGACCCGGGCTCGTTTCATCCAGCTGCGCTGGGATACCGTTGTTGGTTTTCAAACCCGCAACCCGGTTCATCGTGCTCATGAATACTTGCAAAAGGTGGCCCTCGAGATTGTCGACGGTCTTTTCTTGCACCCGCTTGTTGGAACGACCAAAGACGATGATCTACCAGCATCCGTTAGAATGCGATGCTATGAGGCTTTATTGGAAGGTTACTATCCGCAAAAGCGAGCGTTACTGGGTGTCTACCGCGCTGCCATGCGTTACGCCGGACCGCGCGAGGCCGTCCTTCATGCGATTGTAAGGAAGAACTACGGGTGCACCCACTTTATTGTCGGGCGCGATCACGCGGGTGCCGGGTCATACTACGGCCCCTTCGATGCGCAGCGCATTTTTGACGAGATCGAAGCCGAGCTGGGGGTTAATATTCTGCGGTTTGACAACGCATTTTGGTGCAAATCATGCGAGGGAATGGCGACCGCAAAGACGTGTCCCCACGGTGCTGAAGCACACGTGGTTCTATCGGGCACAAAGGTCCGAGAACTGTTGCGGTCGGGCCAACGGCCGCCTGCAGAGTTTACCCGACACGAAATAGCAGACATCTTGATTCGTACACTCGCTGAACACCAGATGGTTAAATTCTAGAAAGAGGCACTTGTGTCAGAAAAGTCAGACGGCATAATTGTTTGGTTCACGGGTCTTTCCGGCTCGGGTAAGACCACGCTCGCAAAGATCTTAGTGGATCGTTTTCGCGCGATGGGGCGTCGAGTCGAGCTTTTGGATGGCGATGTCGTCAGAACGAATCTTTCCAAGGGTCTCGGGTTTTCGAAGGAAGACCGGGATACGAATATTCGCCGCATCGGTTTCGTGGCGCACTTGCTGCAGCGAAATGGCGTCATCGCCATATGCGCGGCCATCTCACCATATCAAGCGATCCGAGACGAGATCCGGGCGACGGCGGATGGGAGCTTCGTCGAAATTTTCGCCGATTGCCCGATCGACACGTGTGCGCAGCGTGACGGAAAGCAAGAGATGTACGCCAAGGCGCGCAGCGGCGAGCTCCCCAACTTTACCGGGGTCTCAGACCCGTACGAGCCTCCCGCGAGCCCCGACATCTGGCTGAAGACAAGCGAAGCCACGCCCGAAGCATGTGCCGAGCAGATCCTTGCCTTTCTCGCCGATCAGCGGTTTCTATCGTACAGCGGTTCGACAACCTCAAGGTAAGCATGCGGGCGACGCTCGTCGATTTTCACCTCCATACCACATGCTCGGATGGTGCATGGACGCCGGAGCGCGTTCTGCAGAATGTACGCGAACGCGACCTGGCATTCTTCAGCATCAGCGACCATGACACGATGGAAGCGTATCCGGTACCGGACGACTTGCAATCACGTTGCGTCGCCGGGCTGGAAGTTGACACCTTTGGCTTCGAGCAGACTGTGCACGTTTTGGGATATGGAGTGAGTCCAGCTAGCTCACTCGTATCGCGATTGCAAGTCCAGCAACGTGAACGCCATCTGAGAGCTCAATCGATCATCGAGCGGTTGAACGCGCTCGGCATTGACTTGACAGTGGATCAAGTTCAATCTTTGGCTGGTACCACTAGAAGTATTGGCAGACCGCACATCGCTCGCGCGCTCGTGAAGGCCGGCCATTGCCGAGAACTACAGGAAGCCTTCGATAAATATCTGGCCGATGGAGAGATCGCATTTGTTCCGCTTCAACGGCTCTCGACGAACGAGGCAATCGAATTGATTCATGAGGCTGGGGGAATTGCGGTGCTGGCTCACCCGCGGAGGCTTCGCGACCAAGATCGGCTACCAGATATTTGTCGTTTTTTTGACGGTCTCGAGCTGATTCACCCCAGCGCCGACACCGAGTATCAAGACCAGCTCATCGAGTTGATCGATGCGCACAACTTAATCGCAACGTGCGGCACGGATTTTCACGCTCGCCCAAACGATCCGCTGATCGGGGTTCCCTTTTCCACCGATCGGTTGAACGGCTTCCTCGAACGGGTTCTGGCAGAGGTCAGCGCCTAGCCAAGTATCACCAACAGCTGGTGACTACTTACGCTTGGGTTCGCCCACCTCGACAACGTCTGCACTGAGGCTTTCGTGCAAGTACTCCATAAGTTGGGGTAATGTGATATGCTCCAGCGCTGTTCGCTTGGGTGAGCTTTCATCTTCACCTTCATCGCGCAGGTAATAGCGCACTTCGAAATCGCCGGACTCGTCGGCGTAGAAAACGACGGCGAATCCCTTCGCGGGATTTTCGTCATAGACGCGCAGCGCGTGTGGGTTGACAATCTCAACCGAATGGGCAGCGTTATTGGCATCAAACAGCGTGATGAGCAGCTCGACGTTGCCCTCGATCTCAAAATGGCTGATGGTGAAGGTGTTTTTCACGGAATAGAGTTGCCGGCTGTTGCGCTGGCGCGCCGACATTTCGTAGAAGACTTTGTGGTGAACGAACCGAGCAAGAATCTTCTTGAGGGTGGCCATCGACCCCAAGGGTTCTTCCCGCTGGCTCTTGGTGTAGTAAATCTTCACGGGAGAGGACGTGATTTTCGCCGAGGAAAAAAGATTACCCGCACGCCCGCGGGGAAATAAGCTGCCAAGCCATGCTCAGCCCCTCAGACACCGCCATTCTTTTCGTCTTAGCCCTGTTGCTTTTTGGGCCCGACCAGCTACCCAAGCTGGCGCGTCAGTTGGGCGAAGCGATGCGTCACGTTCAAAACACGACGCATACGTTCATGATGGAGATGGAGCGCGCCGCCGATACGACGGAAGCCCATACGCACGAACCCGTTCCCATCGAAGTTCCGCTATCGAGCGATGAAGATCCACAACAACTTGCTCTCACCGAAGATGTTCCGGCGCACACGAGCGAGCCGGGTCCGACTACGTAGCAGTTAACCCCCAGAGCCGTCGCCACAACACGATAACTTTCCACACGTAGTGGACGGTTTCGTCGTAGGGTGGCACGCCGTGGTATTCATCGACTGCGCCACTCCCAGCGTTGTAAGCGGCTATCGCGTACACATATTGATGCTGCTTGTCATACCGCGAGTAGTGATCGAGATTCCCCTTCATAGTAAGTACCGTGCCGTGGATATTCTGATCGATGTCTTCCACGTTGCTGACATTGTCGTCCGCCGCTGTCGACGGCATCAGCTGACCTAACCCTCGCGCCCCTGCGGAGCTGCGTGCGGTGCGGTCAAACGAACTCTCGGTCGCGACGATAGCGACAATCAACCGAGGATCAACGCCTTCGGCGATCGATTCTCGCGCGATGGCCACGACAATGCGGCGCGCTTCGTCCTCGTCGATTCCAGGATTGAAGTAGCGGATCGCAGCTACATAGGCTCGCATCGCTCGCTGTTCGCTGACTTCGCGGTTCTCGGCGCCAGCCAAAGCGACGTGCGCGGCCACCCCGAAAATTCCAATACCCCAGATGAGAGCGCATGTCAAACGAACGCTGAATGCTCGGCGCATATACCGGGAATCGGCAGATATTTGTTGGAGGTTTAGAACTTCAGCTGGGAGCGAACGTCCGCGACCTTGTCTTCGACGAACTTACCGACCGTTTGACGCAAGGTTTCCTTCTGCTCGTCTTCAAGGCGCGAATAGACGAAGTAGGCTCCAGCGGCCACAACAGCACCAATGAGACCTGCGAGCAGAGTTTTGCGCAGCTCGTGGTTGTCGTGCCCCTGACTGTGCCCCGCTTCGTCTGCGTAACTCGGATTGATGTCAGTCATTGAATCCATACAATTATACCCGTGATTTTCTATCGGCCGCGAGTTTAGCCTGCCTAATTCTTATATACCCTGGATACGCTGCTGCGATTGCCTGCAGCCCAGAAACCGTCGTTTCCAACACCGCCTGAGCCTGCGGATTCCCCCCGTTCGCCAAATCGATCCGAAACTGCGCAGCGGTGTCGGAAACTTTTGGGCGGACGGCGCAGTGTTTGCGCAGGCCGTAAACCGCCGACAGCACGAGAGCGCTTGCCGCTGCGCAGACAATGTCTTGCCCGGCCGCGGCAAAACCGGCGTGCCCGCGTATCCGAAACCCGACAATCGCTCCGCGCCGGCGTTCATACGTTATGTCGAGACCGTTCTTAGGGGAGCGCGATTTTCTCAATACGCAGTTCGGTTATGGGCTGGCGGTGTCCGTGGCGTCGTCGCACACGCTTCTTCGGCTTGTACCGAAAAGCGATGATTTTGGGGCCCTTGCCCTGCCGCACGACTCGCGCAGTGACTTTGGCGGAGGCGACTAGCGGCGAGCCGACGAGAAAATCCGTGCCTGTGTGGGCGAAGAGAACACGGTCAAAAACAACTTCGTGATCGGCGTCGCCCTCGACGCGGTCAAGGCGGATAACGTCGCCTTCCTTAACCTTAAGTTGCCTTCCGTTGGCGTCGATGACGGCGAACATGGAGTGGACCCTTTCAAAAGGAGGCTGTAGGAGTCTGGTAGGCGACTGTTCTTGGCTGTCCCGGTTTTGTAAACCTTACATTGGTATGCGCAAAGTATGTCAGTCCCTAGTGGATATGTCCTCTCTTTCCCGAGTAGAAGCTTCCCGAGAATACTTTTGGCTCAGTGGCGGTTTGTGTGCTGAACGCCAGGGATGGTCTGCAGCAGGCTTCGCATAGACGCGCGGTGGCTTTGAGATCCGTGCGCTTAGCACCTTACGGTCGGTGATCGCTTGTCGTGGGTTGGAGAACATAAGCGCGAACGGAAGGCGCCGTCCCTGGTACTCGATGCTGATGGTGCCGGCTTCGTTTTCCCTAACCTCGACGGAGGCATACTGCAGGCGACGCAGCGGTTTGAGAACTTGATACAGCGCGTTGCCGTACTGCAGGGTGAGCGTTTTTGAGAGGACGCGGTGGCTGAGGTGGGTGAGGCAGCGCTCAAGATTGTCGGTGGGTTGTAAGGGCCGGTGTGCATCATGCGGGCTCAGCGGAGTTTTGGCAAAACGCCGATTGTAATCGAGTAAGAATCGCGGTAAGAAAGCATTGGCATCATCGAGGGTGGCAGCGTTGCGAAGGCGGAGCTCTTTGATCAGCCGATCTTGGAGAGTTTGATTGGCTCGTTCGACCCGGCCTTTGGCTTGTGGTGAGTTGGCGCAGATGAGTTCGATATCAAGCTCCGCTAAGGCGCGAGCAAATTGGGTTTTGCCGGCTCCCGGGCCTGGTTCATTGACGCGAAAGATGCCTAACCGGTCGCTGTAAAAGGCCAGCGGCTTGCCGTAGCATTGCAGATAGATACGAGTGGCGGCGAAGTAGGCAGCGGTGGTCTCAGCCTTGACGAAACGCAGGTGCATGAGCTTGCCGGTTGCATCATCAACGAAGACAAGCAGCGTGCAGCGCGGGCCGCGATCCTCAAGCCAGGCGTGTGGTGAGCCGTCGATCTGAATGAGTTCGCCGAAGCACGGGCGGCGTTGGCGCAAGGCGTGGACGATGAGCGTGCGCTGCTTGCGCGAGGTCCACAACCCGTGAGCAAGCATGATCTGGCGCAGGGTTTCAAGCCCGAGGTGCAGTCCGTGGAGCTCGGCCAGCTTCTCGCGAGCGAGGGTAGGGCCGAAATCTGGATAGCGGGCTTTAACCAGCTGTACGACCCGAGCACCGAAGTTCGTATTGAGCTTGTTGTTGCTCGGTCGCCCTCGCTTGCGTGAGATGAGTCCTCGTGCTCCATCACGGCGATAGGCACGCCAGAGACGCTTGATCTGGCGCACACTAAGCCGCAAGCAGCGGGCGGCTTCTGCCTGGGTTAAGGTCCCAAGCTTGACCCGATGCATGACCTCTGCCCGACTAAGTTCCTGAGCGCTCATGGTCAGTAGCTCCACGGTAGGCCGCCCCCTCCCCAGCTCCAAGGGAGTGCGGCAGGCTCAAAAAGGGGACATTTCTACTCGGAAAAATCAGGGACATTTGAGTTTGGGGCTAATATGGTATGCGCAAAGTATTTACAAAGCCGGGCAAATGACCTAATATTTAGCATCGGTACGCTATTTGCTACCGGTTTCGCTTTGTTGGAGGTCGGCTCTCCCCACTCATCGACAGGGGGCTGGATGGTTGAAAGCACTTGGTACGCACATCATTGTTGAACTCTCGGACTGTAACTCGCAGATTCTCAGCGACGTTGACCAAGTAGCAAGCATACTCGTCGCCGCCGCCAAAGCGGCAAACGCCGAGGTCCTTCAAACCACATTCCACCGCTTTTCGCCGCAAGGCGTGAGCGGTGTTGTTGTGATAGCCGAATCCCATCTTTCGATCCACACCTGGCCCGAGTTCGGCTATGCGGCCATGGACATCTACACGTGCGGCGAGAAGACCGAGCCGTGGAAGGCCTGCCGCCTCGCTGCAACCGAGTTCCAGGCCAAGCAGATGCTGACGACAGAAGTGCGCCGGGGAATGCCGGACGAGGATGGCGTCTACAGCCACCACGTCGGCAAGCGCTCGAACGGAGTTGCACCCGGTGCCAAAAACCGAAAACTTTCAGTGGTACGTTGAGCAAGTCGGCCGTGGAGAGATCCACGGCCACGCACTTGCCCGAACCCTCACTTCCGGCAGTTCGAAGTTCCAAGACTATGCGATCGTCGAGAGCCCGCTCTTCGGCAAGATGCTGGTGCTTGACGGCGACACACAAAGCTCCGCACTCGACGAGCACATCTACCACGAGGCTTTGGTTCACCCCGCATGCGTGGCTTGTGGCGGCTCACCAACACGTGCGCTCATTCTCGGGGGCGGCGAAGGGGCCACGCTGCGGGAGTTACTGCGAGTGCCTGGCATGGCCAAGGTCACGATGGTAGACATCGATGGAGAAGTGGTCGATGTGTGCCGCCGGCACTTGCCGGAGTGGAGCGCAGGGGCGTTTGAAGACTCGCGCGTGGACGTCGTTATCGGCGATGCGAAGGAATATGTCTTTGCGTCGCGCGAGCAATTCGACGTGATCATCGGCGATCTCACAGAGCCGCTGGAAGACTCACCGTCGGCCGAGCTGCACACGCCGCAGATGTATAAGGCGATTCGCGCTCGACTCAAACCGAACGGCGCTTATGCCTTGCAAGCATCGATGTCAGGGCCGCACAATTATCAGCTCCACGCAAGAATGGTCACCCGATTGAAAGACGTTTTTTCCGCGGTTTCGCCATACTCTGCGTACGTGCCAGCTTTTGATACCGAGTGGGGTTTTGCGCTCTGCGGCGGAGGGCTCAATATGGTTTCGGAAGGGGTGGCTAAAGCAGTCCAAGACTATGCGCGGTCGTGCGGTGGCCTACGCTACTACGACGCTGAGACGCATCGACGGCTTTTCAATTTGCCGCGCTACCTGCGCAAAGCTTACGAAGCGAAATAAGTCACTCAAGGGAACGGTTGGTTGCTGTAGACGAGTTATAAGCGTGGTTCTGTAGGGAACTACTCTGAGCGTGGCGTGCGTTCCAACGTAGGCCCCTTACCGGGGGGAACTCAGTGATCACAGAGGAGTGGTGAACCCAATGAAACGTAAAGCCTTTCTTGGTACGGCTGCCGCCGCGACGGCTACAATCGGAACCTTAAGCGCAATCCCGGCACAAGCAAAAGACGAAGCCAGCGACCGTAACTTGCGGTTCATGGCGAGAATCGTCAGCACAGTCATCGACGATCTCTACGGTGACAACAACGACTACGGCGGCTATAAGAAAAGAGCCATCGAAAACCTCAGAGCCGCAGTGGCCAACCTAAATACTGCCGTTAGTTACGACCAGACTCACAACGGCTAAACAGTAAGACACTACAAGACACTATGGCGGTCGACGAAAGTCGACCGCTTCATTTATTATAATAGAATATAGGCCCGTCTCCGTCATCTGCCCGGATATAGGGCCTACAACTCTCCGTGTAGTCTCGGCTGCGAAAAAGGGAGGTCGTGGAGTGACCCCCGCCGGAGCTAGACACCCGATAAGCGAAAGCATCGCTAGGAAGGTGATCTATGTCGAAGGACAAGTCAACTCCTCACCCCGAGCCCGAGAAATTCGATCGATGGACGGCGCAGCG